>Ga0208938_1000027_pt1 | contig 171439 bp, 135 predicted proteins | sample AD_UKC125_MetaG_FD_184434 | JGI IMG/M metagenome (GOLD analysis project Ga0208938, IMG submission 184434) | Active sludge microbial communities of municipal wastewater-treating anaerobic digesters from USA - AD_UKC125_MetaG (SPAdes) (version 2) | ecosystem: Engineered > Bioreactor > Anaerobic...
CAACGCCAAGATCCGCGCCTTCATCAACGGCTGGAACGACCGCAAACACCCGTTCGTATGGACCAAAACCGCCGACGAGATCCTCAAGAAGGCCAACCGTCAGAACACTTCAAACACGGACCACTAGAGTACGACGAAGTGGAGATCCTAAACGCACCAGGACTAGTCCATCGTTGTGAACGCAGCCGGCACCTCTCATCATGAGAGGCGTTCACAATTTCACTCTGAGGAGAGCCAAGGTAAGCCGTAAGGCGCCCTAGGGAAGCTTGGGTTTCATTACAACAGAACCTGGGATGAGTGCGACTATTCCACTACCGCAACCGGGCAACTCAAATTGCACAACAGGTGCTAGCCAAGTACCGCCGACCAAAAGTGCCCCAAATCTGTCAGGGACTACACATCTGCCTCTCGAAGCAGCCAATATTCGAGCCTGACTGTCTCCCACCAATTTCGCATCACCGACTAACTCAACTTCAACCAACTTGGGTGCTTGGTCAACAGCAACCGACGGACACAACCCCAGACTTGATTCGCACCCCGCCTGTGAACTAGGAAGCGTGCGAACCACGGTCGCACCAATCAAAAGGGCCAAGACAACTAAGGCTCCAGTTCGCAACTTTGCTCTAGCGTCTGCTAGCGCTTCCACCGTTTGCCTTTGTCTCCAATACTCAATAACTCTCTGCTTCACATCCAGTGCGCTAGATACCCGGGCAACAGACCTCGAGCTTTCCGATATCTCGGCGAGGCTCATCCCAAAAGACGAACACACTTCGCGCTCAACGTCCGAGAGACTCTCCCAGATTCGCGGAGCCTGCACAAGCGAACCAGCCATGAGAATCATCTCGATCGCGATGACCACTGAAACTACCAAGAGAGTGTATTCAACTACTCCATATACGGGCTTGAGGCGGCTCGCGTCGGACAGAACCAGTGACCCCGCTCCCCAAGCCGCTAAACCCCCAAAAGCGCCCACCCACCATCTAAAGAGGCTCGTGGTCTCTGTGCTTAAGCTCGACCCTTCGCTCTCCCCGGGACGCACGACACTACCTCTCTTCTACAGCCGAACCGAGACGAGGGTCAGGACCCTCTGGAAGGCACCCGTAGGGATATATAGCCCTATGTCCGATTCCCGCATCGCCTTGTGCCTGACGCACACCAAAGTACCCAGCAAAAAGGGGATGCAGACAAAGTAGCTGGTCATCAGCAATTCCGAGTCGGGATGGCATCGTGTACTCAAACTCCGCCAGGATATAGCGCTCCTCGCTTAATATCTCCCGCCCCAAAGCGCCGATCTCTATGAGCATTCTTCGACCTTCATCATAGTCTTTGCCATCATTGTGCTTTCTCCCGAAGGAGTTATACTTCTTATGCAACTCCCCCCAAGACATCCTCAGATCACACTGTGGGATCAGATTCTCGCAAACTTTTTCAACGTTGGGGTGCACGGGTCGATACCCTTCACAGATCTCCCAGACAATAGACTTCTCAGCATCTCCCACGGCTTTCCTGACCGCATGGCTTGAGATTCGATCCCGGCCGCGGTCATCCGCCAAGTGCTGGGTCCACACCCGGTTCAGCAAAACAATCAGATGGCGGGGCAGCAGTTGAGTATGCCTCAATAGGTACGCGACACTATCCTCCACCCCTTGCATTTGATTTATCACTGTGCCTGGCAGAACCGCTCTTAAAAGAGCCTCTTCCTTTATACCATCTCCGGCAACCCAATCCGAGAAGCCTAGCCGACGAGGTAGCCCGTTGTCATAGAGCTCGCAGTACATCGCGAATCTCCGGGCAACAATTCGAACCAACTCCGGCGCACTCCAATGAAGCAACTGAATGTGATTGAGGTCCTTGAGTGGATTCGACGACATTCGCACTACATGGAAATACAACTCGGCAGGGAGTGCCAGCCTCGCCGAAAAGGGCTCGTCCGTTCGAGACCGTTCCCCAAGCACTGAGAGGAGGCCCTCCATAGATCTATCCGGAATATCCCAAACTCTAGCGAAGTCCTCCATAGAGTCTAGGAGAATCATCACACGCGCACCTTTGGCGCTCAATAGTCGCTGGGCTGCTTTGCGGGCTGTCCTGAAGGAAACGCTTTTCCCGGCGTACGAGTCAGAGTCGTAAACGAGCAAATCTAATTCTTCGCTCGAGGCCTCCGCCAACGCGTTACAGAAAGCAGAAAAGGCTTCCATGGGAGTCGCCTTCTTCTTCCCTGTGAGGTCGCGGAGGTAGGTGTCGATCGCTTCGAAAGCCTGTATCAACTCACTATGCTCGAGAGCCCAATCATCGTCTTGCTCTATGATGTTTGCGAACACTGAATGCCAAAAGCTGGCTCGCCAAAGAGCGCGAACGTGAGAGAGGTAGTAAGCGAGCCTATGGTCATCCCACCTTGACAGGGCCCGCTCAATGACTGCGAAGCATTGACTTGTCTTGAGTTCAAGGCTTCGAGAGCCGACGTGAGTAGTCGGGGATTTGAGGAAAGCCGTCTTTCCCGAACCTCGACGACCGACAATTATTGTAGGCGCAGTTCCTGCTGCCTCAATGTGTAGCAGGTTTTCCGTTACGAAGAGCGCCTCTGCGGCGGCAGGATTTCGCTGCCCCGTCTCAGCCTCCCACGGTCCGAACGGCTTCTGCGGACTTATTATCCCTCTCAGAGTTTCCAGATCTGGAGCTCGATCATTTAAAGGACTCATTCGCCAGCCTCCAATGGGCGAGGGAGGAAGTTCACGACACGCTTTCCGTGGGGGAATACTCCACCTCTCTCTTTACAGCCAAAATGCCTGGTGAAAAGCGGGTGCAAGCAAAATGTTGCGTCTTTCGTAAACGGTGGTATGCCCTCTATTCTCTGAAAGCCAAAGTCGGCAAGGACATACTCGTCTTCGTCGCCGTTCTTGACCCCGATTGCTCCGGCCGCCAAGAGCATACGAACAGCCTCAGCGAAGGGGGCCTGTCCATCTCGAGTCGCTGCGCTGTTGTACTGAGTTCTCAGATCCCTCCAGTCCGACTGGAGGTATAAATGAGGGAAAATCCGTTGGCAGGTCTTCTCCAGGTCAGGGTATAGGAATGCGTGAGCACGAAATATTTCGAGAATAAGATTGTATTGCGCGCGATCTATTCCTTGCTGCACTGCTTCTGCTGAAATCTTTCTGGTAGCCCCCTCGGTCCTCACATGGGCTGCCCAGATATGGTTCATAAGGACGACAACGTGGCGCGGCAAGAGTTGGGTGTGTCTTATGATGTAGGTTAGGCAATCTTCTTCTCGCCCTACGCCGTTCATCACATTGGCTGGAACGAGCGCACGAAGGAGCGTGACTTGCTCGTCTTCTCCGAAATCTTCGTACGATGGCATTTTACCTATGCCCAAAACCTCAGACAGTTGGGGTTCGTACAGATACGTGAACACGGCAAGCCTACGAGCAAGAAGCTTGACCAGTTCGTCTGCCTGCCAGGTGATGAATTGTGCGGGATAAAGGTCGCGAAGCGGGGCCCTCGAGATTCTGCCTATAGCCGGGTATAACTCGGCTGGTATTGAGAACCTGAATGAGCGTATTCTGTCCGAGCCTGTGTTCTGTCCTAAAAGAAGGAGCAAGCCTTGTAGAGCTTCCGGGTTGCGCCTTATCAGCCGCTCTTGGTCGTCCATTGTGTCGAAAATGATTGTTGGTCTAACTCCATTGATCTGTATCCAATAGGTTGCCTCCTCAATTGCACGGGCAAGAGATACGTCCCCCGCCAAGAAGAGTGTTGGATCGAATGACAGTGGCTGGTTTCCCTGACCCACCTTCTCCATAAGTTCCGCTGTGAACCGTAGGGTTGAGGTTTGGGGATCAAGTTCGTCGCCGCAAAGTCCTTGAGCGTATTCTGTGATTTTTTCGGGAAAACCGTGATCGTCTTTATGGTTAACAGCGAAATCTGCCAAGACTGCGTTCCATATGATCGCAGACCACAACTCGGCTATATTTGCGACGTAATACTTGCGCCTGGCTGCTCTCCATGAGGCCAATACGTTCTTGATGATCGCGAAGGCATTACTTGTGGATAACTCGATCGGACGGGACCTCTCGTGAACCTTGGCATGGATCATTGTCGTCTTTCCAGACCCTCTCCTGCCTACGAATATCGAGGGGTCCCCGGGGAGAAGTGACGCAACTATGTCTTTGTGGACGTTAAGGACCGCCGCAACCTCGGGCTGATCTACGAGGACGTCACCCATCCAAGGGCCGAACGGAAGATCGCGCGTAATTACATGGGAACAAGCATGGGGGTCGAGCACGGCTGAGGCTTTCCGGGATTGCACCTTATTCGGGACATTACCAACGTACTGGTTCGGGAAAGCAGAAGAGCGTGGTGTGAGACATGTCACCTCTGCCGTTTCGGCGAGCGTCGCGCGGGGCTTCCTTGCGCGTAGAAGGAGCCGAAGCGGAATCGAGGCACGGCGTGGTCCTCCCGCGAGGAGTCTCGCTCGACCCTGGCCTCAGTGCATTGGCCTGTTGTGAGTCAGTAGTCATTCACCGGTATCAATAGGTGCGCTGGCAGTCGAGAGCGACTCTCGTCCTTCGTCCGTGGCGCTGCGTTTCCGGCCAGATCTCCCACCACCTATCCGGCGGCTCGGGCACTCACACGACCGGGCGGCATACCGTTGACTCATCGTGACCCTGCCGCCCTTCCAGCACCTCGTCGACGCCCACTGGCGCGACGTCGCCCGGCTCGCCCATGCCCTCGCCGGGCCGAACCTCGGGGACGATGTCGCCCAACAGGCGTGGACGCAGGCGCTCGCGGCCTACCCCAGCGTGCGGCGCGCGACCAACCTGCGCGGCTGGCTGCTCACCATCACCCGCCACTGCGCCATGGACGCCCACCGGGCCGCCGCCCGCACCACCCCGACCGACCCGACCGGCCCCGCCGAACCCCCACACCAGCCCACACGCCAGCCCACCCACCCACCGCCGGACGACCCCCGCCCCGACCTCTGGGCCGCGGTCGCCACCCTCCCCGAACGGCAACGCGCCGCCGTCGCCCTCAAGTACGTCACCGACCTCGACCATCGCGCCATCGCCGCCGTCCTGGGCACCACCCCCGCGATGAGCCGCCGCCTCGTCAGCGACGCCCTCGCCACCTTGCGCCTCACCCTCCCGGAGCAGTCATGACCGCCAGCCCGTTCGCGCCGTTCGCGCCGCCGATCACCGCCCCGCGCCTCCCCGACTCCGACGTCGCCTATGCCGCTCACGACACTCCCGTCGGTCGCCTACTCCTCGCGTCCGCTGCCGGTCGGCTCGTGTTGTGTGCGTATGCCGCGGACCCCGCCGCCGAGGAATCACACCTCACCCGGGTGGCCGGGGCGGTCAGCCCGCGCATCCTGCGCCGCGCCGCGCCCCTCGACGAGGCGCGCCGCCAACTCGATGATTACCTTGCCGGGCAGCGGCATACCTTCGACCTCGCGACCGGCCTCGCGCTGGCCCGCCCCTTCCAGGCGACCGTCCTACGCGAACTGGCCCACACGGCCTACGGGCACCGCACCACCTACGGCGCGCTCGCCGCCGCCATCGACCACCCCGGCGCCGCCCGCGCCGTCGGCACCGCCCTCGCCGGGAACCCGCTGTGCATCGTCCTCCCCTGCCACCGGGTCGTCCCCAGCGCCGGCGGTCTCGGCGGGTATGCCGGGGGCTCGGCCGCCAAGGCCGCCCTCCTCGCGCTGGAGTCGCGGCCGTGACCCCCACGAGCGCCGAGGCGACGATGCCCAGCCCGCGACGCGGCATACGGGCCTGGTTTGCGGCGCGCCCGCTCGTCTTCGACGGCCTCCTCGCCGGCGGGGTGTGGTTCGTCAGCGTCGTCCTGGCCGCGGCGGGCGGCTCTTCCTCCTGGGTGGGGTTCCTCCTCGGCTCGCTGCAAACCCTGCCGCTCATCCTGCGGCGGGTCCGGCCGATCACGGCGTTCGTCGTGGTCAGCGCCGCCTGCGGGGTGAGCGCGTTCGTCACCACCCACACCCAACCCGCCGACATCGGCTTCCTCTTCGCCCTGTATGCCGCGTCGGCCTTCATCGACCGCGAGTACGTGCGCCGCCTCGCCCTCGCGGTGGCGGTCATCGGCAGCTGGTTCGGCTCGATGCGGACGGGGGGCACGCCTCCCGGCGCGTGGGCGGTGGCCTTCGGTGCGGTGTTCGTCGCCCTGGTGTGCCTGGTCGTGTGGTTGTGGGGCGGCTCGGTGCGCGCGCGCCGGCTGCGGTTGGCGGGCCTGGAGGCGCAGAACGCCGCGCTCCGCCGCGAACGCGACCAGCGGGCGCTGCTCGCCGCCCAGGAGGAGCGCACCCGGATCGCCCGCGAGATGCACGATGTCGTCGCCCATTCGCTCGCCGTGGTCGTCGTGCAGGCCGACGGGGCTGCGTATGCCGCCCGCCACGGCGCCGCGTGGGAGCGCGAGCAGGCGGCCCAGGCCTTGGAGACGATTGCGGCGACCGCGCGCGAGGCGTTGGCGGACACCCGGCGCCTGGTCGGAGTGCTGCGCGACGATCGGTCGCGGGGAGCCGGCTCGGCGGGCTTCTCGGGCGGGGCATCGAGGGAGCGCATCGACGCTCCAGGCGCTACGGGCTCCGAGGCGCTCACGGCCAGCGGAATCGGCGCGAGTGCCGGCTCCGCGAGCGGCGGCGGCGATGGTCCGAGCAGAGGCGAGGATGCCGCGCGGGGTGAGGACACGGCATACGCGATGGACTACGCCCCGACGGCAACGCTCGCCGACATTTCGGGGCTCGTGGAGCGGTTGCGCGGGTCCGGGCAGCCGATCACGCTGGCGCTGGAGGCGCCAGGAAGCGTGCCGCGCGATGTCGGGTTGGCGGCCTACCGCATCGTTCAGGAAGCCCTGACCAACGTCCTCAAACACGCTGGGCCCCAGTCGATGACGACCGTGACGATCCGGCCGGAGGGGGACGCGCTCGTCGTCGAGGTGGCGGACGACGGACGGGGGGTTGGCGCCGGCGACGACGGCGAAGGGCACGGGCTCATCGGGATGCGCGAACGGGTGGCTGCCGTCGGCGGCACCCTGGCCACCGGGCCCCGCCCCGGCGGCGGGTTCGGGGTGCTCGCCCGCCTCCCCTTGGGCTAGCGCACGGATTACCGTTGGGGCTGACCGGTCGGGGCGCCGAGGCCCGTACACAACCCACCTATTGGTCGATTGTTGACGGGGCGCTCTTCGACCCAGCCGTCCCGGGAAGGAACCATGACCAGCCCCACCGCGAACGACCCGATCAAGGTGTTCCTCGTCGACGATCAGGCGCTCGTGCGCGCCGGGTTCGGCATGGTGTTGCGCACCCAACCCGACCTCGCCGTCGTCGGGGAGGCCGGCGACGGGCAGGAGGCCCTCGACAAACTCGCCACGGTCGACGCGGACGTCGTCCTCATGGACATCCGGATGCCCCGCCTCGACGGCCTCGCCGCCACCCGCGCGCTCGGCGAGCGCCCACCGGGCGCGTCCCGCCCTCGGGTCATCGTCCTCACGACCTTCGACCTCGACGATTACGCGTATGCCGCGCTCCGGGCCGGCGCCTCGGGTTTCCTTCTCAAGGACGCCGGCCCCGAGGAACTGTTGGCGGCGATTCGGGCCGTGCATCGCGGCGACTCGGTCATCGCGCCCAGTACGACGCGGCGCATGATCGAGCACTTCATGGAGGGCGCGGCAGTACCCGGGGCGTCGACCGGAGCCGCGACCACAGCGGGCGGTGAGGGCCGAGCGGGAGGTGAGCGGGCGGCATACGAGAAAGCGGCCGACCCCGGCGCAGACCCACGACTGGCCGCCCTCACCCCGCGCGAACTCGAGGTGCTCACCCTCGTCGGGCGGGGACTGACCAACGCCGAATTGTGCGCCGAGCTGTTCCTCGCCGAAGCGACCGTCAAGACGCACATCGGGCGCATCCTGGCCAAACTCGACCTGCGCGACCGGGTGCAGATGGTGATGCTCGCCTACGAGACCGGCCTGGTGACCATCAACCGCAACTCATGAGGTCGAAGCGTCAATGACGCCAATGAACCCCTCGAGCCAGTCCGCGGCGCGGCGGACGTCCGGGAGAACTTCAGCACCGAAGGACGTGGAGGCCGCAGCGTAGAGGCGCGGCCACGCCGGCCACACCCGGACGGTTGGCGCCCACTCATGCCGCCTGCGACTGGCAAAGATTTCGATGCAAGCAGCGCGTATCGAGGCGATCTGGCTGTCATCAACGACCAGCCAGAGCAGTTGGAGATCGACAAGGTCGCGAGCCCGATCGTTGTCCTTGAGGCCATCGAGGGGGTCAGTGCAGGCATGGATCGTCTGGGCGATCTGGTAGCGCAACGACAGGCAATGGACCGGTCCGCGGGGAGTCAGGCCGATGGAGTCGTACTCGTTCACCACGAACTGGTCGTGTTCATCACCGGTGCCGCCCTCAGCCGGGCTGAGTTCGACGGGAACCGTCACAAACGGCTTACCGCGGTATTCGAGTTTCACCTCGAACCTGCGCGGCCTGACCACCATCCCCGGAACCTCGATCTCGCTCTCGCGGGTCATCCGGCCGGTGAACCCGCACCAGCCTTCCGCGAGCAGGTCACGCGCCTGAGCAACGAACACGTCGATGTCGCCGCGGACGGCGGCGTCGAAGTCCTTCGAGAGCCGCACCGGGGCCATCCCCCGGCGCAGATCGATCGCTGTTCCGCCCTTGACGAGAATGGGCGGACCATCGATGCCCACATCCGCGCCGAGGAAGACCTCGTTGATTACGAGCGCGGCGAGTCGGCGTTGGACCCGTGTTTCCACTTGGCGGACGTCACGCGCGTGGTTTCGCAGTCGTGCGCGTAACGACGTGATGTTCGATGGGGCGTTGGGCCCGACGTCGTCCGCGTCAGTCATGGTGGGTCCTTTTCAACGCCTTGCCGCGAGACCGGACATCCGCCTCCAGCGACTGCGCCTGCTCGGTAGTGAGATGGCCTTCACGAAGTCCCGTCGCGCAGGCCTGAAGCAGTAGGTGGGTATCGGTGCCGTACGCGAGACAGTCGCGGATCGCATCACTGGCCCGCACCACGGGTATGCCGTCCGCATGGACGACCGTCGCCGGGTCGATGACGCGCCTCCAGACGCGGTACAACTCACCACCGCGGCGGCGGGGCGCGTAACCCCGGGGAACGGTGATGTTGATGAGGGGCGGGCTGACGTCGCACAAGTCGAGCAGGTCGAGTGCCGACTCGTGCGAAATGACGCCGCGACCACGGGTCCAGGCGACGGCCTCGGCGTAGGAGGCATAGCGCCCGCTGGCGAGAACGGGCACTCGGTAGACCCCGTGCGCCGGTCGTTCCAGTCGCCCCCTGGCCGCGAGTTTGCGGAGGGCAACGGAATCGATCCCGGCCGCAGCGGCGTCCGAGACCGTGACGTAGCCGTGGTTATCCACAGCCACTTCCAGGACCCGATCAAACACATTCATGTGCAATATCGTACTCTCAAGGGACGGTATTGCACATAAAGCAACGGCTCGATCGGTCCTCCGGATCAGACCACGGTCGTACGTCCGAGTCCGCCAAGTCCATACCCCGCTCCGATGTGCTCCGGTATGCCGTCCCGGCACCGTGGAGTCATGACCGCAACTCCCGCGCCCCTCCCGTCGAACCCGCCGGCCGCACCCGCTGCTGCTGTCGCACCCGCCACCGCGCCCACCGCGGCCGCTGCTCCCACAGCGGCCGCCGCCCGCACCGTCGGCCTCACCAAGGTCTACGGCTCCGGCGACACCGCCGTCCGGGCCCTTGACCATCTCGACCTCACCGTCGGCGCCGGCAGTTTCACCGCCGTCATGGGCCCCTCGGGCAGCGGCAAGTCCACGCTCATGCACTGCCTCGCCGGTCTCGACACCGCCACCAGTGGCCAGATCTGGCTCGGCGACACCGACCTGACCACCTTGTCCGACAAGGCCCTGACCATCCTGCGCCGCGAGCGCATCGGCTTCGTCTTCCAGGCCTTCAACCTGCTCCCCATGCTCACCGCCGAACAGAACATCACTCTCCCCCTCCGCCTCGCCGGCCGCCCGGTCGACCGGGACTGGTTCACCCAGGTCACCGCCACCTTGGGCCTGACCGACCGGCTCCCCCACCGCCCCGGCGAACTCTCCGGCGGCCAACAGCAGCGCGTCGCCATGGCCCGCTCGCTCATGACCCGCCCCGATGTCCTCTTCGCCGACGAACCGACCGGCGCCCTCGATTCCCGCTCCTCCACCGAGATGCTCACGTTCCTGCGCCGCTCGAGCACCGACTTCGGCCAGACGATCGTCATGGTGACCCACGACCCGAACGCCGCGGCATACGCCGACCGGGTGATCCTCCTTGCCGACGGGCGCCTCGCGGGTGACCTCGCCGACCCGAACGTCGAATCCGTCCTGGCCGCCATGGCCACCCTCGGCGAGTGAGGGCCGACGCCATGCTCTTCCTCGCCACGCTCCGCCACCAGGCCCGCCGCTTCGTCGCCCCCGGGGTCGCGGTCGTCCTCGGCGTCGCCTTCGTCGCCGCGACCCTCATCCTCGGCGATGCCCTCAGCTCCTCGGTGCAACGCGGGATGGCCGGCGATCTCGCCGGGTATGCCGCCGTCGTCACCCCCCGCGACGACCGCCCAGACGCGCTCACCCTCGCTTCCGCCGACACCGCGCGCGCCCTCCCGGGCGTCACCGGGGTACGCACGGTTCGGTGGGGCGCCCTCGACGGCGGCGACACGGCATACGCCGCGATCGCCTCCCTGCCTCGGCTCGGCGGGAACGCCAAACTGACGGCCGGCCGGCTGCCCACCACCGCGGCCGAGGTCGCCGTCGACCCCGTGTATGCCGCGGCGCACGGCGTCGGGGTCGGTGACACGACGCGGCTGCGGGCGCCGGGCACCTCCTCGACCGGCGCGGGGACGGCTCAACCCGTGACCGCGACCGTCGTGGGCATCATCGACGCGCGGGCGAATCCGCGCCTCAACGGCGTGCAGGTGGTGTTCGCCCTCGACCCGACGATCACCACGGTGACCGGGAGTGACGTCGTGCGTGAGCTGGACATCGAGGCGACCGGCGACCTCGACGCCGTCCGGGCCGCGCTGCGCGAACGACTTGGCGACGTGCGGGTCCAATCCGGTCCGGAGGCGGTCGCCGACCAGGTCGCCGGCGCCAAGCAGGGCGCGACGGTGATCACGACCTTCCTCCTCGGGTTCGCCGCGGTCGCGCTCTTCGTGTGCGTCATCGTCGTCGCCAACACGTTCACGATCCTGCTCGCCCGGCGAGCGCGCGAGACCGCGCTGCTGCGGTGCGTCGGCGCGACCCGCGGGCAGGTCATCCGCTCCACGCTCGCCGAATCGACCGCCTTGGGCCTGGTGTTCTCGGTCGTGGGGACCGCCGTCGGCTACGGGTTGGCCGCCGCGGCGGTGGCGATCGGTGGGCGGTTCGGGTCGGGCATCTTCAGCGTGCTCGCGCTCGACACCCGGGTGGTGTCCCTCGTCGTGCCCGTGGTCGTCGGCACCGTCGTCATGGTGGTGTCCTCGATCCGGCCGGTGCTGCGGGCCAGCCGGGTCGCGCCGCTGGCGGCCCTGCACCCCGACGCCGCCGTGGGGTTGGGCAGCCGGCGCGGGCGGGTTCGGATCGGGATGGGGCTCGGGCTCGTCGCCCTCGGGGCCGGCTTGCTCGTCCTCACCTGGACCAAGGGCTCGGTGTGGGTCGGGATTGCCGGCGGGCTCGTCTCGTTCCTCGGCGTGCTACTCGCGGCGTCGGTCATCGTGCCGTGGGTTGCGGCCCTCGTGGGCCGACCGGTGGCCCGCCTCACGGGGGTGCCCGGCCAGTTGGCGCTCGACAACGCGCTGCGCAACCCGGGTCGGGCCGCCTCGACGGCGACTGCCCTGCTCGTCGGGGTGACGTTGATCGTCATGACCTTCGTCGGAGCGGCCACCTCCTCGGCCTCGATCAACGGGGCACTCGACAAGGAGTTCGCCGTCGACCTCACCGTGACCGCGGGGCAGCAGCCACTCACCGACGCCGTCCGCCGTGACCTGGCCGCCGTGCCCGGGGTGGTCTCGACCGGAGCCGTCCCCGGGGCCGTGGTGACACTCGACTCCGGAAGCGGGCGGCATACGAGTGAACTGGCGATCGTGACCCTGCCGAGCACCCTGGGGAGCGTCCTGCGCAACCCGGCCCCGGCGGCGACCCCGGCCCCCGGCACCCTCGTCGTCGCCTCGGCGAACCCGGACCTCGGGTTGACGGACGGCGCTCAGGTCCGGCTCGTGGGACCGCTCGGCAGCCGGACGTTCACGGTGGCGGTCCGCGACCACGCGACCTTTGCGTATGCCGTGGCGCCGGCCGACTTCGCGGCCCTCACCGCCACGCCGACGACCGCGGCCGTGCTCATGCGACTTTCGGACGACGCTGCGGTGACGGACGCCCTCGTGGCGACGACGAAGATCGCGCGCGGCGTCGACGCCACCGTGGGCGGGGCCGCTCCGCAGCGGGCTCAACTCAGCGACGTCCTCAAGGTGGTCACCTTCATCATCAGCGGGCTGCTCGCGTTGTCGGTGCTCATCGCCCTCGTCGGTATCGGCAACACCCTGGCCCTGTCGGTGCATGAACGGCGCCGCGAGAACGCCTTGCTCCGGGCCCTCGGGGTCACGCGCGGTCAGATTCGGTCGATGCTGGCCCTCGAGGGTGGGCTGCTCGCGCTCGTCGGGGCCGTGTTGGGGGTGGCGCTCGGCGTGGCGTACGGGTTGGCGGGTGCCCGCGGCATCCTCGCCGGCGCGCACATCGCCGTGAACGGGCAGGCGCCGGTGGGTGCGCTGGCGATCATCGCTGTGGGCGCGGTCGGTGCGGGTCTGGTGGCCTCGGTCCTGCCGGGGCGGCGCGCCGCTCGCGTGGCTCCGGCCGCGGCCCTGGCCATCGACTGAGCGTTCGGTCGTTCGGCGCCGGCGCTATCCCGAGTCGAAAGTACGCAACTCGCCGTGTGAGAAGGGCACACACGGCGAGTTGCGTACTTTCGACCAGACAGCCCTCGCCCTCGGTCGAGGTTCGGGCCCCTCTGGCCGGTTGCGGTAGGGCGAGCCCCCTTGTCGGGTTCCAGCGCTCGCGCCCCCTGGACGAGGTTCCGGTGGGAAAGGGGCACTTCGCCCCCCGACTGTTGGGGTGCGAAGTGGACGTTGGGCACTTCAGGCGGGAAAGGGGGGACCGGTGGGACGAAATGGCCACGGGAGGGGCCAGACGTCGGATAGCGTCCCAGGCATGGCCCGCTCACCTCGCGTCCGCCGGCTATGGCGACGCATCCCGGCCACCCTGGCCGTCCTCCTCGTCCTCGCGCTCATCGGCGGCTATTGGTACGCCCGCCCGCTCCTTCTCACCGGCACCGGGTATGCCGCCCACAACGCCTGCGCCCTCACCTTCGTGGCCGAGCGGACCAACCCCGACACCGACCTGCCGCCGAACCCGCTCGTGCCCTACCTCAGGACCACCGTCGACCGGGACACCGGGACGGCACAGGCCAGCCTCCTTGGCCTGTTGAGCAAGCAGACCGCCTACTACACACCGGGATACGGCTGCACGGTCACCGACCGGAAACCGGCCCTGAAGACGGCAACCGCGGTGGCCGACGGGGTGAATCCGTTCACGACCGCTCCCCACCCGACGGCCACCAAGGCCGTCGAGGCGGCCGTCGCCCAGGCCTTCGGCGACGACCTCGCGCCCTCCGCGAAGACCGCGCTCGGGACCCGCGCCGTCATCGTGGTCCAGGACGGGCACCTCATCGCCGAACGCTACGCCGACGGCTTCACCGCCCAGACCCGACAACTCGGATGGTCGATGACCAAGAGCGTGGGCAGCCTGCTCGCCGGCCGCCTCGCCGCCCAGGGCAAACTCGCACTCACCGATGCCGCCCTGCGCCCCGAGTGGACCGACGCCCGCAAGGACATCACCGTCGACCAACTCCTGCGGATGACCAGCGGCCTCCAATGGGACGAGACCTACGACCTCGGCACCCCAATCACCCGCATGCTCTTCACCGAACCCGACATGGCCGGGTATGCCGCGAGCCTCCCCCTCGCTCACGCCTCCGGCACCGTCCAGCAGTACTCCAGCGGCTCGACGAACATCTTGTGCTCGGTCCTGCAGCGCAAGGCCAGCCGGGACGGCATACCGGCTGACCCCGACTTCGCCGAAAGGGAACTCCTCGCGCCGCTCGGCCTTACCTCCGCCGTGCTCGAAACCGACGCCACCGGGCTCCCGGTGTGCAGCTCCTACCTGTGGGCCACCCCGCGGGACTGGGCCGCCATTGGCCAGTTCGCCCTCGACAACGGCCGGTGGAACGGCGCCCAGCTCCTCCCCGAGACGTGGATGACTGAGACGACGACGGTCCACAAGGTCGACCAGACCGACGATCCGCCGTTCGCCGCCTCCTGGCGCTCCAACACGCTCCCGGACGGCACCCTGTTCGATCCCAAACTGCCCAAGGACGCCTATTGGGCGCAGGGTCATGACGGGCAGTGGCTCGTCGTCGTGCCGTCGGCGAAACTGGTCGTCGTACGGATGGGGTTCTCCCCGAAGGCCGAAGACCTCAGGGTCAACACCCTGGTCGCTGCCCTGGCGGCGCTCCCCCAGGGCGGCTGACCGCAGGAAGCACCCACGAGCACGGCATGCCTCGACTCGGGGCCTAACGCTGCGGCCGCCCACCCCTTGGGGTAGGCGGCCGCAGCGCAAGCCCGGGTCGAGGAATCGGTCAGAAACTCCCCTTGACCCCGACGCGCGTTGCGGAATGTACGTCCTTGCTCACCGGCAGGCAGGTGACCTCGGTTTCGTTGATCGCGACGGTGCACAGGGCCGTGTCGATGACGGAGTCACCCGAGTAGAAGGTGAGTTTGAACATCGCGTAGTCCTTGGCGGCGCTCGTCAACTTCATGTTGTTGAAGAGCCAGATGCCCTTGACGGCCGTCGCGTCGACGGTCCAGCCATCGGCGACCGTGACCTTGTCGATGGTGAAGCCCTTCCCGAGGGTGACCGACAGGGTGTCCGCCGAGTCGGGCGTGGAGAACACCGTCTCCGACGGTTCGGGGGCCGAGGGCGTGACCAGCCGGGACGGCACGGCCGTCGGCAGGACGATGACCGGCGACTCGGAAATCCTCTTCCACGCGACGATGGCGCCGACAACGCCAAGAACAACGATGAGGACCACCGCAACGAGGCCCCAGATCAGGCACCCCTTGCCCTTCTTGGCCGGAGCCGCGGCAGGGGCGCCGTAGGTTGGGGTCCCGTAGGCCGCAGGCGCCGACGCACCGTATGCCATGGGCGTCGCCGCGGCGGTGGGTTCGCTCGCCGACGGCTCGTCGGGGGAGCCTGCATCCCCTCCCTGAGCGGTGGGCTTGGCTGCGTCGTCGGCGGCGCCTGGATCGTGGAAGTGCTCGGTCCAAGCGGTCCCGTCCCAGTAGCGCAGCCGGCCATCGGGTTGCGGATACCAGCCAGCAGGTGTGCTCATCATGTCCCCCAAACGGGTCGGTGCGTCACGCCCCGGCGTCATCCGGGACGGTTGCCCGTCAGCCTAGCCGTCCGACCCCTCGGGCATGATGGCAGTCGACACGTCCCCGCCGGGAGCCGGCCGTTGACCCGGATCTCTTGGCCCTCGCCGTTTGGAGTTCGTATGCCGCGCACCCCCCGTGAGGTTGCGCGTGCCTTGCTCCCCACCTCCGCGTCAGTGGCCGTGCGGGAGGCACGCGGCATCCTCGGGCGCCGGCCGAAGATCGACCCGAGCGGATGGACGACCGGGGAGCTCGCGGCATACCTCAGCGGTGGCCGTTCCCGGCTGGTGCCGCCACGACGGGCCGGGCACGAGGCGGTGCGCCTGACCAACTCCCTCGACGGCACCCTGCCGGTGGAGGCCGTGCTGCTCGCCCGAGCGGTGGCCGACGCTGCGCCCCCGGTGGGTCAGGAGATTGGGTCAGCGCTGCAGCAGATTCTCGAGCGCTATCTGCCCGACACCCTGCTTGCCTTCCGCAACAGCGGGTCGGTCGCCGCCACCCCGCAGGGGCATCGGCTCATCGTCGAGCAGATGCGGCTGCTCCACCAGGTCACTCGCGATGTTGCGCGCGCCCAGGCCGAGCACGACGACCGCGAGTTGCGGGTCCAGGAGGCGTTCTTGCACGCGCGCTTCGACCGCCCCCGCAACGGGCTTGACTTGCCGCTGGCCGGTGATCCGCGGCCCGCCGGTATGCCGCCCCCAGCCGCTCCCAGCGCACCGTCGCCGGCCGCTCCCAGCGCACCGTCGCCGGCCGCTCCCAGCGCACCGTCGCCGGCTGCACCCCACCTCGGGTCCAATCCCCCGATGGGTGTCGGTGCCCACCACCGGCTGACCGAGGAATCCGGGCCGACCGCGCTGCTACCCCCCGCCGACCCCAAACTCGGCATCTCCGGGCGCCTAGCCCTGCCCACCGGGTTGGCGGTGACGATGGGCGCGGTGTTCGAGCGGCATACCGGGGCCGTCGGGTTCGTCACGGCGACCAGCCGACGCTGGCAGGCCAGGCGCCGGCAACGGGGATTCGGGTCGGCACAGGTCGACGTCCAGGTGATCCTGCCCCCCCGAATTCGCCGGTTCGCGGTGATCGCGAGCGCCCGCCCGACCGGCCCCGCCGCCGAAGTCGTCCTCTTCCTCGGCACCCGCGCGGACAGCACGGCCGAGTGCCCGAGCACGTTGGTGCGGCGCTCGGGAGCGACGACCACGGTGATCGCCTCGGGACATCTGACCGGGGAGGGGCTCGTCGTCCGCAACGAGTCGATGGTGTATCCGACGCTGCGGGCGGCGTGTGACGGTTTCGACTACCGCCGGGTGACCTGGCTGTCCGACGACACCCCCGCGGTCTGAGCTTCGCCGTCCAGGGGATGGGAGATCTCGTCCCGGGGCATCCCGGCGGCGAACACCGTGACGACCGCCGCGATGATGGGGACGCCGGCCGCGGCGATGAAGGTGGTGCGCACCCCGATGAGGGTGGCGACCGGGCCGGCGAGCGCCATCGAGGCGGGCATGAGCGAGACGGAGACGAAGAAGTCGAGGGAGGAGACGCGCCCGAGCAGGTGGGGCGGCACCCGCCGTTGGAGCAGGGTGCCCCAGATGACTTGCGGCGCGGAAAACAGGGCGCCGATGACCAGCCCGCAGGCGATCACCACCCACAGGTGGTTGGTCGTGCCGATGAGGACGAACGGCAAGCCCGCCAACCCCCACCCGAGGACCATGACGCTGAGGTAGCGCCGCGGCAACCGGGCCGTCGCCATCGCCAACGCGGCGCTCGCCCCACCGATACCGAACGCGGCGAGCACATAGGAGTGGTCTTGCGGCCCGCCGCCGAGGTGATCCTTGACGAGGAAGGGGATGAGGACCTCCATCGGGCCCAGCATGACGAGGATCATGAGCGCGGCAAAGAGGAGCGTGCCCAGGAGCCAGGGAGTACGCATCAAGTAGCGCCCGCCCTCACGTAGGTCGGCGATAACCGCCCCCACCGAGTGGGCGCCGGCGCTTTCCGGATCACGGCGCACCGCGGTGCGCGGCACGGTGAGGACCGCCCCGAAGGCCAGCCCGGAGGCCGCCGCAGCCACGCCCATGGCCAGGGCCGGACTGGCCGCGGCCACGACCGCCCCGGCCACCGCCGGCCCGACCGCCTGGTGGATGCCCGGGCGCACCATGCCCTCGAACCCGTTGACGGCCTGGAGTTGGTCCCCGGGCACCAGGGCCGGCACCCAGGCGGAGTAGGCCGGGTAGTAGAAGGCCACGCTCACCCCGAGAGCGACGGCGATGAGCGAGAGGCTGAGGACGCTGGTCAGCCCGAGCGCGGCCAGCACCGCGGCGAGGGCCATCGCGCCCGCCTGGAACAGCGCGTCGGCGAGAAGCACCACCTTCTGCGGCACCCGGTCGGCGACCACGCCGCCCAGAAGCGCGGGGATGAGCACGCCCACGGTGCCGGACGCGGCCACGACCGAGAGTTGCTCGGGCCCGCCCCCGATCCGGATGACCTCCCAGACGATGGCCACCGCCCAGACCCCGCTGGCGAACGTCGAGAGCACCAGCGCGGTCGCCAGCCTGCGATAGGCCGCGAGCCGCAGGGGGGCCAGCGCCCGGCCCACGCCCCCACGAGGGGTCGGCTGGTGGTCGTCAGTCACGAGGCCCTTCCTGGTCGAGGTGGTCTCAGGTGCTCAGCGGTCGTCGCAGGTTCCGCGGTGGGGAGGTCGGGTCGCAACCCCCATCGCACTGTCTGCGCCATCGGACGTCACGCTAGTCCGGGTTGCGCGCGGGCGCATCCGGAAGGCGCCGTCTCTAGGCTGGCTCTCATGAACGAGTTGGTCCTCGTCGCCAACGCCCTTGACGGCACGCTGTCAACCCTGCGGTTGCACCGCGGCATACCGGACCGATTGACGGTGGTGGCGGTGACTCCCGGCCTGCCCGCGTGCGGCACCTTCGCCGTCGACCTGGCCGCCGGCCGGGTGTATGCCGCGAGCGCCAGTCCCGAGGGGGCCGCGGTCGTCACCTTGGCGCTCGACGTCGAGGCCGGCACCCTGCGCGAACTGACCTGCGCGCCGGTGCCGGCCAAGCAGACCTACCTCGCCCTGGCGCCGGACGGTCGCCACCTGCTCGGCGTGTCCTACGGCGCCGGTCGCGGCTGGGTGTGGCCGCTGTCGGAGGCGGGGGTCGTCGGGGCGGCGGTCGCTGAGTTTGCGTACCCGAATCTGCACTGCGTCGTCACCGATGGGTCGGTTGCGTATGCCGTGTCGCTCGGTGCCGATCTGGTCGCCCAGTTCGCGCTGGGTCCGGGCGGGTCGTTGACGCCCCTCGATCCCCCGACGGTGGGGGTGGCGGCCGGGTCGGGCCCACGGCACCTCGTCCTCGACGGTGCGCACGCCTACCTGAGCACCGAGTTCTCCGGGGAGGTGATCCATCTGCGCCGAGACCGCGACGGTCGGCTCGCACCGGTCGACACCCTCGTCGTCGCCCCCCTGGATCAGGGCTTGTCGCACAGCCGGATCGGCGCCGATCCGCGCAGCGAGCGGCTGTTCTGGGGGGCCGACGTACACCGGACCGGTGGGTTCGTGCTCACCTCGGAACGGACCAGTTCGACGATCGCGACGACTGCCCTCGGGCCCGGCGGGGTCCTGGACCGGGTCGTCGCACGCGTCGGCGCCCCCGAGCAACCGCGCGGGTTCGCCGTGAGCCGGGACGGCAGGCGCGTGGTGGCCGTTGGCGAACGATCGACGACGGCGGTGCTCTACCGGGTCGAGGACGACGGGGAACTCACGGCCATCGGCGAGGCTCCGGTCGGGCGAGGTGCGACCTGGGTCGAGATCCTCCCGGTCGGGTAGCGCCTCGGCCGCTGTCGGCGTCAGGCGGCGCGGCGGCGGGGTCGGCGCACGACGGGAGCGGGCGGCATACCGGAATCGTCGTTCCACGTATCGGTGCCCAACTCATCGAGCCGGCTCATCCAGGTGGCGGCCTCCCGATGGCGGCCCTGCTGGATGAGCGCGCGAACGAGCAGCCGCATCGTGGCGGCGTCCTTGGGCCGACGCGACAACACGGCCCGAGCGGCCTGCTCGGCGTCCCCGGCGTGCCCCATCCCGTAGTCGGCGCGGGCCCGGACCCGGTATGCCGCGAGGTCCTCTTTGGTGCGCGGCGCCCGTTGGGTGAGGGGCTCGACGAGGCGGCGGGACGCGGCATACCGTCCCTCGCGCAGGAATCGGTGGGCGAGGTCGAGGCGCTGGATGTCGTTCATGACGCCCACCAAAACGTCCCGACCCCACGGGATGTTCCCTGGTCGGGCCGTGGGGTCGGGGGGTGAAACCGCTCAGGCGCGCCCGAGGGCCTTGAGGGCCTTGAGCGAGGCGGCCATCACGTTGGCGTACGCCTGATCGGTGAGGCCCATGAACGGCCCGAACCGCAGCAGGTACTGGGTGGCCACCGACTGCACCTCGGTGTAGCGGTGAATGCCCTCCGCGCCCTGGCGCCGGCCCATGCCCGAGGACCGCATGCCGCCCATGGGAGCGTCGATGCTGGCGAAGGTCGCGCCGAAGGCCTCGTTGATGTTGACGGTGCCGCACTTGATCTGGTTGGCGATCCGGCGGGCCCGCGCCCCGTCCCGGGAGTAGACCGCGGCGTTGAGGCCGTAGTCGCCCTCGTTGGCCAACGCGACCGCTTCGGCCTCGGAGGCGAAGGGGTAGACGGAGATGACCGGGCCGAAGGTTTCCTCTTGGTGGACATCCATCTCGTCGTGGACACCCTCGAGGATCGTCGGCTCGTAGAAGTAGGGGCCGAGGTCCGGGCGAGTGGTGGCGCCGGTGAGGACCCGGGCGCCCTTGTCGACGGCGTCCTTGACGTGGTCGTCGACGATCTCCAGTTGTTCCTTGGAGATGAGCGAGCCCATGTCGACGCCCCAGTTGATGCCCGCCGAAATCCGCATCGCCTTGGTGCGGGCGACGAACTTCTCGACGAAGGCGTCGTAGACCGACTCGTCGACGTAGAGGCGCTCGGTCGACACGCAGAGTTGCCCGCCGTTGGAGAAGGCGGCGCGCACGGCACCCTCGGCGGCCCGGTCGAGGTCGGCGTCTTTGAGGACGATGATGGGGTTCTTGCCGCCCAACTCCAGCGAGCACCCGATGAGTTGCTCGGCGCACTGGCGGGCGATGACCTTGCCGGTCGCCGTCGACCCGGTGAAGCAGATGTAGTCGGCGTTCTCGATCATCGGGGTGCCGAGTTTGCGGCCTTCGCCGTAGACCATGAGCCACAGGCCCTTGGGGAATCCGGCTTCCTCGATGAGTTCGAGGCCGAGGAGCGCGGTCAGCGGGGTGTGGTGGTCCGGCTTGGACACCACGGCGTTGCCGGCGGCCAGCGCGGCGATGCCATCGGCCAGGGCCATCGTGAACGGGTAGTTCCACGGCGAGATGATGCCGACGACGCCCTTGGGGATGCGGTGTTCCTCGATCTGGGTGAGGATCGGCACGACCCCGCTCTTGCGCTTGGGCGCGAGGTGGCGCTCGAGGGTGCGGGCGTAGTAGCGCGCGGTGAGGGCGACGTGGAGCGGTTCGTCGAAGGCGTGGATGCGGGCCTTGCCGGTCTCCCAGCAGATGAGGTCGAGGATCTCCTCGCGCCGATCCATGATGAGGTCGTGCAGGTTGAGCAGGCACCGCTCACGCTCGGCGAAACTCGTCTGCGCCCACAATCCCGCCATATGCCGGGCGCGCGCGAAGGCCGCTTCGACGTCGTCGGTCGTGGACTTGGGCACCACCCCCAGGGGCCGCCCGGTCGCCGGCGAGCGCACCAGGGTGCTCTCGTCCGAGGAGGCGATGAGCCGGCGCGTGAGGCGCCGGACGAGGGTCTGGTCGAGCACGTAGCTCGCGTCGGGGTCGAACTCCGGATCACGGAGGGTGGCCGCGGACGGGCGGCCCTTGGGCTGCTGACTCGTCATACCCCCCACGGTAGGGGTTCAGCGCCCCGTTGCGGAGGGTTACGACCCGTAACCATGCTCACGCCCCGGAAACGCCCGACCCCCAACCCCGGCCCACTCACGCGTCAGCCCTATGTATGCCGGTTCTGGAGGGCGTGACCGGCGCGGTTCCTGCCGTTGACGCCAACCTCACGTGCGGAAGCGGAAGTCATGGTGGGGCGAAGTACGTTAGGGTCCCCTCAGAGACGTATCTGCGTGGCGTGGACCTCGGCCGGTCCACGAAGGAAGGACCAGTTGTGGGCACCCGGATCTCGACATCGGACCTGACATGGCTGCTGATGGACTCACCGAGCAACCTCATGCACGTTCACGGGCTAGTGACCTTCGGCGAGATGCCCGATTGGGAGCAGGTCAACAGCGCCGTCTTCGAACGGCTCGTGACGCGCTACCGGGTGCTCACCCAGCACCCGGTCCACAAGGGCCCGGTCGGCATCGGGCATTGGGAGTGGGAGGACGACACCGACTTCGACCTGCGGCGGCACCTCCGCCGCATCGAGTTGGCGGACTCCTCGCCCGAAACCCTGCACGCCCACCTGTCCTCGTATTTCTCAGTGCCCTTCGACCGGGACCACCCCCTGTGGGAGATGCAACTCCTCACCGGTCCCGCCGATGACCCGGACGCCCCGGCATACCTTTTCTCCCGGTTCCACCACGCCCTCGGCGACGGCATCCGCCTCGTCCAACTCATCATCGGTCTGTGTGACCCCGTCGACGGGGCGATCCCCCAGGTCGTCGGACGCCGCGGTGAGCACCACTCGACGTTGGAGACGGCCGTCATCGCCGGGCATCAGGCGGTCGCCGACACCGTCGACTACGTCAAGCACGCCCTCGATGCCGCCTCGGGCCTCGGTGGCAAACTCGTCGCCACCCTCAACCCGCTCAACCTGCCCCACACGCTGGAGAGCGTCGTCGACCTGGTCCGCCATCCGGTGAAGATCACCGACGCCCTGACCTCGGTGGCCTCCGACAACAACGAGTGGACCAACTCGGTGCGCGAAGTGAGCCGGGTTCTCCTCACCGAGCGCGCCGAGACCGGGCTGTGGCACGGGCACGCGAGCGGCGATAAGGCCATCGACTGGCTCTCGGACATCTCCTTCGACGACGTACGCGCCGTCGCCCGCCACTACGACGGGACCATCAACGACACCCTCATGTCCGTCGTCTCCCTGGCGCTCACGGCATACCTCGTCGAGCGCGGCATCCGGGAGGTGCACGACCTCGGGTGGCTCATGCCCGTCTCGTTGCAGCCGGTCGACCCGGGGTTGCCGGCGACGCTGGGCAACTACTTCTCCGTCGTGCTCTTTTCCATGCCGCTGGGCATCGAGGATCCGGGCGACCTCATCGCCGAAACCCACCGGCGCACCGAGCGCATCAAGCACAGCATCGAGCCGGTCGTGACGTTCGGGGTGCAGCGCGCGATCGCCGAGTCCCCCGGCCCGGTGGCCAAGGCCGCTACCGGGTTCTTCGCCGGCAAGACCATCGGGCAGTTGACCAACGTGCCCGGGCCGCGGACCCAGATGGCCCTGGTCGGCGCCCCGGTCCGCTCGATGCTCGGCTGGGTCCCCATGCAGGGCGACCAGCCGCTCGGAGTCTGCCTGTTCTCCTACAACGGCACGATCAACATCGGCGTGGCCGCCGACACCGCCCTCATCCCCGACGTGGGACGGTTGACCAGCCTGCTCCGCACCCACATCGACGACCTCGTCGCAACTGTGGAAGCCGAGATTGCCGCCGAGGGGGAGGACGACCCTGGCCCGGAGGGGAAGGACTCCGAGGGGGCAAATGTTGACATCGAAACGATGGACACGGCATACGCCCTGTCCATTGACCCCCAGACCGAGACCGCTGACCCCGCTGACCCCGAGCCCAGGTGATCCGCATGGCTGCCAAGAAGCGCCCCCACGTTGTTGTCAACATCAGTTTCCATGACGACGACTGGGACCACGACGAGACCGTGACTTTCCTCGGCCGCACCTTCCGGCTGATCCGGCAAGGGACGAGCGGGGATGCCGAGTCGGCCGAGGACCTGGTGTGGCGGTGGTCGCTCAAGGCGGACGCCATCGCCGTGACCGGCATGCGCGAGGCGCAGGCGGCCGGGGTCTATGACGGCGACGAGAGCGCGTTCGACGACGTCAAGGGCACGACGAAGCGGGTGCCGATCACGACCGGACGGATGCTCGCCGACGTCCTCCAGGAGTGGGCGATCCGGCACGTCAACAACGAGATGCCCGGCTACTTCATGAACGCCCGCACCCTCGTGCTCGGCGGCGGGGCCCAGCAGCGCACGGTCAAGGTGCTGCGCGAGTTCACCGAGAACATCGAGTTCGTCGACCCGTTCCTCGCGTTGGACGTGCCCGAGACCTTGAGCCACAACCCCGTGCTGGCCAAGGCGGCCGAGTTGGGGCTGTTCACGTTCCGGCATCTGCCGCAGGGCATGCAGACCCCGGTCGAGGTGACCGGTGAGGTCATCAGCCATGCCCTGGCGCGGCGGGCCGCCCGTGACGCCGACATCATCGTCGCCGCCTACGACGAGTTGGACGGTTTCGGCCTGGAGGACCTGGCCGGCAAGGCCCTCATCACCAACGCCATCTCGCCCGAGCGCCTCGAGGATCTCGCCGCGCGCGGGGTCGACCTCGTCATCGACGCGACCCCGCAGCCGTTCGACTTCACCATCGTGAGCGGCACCCTGGAGGCGATGATGCGCGCCCTGGCCAAGGACGGACGCCGCCTCACCCACGACGACCTGCTGCTCGACATCACCGAGGCCGGGCTGGAGCCGCGGTTGCTGCGCCCCAACGGGGACCGCCGCAAGAGCCGGTTCGCCTTCGTCATCCACCCGTTGTCGCGGGGCTACTTCAGCAAGGTCGAACCGCTGAGCACGCTGAGCAAGGTGCCGGGCATGGGCACCGTGGTCGAGAAGGCGATGGCCTATGCCCCGCCGTTCGTCTACAGCCACGTCACCGGGGTGAAATCCCCAACCGGTGCCGAGGCCGAGGGCTGGCTCATCACCGTGGGCGGCACCCCCAAGGAGATGCTCTCGCACAGCCCGGAGTTCACCTACAGCCGCCTGCTCGACGCCTCCGAGATTGCCCGCAAACTGGGTGCCCAGGTCATGGGGTTGGGGGCGTTCACCAAGGTCGTCGGCGACGCCGGGGTGACGGTGGCCCGCAAGAGCCGGATCCCGATCACGACCGGCAACTCCTACAGCGCGTCCGGTGCCCTCTGGGCCGGCCACGACGCGGTCAAGCGGCTCGGTATTTCACAGGTCGACGACGACGGCCAGATCCGCGGCAAGGCCATGGTCGTCGGCGCGACCGGCGCCATCGGGTCGGTGTGCGCCCGGCTGTTGGCGTTGGCGTGTGACGAGTTGTGGCTCGTCTCTCCCGAGACGGCCAAGTTGCTCGCCCTCAAGCAGGACATCGAGAACGAGAACCCCCGTGCGGTGTTGCACGTCGCGGCCCGGGCCGGCAAGCAACTCGCCGACATGGACTTCATCGTCACCGCGACCTCGGCCGCCGGTCAGAAGGTCCTCGACATCATGTCCGTCAAGCCCGGATGCGTCATCACCGACGTCGCCCGCCCGCTCGACCTGTCCGCCGAAGACGTCGCCAAACGCCCGGACGTGCTCGTCATCGAATCCGGGGAGATCGAGCTCCCCGGGACGGTCAAGATGCGCGACATCGGGCTGCCCAAGGGCGTGGCCTATGCCTGCCTCGCAGAGACGATCGTGTTGGCCCTGGAGGGCCGCTACGAAACGTTCACCGTCGGCCGCAACATCGAGTGGGAGAAGGTCAAGGAGATCTACCGCCTCGGCCTCAAGCACGGCATGAAACTCGCCGCCATCTCCGGCGTCAACGGTGTCTACACCGACGCCGACCTGGCCCGGGTTCGCAAGGCCGCGCTCGCCGCGCGTGAGGCGACCGCCGAAAAGGCCGGGTCCGCCGCATCCTGACCGACCTCCCCCAGCCCGAGTTCGACGCGCCCGCGCCGTCACCTCCGGACGCGCATCGATGGAGCGAGACTCGCCGTCGAGCCAACCCGCCAACGGCAAGTCTCGCTCCTTCGATGCCCTCCGGAAGGCTCACCCACACCCCCCTCTCTGGGTATGCCGCGCAGCGGGCGCCCGCACCCGTGGGGCACCCGCGTGAGCCTCGCCTCTAAGGCGAGCCCACGGCATACGGACCTGAGAGGATGAGCGAAACGTTCGCGCCCGCCTCCGCCGCGGGGCGCGACCCCGCCTCCTTGGAAGGACAATCATGAAATCGGTCATGGGCAAGACGGTGCTGATCACGGGTGCCGCGATGGGCATGGGCCGGCTCTTCGCCGAGCGGGCCATCGCCGAGCGAGCCGCCGCCGTCATCCTCTGGGACGTCGCAGCGGAGGCGCTGGCGGCGACCACCAAGGAGTTGGGCAAGGGCGATGTCGAGGTGACCTCCGATGTCGTCGACGTGCGCAGCCTCGAGGCGATCCGCGCCGCTGGCGAGCGGGTGCGCGGCGACCACGGCGACGTCGAAGTCCTCTTCAACAACGCGGGCGTAGTGCGCGGCAACCGCTACTTCTGGGAGACCGACCCGGAGCGCGACACCGAGTTCACCGTCGCCGTCAACACGCTGGCGCCGATGTTCGTCGCGCACGAGTTCCTCCCGGGCATGGTCGACAGCCGCAGCGAATGCCGCCTGGTCAACCTCGCCTCGGCCGCCGGGTTCACCGCGAACCCGCGGATGGCCGCGTATGCCGGGTCGAAGTGGGCCGTCATCGGCTGGTCGGACTCGGTGCGCCTGGAGTTGGCCCAGGCCGACGCCAAGCACGTCAAGGTGACGACGGTGTGCCCCTACTACGTCAAGACGGGCATGTTCGACGGTGCCAAGTCGGCGCCCTTGCTGCCGTTGCTCGAGCCGCAGGATGTCGTCGACGAATCGTGGAAGGGCATGCTGAACGGGGACGCGTTCGTGGTGATGCCCAAGACCGTGGTCCTCTCGGAGATGATGAAGGGCTTCATCCCCACCGACATCAAGGACTTCATCGCCGACCGGATCATCGGGGTCTACCACACGATGGAGGACTTCAAGGGCCGCGCCGAGCAGCAGGCGTAGCGCACCGCTTCCCGCCGAGGTGGGCGTATGCCGCGCGGCGCCGCGCCGTCAACAACCCACCTATTGGTCGAATGTTGACATCGGCGAGCGCGACAACCGCGTCACCCCGGTCACCCCTGCCGGCTGCTCGATCCGTCAACAACCCACCTATTGGTCGAATGTTGACATCGGCGAGCGCGGCAACCGCGTCACCCCGGTCACCCCGGTCGGCTGCTCGATCCGTCAACAACCCACCTATTGGTCGAATGTTGACGGATAGGAGCAGCCGGGCGGGGGTGGGGTGCCGGGGCGCATGCGACCCGTAGGGTTCCCCTCATGGCACCCGCCCGCCGCACCCGGCCCACTCCCGCCACGGCGACCGCCTCGTCGGCCTCGCCGACCAGCCCGCCCGCACACCCCGCGGACTCGCACGACCTGATCCGGGTCCACGGAGCCCGGGAGAACAACCTCAAGGGCGTCAACGTCGACATCCCCAAACGCCGGCTCACGGTGTTCACCGGGGTGTCGGGCTCGGGGAAGAGTTCGCTCGTCTTCGGGACCATCGCGGCGGAGTCCCAACGGCTCATCAACGAGACCTACAGCGCCTTCCTCCAGGTCTTCATGCCCAACCAGACCCGGCCCGAGGTGGACATCCTCGACGGGCTGACGACGGCGATCATCGTCGACCAGGAACGGATGGGCGCCAACCCCCGCTCGACCGTGGGCACCGCGACCGACGCCAACGCGATGCTCCGCATCCTCTTCAGTCGGCTCGGTCAGCCCCACCTCGGCCCGCCGAGCGCGTTCTCCTTCAACACGGCGACCGCTCGTGGCGCGGGTGCCGTGACCGTCGACCGGGGCGACCGGACGCGGGCGGTCAAGGCGAGTTTCGAGCGCCTCGGCGGGATGTGCGCGCACTGCGAGGGCATGGGCAGGGTGAGTGATTTCGACCTCACCGAGCTCTACGACGCGAGCAAGTCGCTCGCCGAAGGGGCCCTCCGGGTCCCGGGCTACTCGATGGAGGGCTGGTACGGCCGCATCTTTGGCGGCTCCGGCTTCTTCGACATGAACAAGCCGATCACGCGCTACACCAAGCGCGAACTCCACGACCTGCTCTACAAGGAACCCACCAAGATCAAGGTCGACGGCATCAACCTCACCTACGAGGGCCTCATCCCCAAGCTCCAGAAGTCGATGCTGAGCAAGGACCGCGAGGCGATGCAACCGCACGTGCGGGCCTTCGTCGACCGGGTCATCAACTTCGCGATCTGCCCCGAGTGTGACGGCACCCGGCTCACCGCCGCCGCTCGCTCCTCGACCATTGGCGGGGTGAGCATCGCCGACGCCTGCGCGATGCAGATCACCGACCTCGCCGCCTGGGTTGCCGCCCTCGACGAGCCGTCGGTTGCCCCGCTGCTGGCGGCGCTGCGGCATACCCTCGATTCGTTCGTCGAGATCGGGCTGGGCTACCTCAGTCTCGACCGGCCCGCGGGCACGCTCTCCGGCGGGGAAGCCCAGCGCACCAAGATGATTCGCCACCTCGGCTCGGCCCTCACCGACGTCACCTACGTCTTCGACGAGCCCACGATCGGGCTACACCCCCACGACATCGCCCGGATGAACAGCCTGCTGCTCCAATTGCGCGACAAGGGCAACACCGTCCTCGTGGTCGAGCACAAGCCGGAGTCGATCGCCATCGCCGACCATGTCGTCGATCTCGGCCCGGGGGCGGGTGCGGCCGGCGGTGAGGTCGTGTTCGAGGGCACGGTCGAGGGGCTGCGGGCGAGCGATACGGTGACCGGTCGCCACCTCGACGATCGCGTCCGTGTCAAGGACGAGGTGCGTATGCCGTCCGCCCACCTTCCGGTGCGCGGCGCCGCGACAAACAACCTGCGCGACGTCGACGTCGACATCCCGCTCGGGGTGCTCGTGGTCGTCACCGGGGTGGCCGGGTCGGGGAAGAGTTCGCTCGTCCACGGGTCGGTGGCGCGACACGAGGGGGTCGTCGTCATTGACCAGGGCGCGATCAAGGGGTCGCGGCGCAGCAACCCGGCGACCTACACCGGCCTGCTCGACTCGATCCGCAAGGCCTTTGCGAAAGCCAACGGGGTCAAACCGGCGCTGTTCAGCGCGAACTCCGAGGGCGGCTGCCCGGGGTGTAACGGCGCGGGTCTGGTCTACACCGACCTGGGGATGATGGCGACGGTTGCGAGCGTCTGCGAGGAGTGTGAGGGCAAGCGGTTCCAGGCGGAGGTGCTCGACTACCACTTCGGTGGACGCAACATCAGCGAGGTCCACGAGATGTCGGTGCTCGAGGCGCTTGACTTCTTCGGGGAGGGCGAGGCGAAAGTCCCGGCGGCGCGCACCATCCTCGCCCGGCTCGCCGACGTGGGCCTGGGCTATCTCACGCTGGGACAGCCATTGACGACCCTCTCGGGCGGGGAACGCCAACGGCTCAAACTCGCCTCCCGGATGGGGGAGAAGGCCGCCATCTACGTCCTCGACGAACCGACGACCGGGTTGCACCTCGCCGATGTCGAGCAGTTGCTCGCCCTGCTCGATCGGCTTGTCGACGCGGGCACCTCGGTCATCGTCATTGAGCACCACCAAGCCGTGATGGCCCACGCCGACTGGATCATCGATCTCGGTCCCGGTGCCGGTCACGACGGGGGCCGGGTCGTTTTCGAGGGCACCCCGGCCGACCTCGTCGCTGCCGCGTCGACCCTCACCGGCGAACACTTGGCCCAGTACGTCGGGGCCTGAGGCGCCCGCGGCCCGCCAGCGCCAGATCGCCTCGCTGGCGGGTATGCCGTGCCGAACGGGTATGCCGTGCCGACCAATGATTCGGGGTGGGGGTCACGCTGGCGCGTGACCCCCACCCCCGAATCAGGTGTCATCCCGCAGATCGCTAGCCGCGACGGCGAGCGGCGATCACCCGGGCACCCAGGCCCAGCAGGACCATCGCCAGCCCGGCCCCGCCCAGCACGGCCAGGGCGGTGCCGTTGGCACCGGTGTAGGCCAGGGTCGCCGTTGTCTTCGCCGGGGGAGGTGCCGTCGGCACGGTCGTGCCGGTGCCCGAAGCGCTGCTCGACGTGGGTGTGGGAGTGGGGCTGGGGCTGGGGCTCGGTTTCGGCTGGTCCGATGTCCCACCGGAGTCAGCGCAGAACTGCATGATGCTGTCGCTCCCCGGGAAGTCCCAGTTTCCGTCTCCGATGAGCCGAATGTCGCTCTCTCCGGGAGGTCCGGGGGTATAAAGAACGATGTCTAGGCCCTTGATCAGCGGGCTGACGTTTGCCTTCAACACGTGATAGACGGTCTTTTCCGTCTCGGTGTTCGAGAGCGTGAAGGGGTAGGAACCCATGAGGTGCTTGTCGTCCCACACCTTGACGATGTAGGGCTGGCCCGGAGTCAGGTCGTACGAGCGAATGATGAGGGTGCAGACGTTACGGCTGATGTCCATCTTGGGCGTGGCCGGCGGCTGGTCCAAGGCACCATTCGACGCCGCGCAGTACTGCATGACCTTGTCGCTCCCCGGGAAATCCCAGGGGTCCAGGGAGGTCACGTCGGGCCCGTCGGCAAACCTCAGATATAGGCCCAGGCCAGGGAAAAGACTTCCCACATTCTTCTTGATGACGTGCGTGACGGTGCCAGAGGAGTTCGGAGGGTTGACGGTGAAGGGGTAGGACCCGACATTTACCTTGTCGTCCCAAACATCCATCACGTAACTTCCCGGCACCAAGCCGGTCATCGTGATAGTCACGGTGCAGACCGACCGGGTGGCGGTGATCGTCGGTTCCTCGGTGTCGGTTGGCGCCGACGGAGCCTTGCCGACCGGCGCCGCTGGTGCGGGCTTGGCGGGACTGCCCGTCGCCGGGGCGGCGGGTGCGGATGGCGAGGCACTGGGGGTGGCTGCCGGCCCGCTCTGGCTCGCACCGGCGGATGCCGCATCACCGCTCGCAGCCGGCGGGTCATTCACCGGGGCGGGTGAGGGGGAAGGACTCGCTGCCTTGGCGACCGGGTCAGCGGCCGACGGCGACGGTGAGGCGGAGGGCGACCCTGCCACCGAACCGCCGAGCACGGCCTGCGTCGTCGACGGTGGCGGACTCTCCTCGGCCCGCGTGGTCCCCGCGTTGAGTCCCACGACCAGCACCGCGGCCGCGCCGGCATACAGGAATGAGCGAATCCTCATCGATAAAAGCACCCCTCCGAGTGTGCGGGAATTAGTTGACTCTTTCTCAACCTACTCTCCCCCAAGAACGCAAGCAAGGATGGCGGGTGATTGAACGTGAACGTAGATAAAGCCCCAAGAGATTAGATTACTTCGTCTAGCGTTAGATATCGCGGTCGGCTATTAGATAATGACCATCGCGGGGCGTGGCGCCGGTGCCTCGCCCGACGACCGCCCGCCAGGCCGCTCGACCTTGCCGGCGTCGGCGTCGTCCCCCGCCCCCGAGACCGCGGGGCGTTACCCTGGGCAGCACCCCCGCACCACCCCGCGAAAGGTCGTCAGTGCTCGTCATTCACGGTTTCTGGGCTAGCGACCGGACCGTTCGGCTGTGGGGCGAGGACGCGACGCGCCCCGTCACCAGCCGCAGCCAGGCCTACAAGAGCGCCCGTCCTCATCCGTTCGCGGCCAGCGCCCACGCCCTGGCCGACCTCTGGGCCGCCATCAGGGCCGCCACCGACGACCACTCGACCGATCCCTCGGAGCCAACCGACGCCGACCCAACGGCCCACGGGACGAGCAGTCCCCGCACCTCACCCTCGGGGGCCATCCCCCATCCAGCGCCTGCGCTGGGCGAGGCGACGCTGCGGCTGCCGTCCCTGGCCAAATCACCTCTCGACTCCCCCGAAGTCGTCCGAGTCACCCCGCGCCCGCCGGCCCAGACCGACCCGCTCCTCCTCGCCTGGCGGGTGCCGACGCTCGCCTTGTCCCCGGCCCGCGCGTTCGCCTGGCTCACCGCCCTCGGCGAGCAGCGCGGCATACCGGCGGGCGTTGACGTCCGGTTCGGCGCGTCCGTGGCACACCTGGCGGCCATCGCGGCGCTCGCCGTCGACCTCGCCGAGCGCCGCAAGGTCCTGCCCACGGTGGCCGTCGCCGACGGTATGCCGTCCGCTCGCTGGCGCCCGGTGCTCCAGGGGCGCGACGTGGTCGCCATCGGGGACCTGGTGTCAGCCTTGCCGCCCGTAGGGCGAGCGGTGCCCGGCCACGAGGTCGGCGCCGATATCGTCACGGCTGCGCTCGCGGCGTTCACCGATGCGGCGGTGCGGCTCCGGCTCGGCGACCTGTCGATGGTGCCACCGCGGCGCGGACGACGGCCACAACGACTGCCCGCGGTTGAAGCCTGGCTGGCGGCGCTGACCGGGGCGACCGCGCAGTTCGAGGCCGACCCGCGCGAAGTGGAGACTTTGCGCCGGGCGCTCCACGAGTGGGACGAGTTCGGCACCGGGGTCGTCGGACCAGCCCGAGCCACCTTCCGGCTCAGCGAGATTGAACCCGACCCCGATGGCCGGCTCGCGAGCGTCGACGCGGCAGTCCCTGCCTTCTCGGTGGCCACCGGCGAACCCGCGTATGCCGCGCCGCCCGACGAGGTCCCCGTGCCGGATCGGTGGCGGGTCGAGTTCTTGCTGCAATCCACTCTCGATCCGAGCCTGCTCGTGCCGGCAGCGCAGGCCTGGGCCGACGACGGCAGCCTCGACCGCTGGCTGCATCGGCCCCAGGAGTTGCTCCTTCGTGAACTCGGGCGGGCCAGCCGGGTCTACCCGGAGTTGGCGCCGGCGCTGCGGACCGCGACGCCCGAGGGGCTCGACCTCGACACCGAGGGCGCCTTCCGGTTCCTGTCCGTGGCCGCACCGGCACTCGACGAGGCGGGGTTCGCGGTGCTGCTCCCCTCCTGGTGGGACCAGCGCAAGCGGCTAGGGCTCAAGGCGTCGGCCGCGACGCCAGCGGACCAACCGGTGACCGGTGGGGCCTTCGGGCGCGACCAGCTCGTCGCCTTCCGGTGGGATCTGGCGGTCGGGGATGACACCTTGAGTGAGGCCGAGATCACCGCCCTCGTCGAGGCCAAAGCGCCGCTGGTGCGGTTGCGGGGGCAGTGGGTCGCGGTGAGCGCCGATCACCTGCGCCGGGGCTTGGAGTTCCTCACCCACCAGCCGCCCGGCACCCGGACCACCGCCGAGGTGCTGGCGCTGGCCGCGCGCCACCCCGACGACATCGAGGCCCCGCTACCCATCACCGGGGTGGTCGCCGACGGGTGGCTCGGGGACCTGCTCGCCGGGACGGCGGGCGCCGCGGAAAGCCGGTTCGCGCCGGTCGAGCCGCCCGCGTCGTTCGCGGCGACGTTGCGGCCCTACCAGGGACGTGGGCTGTCGTGGCTGTCCTACCTGTCGCGGCTCGGGCTCGGGGCCTGCCTGGCCGACGACATGGGGTTGGGCAAGACGGTGCAGTTGCTGGCCCTGGAGTCCGCGGAGCGGTCCGAACCCACGGCCGCCGACAGCACGGTGAACACCGGCCCGGCCGCGGGCAGCACGTCCCCGGGGGGCACCGATGCGGTGGCCACGAGCGTGGGTCCGACGCTGCTGTTCTGCCCGATGTCGCTCGTCGGCAACTGGGAACGCGAAGCCGCCCGGTTTGCCCCTGACCTGCGCGTTCACGCCCACCACGGGCGCGACCGGCTCCACGGCGACGCACTCCGGGACCAACTCGCCGCGACCGATCTCGTGGTGACCACCTACGCGACTGGCACCCGCGACATCGACGAGCTCGCGGCATACGACTGGCATCGGGTCGTCCTCGACGAAGCCCAAGCCATCAAGAACAGCCTCTCGCGCGCCGCAAAGGCGACCCGACGGTTGCGCGCGGCGCACCGGATCGCGCTCACGGGCACCCCGGTGGAGAACCGGCTCTCCGAACTGTGGTCGATCATGGACTTCCTCAACCCGGGGTTGCTCGGCAGCGGGCAGTCGTTCCGCACCCGGTATGCCGTGCCCGTCGAGCGGCACGGGTCCACGGAGGCGGCGGAGCGGCTGCGGCGGGTGACCCGGCCCTACATTCTGCGGCGCCTCAAGACCGATCCGACGATCATCGACGACCTGCCGGAGAAGATCGAGATCACCGAGTACTGCCGGCTCACCGTCGAGCAGGCCTCCCTCTACCAGTCGGTCGTCGACGACATGATGGAGCGGATCGAGGGCTCCGACGGCATCGAGCGGCGGGGCAACGTTCTCGCGGCGATGGCCAAACTCAAGCAGGTGTGCAACCACCCGGCGCAGCTCCTCCACGACAAGTCGCCGGTGGGGACCCGCTCGGGCAAGGTCATCCGCCTCGAGGAACTCCTCGAGGAGATCATCGCCGAGGGGGATCGGGTGCTGTGTTTCACCCAGTTCACCGAGTTCGCCGAGATGTTGTTGCCCCACCTGGCGGCCCGGTTCGACACCGACATCGCCTATTTGCACGGCGGGGTGCCCAAGAAGCGGCGCGACGAGATGGTGGCGCGGTTCCAGGCCGGGGACGGGCCACCGATCTTCATGCTCTCCCTCAAGGCGGGCGGCACCGGGCTCAACCTCACCGCGGCCAATCACGTGATCCACCTCGACCGGTGGTGGAATCCGGCCGTCGAGAATCAGGCGACCGACCGGGCCTTCCGGATCGGGCAGAAGCGCAGCGTCCAGGTCCGCAAGTTCGTCTGCACGGGCACCCTGGAGGAGCGGATCGACACGATGATCCAGGACAAACTGGCCCTGGCCAACCTCGTCGTCGGGGACGGCGAGGGCTGGCTCACCGAACTGTCCACGCGCGAGTTGCGCGACCTGTTCGCGCTCTCGGCCACTGCGATCGGCGAGGAGGGTATCGGTGAATAGGTACGATCCGCGGTTCTTCCCGGCGTCCAAGCCGCGCCCCGTCGACGGTGGCTTGGTGGCCCGCAGCAAGCGCGGCGCGATGACGCAGCAGTGGTGGTCGCGCCGGTTCGTCGCGGTCCTCGAAGGGATGGGCATGGGCAACCGGCTCCAGCGGGGCCGCACGTATGCCCGTAAGGGCCAGGTCATGTCGATGGACGTCGGCCCGGGGCTCGTCACCGCGGCGGTTCAGGGCAGCCGGGCCCGGCCGTACCGGGTGCGAATCGGAGTGACGGCCTTCGGCAAGGCCGACTGGGCCCTTGTCGAGCGTGAGTTGGCCGGCAGCGCCTGGTATGCCGCGAAGCTCCTCGCCGGTGAGATGCCCGAGGACATTGAGGACGTGTTCGCTCGGTTCGAGTTGTCCCTGTTCCCGCGCAGCGCCCGCGATGTCACCCTCGATTGCTCATGCCCTGACTGGGAGGTGCCCTGCAAACACCTCGCGGCGACCTTCTACCTGCTCGCCGAGTCCTTCGATGACGACCCGTTCCGGATTCTGGCGTGGCGCGGCCGGCGGCGTGAGGACCTGCTCGACAACCTCCAGGCGGCCCGCGCCGAGCGGCCCGCAGGGACGTTGGCGGGCGGCGAAGGTCCGGTCAGTATGCCGCTCGAGGAGTGCCTCGACCGGTTCTACGTATCCGCGCCGCGGGGCGGGGCAGCCGGGGTTGGGACGGGCGGGGCAGCCGGCGCCACGGGTGTGCCGGCTCTTTCTGGCGCGGTCGCGACTCCGGGCTCCGCTGCCGGTCGGCGCCCCTCGACACAGCGCACCCCGGCGCAGCGCCCTGCGGCGAGCGCGCTCGATCAGGCGCCGCCGCTGGGGCTGACCCTGCGCGGCCACGCGGTCACCGACCTCCTGCGCGCGGCATACACCACCGACTGACCGGAGTCCGGGGCCGGAGTTCGCGAGGTGTGCGCCCTGCCCGCCATTTCGTTCCCCGACGGGCAATCGGGCCGCTTGCTAGGCTGCGCGCCAAGGAGGGAGCCATGACTCAACCACCCACGTCAGAGGTGCCGGGTCCATTCGGCGTGCCGACTCCGACGCGGCCGCCCTACCCCGCGCCGGCAGGGCCGCCGGGTTCGTATGCCGTCCCCGCGCCGCCCGGCGCACCTGACGCGCCCCCTCCGCTCACGCCGCCCGGCGCACCCCCTCCGCTCACGCCGCCCGGCGCACCCCCTCCGCTCACGCCGCCCGGCGCACCTGACGCGCCCCCTCCGCTCACGCCGCCCGGCGGACCCGCCGCCTCCCCTCCGCCTGTCCCATCGGGACCGGCGACCGCCGGCTACCCTCAGCCACCGAGTGGGCCGGTGGCGACGCGACCGGCCGTTCCTGGTCCACCGATTGGAACGCAGGTTCCCCCGTCGCCCGGTTCCCCACCCACGGGGCGCGGGGCCGGATTCTGGGTGCTCATGGGGTGCCTCGGGGTGTTCATTGTGGGCCTGCTCATTGTCGGCGTCGTGGTCGTCGCTGCACGGCTGGGTGCCAGCACACCGTCGGCGAGCGGATCGACCGGGGCATCTCTTAGGGCGTCTGCCGTCCCCTCGGTACAGACAGGCGCGAGCGCAACAAGCGATTGTTGGACCGCCGCGCTCCCCGAGGGTTACCAGGCCAAGATCGACCACTGCAAAGCCACCATCAATATCCCCAGCGGAGATAGCCTCACCGCCGTTTATGTCTTTCCATTCTCCGGGACACCGGCAGAGAATGAGAGCGTCATTCGCAAGGAGTTTCCGTCGCTGAAAAAGACGGGCGAGGTGGCCATCGACGGGCAACGGGCAATCCGCTACCGGGCAACCCGCGACACTCTCGACAGTGATTTCTTCCTGGTTCCTGCCCCCAAGACGTACCGCGTGGACGGGGGCCACCCGGTGACGGGTTTCCTGGTCACGGGCTACGCCTACAACAAGGATCTCGCCGCAACCGTGGAGACGGTGGCGACGACCCGGCGGTTCCGCTGAGCAGCGGGGCGCACGTGAGCCACGCTTCGATCATTGAGGGCGACCGCCGGCTGCCGGCGGGCTACGGCCATCCGCACGCCTCGGAGGAGGCCAGGGTCCTCGCCCAGGCCGGGCTGATCCTGCGGGTGCAGGTCGGGTCCGGTGTCCATGGCACCGCCCTTGCCGGTGCGGACGACCGTGACGAGATGGGCATTTGTCTCGAACCTCCCGAGTTCGTCACCGGCTTGGCACGGGTGCCGCGGGGGATCAACGGCACCAGTGAGGTCGAGTTCGAACAGTTCCAACGGCATACGGCCTGGGATCGGCCCGGGGGGATTGCCAACCGGTCGGGCGCCGGGGACCTCGACATCGTCGTGTATGCCGCGCGCAAATGGTGCCGCTTGGCCCTCGCCGGCAACCCGACGGTGCTGCTCGCGCTCTTCGTGCCCGACGAAGAGGTGGTGTATCGCGACCGCTGTGGCGCCGAATTGGTTGACAACGCGCACCGGTTCGTGTCGCGGTTGGCGGCGGATCGTTTCTTGGGATACCTCGAGTCGCAACGAGCGGGGATGGTCGGCGCGTCCGGGACCCGGACCAACCGGCCCGAACTTGTCGCCGCCCACGGGTATGACACGAAGTTCGCCATGCACGCGCTGCGCCTGGGCCTCCAGGGCATCGAGTTGTTGACGACCGGGCGCATCACGCTCCCCGTGCCCGAACCGGACCGGGCCTATCTGCGTGCGGTGCGCCGCGGCGAGGTTACTCTGGCCGATGTTCTGGCCCGCTGCGACGCCGCCGAGGCGCGGTTGCGTGCGCTCCAGACCAGCGCCGACGTGCCCGACCAGCCCGACCGGGCGTGGGTCGATAGTTGGCTGCACCGCGCCCACCTTGCCTACTGGGAGTCGCTGCGCTGACGGCCGCGCGCCCGGATTCAAATCACCGTCCGGAGCACCAGCGGCGACACCTCCACAGTGACCTGCTGCCCCCAGCCCAACAGAAGCCGATCGCTTTCCATCCCATCCCCGAAGGCGACCAGTTGCTCGGACTCACTCGTCAGGGCAAGCCCGGACTCACCGTCGAGCCGCCCCGCCACCAGGGTCGTCCGGGTAGAGCGCGACGGCCACGCCTCCCGGACGAACCACGACAGGGCTCGCTCGTCAGGATGGGGGAGAGGCAGATGGGGAGCGAGCACTCGGCCAATCGACGCGCACCAGCCGGTTGCGCCCGTCCCGGTGCCAATCAGGATCCCCGACGACGACTGCCGCTCCCTCGCACCGTCGGCAGCCAGAACGTACCTCGCCGACTGGTGCCCCTCGTGCCCGACATAGATTTCGTTGAGCGCGTCCAGGCGTTGCCCGTCGTCGGTGGTGACCTGTGCCATGGTCCGATGGACATACGCGGCTCGACCGGCGACCACATCCGCGAGCAGATCGGGTACGGCCTGCGGCTGATGCGGCACCAGGACGCCTGCGTTGCGCGCCGGGAGCGGGTCGACGCCGATGACCGGCTGGCCCTGGAGATACTTCGCCACGTTGGCGACCAAACCGTCTTGGCCCAAAATCACGACCACGTCCGCCGGCTCGAACACGAACCGGGCGAGTTCGGCGCGCTTCACCGTGGCAGACCGCCACTCGATCGGCACAGCCGCCCGGACCACCTCGAGCGCGGCCGCAGTCCGGGCGTGCCGGTCGAGGACTTCCACCACATCCTGGCCACGCGAACGCAGGAAGAAGTCGACCTGGCCCCGAGTGCCATGACGGGCAAGCAACTCGTCGTATTCGGTCGGGCGAATCACTACCACCACGCGCGGAGTGGTCATGGTCTACGCCGCGTTCTCAGAGGTGAGTTTGGCCAGCAGCCCCTGCACGAGATCGGGGGTAACGACGAGGTGGTCGATGGCGGGAAGATGCTCGGCCGCCTCGCGGACCGCCAGGGCCAGTAGCAGTTCCCGAGGCACGTTGGCGTATGCCGCGATCCGCGCCTGCTCGTTGTCGGCTGCGGCTTGACCTATCACCCGGTCGGCCTCGGCACGGGCTGCGGCAAGCGTTCGCTGGCGAGTCGCGTCCGATTCGGTGGCGACCGCGGCGACCTCCGCCTCCTGTTCGGCCTGGCGCCGCGAGTTGGCGCCCTGTTGGGCGATGAGTTGCTCCCGGCGCCGGGCCAGTTCGATCTCGTTGCTGAGTTCGTTTTCGCCGATGGCCGCCTCCCGTTCGACGGCGAGCGCGCGCCGTTCGAAGGTGGCCTTGTCGGCTTCTTGCTGGATGGCTTCGCGGGCCGGGGTCTGCAGGGCGCGCTCGACGTCGGGCTCCGGGCGGGGCAGGCCGACCCGGACAGTGACGGCCTGCAAACCGAGGGCGCCGAGACTGGGCTGGTTCCCCAGGACCCGCAGGATCGTCGCACCGAGGTGGCCAAGGTCGGCGGTCAGGACGGGCATGAGCTCCTGACCAGCAAGCGCGGTGGCGACCGCTTCGGCGGTTGCCGCGTGGATGGCGGAACCGAGGGCCTCGAGCGGAGCCTGCTCCCAGGCTCCCGAGCGGACATCGACGGAGCAGTCGACCCGAGTCACCGTGACGCCGGGATCCTCGACCCGATAGACCACCGTGACGGGCACCGCGACATGGTGAAGATCCGCCGTTCGGATCTCCACGAGGGCCATGTGCTCGCGATCGTCGATCGGTACCTCACTGATGGCCGATGTCAGCGGCCGGAACCAAAACGCCTCACCCACCCCCGTATGCCGTGGCGCTCCGTTCACGAGGTGGCGGACATAGGTCGTCGGGGTACTGCGCAAGTGGCGAACGAGGGGGTAGCGGGTGATGGCGGCCATGATGGCGCTCCTTTCTTTCTCGTCGTCTTGACGATAACCCCTCCCGGCTTTATCGTCAAGACGACGACAAAGGGGTATGCTCGCGGCATGGGGTATCCGCCGTTCGCCGTGACCGTCGACCTCGTCGTCCTCACCATCCGCGCAGGTCACCTCTCGGTTCTGCTCATCGAGCGCGCGGAGGACCCGTATGCCGGCCAGTGGGCGCTCCCGGGCGGCTTCGTCCACGTGGATGAGGACGTGCGTGATGCGGCATACCGGGAACTGCGCGAGGAAACCGGGGTCATCACCGGTATCCACCTCGAACAACTGGCGACCTACGGGGCACCGGACCGTGACCCGAGGATGCGCACGGTCTCGGTCGCGTGGCTGGCCCTCGCTCCGGACCTGCACGAGCCGGTGGCCGGCAGCGATGCGGCCGGCGCGGCCTGGGTGCCGGTCGTCGACGCCGTCAGGCATCGCCTCGCGTTCGACCACGCGGAAATCCTGCGGGACGCAATCGCGCGGGCCCGCGCCAAACTCGAGTACACCTCGCTCGCAACGGCGTTCTGCCCACCTGAGTTCACGGTCGCTCAGTTGCGCGCGGTGTATGAGGCGGTGTGGGGGCAACAACTGGACGCCCGCAACTTCCATCGGAAAGTGACCGGGGCGGCAGGGTTTCTCGAACCCACCGGGCGGCTGACCAATGTTGACGGCGGCCGACCGGCCCAACTGTTCCGTCCGGGACCGGCCCTTCTGCTCGACCCTCCCTTCACCCGTTGAGGAATGCGGCTGGGTCGCCAACACACGACACGTCCCCCTGATCGAGGTGGCTCACGCCCAGGTCGGCGAGGTCGACGACGGACGGGCGTGCCCGGAGCCGGAGGTGACTCAGCCCGGCTGGACCGACCAGGACGGCGGCTCGTCGAGCCCTTCCTTCTCCTCCTGCTCGGCGATCTCCGCGGTGGCCTGAACCCGACCGACGGCGTGATGGGTGGGTGCGTAGACGGCATACACCTGCATCGGTTCGTCGCCGGTGTTGATGACGTCGTGCCACGTGCCCGCCGGGACCTGGATGGCCCAACCGTCCTCGACGTCCTGGCTGAACGTCAGGTCGTCCTTGGCCGGCCCCATGACGCACCGGCCCTGCCCCTTGTCGAGGCGCAAGAACTGGTCGGTCTCGGGGTGCACCTCGAGCCCGATCGAGGAGCCGACAGGAATGGACATGAGCGTCACCTGGAGGTAGCGCCCGGTCCACGCGACGGTGCGGTAGTTCGGGTTGTCGACGGTGGCGGTTTCGATGTCGAAGGCGTTGGGGTGGGGGCCGTTGTCGATGATCTCCATGAGTCGAGTATGCCGCGCTCCTCCCCTTATCGTGCGGTGTCGTCGCCCTCGACGCTCCAAGCCGCCAGTTGTCGTCAATCCGCCGCAGCCGAGTTCAGTGACGTGAGGCGTCATCGTCGCCGAGGACGGTCAGACCGGGGATATCCCGGTAAATGCGGTCACCGGCAATCAGCGGAACACCATAGGCGAGTGCAGTCGCCGCCACCCAGGCGTCGCCGGCGTGGATCTTCTCGTGCATCGGATGACCGAGGAGACGACACGATGCCCGCAGTTCGGCGTAGCGCTGGATGACCGACGGGGTGACGGGCAGCGTCGGGGTTTTACCGAGGGCGTCGAACAGCAGTTGACTACGCGCCGCGGACCAGCCGCGCCAGAGCGGCCAGAAACGGAGTTCAGCCTCGGTCTGGGCCGCAATGAACACGGAACGACCGAGGAGCAGCCGCCGCCAGGACGCCACTCGCGGATCACCTTGGTGCATGGCCAGGACTGCCCGGCTCCAGACGTCGGTGTCCACGATCACGAAGCCTGCCTCTGGAGCAGTCGGCTCAGCCACGAATCTCCGCCAGGAAGTCCTCGAGTTCGGCGTCGGTCAGCGCCATGGGCTCGACCGGCCCCAGGGCCCGAGCCGCATCGGCGAGCGCCTGAACGTCTGGGATGCCCGGTGGCGACACCCCGAGTCGGCGCAACGGGTCTTCGCGCGGCTCGATCACCGCACGGAGGAGCCGGTGGTGGCCCGCTCCCTGCCCGACATAGAGGACGCCCCGTGCCGCGACCAGGTGCCCCACCAGCCGAGCCGCAATGGTGGGGTGTTGGACATCGATGAGGTCGATGGCGTTTCCTGCGGCATCGCGCACCCGGAACTTCGCGCTATGCAAGTCGACCATTTCCAATTCGCCCTCGACCATGCGGTCGAGCATCGGATCGGACACCTCGCCGCGCCAGATCTGCGGGTCGATGGTCGCGGTACGGAGGGTGAGTGGCGCTCGTCGGGGAACCGCGACCACGGCGACCGGGGCGGCCCTTCGGATCGCCGCGCCCAGGTCGCCCACCGCCTCGGCGATAGTCATCGACACCGTTTCCGGCCGCTCATTCAACTGTAGACCATGAAGGAGGCGCCACAACTCGTCGTCCACGCCCTCGGCAAGCGGGTCGACTTCGCGCGCATTGCCATCGCCGACATGAAAGTGCAGCCGGGTGGATCCGGTCGACATTCCCACCCGGACCTGGGCCAATGCTTCGACAGCCGCATCGGCCCGTCCCATCCCCGGGCGGGCCGCGGCCTCCCTGGTGAGGCGATAGACCAACGTCTTGACCGCGTCGGTGACGCCCGTGAGATCGGCGGCACGAATCTGCCCCGGCGGGCTATCCATCCCCTGCAGCCGGAAAACGTATTCACGCATAAGCCACCTCCTCCATTCGCGGCCAGTTTGACAGAGAGCACCGACAACCCACCCGACAAGGCTGGGTCGCCGCGTCAAGCGCCCCTGCAGCGGGCGGCATACGGGGAAGTCGTGTATGCCGTGAGCGAACGGCGCCCAGGTTCGGAACACCTTGGGCGGGGGTGGCGTTGGGCGGGGTGAGAACTCGCGCGCCGGTCAGGCCCCAGCGTGACGTGGAGCGCGCGGATAGCATTGAAGGACATCAAGGTCAGGAGTCATGTCCATGTTCGAACGGTTCACCGACCGGGCTCGACGCGTCGTGGTGCTCGCGCAGGAAGAAGCGCGGATGCTCAACCACAACTACATCGGGACCGAGCACATCCTCCTCGGCCTCATCCACGAGGGCGAAGGCGTCGCGTCCAAGGCGCTCGAGCAGCTCGGGATCTCACTGGAAAACGTCCGCGAGCAGGTGCAGGAGATCATCGGCCAGGGCCAGCAGGCCCCCACCGGCCACATCCCGTTCACCCCGCGCGCCAAGAAGGTCCTCGAACTCTCGCTGCGCGAAGCCCTCCAGCTCGGCCACAACTACATCGGCACCGAGCACATCCTCCTCGGCCTCATCCGGGAAGGCGAAGGCGTCGCCGCCCAGGTGCTCGTCAAGCTCGGCGCCGACCTCGCCCGGGTGCGCCAGACCGTCATCCAGCTCATTTCGGGCTACCAGGGCGGCAAGGAGACCGCGGGCGCGACGACCGGCCCGGGCAGCGGCCCCGCAGAAGGCACCCCGGCGGGCTCGCTCGTGCTCGACCAGTTCGGTCGCAACCTCACCGTCGCGGCTCGCGAGGGCAAACTCGACCCCGTCATCGGGCGCGAGAAGGAAATCGAGCGGGTCATGCAGGTGCTCTCGCGCCGCACCAAGAACAACCCGGTCCTCATCGGCGAACCCGGTGTGGGCAAGACCGCCGTCGTCGAGGGACTCGCCCAGGACATCGTGCGCGGCGACGTGCCCGAAACCCTCAAGGACAAGCAGCTCTACACGCTCGACCTCGGCGCCCTCGTGGCCGGTTCGCGCTACCGCGGCGACTTCGAGGAACGCCTCAAGAAGGTCCTCAAGGAGATCCGCACCCGCGGCGACATCGTCCTGTTCATCGACGAGATCCACACCCTCGTCGGGGCCGGGGCCGCCGAGGGCGCCATCGACGCCGCCTCGATCCTCAAGCCGATGCTCGCCCGCGGCGAACTCCAGGTCGTCGGGGCCACCACCCTCGACGAGTACCGCAAGTACATCGAGAAGGATGCCGCGCTGGAGCGGCGCTTCCAGCCCATCCAGGTCCAGGAGCCCACGCTCGCGCACGCCATCGAGATCCTCAAGGGGCTGCGCGACCGCTACGAGGCCCACCACCGGGTGTCCATCACCGACGGGGCCCTTGTGGCCGCGGCCAACATGGCTGACCGCTACATCAACGACCGGCACCTGCCCGACAAGGCCATCGACCTCATCGACGAGGCGGGGGCCCGCCTGCGCATCCGCCGGATGACCGCCCCCGCCGACCTGCGCGAATTCGACGACAAGATCGCCGCCGTCATCCGCGAGAAGGAATCGGCCATCGACGGCCAGGACTTCGAGAAGGCCGCCCGGCTGCGTGACGACGAGAAGAACCTGCGCGCGGAGAAGGAGCGCCGGGAGGCCGAATGGCGCAACGGGGACATGGACGTCGTCGCCGAGGTCAACGAGGAACTCATCGCCGAGGTGCTCGCGGCCTCGACCGGCATACCCGTCTTCAAACTCACCGAGGAGGAGTCGGCTCGCCTGCTCCACATGGAAGACGAACTCCACAAGCGGGTCGTCGGCATGGACGACGCCATCAAGGCGCTCTCGCAGGCGATTCGGCGCACGCGCGCCGGCCTGAAAGACCCGCGCCGTCCGGGTGGGTCGTTCATCTTCGCCGGGCCCACGGGTGTCGGCAAGACCGAGTTGGCCAAGACGCTCGCCGAGTTCCTCTTCGGGGACGAGGACGCGCTCATCCAGCTCGATATGAGCGAGTACTCCGAGAAGCACACGGTCTCGCGCCTGTTCGGTTCGCCCCCCGGTTACGTCGGCTACGAAGAAGGCGGCCAACTCACCGAAAAGGTGCGGCGTCGCCCGTTCTCGGTCGTCCTCTTCGACGAGGTCGAAAAGGCGCACCCGGAGATCTTCAACTCCCTCCTGCAGGTCCTCGAAGACGGCCGCCTCACCGACTCCCAGGGCCGGGTCGTCGACTTCAAGAACACCGTCATCATCATGACGACCAACCTCGGCACCCGCGACATCTCCAAGGCGGCCATGGGCTTCAGCGCCGGGCCCGACACCCGCACCGACTACGAGCGGATGAAGGCCAAGGTCACCGACGAACTCAAGCAGCACTTCCGCCCCGAGTTCCTCAACCGGGTCGACGACACCATCGTCTTCCCGCAGTTGACCCAGGACGAGATCGTCCAGATCGTCGACCTCGAGATCGCCAAACTCGACAAGCGCCTCAAGGACAAGGACATGGGCATCCTGCTCACGGACGCGGCCAAGAACCTGCTCGCGACCAAGGGCTACGACCCGGTCCTCGGCGCCCGTCCGTTGCGCCGCACCATCCAGCGCGAAATCGAGGACACCCTCTCCGAGAAGATCCTCTTCGGCGAACTGGTGGCCGGCGAAATCGTCACCGTCGACGTCGAGGGCGAGGGCAAGGAGGCGCACTTCACCTTCAACGGCGCCCCCCAAGCCCGTGAGTTGAACGTCCCGATGGTGGTCGGCTCCGACTGAGCCCCGGCACCAAAGACGTGAGCGGGCGGCATACCGATCGATCGGTATGCCGCCCGCTCGCCGTTCTCCCCTTTCCCGCCTGAACCGTCCACCGTCCACTTCGCACCCCAAAGGTTCCTGTGCGAGGTGCACCTTTCCCACCTGAACCTCGACCGGCCGCCCAGCCACCACCGACGAGCGGCCACCACCGTGCGGCTGATAGGGCACCCGCCGACCCCGAGGATCGCAACGCCGTAAAGTGCCCCCGTGCCCAGCGTCTCCACCGAGTCCATTGCGCCGTCGTCGCTCACCCCCGCGGCTGCCCCATCGGCTCCATCGGCCCCCCTGACGATCCGGCCCGCCCGCACGAGCGACATGCGCGCCGTCCGCGCCCTCGTCACCCCGCTCGCCGAGCGCCGCATCCTGCTCCAGAAGGAAGCTGTCTCCTACTACGAGTCGACCGCCGATTTCGTCGTCGCCGACCTCGGCGAGCGTCTCGTCGGCTGCGGCGCGATCCACGTCTTGTGGGAGGACCTCGCCGAGGTCCGCACCCTCGCCGTGGCCGATGACGCGCTCGGCCACGGCGTCGGCTCAGCGCTGCTCACCGCCCTCATCGACCGGGCCCGCACCCTCGGGGTGCGGCGGCTGTTCTGTCTGACCTTCGAGACGGCCTTCTTCACTCGGCACGGGTTCGCCCCCATCGACGGGCAGGCGGTCTCCCCCGAGGTGTACGCCGAGTTGCTCCGCTCCTACGACGAGGGGGTCGCCGAGTTTCTCGACCTCGAGCGCGTCAAGCCCAACACCCTAGGGAACACCCGGATGCTGCGGACTCTCTGACGAACTCCCCGCCGGCGTCGGCGGTATGCCGCCGGCTCCCGCTGGGCTCGAAGGCCCACCCCCCACGTCGGGCCGGCTCCCCGGCGCCGGCGATGGCCAGGCCGGCGGCGGCGGGACACCAGGCACGAGGCTCGGCGCGGGTGGTGCCGCACTACCCGGCAGCGCCGGGACCACCGCCGGGTGAGTTGGCAAGGCCACGGGGGGCTGCCCCGCAACCGCGCCGGTACCAACCGGCAACGCGGGACCGGCGGGCGGCCGTGTCTTCCCTCCGGTGAGGACCCGACGCACCCCCCACACCCCGAGGAACACGAGCCCTCCGATGACGAGGCACAGGAAGAGCAGCGAAACAATTCCGATTCCCAGCGCGAACCGAGCCCGGCTCGCTGCTGCGCTCGCGGCACTCGCTGCCCCCGGCAGGTCCATCCGGCCAACGAGCGCCAGTGCCTTGTTGCGGTCGGTGTTGACGCGCAGCAAGAACCCGCCCACAGCCCGCACCGGCCCCTCCGTGTCCCGGTGGGCCGCCGCCAGGTTCGAGAACACCGGGACGGCCGCCGCCACCGCGTCCGTCGGGGTGCCCGAGGAGCCACCCACTTCGTAGGCGCTGCGGAGTTGCGAGGGAACAACGGCCTTGGCCTCCCGGGCCATTGTCTGGATCTGCCCGGCGGCACGTGCCGCATTCGTCCACCGCGTCATCGCGTCCGTGGCCGCGTCAAACTTCCAGGCGCTCATCTGTTTGTCCACCGCGTTGGTGCTCCAGTCACCGTCCAGAGCGTCGAACTGCCGGTATGCCGTGTGCGCCTTTTCGCGGGCCGGCAGGGCATCGATGTCCGCTTGCGACAGGACCCACTTCTTCAGCGAGGCCACGGCCGCGGCATTCGGCTTGTCGGCTTCGAGCAGATCGAGGAACCGGTGCGTGTCGGCGGGCGTCGAGAGTTTGCGGAACTGCGCGTACGGTGCGCGACCGCTGAGCAGATCGCTGAGGAAGGTAGCCACCTGGTCCGGGCTCAACCCAGCAAGGGCCTCGGTGATCGCAGCCCGGGAGGCGGCGTACGCGTACTCATCCTCGGGGGGCGAGACTCCGTCCTTGGCAGGTTCTTTCCAGGTATCGAGTCGCAGGGCACCCGTCGACGAGGGCGTCACCGTTGGTGCGGGCTTGGGCGTGGCGCCGATCGCAGTGTCGGCGCGATCGGCGGCATACTCAGCCAGGCCTTCTCGCATCCACCGCTGGCTCAAGGTCGTGCTGTTGAACCAGACGTGGGCGAGTTCGTGATGGATCAGATGCGGCTCGACCCGCTCGCCGAGGACGATCTCGCTGTCGGACTGGCCGTACCAGCCGTCGAAGCCGTACAGGGTGACGACGGCGTCCTCACGAACGGTGGTCGTCCGCCCAGGCCAGGAGCGACCGACGATCTTGGTGAGCGCCGGCACGCCGTGCTGGAGCCCGGTGGTCACCGAGTCCTTCCAGCCCTGGTCCTCCGGCCACGGCTGGACCGCGAACACGGCCGAACCGACGGTGACCCCCGAGGTCTTGAAGGCCGAGGGCAGGCGCAGCGAAACTGCACCGACGATGCCACCGCTGTAGTTGTTCTTCGTCGCCGCCACCACGTCGGCCTGATCGGTCTTGGCGAACTGGATGGACCCGCCGTCAACGGTGACCCCCGCCGCGTGCTGGATCTCAAGTCGCGCCGCGCCCTCGTTGCCGGGCGCGACCACCGGGAACGACGCGTACCCGCGCCCGACCCGGGTCGGGGTGTCCGACCGGGGCGCGGTCGCCACCAGATCGTGGTCGACGACGATGGTGACCGACTGGCCATGCCGCAACCACGAGGGCAGGGTGATGACGGCACGATCGAACGATGAGGAGCCGATGGCCTCCCGAGCGACCGTCAACGTCTTCCCATCCGACGTCGCCACGACATTGGCCGACGACGACGGCAAGGGAATGGTCACCTCCGGGTAGTAGTAATAGCCGGTCGCGGTGTCTTCCTTGATGTTGGTCGCGGTGAGTTGCAGGTGACTGTGGACGACTTTGGCGCCCTCATCAACGGCATACCGGTTGGTCGAAGTGATGGTGAGTCCCTCGTCGGCGACCGCGACCGGGGCGGCCCCGAGGCCCGCGATGGTCGCGAGCGGCCCGGTCTGAGGCGCGGCTGCGGTCCCGAGGACGCTGCACAGGACGAGGGCGAACACGGCAAGGGCGCGGCGGCGCCCGCGGCGCGGGTTCGGGTGTCTCATGGGAATCATGACGATGGCCGTCCCTGCCGCTCAGGCACCGTGGACCAGGTCGGCATAGTCCGGGTGCCGCTCGATCCATGCCTTGACGAACGGGCACACCGGCATGACCTTGTGGGTGCCCGCGGCGCGCACGTCGTCGAGCGCGAACTGCACGATCGCGCCGCCGACGCCTTGCCCCCCGAACGCCGGGTCGACCTCGGTGTGCGGGAAGACGATGAGCGAGTTGGTCAGTTTGTAATCGGCGAACCCGGCGAGAGCACCGTCAAGGTGCGCCTCATAACGGCTGAGATCGCGGTTGTGAATGACGACTGGCGTGGACACGGGGTGAGCCCTCCTTCGGTGGTGGTCTGGTGGTCGGGTATGCCGTGGGGCCGGCTGCCGTTTCCCGTCCGGTGGTTGACGGGGCTCGCCGGCCCTCGTCAGCACCCGAGGGCGGCGTGGATAGCGGCGAACCCGACCTCGAGGGGGGCTCGGTGACGTTCGACGATCTGGCAGGGGTCCGCGAGTTGCCCGCGGTCTTTGCGGTCGGCATCAGTGACCGTCATCGCGATCTGCGGCTCAAGGACATTGGCTTTGATGCGAGTGAGGACGGGCACGAGCTGCTCGGCGGCGAGCACCCCGCCGTGATAGCCGTAGGTGACGAGCAGAATCGGCTTGCCGGACCACTCGGCATACAGAAAATCGATGGCGTTCTTGAGCGGGGCGGGGTAGCCGCCGTTGTACTGGGGGCTGACGATGATGAGGGCGTCGAGACCGTCGATGGTGCGTTTCCAGGCGCGGGTGTGCTCGTGGACGTAGCGGCCGAGGGAGGGCATTTCGGGTTCGTCGAGGAAGGGCAGGGCCACCTCGGCGAGATCGACGACGGTGATGTCGGCCTCGGAGCGCAGCCGGGCGAGTTCGGCGATCTGGTCGGCGAGTTGGCGGCCCACCCGGGTGGGGCGGGTCGAGCCGACGAGGATGCCGATGACAGGGACGGTGGCGGTGGTCGGGTTCATGGTCGGGTCGGTGGCGGTCATGCGAGGGTCCCGAAGAGACCGGCGTTGAAGTCGCGGACGGCTTGGATGATCTCGGCCTCGGTGTTCATGGCGAACGGGCCGTAGAAGATGACGTTTTCGCCGATGGGTTGGCCGCCGAGGAGGATGGCGCGGGCGCCGGTCTCCGGTGCGGTGAGTCGGACCGTGTCCCCCTCGCGGTCGAAGATGCCGAGTTGCTCGTGGCCGACGGTGCCGCTCTCGGTGGTAAGCGAGCCGTCGATGACGAACACCATGACCGTGTGGCCGTCGGTGACGGTGAGGTCGGCGGTCTCGTCGGCGGCGAGTTGGATGTCCCACACCTCGATGGGCGTGAACGTATGGGCCGGGCCGCGCTCGCCGTCGAGTTCGCCGGCGATGAGGGTGACGGTGCCGCCCCCGGGGAGTTTGACCTTGCCCATCGACTCGGCGGTGAGGGCCTGATAGCCCGGTTCGTCCATCTTGTGCCGCCCGGGCAGGTTGACCCACAACTGCATCATGTGGAACCTGCCGCCGCGTTTGGCCCATTCGGCCTCGTGGTACTCCTTGTGGAGTATGCCGCCCGCTGCCGTCATCCATTGGCAGTCACCGGGATAGATGACGCCGCCGGCACCGGTCGAGTCGTGGTGCGCGATGGCGCCTTCGAAGGCGAGGGTGACGGTTTCGAAGCCGCGGTGCGGATGCGGGCCGACACCGCGGGCGCGCTGCGTGGGCGAGTACTCCTTGACCGGGTGGTAGTCCATGAGGAGGAACGGGTCGGCGAGTTCCTGCAGGGAGGGCGAGCCGGGGAGGAGTTGGGTGACGTAGAAACCGTCACCGACCCAGTGGAAGCCGTCGCCGGAATGGACACTGCGCAGGACGCGCGTGGTCATGGTCCCTCCCTTGGGTGTGAACATGTCGGCGGTTCCACCCTCTCACGCGGGTGGGCCCGATGCCAGGGATGCCGGGGGTGCCAGGGATACCGGACTAGAGGTGGGAAAGGGGCAGTTCGCCCCGGGACTGTTGGGGTGCGAAGTGGACCTTGGGCGGTTCAGGCGGGAAAGGTGTTACCCCGGGAGGCGAGCGGCCGGCATACGGTGGGGGAAATCGGAGGTATGCCGCAAGGAGGCCCGCGATGGCGACCGAACTCGTCCTGTTGGGCACCGCCGGGGGGCCGACACCCAAGGCGGGGCGGGCCGCTCCCGCGCAGGCGATCCTCATCGACGGGCACACGTATGTCGTCGATGCCGGCAACGGGGTCGGGCGGCAACTGGTGCGGGCCGGGATTCCCCTGAACAGCCTCGACACGGTCTTCCTCACCCATCATCACAGCGATCACAATGCGGACCTCGGCACCCTGCTCCTCCTGGCTTGGGCCGACGACCTCGACCACACCGTGCGGGTTCTCGGGCCGGAGCCGACCGTCGCGATGCTCGAGACGTTCCTGTCGATGCAGGCGACGGATATCGCCATCCGGGTCGCCGATGAGGGGCGTTCACCGCTGGGGCCGCTGATCCAGGCGCGGGATATCGACGGCTCGATAGCGGTTGTCCACGAGGACGAGCGGGTGCGGGTGTCGTGTGTGCGGGTAGATCATCCGCCGTTCGAGGTAGCGCTGGGGTATCGGTTCGACACCGCGGATCGCTCGATCGTGATTTCTGGGGATACCGCGCCGTGCCCGGCCCTGGTCGAGCTGGCCGCCGGCGCCGACGTGCTCGTCCATGAGGTGATCCACCGGCCCAGCATTGCCTGGCTGGCGCCGGGACGCAGTGGGGCGCGGCTGGCTGCGCACTTGGCGGCGAGCCACACCGACGTCGAGGCGGTCGGCGGGATTGCCGCGGCGGCCGGGGTGGGGCTGCTGGTGCTGTCGCATCTGGTGCCCGGCCACGACGTGGTCCCCGAGGCGGAGTGGTTGCGGCTGGCGTCGATGGGGTATGCCGGTCCTGTGGTGGTCGGCCAGGACCTGATGCGCCTTTGATACCCCCGGGCCCATGACGGGACTGGGATTGGGCGGAGCGTGGTGCTGTGGAAAACCGTGGTGGAATGTCGGAGTGGTGTCCTAGGGTTGAATTAGGTACCAGGAACTGCCCAGGAGGTAGACCATGGCCAAGGACCCATCCACCGACCGACCCGCGGTCACCACCCCCACCGGTGCCGACCGCGACTGGCAAGCCAAGATCGCACGCGCGAAGGCGGCCCGCGACGACGGCAAGACGATGCGCGCCGGCAAGCCCCTGAGTTTCCGTGCCGCTGTGGGTCGGAGTCGATGAGCAAGTTGCAGGGCCAAACTAGGTCCGCCCGGACCCCACTGTTCGACGCGCAACACTCCGAGCGGTACGCCCGACACGACTTGATTCGTGACTATCAGGAGCACACGGGCGCCAACTTCATCGTCATGATCGATCAGATCTTTCCTGACAACATGACCTACCTCGAGGAACTCCTCCATCCTCTTGACTCGTCTCGTCCGCTCCACCTGCTCCTGGCCTCCCCCGGTGGTGATGGCGAAACCGCCATTCGCCTCGTGTGATCGCTCCAAGCGCGATGCACGGAGTTGACCGTCCTTCTCCCGGACATGGCGAAGAGCGCGGCGACGATCCTGTGTCTGGGCGCGGACCGGATCGTGTTTGGCCCCGGGGGCGACTTGGGACCTGTCGATCCCCAAATGCGCTATCCCAATGGCACGCTCGCCTCAGCCAAGGAGTTGGTCGAAGCCGTCGACGAAGCTGAACGCCGCATCACCCAGAACCCGGACACCTACCCGCTCTTTGCCAACCTGCTGGCCGAGGTGACCATGGTGATGGTGGAGCAAGCACGTTCGGCACTGGCTCGCTCCGAGGCCCTGGTCAAGGAGGGGCTGGCAGCCGCCACAGGCCGCACCCAAGAGCAAGTCGCTGACTTGTCGAAAGCATTGAAACAACCCCTCATCGACGACCCCCGGAGTCACTCGGCGCTCATCTCGTGCGATGCAGCGCGGAGTTTCGGGCTGCCCGCTGTCGAGGCCGATCCCGCATCGGATGAGTGGCGCATCATCTGGTCGTTGTGGACCCGCTCCTTCACAATGGGAGCGTTTCCGGCCGGTCGCGTCGCCGTCTACGAGGGTGACCGCGTCTCGCAGATCATCAAGCCGTAGCGTCCGGCAGTTCGCGCCGCACCCCCTCCGGCCATTCCAGGTCTGGACTCCTCCGAGCGCTCCGGGCCTTCAGGCGAACCGTTCGGCTTCGGGTGGGAAAGGGTCACTTCGCCCCCCGACAGTTGGGGTGCGAAGTGGACGTTGGGCGGTTCAGGCGGGAAAGGTGTTACTCCGGGAGGCGGAAGCGGGAGGCGGGTAAGGGCTCGATGAAGCCCTCGGACACCAGCGCGTCGAGGAGCCGATCCACCCGCTGCGGGTCGGGGTCGACGCCCCCCAGCGCCTCCCGGGTCAGGGGCCCCGGGGCATCGCGGAGCAGTTGAAGAAGGTCGCCGCGTACCTTCCGGTCGGTTCCCTCGTACCGTTGCCCGCGTCGCGCCGGGCCCTCGTATGCCGTCCGCCCGCCCGCCAGCCACGCGCACCTTCCGCTCACCGGACATTCCTCGCAACGCGGGGTCCGGGCCTGGCACACGAGGGCCCCGAGTTCCATGAGCGCGACGTTCCACACCACCGAATCGGCCCGATCCAACGGCACGACCGAGGCCGCGAGGCGCTGCTCGGCCGCCGTCACCGCCGGTGCTGCCTGCGCGACGCCCGTCACCGCCCGCGCCAACACCCGCCGAACGTTCGTGTCGACGACAACGGTGCGCGCGGCATACGCAAAGGCCGCGACGGCGGCAGCGGTGTAGGCACCCACGCCCGGGAGCGCGAGCAATTCGGCCTCGGTGCGTGGCACCTCCCCATCGTGACGCTCCACCATGACCGCGGCCGCCTCCCGCAGGCGCAACGCTCGACGCGGGTATCCGAGTCTGCCCCAGGCACGCACGATATCGCCGGGCGAGGCGGCCGCGAGCGATGCGGGGGTGGGCCAGCGGGCCAGCCACTCCCGCCACGGCCCCTCGACCCGGGCCACCGGCGTCTGCTGCGCCATGATCTCCGAGACGTAGACCCCCCAGGGCGAGCATTCCGGGTCACGCCACGGGAGCGGGCGGGCGTGCGCGGCATACCAGTCCAGGACGGCGCGCTGCAGACCGGGCAGATCGGCAACCACGACAGAACGGGAACCGGCCGAGGACTCGGCGACCACCGCTGACCTCAGACGTACCGCTCGAGGATGCTCGTCTCGGCCAGCCGCGACAGGCCCTCACGCACGAGCCGGGCCCGGCCCTCGCCCACGCCGTCAACCTCCATGAGGTCGTCGAGGTTGGCCGCGAGTAGCCGCTGCAGCGACCCGAAATGGTCGACGAGCCGCTCGACAATCGCCCCGGGCAGCCGTGGCACCTTGGACAGCAAGCGATAACCGTGCGGGCTGACCGACGAGTCGAGCGCGTCGCCGACGACCGTGAACCCGAGCGCCCGGGCCCCGCCGACAGGATCGAGGAGCTCGGTGGGGTCGAGGGCCTGCAGGTGCGCGATCGCATCGGCCTCGGAATAGCCGGCCTTGGCCTCGCTCACGTAGTCGCGCACGACGAGTTCGAGGTCGTCGGACAGGCCCCCGGTCAGTTCCTCCAGTTGGAGGGAGAGGAGACGGCCGTCAGTGCCGAGCTGGACGACGTAGTCGTCGATTTCGTCGGTGATGCGGCGCACCATTTCGAGGCGTTGGAGGACGTTGGCGACGTCGCGGACCGTGACGAGATCCTCGATTTCGAGCGCCGACAGGGTGCCGGTCACCTCGTCGAGGCGCTGCTTGTAGCGCTCGAGGGTCTGCAGGGCCTGGTTGGCCCGCGAGAGGATGTCGCTCGAATCCTCCAGGACGATGCGCCGCCCGGCGACATAGAGCGCGACGATCCGCATCGACTGGCTCACCGACACCACGGGGAACCCCGTCTGCTTGGCCACTCGCTCGGCCGTACGGTGCCGGGTGCCCGACTCGCTCGTCTCGATGCTGGGGTCGGGCACGAGTTGAGTGGCGGCGCGCACGATGCGCGTCACGTCCTTGTCGACGACGATCGCGCCGTCCATCTTGGCCAGCTCGCGCAGCCGAGTCGCCGAAAAGGTCACATCGAGGGGGAACCCGCCGGTCGCGATCTCATCGACGACCTTGTCGTGGCCCAGGACGACGAGCGCCCCGGTGCGCCCCCGCAGAATCCGCTCCAGCCCGTCGCGCAACTCGGTGCCCGGCGCGACAGCAGCCAGCGTCGAGCGCACCAATTCGTCGCTGTGCAGGTTGAGCGTCGCCACGTGACCCCTTCGGTTGGACCCCGGCCAGCGCCGGGCATTCGGCACCCCGCGGCATTCTACGCACTGCTCACAGCGGGCTTCCGTCGGTCCGCTGCGTGGTCGCCATCGGCGGTGGGTATGCCGCCCGCTCACCCGGGGGTCCGGCGTTACCGCTCGTATCTCGCCCCGACGCGTGCCAAAGGTGCCGGATACCGCACCCTCGACACGCATCCCACGGCCCCATCGGTGACGCGCGTGCCAAGAGTGCCGTATGCCGCACTCCCGACACGCATCACCACAGCCCCCACCCCGTGCGGGCCATGGGCGCGAACGAGGGTCAGGAGCCCAACGTCAGGCGCACGGCATCGCCAACGCTCGCCGCTTCCACCACCCGCAGCCCGTCGGGCACCGGGCCGGCACCGAGCACGCCGACGGGGACCACGGCATACCGAAAACCGAGCCGGGCCGCCTCGGCCAGGCGACGGTGCGCCCCGGTCACCGGGCGCACCTCGCCGGCGAGCCCGACCTCACCGATGGCGACCGTGCCGGCGCGCACCGGTTTGTCGAGTACTGCGGAGGCGAGCGCGACAGCGACGGCGAGGTCGGTGGCCGGTTCGCTGAGGCGCACCCCCCCAACCGTCGAGAGGAACACGTCGCTGCGCCCGATCGGCACCCGCGCCCGGCGCCCCACGACCGCGAGGATCATGTCGACCCGCGCTCGATCGAGCCCGCTTGTGGCCCGCCGCGGCGTCGGCAAATCGCTCGGGTCGACGAGGGCCTGGACCTCGGTGACCAGCGGCCGGCGGCCCTCGAGCGTCACCGTGACGCAGGTGCCGGCCACGTCGGTGGTGCGTTGCCCGAGGAACAAGCCACTCGGGTCGGCAAGCCCCACGATTCCACTGTCGGACAGATCGAAACAGCCAACTTCGTCGGTGGGGCCGTAACGGTTCTTGACCGCTCGCACCAACCGCAGGCGACTGTGCCGATCTCCCTCGAACTGGACGACGACATCGACCAGGTGCTCGAGCACCCGCGGCCCGGCGATCGAGCCGTCCTTGGTCACATGCCCGACGAGGAGCACGGCGATCCCGCGCGTCTTGGCCACCTGGATGAGCGAGGCGGCGACTTCGCGCACCTGGGTCACGTTGCCCGCGGCCCCCTCGACCTCGGCGCTCGCGACCGTTTGCACCGAGTCGACGACGACCAGCGCGGGCGCGAGCGCCTCGATCTGGCCCAGCACCGCCGCCAGGTCCGTCTCGGCCGCGAGATAGAGCGTGCTCGCCAAGGCCCCGATCCGTTCGGCTCGCGCCCTTACCTGCGCGACCGACTCCTCCCCGGTGACGTAGAGCACCGGCCGCCCGTCCGAGTGCCGCGGATCGGCTCCGGCCGCGCCCTTGCCGCCGACCCGTGGGGCACGACCGCCTGCTGGCGTCCCGGTCCACCCCCCCGCCCCTGAGTCGCCAACCGCTGCCCGGGCGGCCACGTCCAAGAGCAAAGTCGACTTGCCGATGCCAGGCTCTCCGGCGACCAGCACCACCGCCCCCGGCACCAGCCCCCCACCCAACACCCGGTCGAACTCGCCGACCCCCGTGCTCCGCGCGACCGCCGCCTCGGCATCCACCTCCCCGATCGGCACCGCCGCCCGCTCGACCACCCGCGCCGCCGTCGTGCGCGCCACGAGCGGCCCGCCGGCCTCGGCCAACGACCCCCACGCCTGGCATTCGCCGCACCGTCCCACCCATTTCGAGGTCTGCCACCCGCACTCGCCACACCGGTATGCCGCCCCGCCGCGTGAGGTGCGCCCGTTCGCCTTGCCCGCCATGCGGCATACGGTATGCCGCTCCTCCGACACTCCTCGTCTTCCCGCCCGGCCCCCCAAGTGCTGCCCCCGGGCGCCCACGGAGTGGGACCACAAGGCCCAGACCTTAAAATGGGCTAGTGACTTCAATCGATGGGTGCGGCGACGTCCTTGACACCTTTGCCGCATTTGCCCACCGTGACCCATACGCAGTTGCCCATCGTTGGCGCTCGTTGACACTCACTCGCACGGAGTTGGCCGCGGCCTCCGATAGCCTCGCCGCCGCCATCGTCGACCGGTACCCCAACAACCGTCAACCGGTCGTGGTTTACGGTCACAAACACCCCCATTTGCTCGTCTGTTTCCTCGCGTGCGTCAAGGCTGGCCACGCCTACGTGCCTGTCGATTCTTCTCTTCCCGAAGACCGGGTTGCGGCGATCGTCGCAGCCGCTGAACCAGTGGCGGTCTTCGCACCCGAAGACCCGACGGGCCTGCCGGAAACCGAGGTGGAGGTGTGGTCCGGCGCTGAACTCGAATCGGCGATGGCACGGCATACCGCTGCCCCGGACGGCGTCGCAGTGCGACCCGACGAACCCTTCTACATCATCTTCACCAGTGGCTCGACGGGAACCCCCAAAGGCGTCCAAATATCGCGGTCCGCGGTGAACAACTTCACCAACTGGATCACCGCGGTCGAGGAGAAGGCCCGGCTGCGCTCTCCGCCGCAACCGCGAACCATCATCAACCAGGCTCCATTCAGTTTCGACCTGTCGGTCATGGATCTCATGATCTCGCTGGCAACCGGCACTACCTTGTTCTCACTCGACCGCGACCATATTGCCTCCCTCAAAGACCTCTTTGCTGCACTGGCCGAGAGCGCTGCCACGTCGTGGGTGTCGACACCGAGCTTCGCCGATCTGTGTTTGGCCGTGCCGGAGTTCTCCGCCGAACTGCTGCCCGACCTCACGACCTTCCTCTTCTGTGGTGAGGCCCTTCCCCACGCGACCGCAGCCGAACTGCGGCGCCGTTTCCCCGGGGCCGCGGTGGTCAATACCTACGGACCGACCGAGTCCACGGTCGCCGTCACCGATGTCGTCGTCGACGAGGACATCCTTGCCCGCTTTCCCATCTTGCCCGTGGGAAAGGCGCGACCCGGGACCCGTTTGCTCATCGTCGGTCCCGACGCGGAGCCGATGCCGGCCGGCCAGCAAGGGGAAATCGTGATCGCCGGCGACACCGTCGCCCTCGGCTATCACCACCGCAGCGGTCTCACCAGGAAATCCTTTGGTGACGTCACCGTCGACGGCGAGACCCTGTGGTCCTACCGGACCGGCGATGCCGGTGTTCTCGACGAAGAGGGCTACCTGCACTTCCGGGGGCGTCTCGATTTTCAGGTGAAGATGCACGGCTATCGCATCGAGATCGAGGACATCGAGGCTCACCTGCGCGCCCTCGAGGGCATTCACCATGCCGTTGTCCTCCCGCGTTACGGCTCTGACGGCACCACGGTGACCTCGTTGCACGCGGTCGTCCAGCCGCAACAGATGCCCCAGGGGTCGCGTCTGGCTGCGGTCGTCGCCCTCAAGGGCGAACTCAAGTCCCGCTTGCCCGAATACATGATTCCTCGGACGATCGACTTCACGCCGTCAATGCCACTGACAGCCAACGGTAAAGCGGACCGGGCAGCCGTCGCCGCGGCGCACCCGGCGCCGGGACAGGGCCGCGGCACCTCCGCTGCCGCCGCGGGCGGCACCGGCACAAACGTTTCCGGGGGTCGTGCATGATCAGTTTCGGCACGATGACCTTTTTCGTCCTCCTTGCCGTTCTGACTCTCCCCGCGATCGTCCTCGGTCTGACCGGGCGGCGGCTCGGACCCTACGGTGCGGTGGCGAGCACGATCGGTATTCTCGCCCTCCTTGCCCATTCATCCCGTCAGCTCGCCCTCTTCGTGGCCTTTGTCGCCTGGCAGTTCGTGCTGATGAAGACCCACTTGTGGTTCATCCAGCGCCATGGGCGACAGGTCGTGTGGGAACGCCGGCTGGCCGCCCTCGCCGCCCTCTTCCCGTTGGCGCTGGTCAAGGCCACCGGCGTTTTCGATGCGAACCTCTTCGGGTTTCTCGGGGTTTCCTATCTCACTTTCCGGGCCGTCCAGGTCATCCTCGAGATATCCGACGGTCTCATCAAGGAGATGCCGAGTTGGGAGTACCTCTACTTCTTGACGTTCTTCCCCAGTGTCGCGTCGGGGCCCATCGACCGCTCCCGCAGGTTCAGCGCCGACCTCGCCACCCGGTTGACTCCTCGCGAGTATGCCGCGCTGGCCGGCGAAGGGTTGCGGCTTCTCGTCCTCGGGGCTGCGTACAAATTCGTCGCGGCAGCGGCCCTGGCCCACTGGGCCGCGGGCACGGGAGGCGGGCTGCCGGGAACCATCGCCTACATGTACCTCTACGGCCTCCAACTCTTCTTCGACTTCGCCGGCTATTCGTGGATGGCCGTCGGCACGGCATACCTCTTCGGCATTAGGACACCGGTCAACTTCCGCCTCCCTTTCATCGCCGAGTCCATCAAGGACTTCTGGAACAGGTGGCACATCACGCTGTCGTTCTGGTTCCGCGACTACCTGTATAGTCGGCTGCTCATGGCCATGATGCGGCGCAAGGTTTTCACCAATCGCCACACGGCGGCCCGGGTGGCGCTCGTCGCCAATATGACGGCCATGGGCATTTGGCACGGGACCGCGCTCCACTACATTCTCTACGGCCTCTTCCACGGTTTGTTGCTCGTCGCCAACGACATTTACGAGCGCAGCAGCAGCTTCTATGCCGCCCACAAGGGCGCGACGTGGTATCGCATCGTCGCGATCGTTGTCACCTTCCATCTCGTGATGTTCGGCTTCTTGATCTTCTCGGGCCGACTGATCTCCGTCTAACTCGAAAGGACCCCCCGACATGAGCATGAGCGACGAGGCCGTGGCCGCCCTGGTGGCCGACATCGCCGGCACCGACGAGGTGCTCGCCGAGCCCGATCTCAATCTCTTCGACGCCGGCCTGTTCGATTCCCTGGCGATGGTCGAACTGCTCGTCGACCTCGGCACCCGGCTGGGTATCGACATCTCGCCCACCGAGGTCGACCGCGATGACATCGACACCGTCAACAAGATCATCGCCTTTGCGCGGGAGCGACAGGAATCGTGAGCCACGCGGGTTCCCCACCTGACCTGCCGGTCACGGACAGCCGTGGCCGCCGTCGCCGTCCCTGGACTGGCCTGGTCGCGATGGGGGGCGCTCTCGTCATTGGTGGGCTCACCCTCGTCTCGCCGCTGGCCGATGCCGCCGCGTTCCGGGTGGGCGGCGCCAATGCCGCACAGCCGGTTCCCCAGATGAATGCTCGGGACCTGACCGGGTATACGGACGCCGCCAGTATGCGCACTCGGGATCGCTATCAGACCTACCTGGCCTCGAGGCCCGCAGGCGTCAACAGCATCTATGTCATGGGCTCCAGCGAATTGGGCTCCAACGTTCCGCAGAACCCGATCAGCTACTTCTCGAGGTCCGTCTCCGATACCGACCTCTTCATGTCCGGGCGGGGTTACGTTCAGTCCCTGCCGCATGCCCTCGAACTGGCCGCGATTGCGGATGATCTGCGACCGCGCAAGGTCGTTCTCATCGTCTCTCCTCAATGGTTCTCGCCCGGGGGTATGTCGCCGCAGTCATTCGGAGAGGTGGCCTCGGTGACCTTCACTCGGGACGCACTCGACAACTCGCGCCTGCAGGAGAGCACCCGAGAGGCGCTGACTCGCCGGGTCGCCGAGCTCGCCGACCCCGAGGATTCCCCGGGCCTCCCTGTGGCCTCGTCGGGTGCGCTTGCCCCACTCAACCCGCTGCGCACGTCTTTGCACCGCGTGGCGTACCAGTTCACTTCCCGCCCCGAAGACCTGCAGAAGAGATATTCGGCTGGCCGACATGCGCCCGACATCACCGGTCCGGGCGACACCAAGGGCGTCCCCCACGATCAGATCCCCTGGGCTGCCTGGCAGGAACAAGCGGCCAAAGACGGTCAGCGCGCGGTGACGAACAATCCCTATTTCATCGAAGACGGCTACTTCACGACCTACGTCGCCGCCAAGTTGCCCACCCTGAAGGACTCGATGGCGACCCTGGACTATGCGGGCCCGGCACCCGAGTACGGCGACTTGGAATTGTTCCTGCAAACGGCCAAGGACCTCGACGTCCAGGTCCTCTTGGTGAGCGTGCCCATGAACGGTCGCTGGTACGACTACGCCGGTTATCCCGCCTCCCGGCGAGCCCTCTACTACGCGAAGATCCGCGATATCGCCCACCAGTGGCGGGTGCCGGTCGCGGATTTCTCCGATCAGGAGTACACGCCGTACTTCCTCTACGATGTCATGCACTTGGGCTGGAAGGGGTGGTTGGATGTCACGCGAGCATGCGTGGAGTTTGGCTATCGCAATTGATCACCTCCAGCGGATCGGGATCACCCCGGTCGTCAACCCCACTCGGGGTGGGCCGCCCCCGGTCCCGAGACCCCCGACGGCTAGCCGCGCACTCCTCTGGGCGGTCCTCACCATCGGGGTGCTCGTCGCCATTGTCGTGACGCAGGTCCTACTGTCCGGAGAATCGGCGCCCTTTATCTACTCCGAGTTCTGAGGCCGCCCGCGCCCTCGCGTCGGCGACCACGTCCGGGTACCGGGCTGGGCGGCATACAGTCGACGCGGCATACCCGGCTGAGCGTCGAAAGAGCGAGACACGCCGAGAATCTGCGCGATTCTCGGCGTGTCTCACTCTCTCGATGGCGGCATACCAGCCGCGGCGGCAGGCGTCAGGCGCCGACAATCTCCAAGGCCACCTTGGCCTGAACCTCCGGGTGCAGGCGCACCAGCGCCTGGTGCGTGCCCGTGGTCTTGATCGGCGTCGGGACCTCGATGCGGCGCTTGTCGAGCGCCGGACCGCCCGCGGCCGCCACGGCCGCAGCGATGTCGGCGGTCGAGACGGCCCCGAAGAGCCGGCCCTCCTTGCCGGCCTTGACCTTGACGGTGACCGCCTGCGCCTCCAGGTTGCCCTTGACGGACTTGGCTTCCTCGAGCGACTTGACCGCGCGAACCTCACGGCCCTTGGCGATGGCGTCGACCTGCTTCTGCCCACCCTTGGTCCAGGCGGTGGCCAGGCCCCGGCGGAAGAGGAAGTTGCGGGCGTACCCCGGCTTGACCTCAACGACCTCGCCGGCCTCGCCGAGACCCGTAACCTCGTGCGTAAGAATGACCTTCATGTGATGCTCCTTAGCGGGGGGTTGATTCAGCGGCCGGAGCTGGAGTAGGGCAGGAGCGCCATCTCGCGGGCGTTCTTGACCGCGTTGGCGATGAGGCGCTGTTCCTGGACGGAGACGCCGGTGACCCGACGGGCGCGGATCTTGCCGCGGTCGGAGATGAACTTGCGGAGCAAGTTGGCGTCCTTGTAGTCGATGTTCTCGACCTTGGCGACCTTGAGCGGGTTCGCCTTTTTCTTGGGCTTGCGAATGGCGGGCTTGGCCATCGTGGTGCTCTCCTTGATCGGATGAGCCCTGGTCTCCCAGGGATGGGGTTTGTCGTGGTGTGTTGTCCGGTATGCCGTGGGCTCGCGGTGTGCGACCCGGCGGCGGTGCCGGAGGTGATGTCGGTGAACAATCCACCTATTGGTCGATTGTTGACGGTGGTCGGTGGTGGGTGGGTGGCCTCGGCGCCTGGTCAGTGGCCGCCGGCACCGGGTCTAGAAGGGGGGTTCGTCGTAGGCGGGGGCATTGCCCCAGCCGCCGCCTTGATTGCCCTGCTGGCCGCCTTGGCCTTGGTTACCTTGGTTGCCCTGGCCGCCGGAGTTGCCACCCCAGCCGCCCTGGCCCCCGTGACCTTGACCGCCCTGCTGGCCGCCGAACTGCTGGCCGCCCTGACCTTGACCCTGGTTGCCCCAGCCGCCCTGACCGCCGCTATGGCCGCCCTGGGCGCCGGAGCCACCGGTGGCCCACGGGTCCGACTGCTGAGCGCCGAAACCGCCGCCGCCGAAGTCGCCGCCACCGCGCGAGGTCTTGTTGACCTTGGCGTTGGCGTAGCGCAGCGACGGGCCGACCTCGTCGACGTCGAGTTCGACGACGGTGCGCTTCTCGCCCTCCTTGGTCTCGTAGGAGCGAGACTTCAGGCGCCCGGTCACGATGACCCGGGTGCCGCGGTGGAGGGACTCGGCGACGTTTTCGGCCGCTTCGCGCCAGATCGAGCAGCGCATGAACAGCGTTTCGCCGTCCTTCCACTCGTTGGCTTGCCGGTCGAACATCCGCGGCGTCGAGGCCACGGTGAAGTTCGCGACGGCCGCCCCCGAGGGGGTGAAGCGCAACTCGGGGTCACCGGTGAGGTTGCCGATGATGGTGATGATGGTTTCGCCGGCCATGAGTCAGATCCCCTTTGGTCTGGTGCCTTTGGACTGGTGGCGGAAGCGCGGTCGCAGGTGGCGTGGCTCGCCGGGCTCAGGCGCCCGGACGGAGCAACTTGGTGCGCAGGATGGCCTCGGACAGGCCGAGTTGGCGGTCCAACTCCTTGGCCGTGGCCGGTTCGGCGGTGAAGTTGACGACGGCGTAGATGCCTTCGGGCTTCTTCTTGATTTCGTAGGCCAAGCGGCGGCGACCCCAGATGTCGAGGTTGTCGACGGTCCCGCCGTCCTTGGTGATGACCTTGAGGAACTTCTCCAGCGAGGGCTGGACACTCCGGTCGTCGATCTCGGGGTCGAGGATGACCATGAGTTCGTACTGACGCATGCGTTAACCCGCCTCCTTCGGTCTAAGCGGCCACGGTCCTTCCGTGACAGGAGGGTATGCATAGTCGCCATTGGCGCGCAGGAGTTTTCCACAGGGGGTATGCCGCGCGCCAGGCAACCGAATAAGGGTACCCGCCTTCACGGCATACCCCGAAATCGCGGCCCCCTCACCCCACCCGTCCCCCCTTTCCCGCCTGAACCGCCTCAGGTCCACTTCGCACCCCAAACGTTCCTGTGCGAAGTGCCCCTTTCCCACGGGGAGCACGGGCCCTCTGGGCTCGGCCCGGGGGCCGGGTGTCTGGACAAGGACCCTCGCGTCTTGTCCCCGCGTCCGCTCCGAGGCGAGCGCGAATGCTGGCTTTCGCGACCTGCCCGCCCGCCTTCCCAGCGCCGCTCGGCGTCACGCTCGTCGGTGTTCCCGGCCAAACGCGCGAGGAGGCGCTCGATCGTCGCGCCCATCGCCCCCGAGGTCGCCGAATTAGCAGCCACCTGGCGCGGGCGGGCGGCCGAGAGTGAGGTTCACTCGAACTGCAGGTGGGAAAGGGGCACTTCGCACCCGGAATGTTCCTGTGCGAAGTGAACCTGGGACGGTTCAGGCGGGAAAGGGGTGACAGAGGTGACAGGAGGGATGGGCTAGGGAGTCGGTGGGGGCGTGGGATGGCTGCTCGGATGCGTGGTGGGCGAGGGGTGCGCCGACGGTGAGGGCGACGCCGTCGGCTGACCCTGCGTATCGGAAGGGCTAGGCGTCGGGCTCGGCTCCGCGGTCGGGGGTCGGGGCGCCTTGGTCACGGTCGGGCTCGGCTCCGGGGCGCTCGGGGGCGCGGCTGTCGGGGTCGCATCCTGGTTGACGTTCGCCGCCGCTGGGAAGTCGACCACCGGCACCCCGTCGAGGGCGCTGGTCATGTATGCCGTCCACACTTGGACCGGCAAGGTCGCGCCGGTGATTTCGCTGTAGCCAGCGATGTTCTTCATTTGCAGTTCTTCACCGTTGGGACCGGGCCGGTAGATCCCCACCGCCGTCGCCAGTTGGGGCGCGAAGCCGTTGAACCAGGCCGCTTTGTTGTCCGAGGTTGTACCGGTCTTGCCGGCCAGCGGCCGACCCACGGCTTGGGCCCTGGACCCGCTGCCCCGCTCGACCACGGCCTGCATCGCGACGGTCGTATCGGCCATGATGTCCGCGGCAAACGCCGGAGTGACCTCGGGTTTCGCGGTGTAGTCGAACACCCCGTCGATGCTCTTGGCGGACTTGACGAAATAGGGGGCGGCCGCCTTGCCCTGCGCGGCAATCGTCGCGTAGGCGCTCGCCATCTCAAGAACGTGGACACTGGAGGTGCCGAAGACGTTGCCGTAGTTCGCCGCGACGTCCGAGGTCACTCCCGCGGCGTGCGCGACATCGACCGTCGCCTTGGGGGTCGCGATGATGTTGAGTTGGGCATAGACCGTGTTGACGGAGTTCGCCGTAGCCGTCGGCACATCGATGGTGCCGAACCCGGAGTTGCCGAAGTTCTGCACCCCGCCCTGTTGGCCGAACGACGTCGCCGCACCAGGGTCCTTGAACTCGGGGAAGAACTGCGGACTGGCCCCGTTGAACGAGTCGCTCAACTTGATCTTGCCCGACTTCAACGCGGCGATGAGGGTGAACGGCTTGAACGTCGACCCGGCCTGCATCTTGGCGTCGGTCGCCGAGTTGAACTGCACCTTCGCGTAATCGGCACCGCCGTAGAGCGCGACAACCGCGCCGTCACCAGGAGTGACCGACGCCAACCCCACCTTGAGGTTGGGGGCACTATCGGGCATGACCTCCTGGACGGCCTTGACGGCGGCATCCTGGCGGGGCTTGTCGATCGTCGACACGATCTGCAACCCACCGCGCTCGATATCCGAATCGCTCAACTTGAGTTTCGTGCGCAACTCGCTCTTGATGAGTTGGACGAGGTAGCCGCTCGTGCCGGTCGCGGATTTCGGATGCCACTCGATAGGCATCGGGAACTGCATCGTCGCGCGCTTGGCCTGCGGGAGCCAGCCCTGGGCGACCATCCCGTCGAGCACATACCCCCACCGCGTCTTGACATTCTCCAGTTGCTTGGCCCCCAGTTGCGGGTCGTACACGGACGGGCCGCGGATCACCGAGGCGAGCACGGCCGACTCTTCGACGCTCAGATCCTTGGCGCTCTTTCCGTAGTACGCCTGCGCGGCGGTCTCGATACCGTAGGCACCCCGCCCGTAGTAGATCGTGTTGAGGTAGTTCTCAAGGATCTGGCTCTTACTCTGCTGCTGGTCGATCTTGATGGAGAGCAGGATCTCCTTGTACTTCCGGCTCAGCGTGCGGTCCGCCGACAGGAAGTAGTTCTTGACGTACTGCTGGGTGATCGTCGACCCGCCCTGAGTCGCCTCCCCGCCGCGGATCGCCACCCACACCGCCCGCGCCATGCCCTTGGGCGAGATGCCGCTTTGCGAGTAGAACTCGCGGTCCTCCGCGGCCAGCATCGACTTGCCCACATGATCGGGCAGGTCCTTGATGGACACCGCCACCCGGTTGATCTGCGAAATCCGATCGAGTTCGGTCTTGCCGTCGGCGTAGTAGATCGTCGACGTCTGCGCGGTCGCGATGTCGTTGGGCTTCGGCGGGGTGATCACGGCATACGAAATGCCCACGAACACCAGCGCCAGCCCCACGATCACCAGCCCGGTCAACAGGATCCGGCGCAACCACACCCGCCAGCGCGGACGCGGCGGCTTCCCGGAGCGGGCGCGACGCGAGGGAGGAGCGGAGCGGGCGGCGCGACGCGACGGGGGAGCGGAGCGGGAGGGGGCTTGGCGACTCATGGGAGCTTTCGGTCGGGGGCAGGGGCGGCCGGGCACGAGTGGCTGACGGGTGCGGCAACGACGCGCGGGCGGTCACCGTTCCCTGTCAGTATGACCCCGAACTCTGGGTATGCCGCTACTCCCCCCGCTGGAGAGGCCGCCGTCGACCCGCCACCCGCGCTGCCGTCCGTATGCCGCAACGCCTCCCCGCGATGTATCTCACCGATACATCTTGGGGTAGATTGAAGGGTATTCCGTCCGTGTCATCCGGCGTGCTCGCCCGCTGCTCATTCGCGCCGAGGAGGTGCCCTCTTGGCCCGTCGCGCCGACCTGCTCGACTTCGCCATCCTCGGGCTTCTCCATGAGGGACCCACGCACGGCTACGACCTGCGGCGGCGCCTCAACTCCGCCCTCGGACCGTTCCGGGCCCTGTCCTACGGCTCGCTGTACCCCGCGCTCAAAGATCTCACCCAGCGGGGCCTGATCGCCCAGACCACCGAGACCACCTCGGCGACCGGCCGGCGCCCACGAATCGGCTACGAGTTGACGCCCGAGGGCAAGGAGTTTTTCGACGCCGCGGTGAGCCATGCCGGTGCCGACACCGCCGAGGATGACACGTTCGCCGTGCGGTTCGCGTTCTTCGCCCGCACCGAGGCCGACATTCGCCGGCTCATCCTCGAGGGGCGCCGGCACCGGCTCCAGGAGCGTCTCGACGCGGCCCGCGCCGACACCCGCCGCAAGCGCGAGGAGTTCGACGCGTGGAGCGCCGCCTTGGCCCGCCACGGCGAGGAGACCGCCGAGCGCGAGGTCCGCTGGCTCAGCGAACTCATCGACGCCGAACGGCGCCACCCCCAAGACCCCGGCCCGCAGCCCTAGGCGAGCCGACGACGGCAGCCGGCTCCGCGGCATACCGAAAACCCCGCCCCAACCCCAACCCACCCCGAGGAGAAGCGCACATGGCCACCATCCGCGCCGCCATCGTGGGCGTCGGCAACTGCGCGAGTTCGCTCGTGCAAGGCGTCCACTACTACCGCGATGCCGACCCCGCGTCGTCCGTGCCCGGCCTGATGCACGTGAAGTTCGGCGATTACCACGTGCGCGACGTCGAATTCGTCGCTGCGTTCGATGTCGACGACAAGAAGGTCGGCAAGGACCTCGCCGAGGCCATCAACGCCAGCGAGAACAACACGATCAAGATCGCCGAGGTCCCCACGACCGGGGTCACGGTCCAGCGCGGGCACACCCTCGACGGGCTCGGGAAGTACTACCGGATGACCATCGACGAGTCGGCCGCCGAACCGGTCGATGTCGTGGCGGCCCTGCGCGAGGCTCGCGTCGACGTCCTCGTGTCCTACCTGCCGGTGGGTTCGGAGCAGGCAGACAAGTTCTATGCGCAGTGCGCGATCGACGCTGGGGTGGCCTTCGTCAACGCGCTGCCGGTCTTCATCGCGAGCGACCCCGAATGGGCCGCGAAGTTCGAGGCGGCAGGGGTGCCGATCGTCGGGGACGACATCAAGTCGCAGGTCGGCGCCACGATTACGCACCGGGTCATCGCGCGGCTGTTCGAGGAGCGGGGGGTGGTGCTCGACCGGACCTACCAGCTCAACGTCGGCGGCAACATGGACTTCAAGAACATGCTCGAACGCGAGCGCCTCGAGTCCAAGAAGGTCTCCAAGACCCAGTCGGTGACGTCCAACCTGACCGGCCCCCTGTCGGGCAAGGTCGACGACCCCAACGTCCACATCGGCCCGTCCGACTACGTCGCCTGGCTCGACGACCGCAAGTGGGCCTATGTCCGCCTCGAGGGCCGCGCCTTCGGTGACGTGCCGCTCAACCTCGAATACAAACTCGAGGTCTGGGACTCCCCCAACTCGGCCGGCATCATCATCGACGCCATCCGCGCCGCCAAGATCGCCAAGGACCGCGGCATCAGCGGGGCCCTGTTGTCGGCCTCGTCCTACCTCATGAAGTCCCCGCCCGAGCAGCGCGAAGACACCGAGGGCCGGGCCCGCTTGGAGGCCTTCATCCGGGGCGACGAACCCCGCTGACGCCACCCTCTCGGGTCCGACACGACGGCGGCCCTCCCTGCACACAGGGAGGGCCGCCGTCGCCCTCGACCACCCTGAGTCCCTCGCCCCACGCCGACGTCCTCGCCCACATCGGGCCCCCTCCTCGCCGTCACCGAGACCGGGGTGGCCTGCCAGGGTATGCCGCCCGGACATGCCTTCTCCCTCAGCCGGGCTGAGGCGCACGTCGAGTAGTGAAGTCAGGGCTGTCGAATGCGTCACGGGATCGCAAACAGATGCCGGTGATGGAGTATCTTCAACGGCGATCCCAGCGAGCATGAGGGGTGGCCATGACAAATTGCTCGGGGTGCGCAGCCCCCATGTCCGACGACGCTGTCCTCTGTTCCGCATGCGGGCGTTCGACACCCGACGCCACGGGCCGCAGCCAGGCCCGCCAGGCCCGCAACCCACACAGCCACTCACGGTCGCCCCAACGCCCGTTGCGCCCACGGGCCCGCCCGCCGTGCCCCCTTTGCCGCCCGCCGCGCCCGACCGCAAGACCCGCACCCGCACGGCCGCCCTTATCGCCGCCGCCCTGGCCGTGGTCCTGCTTGTCGTCGCAGTCGGCTATGTCGTCCTCCACCGCTCGAGCGGCTCCGTGGAGGCAACCCGGCCGACCCCCACCGTCAGCACTGCACGGCCGTCACCGACTCCATCGGGCACGCCTTCGACCTCGCCCTCGGCAAGCCCCTCGCCCTCCCCGACCCCTTCACCCTCCCGGTCAACGGCCGGCCCGATCATGGTGTCCGGCGACGCGGCGTTCATCTCACCGTCAGGCAACCTGGTCTGTTGGCTCGACGAGGTCGGCGCGGAATGCACCGCCCTGATCCGCAACTGGCCGATGGCGCCCAGCATGCCCGATTGCACGCGGGCGAAGCAGCCCAACACGGCGAGTTTCCGGGTCTCGGAATGGGCCTATGTCGGGTGCACGAGGTTCGTCACCGGCAATACCGCCATCATCGGCTCAAGCCACCCCGTGCCCCAGTGGTACGACCCGAACCGGGACTCGATCGTCGCCGCCGCGGACGGCAGCGGCTGGAAGGGCTACGCCCTCGCCTACGGCCAAACGGTGCGCAGCGGAGTCAGCGAATGTTCCGTCGCCGAGACCGGAGTAAGTTGCCGTGACACGGCCAGCGGGCACGGGTTCACCCTCAGCAAGACCTCCGTGGACATCCACTAGCCCGGCGGAGGCGTCCACCCTCGCTGCGCGGCATACGCCATATCGAGGCGTATGCCGCGACTCGTCAGTAAATCCGCGACACACAGAGCCTTCTGGGTTTTTCAACTTGGAGGAAGAGCCGGGTCAGATTGGTAGCTACGTTTTGGACTTCGGCAAGTTGATTACCGCGCGCCAAGGCGCAAAGAAGCTCTTGTCCAGTCATTCGCCGGGCTGGGGATTCGGGACAGCCGCTAATCCCCATAACACATCTCAGGGATGTCCCCCATCGCCGCATCGGCTTGACTTTGACTGGCGGTCACGATGCTGCCCCCGTTGCCCTCGGCCACCCGCACGAGCCTGTCGCCGGCCGAACGCACCATGTCCTGATTGGCGCCGGCGTAATCCTGAGCGGTGGTGCCGAGTTCCTTCAGCCTGTTGAACCAGGGGCGGTCCGAGCCGATGATCGACGAATTGTGGAGGGACTCCTGCCTGAAGGCGGCATACGCACTGCACACGTCGTCCCGGTTCGCGTGGGGCGCAAACCCGAACAGGCCCCACAGCACACCGACCACCAACGGCATGAGAACGGCGACGACGGTGAACTGGACTCGCCGTTCTCGCAAACGTTGCGGTGCCGACACCACTCGCCGGACGAGCCCGATCAGATCAGCCACCGCGGTCGTGAAGATGTTGACCGACATGCTCCACGTGTTCTGCCGGATCACGGCAAACAGAGCCACGCCGACGATCACGTCGGCCAACAAACTCAGGGGGCCGATCGTGAGCCACGAGAAGATGGCGAGCAGGACGGCAAACAGCGCCGCCGGGCCGGCCACTTTCGGATTAAGACTCTCCACCAACTCCGCCTCTCCAGGAGCGGTGGCCCCCTCGAGGGCTGGCGTGGGCGTTGTCACGGGCTCGCCGCCGGCCCAGGTAGGGGTCTGGCTCCCGGACGGAACTTGGCCCCCCGGTGCTTCCGGAGGGTTCGGGTCGAAGCCGAAGGCGAAGGCGACATCCGCGGGCATGGACCCTGATGCGGATGCCGCGCCGCTCGGTGCTGCGTCAACTCCGGCATCGCCCCCGGAACCACCCGTCTGCGCGCTAGCCGTCCCTGCGCCAGTAGGCGCCGCATCGTCCGTGAGATCGGCCCCCGCACCTTCGCCACGACCGTGGCTCGCCTCGAAAGGATCGGCCAGGGGTTCGGTCGGGTTCGGTCCCAAGCCGGCGGTACGTTGGGCCAGCCCACACTGGGGGCAAAACGCGTCGTCGAAGCGAACCGGCGCACCGCATCGGGGACAGACGGCACCAGACGAACGGAAGACGGTCACAGCGGTTCCTTCCACAGACGGCGCGGTTGACATGCCGAAACCAGCACCGGCCGCGTAGGTCACCGGCATCGTGAGACTCCTGGGACCTGTGGTGACACGGCGGTCAGCGTCCCACCGTCCCAGCGGCACAGTAGGACGGGGCGGCCGGGGTGGACGAGTCCCCACTTCGGGGGACCGTCACCGCGATGAGCCTCTCGTCGGGTGCCCAGCGGCACCGGAAGTGAGGACAGGTCGTCGCTAGCGGATTTCTCGGGCCAGGCGTTGAATCGAAGGCACGCCAGGGCCGGTTCGTCCCCCGCTCGACTCGCGGCCCTGAACCCAGGAAGAGGAACGGCCGTGACCGTGAGCACCGCACCCGATTCGACGGAGCCCACATCGGGGATCCGCCCAGCCCGTATGCCGCTGGCGCCCGGCCGCTGGCGCCATCGCCTCGCCAGCATGATCACCACATGTACCCTGCCGCTGCTCCTTCTCGGTGCGTGTTCGGGAACCTCCTCGAACGCGAGCTCCACGGCTGGGACCGGCATCACCGTGGCTGGTAGCGCCGACGGCGCCGCGCCCAGCCCCACTGCTCCCCACGCGTCTGTGCCCACGGCCGCTTCCGCCGCCCGTCCGACTCCCTCCCCCGCAGCGGTCCCGGGTGCCGTGACATGCGCGCAGTATGCCGCGATGGCCCCCGACACCGGCCTGAACGGCAATGCCACCAAAGAGCAGATCGCCGCCGTGACGGCCATGCTGTTGCGCCACAATCGCGCCGCCGACGACCAGAACCTGCACCTGGCCATCCTCCAGGTGATCGCCTACTGCAACATCTACGGCGGGCACTCCGGGTCCAACCAAGACGCCGCGATCGACGGCATACCGGGTCTTCGGAACTGACGGTGCGCCCTTCGCCCGCCTCCTGGAGTTCACCGCGAACCAGAGTCGGGGATCAGCAGACCTTGCGGTAGGGCACACCGGGCAGCAACGCAGACCACCGCTCCGTCGTCATCGCGTCCCCCAGCCCCGCACAGATGTGCCGAGCGGCCCGGTCAGGGTCGGTGGACCAGATCTGAACGGTCGCCTTCATCTCCCCGCTCGCAAGTCTTGTCGCGTCTGGTGAGAAGCGCACCGTGAACATGCGCGCCGCCGTCGTGATCCGCGCGGACAACTCGTGGTGGTCACCGACTTGACGGAAGAGAACGGCGTTGCCGTCGGTGACGGCCGCCGCGATAGAACCGTCGGCACCCAGGTCGACATCTTGGATGCCGCCGGTCGCCCCGACAAGGTCCTCGATCAGCCGGGGCTTGGTGGGGTCCGTCATGGCGTAGAGCCGAAGATGCCCCGAATGTGAGGCCGTCAACATCTGCATCCCGTCGGTGGAGAAGGTCACGCCCCAGACGGGGCTATCGCCAGGGACGATCACCAGCGGCGCATCCGAGGCGGGGCCCCACACGGCCACGCTTCCGGAGTCAAGGGCCACCGCCAACAAGCCGCGCGCCGCCGAGACACCGCCGTTGTTGGGGTAGTCGTGGACTCCGGTCAGGCGCCGCACGATGCTCGGCGGGTTCACCGACACGTCGATCACCAGGGCGTTGGTGTCATCGTCGACAACGAACACGTGCGTGTCGTCGATGAACTTGGTGATGCCGACGTTCGCCGTGCCCAGGGTCATGGTGAACGCCCGCCGCCAGCCACCCGTTTCTGCACGCGCCCAGCCGACAAGTTGGCCGTTCATGATGCCGGCAACCACGCGGCGCCCGTTCGGGCTGATGTCGCCACCGCCGCTGGCCCACTCGCCAACGGGCATGCCGGGGAGTACGGCGGACAACACCGGGCGCAACGAGTCGCCGACGTCCCACACTCGCACTTGGTCCCCTTGGGCATTGGGGAAGGTCACCAGCGTCCGGCCATCGTGCGCCCAGGACGTGGCGAAGACCTTCGTCTTCGGCTCGTCGGCGATCGGCGTACGTCCCCCGCGGAGGACCACCTGCCCCGACGCAACGCCGACCGCCAGTCGACCGTCAGGCAGGTACACCACTCGCCCGAGACCGTCGGGGAAGTCCGCGACGTCAATGACGCGACCGAGCCGGTCCATGGTTCGGGCCGATCCGTCCGCCGACACGAACGTCACCTGCGTCCCGTCGGCACTCACCGCGACATCGTTGACCCAACTGTCGAATTCGCCCACGCTGACCGGCGTCCCCAACGAGGCCTGCTCGAGGGGCACGGCATACGCGTGGTTCTGCCCGCGAGTGGCCGCGAACACGTGGTCCTCAAGGCCCAGAACACCGACGATCCGGTCCTTCCCGAGCGCTGAGGTGGCGAGCGGCGCATGGGCTGGCCCCGGGCCACGCAGCGTCAGGACTCCTTGCGGGGACCCCGTCACAACTCGACCGTCGGCAAGGTAGTTCAGCGACGTCACGGGCACGTCCGACGGGATCGCGGGGCCTTCTGCCAGAGAGTGGTTCACCGGATCGAGCAGGAAGCGGCGGATGCCGTCCGTCTCCGTGGGAACCAGCATTTCGGAGCCATCGGGCGCAATGTCGAGGCGTCCGCCGACGTAGGTCTGCACGGCGAAGGATCCCATGGACTGCGGCCGGCTGATGTCAGAGACGTCGTAGACGATTCCGCGGCCCTTGCTCGTCACAGCGGCCAGCAGCGGCGGCCCGGCGTGCCACACCAGCGCATCGAGCCCCTCCTCGCCACCGCCGGGCACGGTCACTGTCGCGCCACGCACCGGTGCTTGTCCGCTCACGTCATAGATCGTCAACACGCCACCCGAACTTCCCACCGCAAGATGCGTCCCGCGGGGTTCGGCAGCCAACGCCGGCATCCCCGCCGAGGTCGAGATTGCGGTGACGGCGGGGTCCCCGGTCGCCGAGAGCACAACCGAGCGGGATTGCAGGGTCGATGCCTCTTGGTATGCCGCGACCGCCAGTTCGCGGGACACCATCGGGTCCGTTGCGCCGAACTTCACCGATTCGGCGGCAAGTTGACGGGCTTGCGCCACATCGCGCTCAGTCGCCAACGCCTCGCGGTACTGGACCACCAAACCCGCGGCTGTCAGCGCTGCCACGGCTGTGACGGACACCGCGGCCAGCAGGATGCGGGTGCGACGGAGTCGCCTCTTCGCCGCCGAGGCCTCCTCCGCATGAGCCGCCTCACTGGCCTCGACGAATTGTCGTTCGTCCGGGTCGGCGATCGTTCGCGGGTCGTTGAGCCAGTCGCTCGCCGCCTCGAGACGGGTGCCCCGCAGCAGGAGTGAGGGCTCGTGGTCAGCCCGCATCCACGCTCGGCTCTCCCGTTCAACGACCTGACCGAATGCCAGGCGGGTGCGGTCGGACTCGATCCAGCCCGCGAGCCGATCCCAGGCAGAAAGGACGGCTTCGTGAGCGAACCGGGCAGCGAGATCATCGAGAGCAATGAGGCGGTGCCGCGCGAAATGGTCGAGAACGTCCATCTCGTCTTCGCTCAGGGCAGCTGTCAAGGGCAAGGTCGCTGCCGTTGGAGCCGCGTCCTCGTCGACCACGACCATTCGCAGCAATACCGAGCGGGCGACCTCACGCTGTTCGGCGCTGAGGGCGGCATACGCATCTTCGGCGGACCGGGCAATCGCGCCACTGACCCGGCCAACCGCGTCGTAATCTGCCAGCGTCAAGACACGAGAGGAGCGATGCTCCCAGGCGAGGTGCATCGCGTGGGACAGGTGCGGCAGCACCGCGGACAGATCACCTCCTCCGACGGCGAGATCACGCAGGACTTCGGACGCCAGTCCGGCTTCGACGGTGGCGTCGACCGCTGCCGCTGGCCCAGTGATGGTCATCGTGAGAGCAGCTGGAGACATCGCAGAAACCAGGAATGAACGATGACGTAGCGGCTTGACCAGTTCGGGCACGGCCGCCACGGCGGCATAGAAGTCCGACCGAACGACGAGCACCACCCGATGGCCGGGGCGAGAAGCCCGTTCGGCCAGGGCTGAGACCACCGACCCGCGCACCTCGGGGTCGCTGGTTTGGGTCCAGAGTTCCTCGAATTGATCGACGACGAGCACATCTTTGACGACAAAGTCGCCGCTCGAGGAGGGGGCCGGTACCTCGCCCATCGGCCCGTTGTCCACCGCGGTCAGGGCAGCAAGGGGGTCCGCCCCCGGACGAATCACGTGACGCGCCCATTCCGGACCAAGTGCGCACAAGACCCCGGCGCGAATCAGGGAGGATTTCCCCGAGCCGGACGCGCCAAGGACGATCATGATGCCTTGGGGCATGTCCCGGATCAGCGCCGCGGCCGCGGCGGTCTCATCGTCACGGCCGAAGAACACGGTCTCGTCAGCCATGTCGAAGGCACGCAGTCCGGGGTACGGCTCTTGGTCTCGCACCCCTGAGCGGTGATGTGAGGCCCGCCGCAACGCGGCGATCCACGGTTCGTGCTCGTCGAGCGGGACTCCCAGTGCGACGAGCAACCCGGCAAAGACGGGCAAACGGGTGATCGGGGGCAAATGCCGACCGGAGAGGTAGCCGCCAAGGGTGCTGCTCGGTAGATTCGCAGCCTTCGCCACGTCACGGACGGTCCTTGCCCGGCGCTCTCGCAGCGCCGAGAGCGCGACGGCGAACTCGTTCGCCGTGCCGATACCCGCTGGATCCGGGGAGGGACCCAAGGGCATCCCGTCCGCGGGAATGCTGCCTGGACTGTTGCTCACGCTCTGACCCTATCGTCGCACGCGGTTCATTGGCTGAGATGAAAGCCCAGGTCAAGGGGGGCCACGCCGTTGCAACACGACGGGGTTGGGATGTACGGACCTGTACGGACTCGGGCAATGGCCTAGTCCTGGTCGTCAAGCCGCGCCATAGTAGGGGTGTGGTGACCTTTTCTAGGGGGTCCACGCGCCGAATTGACCCCATTTCATTCGACACGCCTCCGGTGGCAAGGGTCACCTCATCGCATCACACTGAAGGAGACGCCCCGCCACGTCTCAACCCCCGCCCCCAATCCGGGTCGTCACCGACCGCGATGCTTCGTGACCAGCCCGCCCTGCCGCTGTTGGCCGACTTGCGCATCGGTGCCGTCGATGATCACCCGATCATCCTGGCCGGGGTGTCCGAGGGGTTGCGTTGGCATCTTCCCGGTGCCGTGGTCGCCCCGGTCACCAAGACGGTGGGGGACTTCCTGGCGACCGAGCCTGCGGTTGATGTCATCCTGCTCGACATCGAATTGCGCGATGGGTCCGATCCTGCAGACAACGTCCGTCGACTGACCGCCCGGGGCTGGCCGATCCTGCTCTTCACCCAAGACCCGCGCGTGCGTCTGGTCGCCCGCACCTTCCGCGCCGGTGCCTCAGGAATCCTCTCCAAGAGCGAGGATCTCGCCACGATTGCCTACGCGGTGAACCTCGTGGCCTCCGGGGTGCCCTACCTGTCCTCCGAATGGGCCGTGGCCGTGGCCCAGGACGAGGCATGGACGACTCCCAACCTTGCCCCTCGTGAGGTCGAGGCAGTGCGCTTGTATGCCGCCGGCATGAAGTTGACGTCGGTGGCCCGTCGCCTGCGCGTCAGCGAGGACACCGCGCGGACCTACCTGCTGCGGGCGAGGACGAAGTACTCGCAGGCAGGTCGTCCGGCAAACACGAAGACGGATCTCTACATCCGAGCCGTCGAAGACGGCATACTCCCCACTCCTGGCAGTCTCCCGGACGACTGAGCGGCGGCGACCAAGGGGTGGGATCACGGTGTGACGTCAAGGTCTCGTGGGCCGAGCGTGCCGCGTTTCGCGGGGTCGCAATCGGAGTCGTGTCGAGTTTGGTGTTTACTGCCCTGCTCTGGCCTGGTACTCGCAGCTACTACGATTCGCGATTCGGCTGGTCCGCCCTGCTCCTCACCACCGTCGTCGGGATGTGGCTGCTGTTCCGGGTCGCCCGCGACACCTTTCGCCATGCCGACATCGCCGTCTTCGGAGCCACCCACGTGGTCGTCCTCGCGCTTGTCGCCGTCGCACCCACGAGCGGACCCCCTCCGCAAGTGGTGTCGTGGGTCCAACCGTGGACCACCTGCGTCATTATCGGCGCGATTCTTCTTCTTCCCCTCCGGCGTTCCCTCGCTCTGATCGCCGCGATCACCGTTCTTCAAGGAATCATCCGCGTTCACCTGGCGCCGCTGTCGATCACGATGGTGGAGGCGGCCATTCAGATCGTTGGGGCGTGGATTTCGCTGCTCGCCGCCCGGTTCGCCACCGAACGGTTCGAGGCGACTGCGCAAGCCCTGGACGCCGCAGCCGCGGCCGAGAGCGAGACCGCAGGGGCGCTCGTTCGCGCCCGGGCCCGCGCCTGGTGGAATCGGCTGCTCCACGACAAGGTCCTTGGCGCCTTGCTCTTGGCCTCCCGGGCGACCAGTCCCGTTCTCCTCGACCAGGCCCGCACCCTGGCCCGGGACGCGATCGACACGATCGCCTTGACCCGGGAGCCCGATGACTCACCCGGGGATCCCGCCCCCAGGAGCCGCGACGAGGCCAACGGTGGCCGGCATACCGACGCAAGCGACCCGGGGAGCACGATCGAATCGACCCGGCGACCGCGAGAGCCCCTCCAACGCTCCCTTCTTCGGCGAACCGATACCCAGCGAGTCGACCTCGCGCCCGTGCTCACGGAGTTGGCGACCGGCATGGGCTTGACACCGAGCGTGAAGCGACGCGGCCGGGGAGTTCCTGCCTCCGTCGCCGAACCGCTCCTCGCGGCGGCCGAACAGGCCATGCGCAATGTTGTCGAACACGCAGGGGTCAACCGGATACGTCTGAGAGTGGTCCAGTACCCGATGTCGGCCACCGTGACCATCGCCGACGACGGCGTCGGCTTCGACCCCCTCGCGGTCGATGGCCGGCGGCACGGACTGCGCTACTCGATGCCTGGGCACGTGGCGGCGATCGACGGCCAGGTCCGGGTCAAGTCCACGGTGGGCGTGGGGACGACCGTCGACGTGGACTGGGCCGCCAAGTCGCGGGAGAGCGCCGCTCCGGTATCCGCGGAGCAAATTCGCCGGTGGTCCTGGATCACCGTGTTATTCGCCGGGTTGCATGCCCTGGGTGGCGTAGCGGTCACCGGTCGCCTGGCCGTGGGGATTCTCGGCAGTGTCGGCCTCGCCGTCTGGGTGGTGGCGAACGGGGCGCTCAACGTGTGGGCGCGCGGTCGCATGATCCCGGTGGGTATCGCCCTTCTTCTCCTCAGCGACATGCTGATGCTGTGGCCGGCCCTCGCTGGACCGGGTTGGGCCGTGTGGTTCCTCGGCGCGAGCCTTCCCTCGCTGTGTGTGCCCGCGATGCGCGGTCGGCCGCGGTTGTCGCTGCTGGCGGGTGTGGCCCTCTTCGGACTCATCGTCGCCGCATATGCAGTGCATCATCCCGATGGCGTCCGTTGGGCCTGGCCGTTGGCCCTGCCCTTCCTCGCGATCCCCACGATCGCTTCGCTGTATGCCGTGATGCTCGCGCGTGCGGACGCTCACCTGCGCGCCGCCCAACGCACCGCGCTCGCGGCCCGCCAGCAACTGGACGAGATCGATGCCCGAGCGCGCCTGCTCAACGAACGCATGGGGCAATTGGCCAGCGGCACTGTCGAACTTCTCCAGCACCTCGTCAGCGGCGACATCGTCAGAGCCCATGACCGTCAGGCCGCGCGGGCCTTGGAGTGGGCCAACCGCGACCAACTCGTGGCCCCTGATGTGGTGACTCCCGCTCTGGCCCACGCGCTCGCTGAGGCGCGGGCCCGCGGCGTTGTCGTCCACCTCTCGTCGACCAACCGCGACGACCTCTCCGGTGATGCGTCCCACCCGATCACGCGCAAGGTCCTCGACGAACGCGCCGTGGTCCAGCGCCTCGGGGAGTTCCGCCGCAGCCTCATGGGGGTGGCGAGGACGGCATACGAGGGGGATCGCGTCACGGCACGATGGCAACCCGACAGTTCGTATGCCGCGGGGACCATCGCGTGCGAACCCGACACGGAACGGACCGTCCCGCTGAAGCCCAGGGCACCTCTCAACGGCTCCCTGCGGTCCGGTACCCAGCCCAACGGTGATGGAGCGGGGGCGTTGGAGATCGGGGGCATCGAGGCCAACGGTCACGGAGTTGAGGTGCTCATCGTTCCTCCGGTCGATGGACAAGCGAAGGCCGACGTGGCGCGGTGAACCAGCGGTATGCCCTCTCCGGTGCCGTATCGGCCACGAGTTTTCAGGGCGACACCGGGTGTGCGACACGTTCCTGTTGCGGGCGACGCCGAGAAGCAGTAGACAGCGGCGTGTGACTTCGCAGGCTGTCGCTCCCTCGGGCACGCTGCGCTGGCTGCGCATGGGGGTCGTGCGGCTCACGGCGTTCGCCATCGTCGTCAACGTCGCCATTTCGATGCACTCGCCCTACGTCACCTCACCGTGGACCGCGTCATGGGTGACCGCCGTGGTGATCGTCGTCCTGGGCGTACCCTCGGTAGCCGTGCTTGTGGCCGCGATGGCCAACCGTGTGGACTTTGGGCCATTGCGGATGTTCGTGGTCGCGGGTGTGGTGGCAAACTTGCTGGTGGTCGCCGGGCCGCATCACGGAACCCCACCGGCAGGCTCGATGTACCTCAACGCTTCGACGACAGTAGCGACCTGCGTCTCGGCCTTCGTATGGCGGTCCCGAAGGGTAACCGCGTTATGGATCGTGGCATTGACGGCGAGTTTCGCCGCGGTGATGACCCCTGCCGTTGGGGTCGTCGTGGCCGTCTTGCAGGCGTCGGTCTCGATGGTCGGCAGCATCGTTTTGGCGTTTCTAGGCCAGGCCTTGGCGGGAGTTTACCGGGAGGTCGAGCAAACTGAGCTGCAGCGCCGGCTCCTCGGGGAGAAGTTGGCGGCCCATCAGGAGTTACGTTGGGCGCGCGAGCGGTGGGACCGGTTGCTCCACGACAAGGTGCTGGGGGCATTGACCATGGCCTCCCGAGCGATGACGCCCACCTCGCTCGCGTCGGCGCGGGTGTTGGCCGGGGACTCGCTTGCCGCGCTGGGTGTCATCAAGCCCACGCCCGGAGCTGGCGGCGAGCCGATGGAGAGCCACGTCAACGCGGCGTTCGGCCTGGGGGTGGAGCGACGAGGTGAGATGCCCGTAGGGCTGCCGCCGGCGGTGGTCACAGCCCTGGAGGCAGCCACCGGCGAGGCCCTGCTCAACGTGGCCAAACACGCGGGCGTGTCTAGCGCCGTCGTCGCAGTCACCGGGGACGCGCAGGCCGTAACGGTCACCATCGACGATCGTGGTCGTGGCTTCGCGGCCGCCGACCGTCGGGGCCCTGGCCGCTTCGGGCTCGGGCGGTCTGTGCCAGGCCACTTGGCCTCGGTCGGGGGCCGCAGCGTCGTGATATCGACACCCGGGGAGGGGACGACCGTCACGCTGTCCTGGCGCGCGACCGTCCCTGCTCCGCACCCGCCCTCGAACGAGCGTGCCACCCACATCGACTATCGCCTGGGCCGCTGGCGGGCGGGGGTCATCCTGGGGCCACTGTGGACGACGCTCCATGCGGCCGTTGGGCTCGCCTCCAGCGTAGGGCTGTGGCTCCCGCGGTATGACACGTGGCCGCCGGCGTTCTGGCTGGCTGCGGCGCTACTGGTCGGCGCAGCCGCACTCGTGACTATCGATCGCGCCGGGGCGCAGGCAATGGCGGTGATCATAACCGCGATAACGGTCGTCTACCTCGTGCGCCGCACCCCCCTAGGCACGGTCGTCGACTGGCGAATGTGGTTTGTCGGCGCCACCCTCCCGATCGGCTTCATGACGGTCATGTCAGGTCGGTTCCGGTTGACTTGGCTGTACGCCGCGCTTATCCCCACGGCGATGGTCCTGGGTTGGCGGCCGTGGGGGTGGGGCATCTGGGCTCGCCACTGGGAGCTGCTCGTGGGACCGGCGATCGTTATGGCAGTGGCGGCGCTCGCCCGCGGGATGCTCAGTCGAGCGCAGCGCCAACTCAGCCACGCAACGGAGCAACTAATCCGTACCCATAGAGCCAACCAGAGCGCGGCGCTGGAAGAACAGGCCGCCCGGCACCGGCGCGAGGCTCTGTCGACCCGCGTCATTCCGTTGTTAACGAGGATTTGGGCGGCAAATGTGCTCACCGCCGCAGACCGCCGCGCCGCGGCCCTAGCCGAGGCCGAGGGGCGGGACCATTTGATGGCGGATGCTCTCGTAGACGAGTCGATGGCAGTCGCCGCTCGCGCTGCTAGGGCCCGCGGAGCTCGCGTGGACCTACGCGCCTTTGACGCCCCAGACTCCGGCGAACTCGACGTTCGCGGGGGGCGACTTGGTGGACCTGCGACCGACGGCTCACCCGGTATTTCACTCCCCTCTCTCGTGCACGAGGCAAAAGACCCCACCGCCGCTCTCACCCGCTTTCGACGCCTCGTCACCTTGGGTCTTGGCGACTGCACCGAAAGCAGCCGATTGACGGCTCAGTGGTATGCCAATGCCACCGATCGCGCCGCCACCTTGGTCATCGAGGGACCCCGGGACGGCGTGGACTGCACGGCATACCAACAAGTGCTGGCGCACGCGCCCCACCTACTTGACATCAGTCCAGAGGAAATCTGGGTCGAAATCCATCAGTAGTTACGCTATTCTCACGGCTCTCCGAACGGCGCCCATTCAGCCTGATGGCGGCATCCCGCGGTGATGAAATGCCTGAACTGCAGTGGTCGACAACGAGTTCTCGCCCGAACCAGCACCCTACGCTTGCTCCCCGGTTGGACAAACTAGCCCTCAGAGGTGTCCTCCAAACAGTCGACGTCGACCGGATGAACACTGACTCCAGGTCCACAGCCACCAGTAGTCTCTCAGGCTGGGCCAGCCCAATTCACGGGGCCGGGCGCCACGCGCCCGGCCCCGTCGCAGTCTGCCAAACTCAGCTGGACGACTGGTCCAACTCCGCGAAGCGGTTGGCAATGCTGTCGAGCTGGTTGCCGAGTTCACTCATGGTCTGGTTCAGGTTGTCGGCGTTGCGCTTGAACTCCTCGAAACGCTCGCCAAACGCCCCCGAGGAGGAGTCCGTGGTGAAGCCACTCTCGAGCATTCCCTGTATCTCGCTCTGCAAGCTGGCAAGCTCGCTCTTGATTGTCTCCTCCTTCATCCGAAGGCTGCGGGCCTTCTCCGCCATGACCGAGTAGTCCATGTTGATGTTTGCCATGCGATTCTCCTTCTTTTCTGTGTTCTGGCGCTCCCGCAGTCGCGGGGACCAGAGGACTAGCGATAGAGGTCCGGGTCGAGGATTAGTTCTCGGTACGTGTGATATCCGAGGGCGGCGAGTTCGAGGTCGACCGATGAAGCCGTTGCCACTATATCGACAAGTGAGCCTTCGATCAGGCGCCGGTGCACGCACCAGAAACTGGCGCTTTTCGGAATCACTTCCCCCCGATGACCCTCAAGTCGATGAGACTCACCGGACCCTACGTGAAAGTAGCAGAAGCCGATATTATCCTTGCCGTCATCAATCTCCTCCACCGCATGATCGCGATTAAGGCCCAAAAGATTGCGCTGCACCAACTCCCTTGGCGTTGATGGTGGCGCCTCCACTGTGACCACGTCGACAATCAGTCCCGATACTGCCCCAAAAGGCAGATAGAATAGTCTCTGGTCAAAGGGCTGAACGCTCTCTTTCGCGACGGCGCGGCCGAAGCGCTCGAGCAGCTCCCTGTAACCGGTGACAGGGTCAGCCTCGAAATACACCGCGGCGAGGAGTTCTGCCATAGCGGAAGCCCAAGGACCGCCCTCGCGCCCGATTTCTTCCGGGGGCACGACATACCATCGTGGGAAAGTGTCGTCGTCGGGTAGGGACTCCGCAATTTCGGGCAAACTGAGCTCAAGCATCGTTGCACCACCTAAAGGTCGTCATTATCCCGTCGAATAGCCCGAGGGCGGCCGCTTGATCGGGTTCCTGCCCGGCCTCCGCGGGCAAGTTCATTACCCCGACCGCCTCGAACCAGCTGTCGGGTTCACCCGGGACCCCCAGGGTGTAGATTGCGGTGAGTCGATGCATGTCTATCCCATCGAGTCGACCCTCGGAGTCCCGAATATCGAATTCGTCCTCAGCTCTCTGCAAGGAAGAAGCCATGTCGATTTCGATAATCTGGTGAGTACGAAGACAAACTGCCGGATCGATATCGAGAATGACGGCGCTGGAGTTGCTAGCAGCCAAGGCCGAGAGCGCGGTCATGGGATCGCTAGCGATCTCTGCCTCGCACTGACGGAACGCCAGCATCGGTTGAGATGCGGCGAATAGCGACTTGGGCGACGCCAAGAACACGAGGAAGCATCCGTCGGCAACGAGGTGATCGAACATCCCAAGAATCCCTGCGTGCAGGCCGCTGGCTACACTCGCAAACACATGCGGTGGAGCTGTCTGAACCGCCTGACTCACCATTTCACGCAGCGCACCTTCATCGGCAATCGGAAGGTCAAACCGCAAGAATCCGGGGACGACGTTTAAATCGAAGGCCTTCATGCCGCAACCTGCATGTAAGTACGTTCGGTACGGTGAACAGAGTCATACCTTGGCGCCTCGCTACGAGCGTCGCCGGACGACGTGTGTGATCCGACCTGCTTGAGAAGCGTTTCTAGGGTTGCTCGCGTGGCCTGAGTCGCTGACTTTGGGCTTAACCCCAAACGACGAAGAGCCTTTGCGCCCGCCTCCGCAGTGACCGCTTTAAGAAGCTTCTTACCTTGCCCGGCAAGTGAAATGGCTTTGCCCAGCTTTTTTGTCAATGGAGTCGAATGCCCTTTAAGGCCCCTGATGAGAGCTTTGGTCTTAGCCATTTGGTGTCCCGCCACATTCGTGAGGCGGGCTGACGCCTTCCCGTAAGTTCTCATCGCCTGCACTAACGGCATTTTTCCTTTGGAGGCTATCGTGCCGACGGCCTTAAGACCCTTGGCTGCACCGATAATCGTAAAGACAGAAAAGGCAGTTGAAAGTGCGAATGCTCCCCAGTTTCCATCCTTGAGCGCCTGCCCCAATCCACCTGCAATTGAGAAGACTGCACCTATGGCGCCAACAGCGAGCGCTATCGGTAGCAGCACGGGGAAGACCAGGGAGGCTAAAGTGAGCGCAAAGCTCACCCAGCCAAGGAAGTCGCCTATGCTACTCAGCAGTTGCGAGTGATCCTTAAGCCAATTCCCTGCCTTTTCTACAAGATCTTTGAACTTGTCGATAATCGTGTCGGTGAGCCCGCTCGAATCCATAGCACCTTGGATCGCTTTGGCCGCGGCGTCGGCGGCTGCGTCTCTTTGTCTGATTAGGCCGTTGAGTTGCTCTTTTGCGGAAGACACAACGGCCCGTGCCGCGGTGCGCTGCTTCTCCAACTCGTCATACTGAGCGGTCAGGCGGTCGTGTTCACCTGAATCGAAGGTGACTAGAATGCGAGCACGGAGGGCCAGGGAGTCATCGAAGTTGTCCGCATCAACTTTGTGCTGCGGCCCTGCCTGGCGGGCTAATTCGTCGGCCTTAGGTTGTATCGGAGCCAGCGCCTGTCGGTAGGCGTCCAGCGCCGTGGCCGCGCCTTCATAGCGTGCAACCACCAGGCTCAGCTTCCCCGCGACGGCGGTGACATCTGTCATGATTTCGTCGAGTTGATTGCTCACTTGGTCGGCCTTGGAAAGGGCATCTAGCCCCTCATGGGCCTGGCGCACGCTCTGTGCCGTGGAGCGCAGTGACATGACCTGCTGCCCCATTGCGTCTACGTCACCAGACACCGGGTCGTTGTGATAGCCCAACGGGGCGAAGTCCGCCGCGACCCTACTCATTTCCGGTCTCCTTCGTTCGTTTCCTCGCTGTTGTCCTCCGCTAAGCCGGCGTTGTCCCTGCTCTTGAGTGAAGCGAGCTTCGCTGCTGCCGTTTGCGATCCCTGAGAGGGGCCTCCACTTCCGGTCGCACCGCCCCCTGGGGCTGTCGCTGCAGACGGAGCGGCGTTGCCCCCGGTGGAGGTGGTCGCTGTTCCCAGGTGACTCAATGCCGACAGGGGTCCCATAGCAGCCTGCGTGACCTGGCCGGTCATACCCGCGACTCTCGGCGCCGAAGGCAGAGTCCCCAGTGTGCGCCCGGCGTCCTGCGCGGTCCCTGCTCGGTTCTGGCCGTCTGCCGCGGAGCTAGCCCCTGAGATGGACCTTGCCGCTTCACTGCGGGCGGCTTGATCCTGCGACGGTCCTTCGGCCATCACATCACCGGGTATCGCAGGCGGGGGTGGCGCTGGTGCGGGCTGAGCCGGTGACGCAGACGTCGAGGCAGAGCCTCCACCTGCACCCGAGGATCCACTTGCGCTCGCGACTGGCTCGGCTGCGGTGGGCTCAGCGGGTGGTGGTACCGCTGTTGACCCAGGCTCCGCGGTACTCGCCGGTGAACCCTGCGAGGCTCCGGGTTTCGGAACATCCGTGCCAGGTGCTGCGGTGGGCTGGGCTGGCTCGCCGAGAGCGCTGGTCTCCTGACCCTCTATAGCCGACTCAACCGACGGTGCGGTTGACGGGTCGAGGCCATTGGGCTTTTCCGACCCATCCGTGGGGTTCTGATGCGGTTGGGGTCGGACCCCCTTGATTAGTCCACTTGCCGATTGGGTCGGGACCCGCCCAAACATGGTGAGAAGCGCGATGGCACCTGCACCGAGCAGGCTGAGCGGTTGTCCGCCATCAACGAGTCTTTGAGCTTCGGATGCAAGTCGCGTGACGAGAGCCTGAAAGTCCGTGCCTTGCCTGTCGAATACCTGGGCGACATCGGGGTGAGGGTACTGGGCTAGCGGTTGGTCCATTATGTGCGCTCCACCGCCCGGGGGCGCCGCCTGGGGAGGGACACTGGGCACCGGCCTCTCTGGGGCGTTCTCAGGATGAGACGATTCACCGACGGGGGCCGGCGCCGCGGGGGCAGACCTCGGGATTTGCCCCCCGGAGGCTCCGCCTGCCGGCCCAGCGCTTGCGCCCGGGGACTTGGGAGTCGAGGCGGTTGATTGCGGTGATGGACCGGCTGTCCCTGTCGAAGTCGCTCTCAACTCCTCCGCCGTTTTTGTGTCTGTTGCCTCAAGTGCCTCGCGGAACTTGCGGACCCGCTCATCGAGCTGCTCCATTTCAGTGAGGAGTCGCTTGCGGTGTATCGCCCAGTCTGAGGACACCCTGCCAAGTGCGCCTCCCAAACCATGAGGAGCATCAGCGACGCAACGCTCGAGGCCCCCATCATCCTGGGCCGTACCTTCGATCGACGCCTTGGCACTGGCCAGAGTGCTCTCCGCGCGACGGAGAGCATCCAGGTTCACCTTGAGTTGGGTCTTCGACATCTCTTCCTTCCTTCTCAGTCCACCAAGGGGAGTTGCACCCGGGTCGCTTTTCCAGCACTCACCCAATAGCCGCGGCCGACGGGAAAATCGCCGCGCTTGGTCCGTGGCAGCGAGGTACGCACCACCGTGTCCCCATCGACCGTGTCTGGCTGCAACAGTATCCCGGTACGTGCATTTCGACACTCGGTCAGCAAACCCCACGAACTGCCCCAACCGCTGGTCTCACCGTCAGCGACGAGCAAATGTCCATTGCGCCGACACAGCTTCACGAGCTCAGTAAGGGCTGTTTCTACTTTGGTTCCGACAAACTCGGGAAGATATTCGACATAGATTGCCATCATCGGCGCGTCCTCAGGGGCAGCATTCGTGGCGAGGTCCTTGAGCACCCTGATCAGTTCCTCCGACCCCTCGGGCCCTACACTTGAGTTCTGCCATATCGCGAGGCCGCTGAGGGGGGAGCGGCGGGCAGAGATATGGACCAGTGGGGTTTCAGGAAACCGGCGGTGCACGGACTCGGCGAGCCAACGCAGCGCAGAGGTTCGCCCCGACTGTGCGAGCCCCGCAACGATGACGACACCGCGCGCGTGGAAGCCCATGGGAGCCAGATCCGTATCACGAATGCCAAGCACCGGTAGGCCGTCCACCGAGTCAGGGACACTGGCAGCCGACACCAGAGTCGGGAGCGAAAGGACCGGCTCTGGAAAGCTCCCACCTCGTGACCGGATAACAGCTGCAAGCTCCTCGATTCTGCGCGCCTGAGTGGCCACATGCACGTCATCACCAAAGATGGCGAGCTGGAGCTCCTGGGGTTCATCGACTTCCATACACCTGCCCGCGGGACTCTGCGGAGAGAGCACATCGCGCGGCACTCCCATGGTGAGGTAGGCATCTTCGTTGGCCTGCCGCAGACAGAGCTTGCGGGAGAACGCCGCCAGGACGGAGGACGGCAGACCTGTAGGTCGGTCACTCGTCACCGCAACATGGATTCCCAGGGCGCGACCATCCCCGAGGAGCCGGACAAGCATGGAGTAGAGCGGGGCGCGACTCACAGTCGCCTCATACTCCTCACGGAATGTGGTGAATCCGTCGATCAGGAGCATGATCCGGGGCTCATTGGGCCGTCCCACAAGTTGCCGATAGTCAGTCAGGGTTGACGCGCGCACGCTCGAGAAGCGTTCGGCTCGGCGCTCGGCTTCCTCGGTCAGTTGACGAAGAACTCGCGCGACACGCTCTTCGTCGTCCCCGTTGATGATCGACCCGACAGTCGGCATGGTTTCGAGTGCAGCCAGCCCACCGCCGCCGAAGTCGAGCCCATAGATATGAACTGGACCACCATCGGGTGTGATGGATGCCGCGATCGCTAGAGATCGCAGGGCTGTTGACTTACCCGAGCCCGAGGCACCCACATACAGAAGGTTGCCGTCGCGGTCAGGCCGGAAATGACGGGTGACATGCCGCTGATTGTCAGGATCGTCCATGACGCCAAGCACGATCGCTTCATCGGTGCGTTGCATGAGTTGAGCGATGTCATAGACAGCTCCGATCGGATCGAGCCAGGGGCGGCGAGGAGTGGGCACACCACCAAGTCGAGCTGCCCCGGCCACCGTGTCGACAACCCTGTCGATGTCCTTGGCCAGCCCATCGGTGATCGGCGGACGCTCCGGAATCTTCCACGGCTGACCCGGCCCGAAATCCAACTCACGAACCAGGATCGGGGGCGCGGGCGGACGGTCCGGCGTGCGGGCTCCAGGAAAGCCCGACTGGAATGGCGTGATGCGGCCCGGGCCGGTCTTCGCCGCTCCGCGACCGGGGATCGCGGGGTCGAAATGTGCGGCCATCGGCGTACCAAGGACATCGCTCGAGTCATGTTCGTCAGCCATTCGCAGCGCGACTCGAAGGTTGGTATTGGCACGGAGGTTGTCTTTGATCACGCCCGCTGGCCGCTGCGTGGCTAGGATCAAGTGCAGTCCCAGGGAACGGCCCCGCTGCGCGACGTCGACCACACCATCCACGAACTCCGGTACTTCACCGACTAACGCCGCGAATTCGTCGACCACAATGATGAGGCTCGGGGGACAGTCAGGATCCCCCGTTTTCTCCAACTCCAGAAGGTCCTTAGCGCCTTTGTCATTGAGTAGGTGCTCGCGGAATCTCAACTCCGCGCGCAGACTACGCAGCGCACGTCGCACCAGATGGGTGTTCAAGTCGGTCACGAGACCAACGAAGTGGGGCAGTTCGACGCACTTGGCGAAAGCGGCGCCCCCTTTGTAGTCGACAAAAAGGAACGTGACTCGGTCGGGACTATAGGCGTTGGCCATGCCAAGCACCCACGACTGAAGGAATTCACTCTTGCCAGCCCCCGTCGTGCCCCCCACCAGTGCGTGTGGCCCTTGCGTCCGCAAGTCCAGAACAAACTCCTCCGATCCCGCGTGGCCGACCAGGGCTCGCAGAGTGCTTGGTCCCTCAAGCGGTTGTGGCTGACCGTGACGACGCACAAGGGAGCGGTTTTCGCGCCAGTGAGCCAGGACCGCCTCCGGGTTGTCGCACATCTCTTTGCCCAGCAGATTCACCACCGACATTGACCTCGGCAGGTCGGACTCGTCCTCAACGGGTACGCCCGCGTCGGTCACCGGCGCCAACAGCCGGGCAAGGTCCTCGGCAGTCGTCACGTCAACGCGCTCCGCGACAACATCGCTGAGCGTCAGGCCCCGACGGACCAGACCGACCACCGCGAAATGGGCTTGATGGAGATCGAGGAAAGCCCGGCAGGCCGCGGGTAGATCCGCGACCAGGGTGGCCACCCAGAGAACGAAGACTCCGACATCGGGCCCCCGTTCGGCGATGCGGACCAACCGCGCCCGCTCCACCGAGGGGTCGTCAGCGATGACGAGGACCGAAGGCAGGATCGGTGGATTTGTCTTCTCTTCACCTTCCAAGGGCCCGCGGTCGGAAGACTGGCGTTGTGAAGACCTTCGGCCCTCGACAAGCTCTTCCAGTTTGGCCAGCAGGACTCGACCCGTTCCGGCATCGCTTGCCAGGTGGCTGCCTGATATCGGGGAATGCGGAGATGACGTGTGGGGCATCCACTCCATCCACTCCCACCGCGCCCTGCCGACGGTAGACGTCATACACGCCAGGATGACCTCGGCCGGAGAGTGCAAGACCGAAACTTGGACTGCAACTGCCCGAGCGACCTCGTCGATCGCCCCGCGCTGGCCCGCCAGGCCCACTCCGCCAACGGACCGTAGGTCGACTGAGATGGGTGCCTGCGCCAAGGTCGCGGACTCCGCAGCGAGCGACCGCGCCTGCTCGGCGAACTCGGGGATACCTCCCGGGCGCGGAGCCTCGAAAACCGAGAAAGCCGGGACGGTGCCGACCCCCAGGCGGACGTTCAAGAACTCGGGGTTCTCTGGACGTCGCGACCACACCAACGGTCGCAATGCCCGAGCAGCTAGCAGACACTCTTGCGTCGACGGGAACATCATCTCGAGTGCTGCCCGGTCCGCTTCCGCTTGCGCGGCCATGGTGCGTTGGGCAACGGACAAGTCCGCCCGGAAAACCGCAGCTGCCGCCTTGACCGCCCGCCTGCCACGGATGTTCTGGTCGACCCAGTTGCCAATCATGAGCAACGGCGAGAGCGCTACGAAGATGAGACTCAAAGGGTTCCGGCTCATCAGCCACATGACAGAGCCCATGGCCAAGGGAGCTACCATCGCTAGGAGCGGGAACTTGTTCGCTTGCGGTTCGGTGGGAACGCTGGGCAACTCCAGTTTGGCGACGCGGGGACGGCTGACCACCATAGGTGAACGGTTATAGAGGATATCGGTCGATGTCGACGCGACTGGCGCTGCGGTGCGTAGTAGAGAAGCCTCGACCACCGTGGCACCCAAAGTCGCCTGGTCGCCCGGCCGCAACGTAACCCGACTAACCATCACTCCGCCGACAATGACGCCATTGGCCGAGCGGTCGTCGATAAGTTCGATCTTGTCACTAACGCGCAGCTTGGCGTGGGTACCCGACACCATCGGGTCACTCAACCGGACAGTGTTGCTCAGGGCCCGACCCACCGAAGAGTCCCCTTCGGGGAGCGGCACTTCCAATCCTGCTTCGGGGCCCTCCACCACTTTGAGGATCGCCACTGGCGCCCCGGTGGCCACCTGATGCGCAAGCGCCTGAGCGGGCACGAGATCCACAACCATCCCGGAACGCAACCCCGATTCCAGCAAGGTGACACCTACGGGTAACGTCCGACCGGCGTCAGGGCCACGACCGGCAATTTTGAAAGTTACTTCGCTGCTCACTCCCTCAGCCGAGACCTCACCAGTGCTGATCAAAGCACGGGCGACATCTCCGGCAGTTGCCGTGGCATCGGCAGTGATTTGAACGTGCCGTTGAGGTGGTATGGCTTGCGGCTGGCGAATGGTCACTTTTAGACGCATGACTAACCCCTGCCGCAGGACGGGGTCGTGCAGTTCTTGATCCGGCTGCTCATGAGGCTGCTATCCATGATGGATCGAAGATATGGCTCTGACCGCCATTGCGTTAGTCCACACATATGGGGACGTCACGCGCGGGCCTTGCGTAGCGACGGCATGCGGATGCCACGCACCCGCTGGGGCGCCGACGAGGGCAGTTGCTCGACCGGCCGGGGATCACGGACGAGCAGGCCCCGCAGCGCGAACCGGCGTAGTAGCCGCCGCTTGCGGGAACTGGCAGCCGTCAGCGCAGCCCGGGCGGCCCTGATCTGGGCCCAGTATTCGGCGATCGCCTCCGGTGGCGGCTCACCGGCACCGAAGACCGCGGCGTCGGCGCGCTGAGCCAACTCCTCCTGGCCGACGAGCGCCACCTGCTCCCGGCGCGTCAGGGCAACCGGCACCCGGATACCAAGGTCGCGGGCATGGTCGACATAGTCCCGCCAGCCCTGGGCGAGGCGGCGTGAGGGAGGGCCGGTGCTCTTGCGCCGGCGGCGGCGCAGGGCGCGGATCACGGCCAGGATTCCGGCGGCCGCGGCGAGTGCGATCACGGGATAGCCGATGATCTGGAGGATCACCAACACCCAGCCGGGCAGCGCGAACAGCCGGTCGAGCAGAGTCGGCGGTTTGACCTGGCCGTTCGTCGTGTCGAAGGTGGCGTCGACCGTCCCCGGTGGGCGCTGCGAATTGGGAGGGGGCACGTCGGCGGCGCTGGCGTCCGGGGCCATCGCTCGCGGTTGCTTCTCCGGGGCCTTGTTGCGGTCGGGCATGAACGTCGCCGTGGGGACGGCATACCACTTCCCGTCGGCGGCCTGGAGCTCGACCCAGGCGTGCACGTCCCGCCCCCGGACCGCGCCACCGGTTGGCACGACCGCGCCCATGACGACACGCGCGGGCACTCCGAGGCTGTTGGCCATCAGGGCGAACGTCGAGGCGTACTGCTCGTCGTTGCCGACGAGTTGGGGTCGGCCCAGGAAGGTGTTGGTGCGAGACACGCCGTGGCCGGGAAGATACTGCGTCTCACCCGATTTCGTGCCGTCGCTGTAGGCCCCGCCGTGGAGGACCGCGGCGACCGCCTGGAGTTGCTCGGCGGCCGTGGGCTTCTTCTGCGCCCACTTCACCGCCCTGGACGACACCGGTTGCGTCATCTCGCTCGGCACCGCAACGGCGCTACCGCCAGTGAACCCCTTGAAGTCTTTGGGCACGCTCGCCACGCCGGCCGCCGTCACCCGGAAACTGTCGCCCTCACGCAGCCGGGCACCAACCACTGCCTGACCGGTGCTCGGGTTGTAGCGCAAAGACTCGGCCAACTCCTTGGTCCGGTCCCCGGTGAACGTCAGTCGAGTGACGTAGCCCACGGAGGGCAGCCAGGCGTTGGCGTCACTCAGGCCCGCGTAGGCCGCCCGCACCGTCACGGTGGCCGTCGTGGACTCGCCGGTGGTCGCCGGCCCTGTCGCCGCGATGGTCGAGCCCACCTTGCGGAACTGCGACCCGGTCCCTCCCGATGCGCTTCCCGCGCTCCACACGGTTCCGCTGTAGTCGTCGAGGATCGCGATCCGCACCAGGGACCCGTCGGGGGCGCCAACGATGGTGAACAGTTCCTGGTCCCACACCTTCTTCGCGCCCTCGGTGTACTTGCGGAAGCCGACGAGGGGGCTGGGGTATTGGGTGATGTCGAAGGGCGGCTGGACGTAGGTGCGGAGCACGATCCGCTCGCTGTCAGTGCCTGGCAACTGCCCGCCGAGGAGGGTGGCCAACGCCAACGAGATGGCGATCAGCCCAGCCCCGATCATGACCTGGGAGCGCATTCCCCCGCCGGTGCCGACGATCCGTAGGCGGCGCCGACGCCGCAAGACGACCCACAGGAACGTCAGAGCCCCCACACCAAGTCCCTGGAGAAGCAGCCCCGCAGGCTCCGCGGTGCCAAGGAGGATGACTACCGCGAGGAGGAGGACCGGCATGAGCGCCGGCCAGGCGGGAGAACCAGCGCGGCGCGCCCAAGCGAACGCCACCGAGCCGGTCACCAATCCCAGGAGATAGGGCAAGACGAGGAACTGTCCGCCGCCGTCGACGGGTGGCAATGTGGTGAGCAGGTCTTTCCAGCCGGTCACGGTGAGCAACGCGAGTTTGCCCAGAACCGCGCCCGTGGGCACCACCCCCGCGAGAGACTCGCTCGTCAGGGCAACCGCGCCACCGAAGAGGAAGAAGGCAACGACGACGAGCAACGCCATGACGAGCCAGTGTTGCTTCAGAACCGTGGCGATATGGGCGATGGCGATGCCCAGGAGCAGCCCGATCCCCCCGGCGAGGAGGAATCGCGGTGAATCGAAGGTCGTCCGGAACCCCCACAGCGCGAGCAGCCCGAGCGCCAGCACGAAACCCCCGTCCGTCAGGTCGGCCCCCGTCGGCCGACCGGTCACGGCCAGCCGCTCCCGGGTGCGGCTGCCGGTCTGGGGTGCCGCGTGTGCAGTCATCGAGTCACACTCCTTCGGAGAGTCATCCGCTCACCTTCCCGGAGAGAGCGCGCGGCAGATCACTGAGGCTGCCGATGGTCACGATGGCTCGGCCGCCGCTGCGCTGCAGCCCGATCGGCGCACCGTGCTCGATCCGCACGGCGATGACGTTGACGTCGGGCCCGAAGAGTGAGGCGCAGCGGCGCACCGAGAGGAGCGGGGTCAGGGAGCCGACGAAAAGCACGGCGGCGCTGATGTTCGGTGCGAGTTTGGTCAATCGGGCGGTGACAACTTCCATCGTCTCCTCCCCGAGCCGGGCCCGGGAGAACAGGTCGAGCGCGGTATGCCGCTTGGGCTTGGTCAGCGCGAAGGGACCCGTTGCTTCACTCACGTCCTGTCCGTCACGCAACGCCCGCACGACGATCGAGGCACCGGCCGCGACCGCTGTCTCGAACTCCTCCGGGTCGAGCCACGACTCGGCTCTGGCGTCGACAACAACCCCGATGTGCGAGCGACGGGTGTCGAGGAACTGGCGCACCATGAACTGCTCATTGCCCAGGGCGCTGGAGCGTTTCGCACTGCTCAACCAGTGAATGTGGCGCCGGTCGTCACCGGGTGCGTATTCGCGCAGAGTGTGGAAGGCCAGGTCGGACATCGACATGTCGTTGGTCGAGCGGCCCTCGAGATCCTTGAGCATGCCCGTGCCCAGGGCGTCGAGGTAGACGGTGCGGGGGTGGACGAACAACTCCACCGGCTCGGTCCAGGCGATCTCGCGACGCACCAGCCCGAAGGGGTCACCGCGCACGGTGCGTGCGGGCCCGATCGGGTAGACCCCCCGCCGCTGTGAGGGGAGGATCACCACGTCGCTGAACTCCCCGCCGGGTTTGAGCGCCGGGAGCCCGAACCGGGTCGTCGACTCACCGGTTTGCAGGTCGAGGGGCACGGGCAGCATCGGGGCCTTGCCGACGTTGCGGACGAGCACCTCCACGGCCGAGGAGTCGCCGGCGACGATCCGCTGCGGCTCGACCCTGGTGCTCACGTCGAGACTGGTGCGCCCGATGGTAAGCAGGCACGAAAGGGCGAAGACGAGCAGGAGCGCGGCCGCGGCATACCCGAACTCCCCCCACCCGAAGACCGAGGCGACCAGCCACGATGCCACCGCGGCCCCGAGCGTGAGCCAGCCGAGCGGGGACACGGCGGCGAGCACCCGTCGGGCCGGGGTCAGGACCGGTTCGGCGATGTCGAGCCATTGAGAGAAATGCTCACGGCCGGCCTCGACGGCGGTGCCCCATCGACGGCGCACCGCACCCCGGTCCAGGGACACCCGCGGCAGGCGCCGGGGCGCACGGTGCGATCGCTGCCATCTTAGGGGGCGAGGGGTGGCCGGCGCGTCCGTTGGGACATCGGGCGGGGCGGACATCGGGGTATGCCGTTCAGCTCAGCCGGTGGGCGGGTGCCGCCACGTCGGTGAGGAGCTCGTCGATGACCCGCTCGACACTGATGCCGGTGAACTGGGCCTCGTCGTCGAGGAGGAGGCGGTGCGAAAGAACCGGGTGCGCCAGATCCTTGATGTCGTCGGGGATGACGTGATCGCGCCCCTGACTGGCGGCCCAGACCTTGGCGCACCGAATGAACGCGAGCCCACCCCGGATCGAGAGGCCGAGGCTGACGTGGGGGTGACGGCGCGACTCCTCGGAGAGGCGGGAGACGTAGGCGAGGATCGCCGGGTCGACGTGGATCTGGCCGGCAAGGGCGCTCATCTGGGCGACGGCCTGAGCCGAGATGACCGGGGAGATGGTCGCACTCCGGTCCCTGGTGACGGCCTGGGAGAACAACTCGACGGCGGTCTCGTGGTCGGGGTAGCCGAGCGAGGTCTTCATGAGGAATCGGTCCAGTTGGGCCTCGGGCAGCCGGTAGGTGCCGGCCTGCTCGATGGGGTTCTGGGTAGCGATGACCATGAACGGCGTCCCGACGCTGTGGCTCGTGCCGTCGACGGTGACCTTGCCCTCCTCCATCACTTCGAGGAGGGCCGACTGAGTCTTCGGGCTGGCCCGGTTGATCTCGTCGGCGAGCACGATGGTGGCGAAGATCGGGCCCTGGTGGAAGGTGAACTGCTGGGTGCGTTGGTCGTAGATTGTTACCCCGGTGACATCACTGGGCAGCAGGTCCGGCGTGAATTGGATACGCGAGTGACTGCCCTTGACGGTGTTGGCCAGCGCCTTGGCGAGTTGGGTCTTGCCGGTGCCCGGGTTGTCCTCGAGGAGCAGGTGCCCCTCGGAGAGCAGGCAGGTCAGGGCCAGGCGCACGACCCGATCCTTGCCGCGCACGGCGAGTTCGATGTTGTTCGCCATTTGGGTAAACGTGTTAGCAAACCATTGCGCTTGCTCAGGGGTACTTGTCAATTTAGTCCCTTCTCACTTTTGAACACACAGGGGGTCTGGTGCGTCTGCGTAGTAGTTGCCGTTTGGCAAGAAGCCAGACTTATTTACGCTCCACAGAGTGCCTTGATTTCCTTGACTAGATGGGGCCGCGTAGCCGTTTTCGTTCACGTCCCTAGTGACATCCCAGGAGACCAGTGAGATCCCCTTGACAAAGCAGTAGACTTGCGATTTTGGCCGAAAGTCATGCAGTTCGATGGAGGTGTCATAACAACCCGCGCACGTGCCCGTACCCGAGTAGGGCGTATTTCCATGGGTGACCGTTGCGTATGGCCGCGGTGGGGGGCCGGTGGCGGCGGACCAAACTGCCGATCTGGTCGACCGTCCGGGTTCACCGTTTGGGTGACCGCTGTCGGTGATGGTCGCGGTGAAGTTGGCTGTGGCGTTGTAGCCAACGTTGGCGCACCTCTGGTCTATTTGCAGTCCTCCAGACCCGGAAGTGCTTTGACTGACTCCAGGTCCGTTGAGGGTGAGGGTGGCATCCCACCCGCTCGCCGACGCCTGGGTGCCCACGCAGACTGAGGGCCCGTTGACGGCGCCGTTGATGAACACAGGCGTTGACGTGTCCCCATAGGCGTTGTAAGGGACCGCACCCGACTGCGAACACTGGCCCCCCTCGTTGCACACCTTGAGGGTGACCTGTCCGCCGCCTTGGCGACCCTGCACGGTGGCATTCCCCGCCCCGCCCGCCGGTCCTGGACCAGGAATGGTCACCCACCCGTTGCCGAGATCCGCGCTCACCGTGGATGTCTTGCCGCGCGACGGCGGCACCGTGTAGGTGAGCCGGACATTGTTGCCCAGGTCCGCTGCACGTGCGGTCACCGAGCCCCATGCGGCCGGGATGCCGTAGGGGGTGATGGGTGCGGACGTCTTCGGCGCCGAGGTGCGAGTCACCCCGAGGAATGAGGTGGTCGCCATCGCGGTGTAAGTGTACGTCTGCCCGTTCTTGACACCTTGGTCGACACAGGTGGTGCCGGTCATGTTGGTGCAGGCCGGCAGCGCCGTGCCGTCCCGGGTCACACTCACCGTCGCTGGCTGCGGGCCGTTCTTGTTGACCCCAGCCACGTCGACGGTCACGGTGGTCACATCGGAATCGGCAGGCACTGCCTGTTTGGGCACGACAGGGCCATCGATTGACGGTGTGCCTGCGGCATACCCGACGACCGTCGAACTCGGCCCGGGGACGGAGTTGTTCTTCGCGACGAGGGTGAACGTGACCGGCGGCCCGTTCGCCGAGACCGACAAGGTCGCCGTCAACGCCGACCCCAACGGCTGCTGCCGCCCTTCGTAGGCGACGATGTAATCGGTGATGGGTGACCCCTCGCCCTGCGCCGACGGCCAGGTCAAGGTGACCGAATGGTCGTTGGCTGCGGTCTGGGTCGCCACCACAGCCAGCGGCATGGCATTAGGCCTGGTCGACGGTGAATTCCCGGAGAAATCCGACCAGTCGGCCTTGTTGCGGGCCCGCACCCGGAATGTGTAGTCGTCGCCATTGGTCAACCCGGTGATCGTGCACGGCGTCGACGGGCAGGACTGGGTGCCGCCACCCCACGACACTTCATACTCCGTGATCGGGGCCCCGTTGCTCGACGGCACCGTCCACGACAACGTCGCCGACCTCGACATCAAAGCGGATTGCGGCTGCGGCGCGCCCGGAGGATCGGGCCTGGTGAAGACATCGAAAGCAATCGTCCCCGTCACCCGACGCGCCTGATCGGTCGCGTTCTTCTCATTGACGTCGGTCACCGTCACCTTGAACTCCATGCGCCCATGGCTGGCCGCTGCCGGAGTAATCGACGCCGTCATCCCGTTGACCGCCGACTGCGCATCCATGCCCACGGTCTTCTCGATCGAGATCGCCTTCGGGTGCGGGTCCTTCAACTTGGACGAGAAGTAGGACGTGAGGTCCACATCGCGCTTCTCCCCTGCCTTCATCTCCGGCAAGGTGATCGGCGACAACGTCGCCAGCGGCGCCTCCTGGACGACCACGTTCATCGGCGAAGCCGTGGCCTTGGTGCCGGCAGCAGTCACCGAGATGACACCCGCCTGACCAGGGGTCGCGTCGCTCGACGCGTCGATGACCAACGAGCGCCCGTTCGTGATCTTCACGCCCTCCAGCGGCGTGGTCCATGTGCCCTCGAAAGTGAGTTTGGCGGCCATGTCCTGATTGGGCGACCACACCGAGCAGAAGCTCGTGATGTCCTTGGGCACCTCGCGACCGCCACGGACCACCGGCACCGGCTCGGTCGGGCAGCGCAACACCGGGGTCTCGGGTCCGACCTGCACGGGGATCGACACGAAGGTGGTGATTCCCTGCGGGTCGTCGAGGGTCTTGCCGTCGGTGAACTCGGCGACCACCGCGCCCGGACCGATATACCCGGCGGCGCCGGTCACGGTCAGTTCGGTGCCCGACGGCGCCGACGCCGTCACCTTGCCGTTCGGTCCGGCCTTGATCTTGTCAACGAACGTCAACATGACCGGCTTGTGCTGGGGATCGTCGACGTAATCGGCCACCTTGACCGTCACCGACTTGCCCTCCGGCACCTGAATCGTCTTCCCGCTCCGAGCAAACGGCCCACCAGCCCCCTCGCTGGGCACGTAGATCACCGCCGCCGAAGTCGCCCCCGACTCGTCAGTGACCTCGAACGGGACAGCGCGCACATTCTTGGTCACCGGCACCGTGACCTTGCCACCGCTCACCGTCGCCTGCGGCAAACCCACCTTGGTCACCTTGAGTTTGCGCGAATCGCCGTCAGGGTCGTATGCCGTCGCCAAGACGTCGATGGTCGCCTTCCCCGACCCGTCGGGCGAGACCGTGGTGTCCTGGACCCGAGGCGGATTCTTGAAGCCGTCAACGGCATACACCGTGACCGTCGCCGGCGCCGACTCACCCCCGTTGCCGATCAGGCCATAGGAGAACTGCACCGGACGATCCTTCGCCGAGCCCGCCACCGCGGTGATCGAATTGGTCTGCTCATCGACGGTCGCCCCGGAGGGCACCTGGCTGCCGAACCGGCTCAACGGCAGCACCCTGACCGGGTCGGTCTTGACGAACGCCGCCGACGGCAACGGGTAGAGCCGCACCGTCGAGCCCGGCGAGGCCGTCATGGCCAACGCGGCCGGCACCGGCGCCTGCATCAGCGTCGGCGGGGTCACCCCGACCCGCACCGTCGACGTCGCGCTCGCCCCATAGCGGTCAGTGACGACATAACTGAACGTATCCGTCCCCTGCGCCGCAGCATCCGGGTACGCCTGATACGTGATGGCCGTCGGCGAGTACCCGAGCACCCGGCCCAGGGTCGGCGCGGAGGCAATGCCCGTCACCGACGTCGAGTCCCCGTCCGGGTCGCCATTGGTCGGGTTGATCGGGATTCGGACGGTCTCGCCGGACACCGCGCGCACCTCAACCGGATGCGGCGTCGGCGCCTGGTTGGTCGACGTCTCCGACGGCTCCGGGTTGACGGTCACCTCGATCGTGCCCGTGCCGCGGTCCCCCGCCTCGGTCTGGGCGATGTACTCGACGATGAGCTTGGTCGCCGTCTTGACGGTTTGCGGAGCCACGAACCGGACCGCGTCCCCACTCACGTATGCCGACCCCGGCTCACCGCCGGTCGGGTCGCTCGAACCGGGGTTGTACACCTTGAGTTGCCCCGGGGCAACCGCGCCCGGGACGTTGCCGAGCAGGGACAGCGTCGCTCCCGAGAGGGCCGCGTCGTTCTCCAGGACCCGAATCGTCGTCGCATCTCCCGCGCGCACCGTCGCGTAATCGGGCCTGGTGAGAATCTTGTCGGGATTGGCCGCTGCCAGTTGAGTTACCGAAATCACCCCTTCGACCGAGGGGGCCACCCCGTTGGAAAGTCGGTAGGTGACGAACGTCGGATTCTGGGTGAACGCCGCCGTTGACGGGGTGAGCTTGACCCAACGTCCGTTGATCACCGCCGCCTGCAACTGCGATGAATCGGCGGCCGCCGCGCTCTGCACGGTAAGGATCGAGCCGAGCGGGTCGGAATCGTTGGACAACACGTCAACGAGCACCGAACCGGTGCCACGCACGACGGCCTTGTCAGGCACGGCCACAGGCGAGCGGGTGTCCTGACTCGCCGGGTCGATGTCCACGCGTAGCGACCCAGGCGCAGGGGCCGCACTGCCGAAGGCCGCGGCATACTCCAAGAAGAAGTGACCCGGCTGGGTGCCGGTCACCGCCACCTGACCCGACACCACATCCGTCGACACCTGCAACCCCTCTTTGGGGGCCACCGGTGCCGCAACCTTCATGACGGCCTTGGGGTTGAGCGGGTCGGCGCCCGGGATGTCGTTGAGCAGCGGGCTGATCACGATCGGGCGCCCCACCTCGCCCCGCCCCACGTCCGGCTGCGTCACCACGGGCGAGGACTTGATCTCGTCCGAGGCCAAGACGGAGACGGCCAGGTCGTGCGGAACGGGGTCGGAACGACCATCGCTGGCCCGGTAGGTCACCTTCGCCTTTGCTGCCTTGTCGGTGGCGGCGGCCGACAACTCGATGCGGCCATCCGAAGTGAGGTTGGTCGTGCCGGTCGAGGTGTCCGCGCTCGCCAAACCCACCGGGTCGCCGTCGGCGTCCCGCCACAGGTCGAGGACCTGGATCGGCAAAGTACCACCCGAGGCCACGGTGAGGGCCGGGTCGCTGGCGCCGTCCTTGAGCCTCGGGGGCTCGTTGTTGACCAGCCCCCGGTCCTCGACGTGGACGTCCCCCTTCTCCTCGGCCACCCCGTTGCTCACCTGGTAGGTGAAGTCGGCGGAACCACCCTTGTCGCTCAGGGTGTAGATGACCGTTTGCCCGTCGGGCGAGATGGTGGCCTTCGCATTGGGATTGCCCGGCTGGCTAACCGACGAAATCGAGAGCACGCGCCCGCTCTTGTCGGAGTCGTTGTCGAGAACGTGCAGGATCGTCGTGCGTCCAGGACGTGCGCCCAGATTGTCCGGATTGGCCTTGGGCTTCTCCTTGTTCTGCTCGACAAGTTGCTGATCCACAACGGTTTGGTCAGTGGATGACTCCTTGACTTCCTGCCAGTTGTCAACCCGCTCCAACGTGTCGAGGTCATAGAGCTGGCCGTCGGCGGTGTCGTTGACGAGCACCTGCGATCGGTTCACCCGGAACACCGGCTTGCTGAGAACCGCGCCCGCTTTACGCACCGTCAAGGGGCTGGCCTTGTCCTGGCCGCAACCCTTGACCACCGTCCCCGGGGAACCGGACCACGCCCCGTAAGCGCAACCCGAGACGCGCACGGGCTGCGCCGGGGTCCCCGCGCCCGCATCACTGAGCAACCGCGCCGAAGCCTGCGGCGTCGACACCGAGAACCCGTAAAGCGCCTTCGGCGCCGCCATGAGTACCTCGGCGTTGTCGGGACCAGCCACCTGCAGCACGCTGCCGGCGACGACCTCCTGGCGCTTTCCGGGCTGCTGATCGTCAACGGTGACCGTGCCGCCGATGACGTCGAGAGCAACGACATGCCCCCCGACGGCGGTCAGCGCAATCGATTCCCGCTTGGGGACCGTACTCGTCACGGGCTTCCCGAAGACCCCCTCTGCCACCGGTATGGTCACCGCTTTCCCGGTGATATCGGCGGCGTGGACAGCTCCACTAGTGTCCACGACAAGCGCTGAGAAGTGCGCGCCCTCTTTGAAAGTGCCTGACTTGCTCGCCGCAGTAATCTCGGCAATCGGCTTGGCCGTGCTCGCCAGGGAAGTGAGATTCGGGGCCTGGCCAGAATCGGCGGCATACCGGGTCGCCCAAATCTTGCCGGTAGCCGGCTCCAACACCGCCACCGTCCCGGCTCGCATGTCGACCATCATGCTGCTGGGCATCGGCACCGAGTTGTCGTTGAGCAACTTCGCCGATGCCACCTCGACCGGGCTCAGTTTCGCCCCCGCCTTGTCCCAGGCGAGGACGGTGCCAGCGTCCTGCACCACGTCGAGGGTGTATGCCGATTGCGCGCCACCATACGGGTTAAAGAACGCATCCAAACTGGAGGCCGACTTGTTGAGCCGCCCGAAGAGGCCGCCACCATCATTGGTGACCCACACGCCCGCGTCGTTGAGGTCGACCCGATTGGCGGGGTATCCCCGGTTGAGGAAGGCAAACACCGCGAGTGAAGTGACCACCAGGGTCGTCACGAGCACGGATGCGATCAGCCGGAGCCGACGCGGATCGAACGTCGGGCGCGGCAGGCGCAGACGCGGCATACCAAGCCTCCACAAGACGAGGGTGGGGGGCTCATGACGAGGTCCCGAAAGCGACCCTAGACAGCAGAACAGGCCCGCCGGGAGGGCCAGCGGGCAAATGTCCCCCGAAGAAGGGACAGATCCGAGCCAGTGGCGGAGATGCCGAAGATCAGGTGGGAAAGAGGCACTTAGCACCCGGACTGTCGGGGGGCGAAGTGGACGTTGGGTGCTTTAGGCGGGAAAAGGGGGACCGGTGGGATCAGCCGCAGCCGGGGGCCGACCACTCCTTGGTGGCACTGGAACCATCGAGGCGCACGACGATGACCTGCAGACACACGGGGTCCGCGCTCGCGGCCGTCACCGTGGTCGTCGCCTCCTTGCTCGTCCCGGCCGCTCCCCCCTGGACCTGCCACCGGTATTGGTCACTCGCCAACTTCGCCGAGTAGTCCCACGTGAAGGTGACAGTCGTGCCCGACCGGGCCGCCTTGACCGTCACCGGACCTGGCGGCAACAGGTCATCGCCCCCGCCGGCGTCGGACACCGTGACACTGGGCGTGGGGCCGTCCACCGGCCCGCTGCGGCCACGACCGACGAGCCAGAACCCCACCACGGCAGCGATGACGAGCAGACCGACGCCCAGCCCGACGAGCATCAACTTCGTCCCGCCTCGAGCCTGCGGGTCGGGGCCAGGGGGAACATCGACCTGCGTCACCTTGGGTCGGATGACCGTGCCGGCCTCCCGAGAATCGACAGGGACCGCAGACCCCCGCAGTTGAGTTCGCGCCTCCCCCAGCGAGTCACGGACCGGCCCTGACGCTGACCGCCCTGGCCCGGCCTGGCTATCGGAGCGTCGAGGCCGGATCACGGTGCCCGCCGCGTCGCTGGATCCAAGACGCCCGGTGACGATGGACTCGGGCACCTGATCCATGGTGTGCTGCGGCGCGGTCACCACCGACTCGGTGACGCTGAGCCGCAGTTCCTGCTCCACGGACTGCAGGTTCCGGATGAACTCGGCCATCGTCTGCGGCCGATGATTCGGATCCTTGGCCATCGCCTGGCGGAGCACCCGTTCCAGCGAGTCCGGCACGTCGGCGCGTTCGGTGCGCGGCACCGGGAGTGACTTGATCCGATGGAGCAGAGCCAGCGAACTGTTGTCTCCCCCAGGGATTTCGAACGGTGACCGGCCCACGAGCAAGTGCCAGAGGGTCGCCGCCAACGAGTAGACATCCGAGGCCGGCGACCCGTTCGTCGAGGTGTAGATCATCTCCGGCGGCGACCAGGGCGGCGAGACCCCCACATCGTCGTGGCCCGGGGTCGCCGCCTCATCGGCCGACGTCTGGTGAGCCACCCCGAAATCGGTGAGCCCGGGAGCTCCCCATGGTGTCTTGAGAATGTTCGCCGGCTTGATGTCCCGGTGCAGGAGGCCGGCCTCGTGCGCGGTCTGGACAGCCGAACCGATCCGAATCCCAGTGGCGAGCACCTCGGGCACCGGCAAGCGTTCGCGGCGGACCCGCAGGTCGTAGCTGTCCCCTTGGCAGTACTGCATCGAGATATACGGCCGGCCATCCGCCGTCAAACCCGACTCGTAGACCTGGACGATGTTGGGATGCGCCAGTTTGGCCATCGTCGTGGCCTCGGCCAGGAAGAGCCGGGCGGTGTCGGCCCCAAGTTCGGGATCGCGGATGACCTTGATCGCGACGTGCCGTTGGAGGGTCTCGTTCTCGTAGAGGTGGACGTCACCGTATCCCCCTGCTTGGCTGATGACGCGCAGGTGCCGGTGCCCCGCGATCACGGGCGCCGAACCACTCATCCGGACGCCTCGAACGTCACCTCGAAAACCTCGGCGAAGACGATCTTGGTGCCCGGTGCGATCGTCACGGGTACATCGGGGGCCAGCCGTTGCCGCCGGCCATCCGGTGTGACGATCTCGGTGCCGTTCGTCGACCCGAGGTCGGTGAGGCACACATCCCAGAAGTTCAAGGAGATGGCGGCGTGCTGGCTCGACACTTCCATGCGGGGATCATTGAGGACGACCAACCGCGGTGTGGGGTCGGCACCCAGCGGCACTCGAGGGTCGCGGCCAAGGACGAGATCGCCGTCGAGGACGACCGGGTCGCCCACGGGGAGGACGAGCCGGCCCAGCACCGGTCGCGGAATCTCCACCGGCACCGGGTCGGGGGGCATCGCCTGTCCGCAAATGCGGCACCGGCTCGCGTGGGCCTGGCTGGGGTGCCCCGTTGGGCAGTATGCCGCCCACACCGTCGGTCCTGGTCGCGCCGGTGAGCGGAACGAAGCCCGGTTGACGGTGCGACCGGACATGGGGGCCGACGACGCCGACGCTGAGCTCGCAATCTCCGGCTCCCATGGGGGTGCGGGCCAGGTTGGCTCGGGGAAAGCCATCGCGGGAGCGGCGATCGGTGACGGAGGCACGGGGTTCGTCGGGGCGACCACCGACTCGCCGACGACCGGCCCGAAGAAGCCGGGAACAGCATCGATGAACCCATCCGAGGGCTCCGGCGCCGGCTCCGCGGCATACGGGGCCACTGCCGGAGTGTCGTGAACGACGGCAACGGGTTGCTCGACGGGCTGCACCGGGACGGGTTCCGGCTCTGGCTCGACTGCTTCGACAGGGGCGCTGGGAGCAGCGCCCTCGGTGACATCGGCGTCCGGTGGGTCGGCAAAGAGGAACTCGTAGGCGCTGCTCACCGGCAGGTCAAGTGGCGCGTCAAGTGGCGCGGGGGCCTTCTCGACCGGTTCGGAGGGAGCGGGGTCAGCGGGCAGGTCCGAGACGGACGCGGCAGCCGGTGAGAGATCGGGCACGAGGTCGACAGGATCAGCCTGAGGTTCTTCCGCGAGCGGCGGTTCCCCGTCGGTTGTCGCGGGGGCGGCCGTCGAGACGGGGGGAGCGTCCGCCTGATCGTCACCCCAACTCAGCCGGATGCCGCTGGCCGGCACGACCCCGGCGATCAGGGGCAGCACTGGGTCGGGTTCCGTCCCGTCGGTCTTGATGAGGCACCACTGAACTCCGACGCGGGTTTCGTCGTGGAGTATGCCGCGCGCATGAGTCGTGAACTCCCCGTCGGTGTCGACACCGATGACGGTCACGCTCCCGCGCACAATGATCCGGCACTCTCTCCCAGCGGAACTGACCACCACGGCGAAACTCGGTGCCGCCCCCATCCCCTGGGCCAGGAGCGCCCCGACGACCTCGTCGGCATCCGACGTGCGCCCGAGCACCCCCCAGACGGCGAGCGTCATCGGGTCGGTGGGCGGTCGGCCCACGAGGGCCGCGACGTGGGATGACACACACGAGGCGTGGTCTCCGATGCTGTAGCCGACCCGCGGAGTTTCGAAGGCGGTTGTTCGCTCCTCCGTGCTTGGTCGCTGACCGGTGGGGCTCACTGGGCCACCTCTCGCACGATGAGATCTCGGGGAACAGTTGTCGACCGTCGACGCGGTCGAGTGTCGTCGTCAACGACGACGTCGTCAACGACAATGACCGTGATGTTGTCGCGACCGCCAGCGTCCTCGGCGACGCGGACCAGGAGCGCCGCCAACTCCGCGGGCACCGTCGTCGTTGCACAACACTGGGCGATCTGGGCGTCGTCCAACTCCGTCGACAATCCGTCTGAGGAGAGGAGCAACCTGCTCCCGACGCCGGCCGGTGTCACGAAGAAGTCGACCTCAGGGCCCGGATCCTGGCCGACGGCCCGGGTGATGACGTTGCGGTTGGGGTGAACACGCGCTTCCTCGCGCGTGAGTTGACCAGCATCGATCAGTTCTTGCACTTCGGAATGGTCCACGGTGATCTGTCGAAGTCGCCCTTCCGCCACCTCGTAGCAGCGGGAGTCTCCCACATTGAAGACGAGCCACCCCTCATTGCCCGCCACCAACCCACAGACGGTCGAACCCAAACCGGTCGCCTCGGGATGGTCCACGGCATGAGCCAGGACGGCCGCGTTCGCCTCCGCGATGGCAACCGCTACCTCGCCGGCGTGCACCCCGGGTCGATCCAAGACCGTCAATGCCGCGATCGTGAGAGCACTGGCCACGTCACCAGCGGCGTGACCCCCCATGCCGTCGGCGACCACGAAAAGGTGCTCCCCGGCATACCAGGCATCCTCGTTGAGCGTGCGCACGCGACCCACGCTCGTATGCCCCGCCGACCCGACTGTGACGCTCATCGGGGCGATGGGCCGACCCACGGAGGCCGAGTCTCGACAACGACAACACCCGCCACCCGGTCGAACCAATTCTGGTTGAGCGGCGGTCGCAGGATGAGCGTGACGATCCCCCCGAGACCACAGGTGGCGCTGCTCACGACGTTTTGCAGCAAGAACTTGAGAAACACCGCGACACCTCCCGGCTTGCCTGTCGACATGGTCACCTGGGTCACCCCCGTCACCCATGATCCGATTTCGTAGCCCCGCACGATCATCAAGACCATTTGGCCGGCCCCCACGACAAACAGCCACACGAAGGCAACCCATTGGCCGGCAGAATCGGCTTTGATCATGCCGACCGGCGCGAGGAGAACGAGGGTGGCTGCAACCGTGGCCAACCGCGTCAATGCGCGGCGTTCGAAACTGGCTGCGGGCAGGCCCGGAGGTAGCAAGGCGGGTGCAGCGGAAGCGGCCGGAGCGGCCGGTGCGGCCGGTGCGGCCGGTGCGGCGACGGGTGGGAAAGGCGCGACCGCAGGCGCCGCGACCGCAGGGGGCTGGGGCAAACTCATCGCTGGGGCTACGGGCGGGCCCGCTGCCCCCGGAGCAATCGCTTCCGGCGGCGGCACGAGACTGGCTCGACGAACGGTCTGACCGGCGAGAGGCAACTGTACTTGCAGACTCGGTTGGGCCACCGGCGGCGCGGTCCTCGGCGCCGGAGGGGGCGGCGGCACGGGCGGCGGCGGGGTCGCCGGGGGCGGCGGTGGGGGGAGCACCGGCGGCGGCGGGGTCGCCGGGGGCGGCGGTGGGGGGAGCACCGGCGGCGGCGGGGTGGCCAGCGGTGTGGACCCAAACGCAGCGGAGGACGTCGAGGTCAGTCGTTGCCCGCACCGAGGACAGTTCGCCACGCGATACTCCGGCTGGTACCCGCACGCCGAGCACCCAGTGAACTCCGCAGGACCCGCCATGGTCCAGCCCTTTCGCGAGAGAGGCATCGCGGGATGCGGGCGCACCCCATGAGGCAGGGTAGAGAGCCGGACCGGCGCGGACGAGGGGTCTCGCCCGTTTGTCCCCGGAAATGGGGACGTCCCGTGAGGCCGACTGGCGCTCAGTCCCTCAGGGCTTCAAGGTCCCCACGACGGCCCGGATCGCGGCCCCGAAGGGCACCCGCGGTGCAGCCACGGCCACACACCCGGCAGCCTTGTCGTGCCAGGCGCGGTGGTACCCGGAGGAGTCCGTGACGTAGGAGATGAACCCCAGGTAGCACGGCACCGCCATCAACGCCCATACCAGGCGCCGCACAATGGCGCGCCCCACCCCGATGGTCGTCCCCGCACGCGCGTCGATGATGCGCACGCCGAGGAGCAGCCGGCCCAACGAGGCGCCGATCCGCCCGACCGGCACGATCTCCAGGAGCACGACGAGGACCGTCCACACGGCCGCTACCACCGCGACGGTGACCGAAAGCACGAGCGAGGAGGTCCGGGCCAGGACCGCCGCGGCCACCCCCCAGACGATGACGTTGGGCAGGCCGAGCAGCAGCCCGTCGAGGAGCACCGCGGCCAACCGCAGGCCGAGGGATGCCGGCGCCGCGCCCCCTAGCCCACCGAGCGGCTGCGGCAACTCCCGGTCCGGAAGGGTGTCTGGCACCCGCGTCCGAGAGGTTTCCTGCGGCGCCTCGGTGCCATCGGCCTCACCCCAGGACGGCAGGCCAACCCCCGGCGCACCGCCGGCACGCGGAATACCCCCATCGACAGGTATGCCGCCCGCCGCCCCGGCAAGGTCGGCCCGACGCATCGTGCGGTCGGCAAAGCCGGCGTCGGGAGCGGGCGGCGGCATACCCGCCACCGCGGAGCGCGCCGTGACCACCCCACCGCATTGCGGACACGAGGTCGTGGGGTACGACGGCTCGAACCCACAGGAGGTACACCGCCCCATCGGTGCGGTGGCTGGGGAGGGCGTCAACGGGTACTCCTCACCGCGTCAGATAGACACTCGCGCCGCCCTGCGCGGCACAACGCGTCGGCGTTCCAGAACAGGTCAGGGTGTAGTCGCGATTGGTCACCGGCGAGTGAGCGGTGATCGGACTGTCCGCCGCCCCGGTGGCGGCGGCTTGCGCGTATGCCGCGGCCACGGCGAGCGCGAACGGGCACGAGGTGTTGCGATCACCGGCATACACCTGAGTGTTGCCCGCCGACCCGCAAGCGACCGCCCCGGCCGGCACCCCGGCCGGCAGTGAGGTGGCGCTCGGGCTGGGACTGGGCGACCCGCTCGCCGACGGCGAGGCGCTCGCCGCCCCGGTGGTTTTGACCACCGACCCCGTGGGAGACGCGGCGGCGCCGGCAGAGCGCGTCGGGGTTAGGGTCCCGGGGTCGTCGACGCGCACGAACGCCCAGGCGGCGACGGCGACGGCGATGACAACCAGAATGCCGCTGAGAAGCATGAGCCACGGCGGCACCCCCGAGCGGTGCTGCGCCCGCCTGGCACCCTTGTATGCCGCGGCCCGCCGCGTGGGCACGGGCGGCAGTGCCGTCACCGGCGGCGGGGTCGTCACCGGCGGCCCCGCCGGCGGGGCCGAGGGACGCTGTGCGGCCCGGGAACGCCGGGACGGCGCCGAGGCGGCCACCACCGGTACGACCTCGGTGGGCGGCGCGGACGACCACGCCGGCTCCGGAGCAACCGCCTCCGGCGCGGACGACGACACCGGCTCCGGAGCAACCGCCTCCGGCACCGGCCCGTCCGAGAAGATTTCATCGGAGAGGGAGGCATCGTCCTCGTGAGTCACTGGTGGTTCGTCGTGAAGACGAACGCCGCAGTGGGGGCAGAACAACGCCCACACGGCCACGGCTTCGTCGCAGTTGGGGCACTGCACGGGAGTGTGCTCCTCTCCCTCGGGGTGGCGACCAAGAAAGTGCGGTCTGGGCCAGTCTCCTCGGTCCGGGGGCACCCGGGCAATGCGGGCGCCCCCGGAGCGAGCCGATAGTTAGTAGACCCAGTTCTGGGTGACCGACTTGGAGCCGTTCGGCCCGGAACACGTCACCTGAACCGACTGGTAACTGTAGTAGCCCAGGTAGTTGCCGTGCTCCTCGGTCGAGTTGTCCGGCTGGGTCCACGACGTGCGGTAGTCGTTGTAGCCCGTCCCCGGCGTGCTCGTCGGGGCAAACAGCGAGCAGGAAACCGTTCCACCGAAGTTGCCGACCGTCACCTTGGGCCGGAAGCACGTGATCGCGCTGCCGTGGTAACACCCGTAGCTCGCATTCGTGGTCGAGGTCCCATGTTCGACGGTGAGCACCAGCGGCGGTGGCGGGGTGCGCACCGACACCGGCGAGGACCAGCCGGACCAGCCGGCCTCGGAGTAGGACCGCACCTGGATGGTGGCTGTGGCGCTGTAACCCGCGTTGTAACTGACCGACGTCAACGGCCCGCCGCTGTAGGAGTACGAACCCGTGACTTGGACTTGGGTGATCGGGCGACCATCGGTGGGCAGACTCCACGAGAAAGTGACGGTCGTGCCACTCGCCGAGCCGTTGACGTTCGTCGGCACCGGAGTGGGTCCGAACGGGCTCGCGGACACCGTGGCCGGTGCCGAGTCACTCGTCCCGTTGCTGGCGATCACCGTCATCGTCTGCGCGCCCGGGGTGGGCAGGGCGGGAGTCTTGATCGTCACCTGACCACCGGCCGGGCAACTCGAGGCCGTGCAACTCATCGAGCCACTTCCGCCACCCGAGGAGGACCAGCGGACCGAACTGTAGCCCCGGGCGTGCGGATTCCCGAGCGAGACCACCATGGTCACCGTCTTGTCGGGGGCCGGCGTGCTTGCCGACACCGACGGGGTCGCCGGTTGCCCGATCGCGGTAAACGTGCTCACGTTGGCTTGCGGTGAGGTGATGCCCGCCCCGTTGGTGGCGGTCACGACGTAGTCGAACTTCGAGCCGTCGACCGGCACCTGATCGCGGTAGGTGAAGGTCGAGGCCGACACCCGCGCCAACTCCTGCCAGCCGCCGCCGCCAATCCGTTTGAAGACCGTGTATGCCGTGAGCGGCGGTCCGTTGGGTCGGGTCGCGGTCCAGGCGAGGTCAACCGTCGTGAGGTCGGCCGTCGGCCCGAGGCCGCCGGGTGTGAGGGTGGGAGCGGCCACCGCCGGCGGGGTGCCCGCGGACTGCATCCGGCTCGAGGCGCCGAACGGGCCGGCACCCACCTCATTCCACGCCTGAGCCGAGACGTCGTATTCGACCTCGTTGTTGAGGCCGGAGACGACTGTCGACAGATCCGGGGCAGCGACATCGACGGTGCGGGCCGCACCCGAGCCGTCGGTGGGGATGACGCGCAGGGTGTACTTGCTGATCGCGCTCCCCTTGTTGTCGGGCGTGGACCACCCGATCGTCAACGACCCATCGCCGCGGCTGATCATGGACACCCCGCCGACCGGGCCGGGCTTGGTGTCGGGCCGAGCGACGTTGCTCGCGGCGCTCGGGTCGCCTTCGCCGACCCCGTTGGTGGCGGTCACGGTGAAGGTGTAGTCCTGGCCGTTGGTGAGTCCCTCGATCGTGCACGGTGAGGACACGCACGGTTGGGAGCCGCTCGAACCGCCGGTCCAACGCACGGTGAAGGTGCGGATCGGGCTGCCACCGTCGTAAGTCGGAGCCACCCACGCCACCCGGGCGCGGCCGCCGGCCTCCCGGTCCGGCTGCGCGGTCACCGCGGTGGGGGCGCCGGGCTTGCCGAGCAGGGTGAGGTCGATGGACCCGGTCGCGGTCCGCCCCGGGCTGTCCGACGCGGTCACGGTGATGGAGCCGGTCATACTCGGGGCCTTGCCCGCCGTCACCGTCACCGTGCAGCCGCTCTTGGCGACGTCGATGTTGGACCCGCTGGCGAGAATGGCCGATTCGACGGTGCACTGGGGGTTGGCCAGCGGCGAATCTAGATAGGAGGCGACGTTGACCGTCTGCGACTGACCCTCCTGGAGACCCGCGATCGACATCGGGCGTAGCCGTGGAGGGGGCATCGGCTGGGGTGTCGTGCCACCCGGACCGCTCCTGCCGATGACCCGCACGGTCACCTCGCCGCGGCTGCTGCCGCCCTTGACACCGATGGCGAGAACACCGTCCCCGCTCGGGGCCGAAGCCCCCGCCGACAACCGCACCTCGCGATCGCCGGTCCCCACCTGCTGGAAGTCCACGCCGGCGGGTTCCTTGGTCCAGGACGCGGTGAACGCGACATCGTCCATGGTCATCCCTTGCGGCAACCAGGCCCGGCACAGCGTCGGGATGTCGAGAGCGCGAGCCCGCCCCCCGGCATACAGGTCAATTGCGCTGCTCGGGCACCGCAACAACGGCACCTTGGGCCCGATCTGGACCGGAATGGTGACGTATGCCGTGTTGACATCGGTCTGATCGGCCTTGGTCTGGTCGGTCACCTCCAGCGTGATCGCGCCCGGCCCGACATAGCCCTGGCTCGAGGTGAGGGTCAGGCCGGTCGGGCCGTTCTCGGTGACCGTCAACCGGCCGGTCGGTGTTGAGGAGATCGTGGTGGCGGCGGTGATGCCGAGCACGCGGCCCTGGGGTGACTTGACGTAGTCGGCGAGGGCCACTGTCTTGGTCGCGTCCTGATCCATGGAGATGAGCGCGGTCTCGGGGACATAGGGGCGCCCCTTGGAGCCGGCCGGCACGTGGATGAGAGCCAGGCCGCGCGCGCCGTCCTCGTCCTCGACGACGTAGGGGACGGTGCGGGCGTGATCGGTGATGGTCACCCGCACCCGCGGTCCGTCCGCGGTGCGCTCGATCGTCGCCCCCTCGCCGAGGACCTGGGCGATCTTGAGGGTGCCCGGCTCGGAGTCGACGTCGAAGTCGTTGGCAAGCACGTCCACGAGGGTGCTCTCCTCACCCGGCTTGGGTTTGGCGACGTCGTCCTTGGTGATCGGCGGGTTGATGAACCCCGACTGCCCGCGCACGAGGATCGTCGCCCGGGACGGGTCGAAGATGCCGTTGTCGATGGCGTAAACCGTGTGGTGTAGCGGTGCGGTTTCCGGCGGTACCTTCGTCGTCACCAGGTGAGTCGCCGGATCGACCTTCCAGTCTTTGGCGTCCTCGGCAAGGGTCACGGTCACGACATCGCCGCGGGCGATGAGGTCGTTCTGGAGGACCGGAATGGTCACCGTCTTCCCCGGGGCAGCGGTCACCGTGTCGTCGACGGCCACCGGCGGTTGCGGGTCACCGGGGGCGATGACGCCGACCCGGACGAAGGCCCGGCTCAACTCCCCGAACCGGTCGGCCACCTCGTAGTCGATGATCTCGGTGCCCGAGGCGTTGGGGTAGGCCTCGTAGCGGATGGTGTCGGGCCCGATGGACACGACCCGGCCCAGGGTCAGGGCCACCGCGCCGCCGCCACGCCCGACGATGCCGCGGATGCTCACCGTGTCACCGTCGGGGTCGACCCCGCTCGTCGGCACCGTGATGGTCAACGGGTCACCCGCAGTCACCGAGGTCGTGAAACTGCGGGCCACGGGCGCCCGGTTGGGCCGCGCGGCCGTCGGCAAGGGCGTCACCGTCACCGCGATCCGGCCGGTCTGCGCGCGCTGCGGCGCTCCCTCGGGGTAGGCGGCATACTCGATCGTCACGTGCTGATCGGCGGTCAACGCCTTCCCCTCGGGCACGAACCGGACGACGTTGTCGGAGGCGAACGCCGTCTGCGGCAACCCGTCGAGCACCTTGACACTGAGGGGGTCCAGGCGCAGGGGTATGCCGTCGGCCATCGTGTCGTTGTCGAGCACCGGGATGGTGACGGCGTCGCCTTCGCGGACGATGGCCTGATCGTCGCGCACGACGGGGGTCAGGGCGGTGACCGGCCGTTGGACGACGTCGATCTGGCCCCGGGCGACGTGCGTGCCGTCGCTCACGACGTAGGTGACGGTGCCCGACCGGGCCGCGTTGCCGCCACCGGAAGGCTCGAGGGCGCGCAGCCGCACCCACCGGCCCTGGTAGACCGACGCCTCGATCCACGAGTTGTCCTTGGAGACCGACACCGACTGGGTGACCAGGACGTCGGCGCGCGGGCTGTAGTCGTTGGCGAGGACGTCGACCATCGTCGGCAACTGACCCCGCAAGGTCCCGGTGTCGGACACCGCGACCGGGGGCGCGTTGGGATCGGGCGAGGCCGCGACATCGACCCGGATCCGGCCCGGGGCGACGGCGCTGCCCATCTGCGCGGCATACGCGAGCACGAAGATGCCCGCCGCGGACGGGGTGATGGTCACCACCCCGGTGTCCCGGTTGCTGTCGACGATGAGGTTGCCGACGGCGCGCACGTCACCGGCCAGCCGCAGCGCGGCATCCGGATCGCCGGGGTCGGCGCCGGGGATGTCGTTGGCGAGCGGCTGGATCTGGAGCGGTTTGCCGACGACCCCGCGCAAGACATCGGGTTGGGTGATCGGGTTGCGCGCCCGGGTGTCGGCGCCGCCGATGACCTCGACCCGCGCCGACCCCGAGGTGGGGTCACCGCGGCCGTCGCTCACCAGGTAGGGGACGTCGACCGAGGCCGGGGTGAGACCGGCGACGTAGTCGAGGCGGCCCTGACCGTCGACGCTCGTCGCCTCGTCGGTCGTCGACACCGAGACGGTGTCGGATTCGTCGTCGCGCCAGTCACCGACGACGGGCAAGGAGAGCCGTTTCCCGGCGAGCACCGGGTAGGACGCGGTCGCCAACTGTTGCGCCCCGGCGCGCAGGTGCGGCGGGGTGTTGACGGAGTCGTCGACGATGGTGACGGTGACCTGCGCCGCGGACGAGGTCGCCTTGCCGTTGCCCACCTTGTACGTGAACGTGAACGTCCCCTTCTCGCCGGCGGGCACCGAAGCGTCGATGCTCTGTCCATCGCCGGCGACCGAGACCGCCACCTTGTCGTTGCTCGACGCCGTCACATCCGCGGGGTCGATGGCCAGGACCGACCCGGCGACATCGGTGTCGTTGTCGAGGACGTGCAGTTTGCTCGTGCGTCCGGCGCGGACCTTGAGGTTGTCCGGTTCGGCGGTCGGCGGCTGCTGGACGACCGCGCTGTCGACGAGGTTCTTGTCCTTCTTGTCGTTGTTCTTCTCGAGTTCGGGGGGCGGGATGACGGCATCCCAGTTGTCGATCTTCTGCTTGTCGTGGTCGACGTCCCAGGCCGAGCCGGTGTCGAGGTCGTTGAGGATGATGAGCCCCCGGTTGACCCGGAACTTCACCCCGGAGCGCACCGCCGTCTCGGACGGGTTGTCGATGGTGCCGGTGGGGACCGCGTGCGTGACGCCGCAGTTCGCCCCGTAGAAGACGTGCCCGGTTTCCTTCCACGCCCCGTGGACGCAGCCACGGACGACGACGGGCGCGGCGATGAGCGGTTGGGTGGCGCTGCGGTTGACCCGTTCCTGGATCTCCACACCCCCCGTCGTCGTGCCCCCGTCGAGGCGCACCATCCGCACCGCGTTGGGTCCGGCAATCGCGGCGGCGTCGGCGGTCGGGCCGGGCACCTGCAGGGCGGCGTATGCCGCGTGCTCACTGTCCGTGGCCAGGCCCACGCCCACCCCGTCGGCGTGGTCGGCACTGAACAACCGGTCGGTGCGCGCGTCGTAGACGACCCAGGCGGCGCCGAGCGCACTGATCTGGAGGCTGTCCCCCTTGGCGTGGGTGGACACCGTGACCGGGTCGGCGAACCCCTCACCGTGGGGTGTCAAGGTCGTCACCGCGGCCTTCTCGCCGGACACGACGTGCACCGCACCGTCCTCACCGACGGCGACACTGGCCTCGCCGCCGACGGTCGTCAGCGGTTTGACGGTCGCGGCGAGTTTGGTCAGGTCGGTGATGCCGCCGCGGGAATCGACACGCTGGGCCCACACCTTGCCGGTCTTGGGGTCGACGAGGGCGACGGTGCCACCGCGCAGGTCGACGACGGTGCCGGGAATGACCCCGGCCTTGGGGGCCGAGGGGGCCGGCACGACCGTCGCGGCGTTGGTCGTCGTCCCCGCCCGCGGGTCGATCGCCTGCAGCTTGGCGCTGCCGATCGTCCAGGCGAGCACCGCCGCCCCGTCCTGGAGGACGTCGATGGCCGACCCGGGGGCGACGTCCACGGCGACGCCGGCGTCCATCTGCCGGGCCTGGGTGTTGAACCGGCCGTACTTGGCGAGCACATCGGAGGTCAACCAGATTCCGCTGTCGCCGAGGTCGGCCTGATGCACCATCGAGCCCTGCGAGGAGGCCGCCGCCACCCCGAGCGCCGTCGCAGCCAGCGCGACGACGACCGTCGAGGCGATCCGGCCCCGGCGCCCTCGGGCACCTGGGCGAGCGGACGGCATACCGAACCGGCGGGGCGCACCCGAGCCCGACCGCGAACCCCAGGGGAATCTCATGACGTCGCCGCCTTCGCACGGTGGGGCAGCGCCCAGCGCCGCCGAACGCCCGAGGGCCCGGGCCGGCGGTCGAGGAAGGGGCGCAAAGACAGGTCGGCACGCAACCGCTGCCAGCGGGTCGCGCGGGCCCGCATCGCCGTCCGCACCTCGTCGGCGCGGGCGAGCAGGTCGGTCGCGAGCTCCGGGGGCGGGTCACCCGGGCCGAACACCGCGGCATCGGCACCGGCCGCGACGGCGACCACCGTCTCGGCGGCATCGAGCAGCGCCGCCTGTTCGAGCCGGGTGGCGCCCCGCAACGGCACCGCAATCCCCAGGGTGCGGGCGTCGACGACCAGGTCTCGCCACACCCAGGCGGCCCGGGACGGGACCGGCCCGGTGCTCGCGTGCCGCCGCCGGCGCCGCCGCTTGGCCCACCCGATGGTGAGATATGCCGCCACCGCGACCAGGATCGGCAGCGCCACCCAGAAGAGGAGGATCCGCAGCCACATGGGCCAGGTGCTCGGGTCGAACAGGCTCCTGCGCTTGGCGATGTCGGTCGCGTTCTGCGCCTGGTCCGGGCCTTGGAGGACCGACGGCGGGTTGCTCCCGGCCGGGGGCGGCACCTGGGCACCGACCTTCTGCTGCTCGGACTTGAGTTGCTGCTCGTTGGGCTTCTTGTTCCGGTCGGGAAGGAACGTCTGGGGCATGAGCGCGACCCACTCCCCGGCGCGGGTCTGCACCTCCACCCAGGCGTGGACGTCCTTGCCCTTGACGGTCCCCTGGCCGTCGGGGGTCGCACCCATGACGACCCGGCTCGGGATGCCGAGCCGCTGCCCGGCGAGGGCGAGGGTCGCGGCATACTGCTCGTCGTTGCCGGCCAGCTGGGTGGCGCCAACGAACCGGCCGAGGCGGGCCAGGCTGTGCCCGGGCAGGTAGACCTTTTCGTAGGAGTTCGCGGTGCCGCCGTCGGTGTAGGCGCCGTTGCTCGCCATGGTGCGGGCGATCGCGACGAACTTCTGCCACGGGGTCGAGGCCGACGCACTCCAGGCGTCGACCGGGGCGTCGAGGAACGAGGTCTCCGGCGGGGCGTTCGCGCCCGAGGCCACGTCGAGGGTCGCCGGCAGGGTCGTCAGGCCCGCCGAGCGGGGCAGGATCGCCGTCATCGTGTAGCGGTCGCCCTCCCCCAGTTGGGCGGGAACGACGGCGGTGTCGGTGCTCACGTTGAGCCAGAGGGCGTCGGCGAGGGAGCGGGCCCGCGGCCCGGCAAAACCGATCGCGGTGGGGGAGCCGACGGTCGGCAGCCACACCCCGGCATACCCCCGAGCCGGTATGCCGACCTGCACCGTCACGCTTGGCCCCTCGGTCCGGGGCGCGATCCGCGACCCCACCTGCTGGAACGCGGCGCCGTCGCTGCTCCGGTCGGCGGCGCCCCAGACAAGCCCGTCGTAGCGATCCAAGGTGGCGAACCGGAGCGGGGTGCCGGCGGGTAGGCCGGTCACGGTGAGGATGGTGCGGTCATACAGTTCGGCCGGGTTGGGTTCGGTGTAGCGGCGGAAACCGGCGAGCGGACTGGTGAACTGGGCGACGTCGTAGGGTGGGACGAGTTCGGAGCGGACCACCGAGCGGACGTCGGAGGCGGTGGCACCGGGCAGGTAGGGCCCGAGGAAGGTGCCCGCCAGGGCCGCGACCGTGAGCAGCCCGACGGCGGTCAGCGCGCGAACCCGGGTGCCGCTGCCGCTCGGCACGACGGCCCGGCCGCGAGCGGCCCGCACCGTGACCCAGCCGATGAGGACCAGGGCGAAGACGGTGCCCTGGAGGAACTTCGCCGCGGGTTGCATGGTGCCCAGCGCGATCGACCCGGCGAGCAACCCCAGCGGGACCAGGACGATGACCGGGGCGCTGCGCCACCGGCGCGCCACCCCGTAGGTGAGGGTGCCCCCGACCAGGCCGGTCATCCAGGGCAGGGCGAGCAGCGGGCCGCGCGCGTCGACGGGGGGCAGCAGGGTGAGCCAGCGTTTCCACCCCGCCACCGCCGCTGCCGCGAGGTCGGTGAGGGTGGTCCAGGAAGGTACGACACCGGCGATAAGGTCGTCGCGGACGGCGAACGGGCCGCCGAGGAGGAAATAGACGGCGACGAGCACCGCGGTCGTCGTGAGCGCGGGCCAGCGGCGCACCGCGCCGAGGTGTCCGACGAGCAGCCCGAGCCCCAACCCGGCACCGGCGGCCAGGACCCACTGCCAGCCGAGGAACCCGGTGCGGAACCCGAGCAACGCCAACGTCACGAGGGTGGCCGCGAAGAGTAGGTCGACGACGGCGCCATGCCCGGTGAGCCACGCACCAAGGCGCATGACGGCAACGCCGGTGGGAGCGGTGGCGCCCGCCTCGGTGGCGGTTGGCTCGCTCGATGGGGTGGGGATGTTCATGCGAGGGCTCCACTGAAGAGGACGCGTCGCAGGTCGGCGAGCTCGCGGACGGTCAAGACGGTGAGGTCGCCCAGGCGGCGCAGGCTGACCCCGGCGTCGGGGTCGACGATGATGGCGACCTTGACGACCTCGACGTCGAACTGGCTCAGGGCCCGACGGATCTGGATGAACGGCCGCTGGGGGCCGGTGACGAGCACCCCGACCGAGGCGTCGGGGGCCTGGGCGGCGGCCGCCCCGGTGGCCGCGAAGACGTCGATGGGGGCCACCTCGGCACGCGCCATCGCGTCGAGGGTGAGGGAGGCGGTCGTGCGGGACGCACTCTGCTTGCCGACGATGACGGTCGTGTCCTGCTCGTCCATGATCGAGCGGACCGCGAGTGAGGCGGCGACCGAGATGGCGAGTTCGACGCTGTCCTCGGCCCCGGTGTAGATCTCCGGGGTCGTGTCGACGACGACGGCCAGGTGCGAACGACGGGTGTCGAGGAACTGCCGCACCAGGAGCCGGCCGTGTTTGGCCGAGGAACGCCAGTGGATGTAACGGCGATCGTCGCCGGCCTGGTACTCGCGCAACGCGTGGAAGGCCAGGTCCGACATGGACAGGTCCTGGGTGGTCTGCCCCTCCAGGTCGCGGAGCAACCCCGCGCCCAGCGGGTCGAGCGGGGTGGTCAGCGGGTGGACGAACAACTCGGTGCGCCCGGTCCAGGCCACCGTGCGCCGGACCAACCCGAGCGGGTCGCCGTGAACGGTCGTCGCCGGGCCCACGGTGATGACCCCGCGCCGGCGGGTGGGCACGACGAACAGTTCCTCGTGGACCTGACCCGGGCGGAGCATCGGCAACAAGAACCGCGCCGCCGAGGTACCCACCGGCAACTCGACGAGCAGCGGCAGCCGACCCCGTTTGCCCGCGTTGCGCACCGTGATCCGCCCGGTCGCGGGGTCCCCGACGGTGACCCGGACCGGATCGACGTCGGTCGTGATCTCGACCTGGGAGCGGCCGAAGGCGAGCGCGAGGCAGGCGATGAACAGCACGAGCGCGGCCACCGCCAGCAACGCCAACTCGGTCCAGCCCCACCGGGCCGCCGCCCACCACCCGACGAGCCCCATCGCGAGCACCGTCCACCCCGTTGGGGACACCCACCGCAGCGCCGTCACCACCGGGCGCCACAGGTGCTCGGAGTCGACGACGAGCGGTCGCAGCCGGGTCGTCGTGAGGTCGAGGACCCGGGTGCCGGTCGCGGTCACCACCTTGGGCACTTGGACCCGGGGCAAGGTGACCGTCGGCAACTCCCGCCGCCGGGTCGAGCGGCTCCCGGTCGCCAACCCCGACCTCGGCGCGCTCCCCCTCGGGAACTCCGCCGGCTCCGGGGCCGGAGTTTCCCGTCGGTGTCGCCGAGCGAAGCGTGACTTCGCGGGGCGCATCGGGGCCGCCGAGCCGCCGGTTGTCGGGGTGGGGGAGGGAACCGAGACGGGGTCAGGCACCGGGGCAGGGTCGGGGCCCGACGGCATACCGGATGCCGCGGACTCGCCTCCCGAGCGCACCCGCCCGGCCGCCCGGCGGCCCACGGTGCTGCGGCGCGTGGTCTCCCCCTCGGCCTCACCGGTGGCGGCGGGGTCGGGCGGGGGCGGCGAGCCGAAGGGCGCCGGCGAGTCGGGCGGAACGGTCATGGGGTGGCGACCCGCTCCGTGGGCGGGGCGACCTCGCCGAGGATCTGGGTGATGACCTGTTCGACGGTGATGCCGGCGAACTGGGCCTCGGGGGTGACGAGGAGGCGGTGCTGGAGGACGGGCAGGGCGAGCAGTTTGACGTCGTCGGGGATGACGTGGTTGCGGCCCTGACTGATCGCCCAGGTCTTGGCGCAGCGCACGAACGCCAGCGCCCCACGGACCGAGAGGCCGAGGCGGATGCTCACGTGCCGGCGGGTTTCCTCGGCGATCCGGGCGACGTAGTCGAGGATCGCGTCGTCGACGTGGACCTCGTCGGCGAGCGAGGCCATCTCGGAGACGACCCCGGAGGTGACGACCGGCTGGAGGTCTTTGGTGCGGTCACGGGTCTTGGCCTCACGCAGCACCCTCACGGTCGCGTCGTGGTCGGGGTAGCCCAGCGAGGTCTTCATGAGGAACCGGTCGAGTTGGGCCTCGGGCAGCCGGTAGGTGCCGGCCTGCTCGATGGGGTTCTGGGTGGCGATGACCATGAACGGGCGGCCGACCTCGTGGCGCACCCCGTCGACGGTGACCCGGGCCTCCTCCATGACTTCGAGGAGCGCGGACTGGGTCTTGGGGCTGGCCCGGTTGATTTCGTCGGCGAGGACGATGGTGGCGAAGATCGGGCCCTGGTGGAAGTCGAACTTCTTCGTGCTCGGGTCGTAGATGGTGACCCCGGTGACGTCACTGGGGAGCAGGTCCGGGGTGAACTGGATGCGGCTGTGGGTCCCCTGGACGGTGCCGGAGAGGGCGCGCGCTAACTGGGTCTTGCCGGTGCCGGGGTAATCCTCGAGGAGCAGGTGCCCTTCGGAGAGCAGGCAGGTCAACGCGAGGCGGATGATGTGTTCCTTGCCGAGCACCGCCTTGTCGATGTTGGCGACCATGGCCCCGAAGGTCTCGGTGAACCAACTGGCCTGCTCCTGCGTGACGGTCATGGACATCCTTCCAGCGCTCTGTGATGGGGTCACGACGGGTGCGCTGTCGATGGACACGGCGACGGCCTCGATGACGCCCGCCGCGCTGACCCGCGAATGGCCCCAGTCCCTGCCTGCCACTGTACGGAGCCGGGCACCCGATCACCAAGATTCGGGGGAGGGGAGCACTCCCCTGTATGCCGCCCGCTCCCGCTGCGACCCAGGCCCCCCGCCCGGGCCCCCGCTGCGCCCCAGGCCCCCCGCCCGGGCCCCCGCTTCCTCGGTATGCCGCCCGCCTCCAGGTCGCCGATGGAGTGAGACTCGCCGTGGCGCGCGGGCGACAACGGCGAGTCTCACTCCATCGATGACCCAGACCGAGGTGGCGGGCGCCGACTCTGCGGGGCTAGTCGAGCAGCGCGAGGTCGGCGTCGGTCACCAGGCGGGTGGCGAGGGCGTGTTCGACGAGACGCGCCTTGCGATTGCTCGCCAACTTGCCCGGGCCCCCGTGCAGGCCGCGGGTGCCGGCATCGGCCAGTTTCTGGCAGACGTTGTCGAGTTTCCGGTTGAACTTGGTCACGGTCCACCCGAGGCGAGCGGCCGCATCGGCGGAGGAGGGGATGCGGCCGGACCCGGCATACGTGGTCCGCAGGAAACTCTCGCACAAAGCCACCACGAGCAGTTTCTGGTCGGGAGTCATCGTCACCCGGCCCACAGTCGTCGCCCCCGAATCGGGGTCGGGCTCGACCTCCGGGGTGACCGCGACGCTCTGGAAGGCGGGGGTGTCGACGGTGATGTCGAAGTCATAGGTGGTCGGGCCCGCGGTGAACCACACGGTGAAGGCGTCCAGAGCGAGTGGGATGCGCGCGCCCGGGGCGAGCCACGCCTGGAACAGGCCGGCCTTGTCGGCGACCGTCGCCGTGAGCGTCGAGCCGACGTTGCTCAACCACCACAGGTCGTGTTCGCGATAGATCTTGAGGAACACCCGGTGCAGGTAGGGGTTGTCGTCGATCTCGAGGTCGGCGTCCCGCCCGATCGTCAGCGGCGCCTCGGGCGTCGCCACGAACTCCTCGCCGCAGTAGTCGACGCGCACCGACATGTCGTCCTCCTTCGGGGTTTGCCGATGGGGGTTTGCCCCCCGACCCATTGCGGCCGACCTTAACCGGTCAGCCCGCGGCCAGGCACTTGGCGTTCGAATAGGGGCCGGTCGCTCCCTGAGTGCGGGACACGGCGACCTGGGCGCACACGATGGTGCCCGCCGGGACGGTCGCGGCATACGTGGGTTCCTTGACCGTGGTGACGGCCGCGTCCGGCAGCGTCGCCTCACTGGCGGCCACCCGCAGCCGGAAGAAGTCGCCGTCGTGGGCCGCGCCGTAGTTCCAGGTGAACACGACCCGGCCGGACTCGGCCCGCGCGTCGAGGGCGGGTTGTTCGGGCAGGTCGACGATCGGGCCACCGCCGCCGGTGGGGGTGAGGGCGCTGGGCGTGGGTTCGGGGGTGGGTGAGGTGTCACCGCGGAAACCCACGGCCCAGACGAGAGCAGCAACGAGGGCGAGGACGATCACCCCGACGACCGTCAACAGCACCCCGCCGCTGACGGTGCGCGGGGCGCCGGCCGCGGCGACCGACCCGGCCGGTTCCCCGCTGGTGGACGTCACCCCCGCACCGGGCGCGGAGGTCGCCTCGGCGGCCGCGGGGGCTCCCCAGGTGGCGCCCGTCCCCGTCGCCAGCGGCGACTGGGCGTTGACCGCCCGCGGCGCCTTGACCATGGTGGCGTCCGGGTCGACCCCGCCCGCTCCGCCTCCGGTCGCCACCACGTCGGGGAGCGCCACCCCCGAGTCGTCGAGGACGACGAGCGGGGTGCGGGCCAGCCGCTGCTCGGTTTCGATAGCCTGCAGGCCGCGGGCGAACTCCAACGCGCTCTGCGGGCGGGCCTGCGGGTTCTTGGCCATCCCGTGGGCGAGGAGGCGTTCGAGGGACAAGGGGACATCGGCGCGCCCGGTCGGCGGCACCGGGGTGGCCCGGATCCGCGGCATGAGGGCGTATGCCGAGTTGTCGCCCCCCGGTTGCTCGAACGGCGAGCGCCCCACGAGGAGGTGCCACAGGGTCGCCGCCAACGAGTAGACGTCGCTGCGGACATCCCCGTTGCTCTGGCCGTAGAGGATTTCCGGGGGCGCCCAGGGCACCGACACCCCGATGTCCTCGTCGTGATCCTCGTGGGCGGCCAGGGCGCGCCCGGCGATGCCGAAGTCGGTGAGGCCGGGGGCGCCGTACTGGCTGACCAGCACGTTCGCCGGTTTGATGTCGCGGTGGATGATGCCGGCCCGGTGGGCGGTTTCGACGGCGCTGGCCAGTTGGATGCCGGTGCGCAGCACCTCCTCGACGCTGAAACGCTCCCGTTTGGCCCGCACCGCGAGGTTGGGCGGCGGGTAGTACTTCATGACGAGGTACGCCCCGCCGTCGGGTGTGAGTTCGGAGCGGAACACCTGGACGATGTAGGGGTGGTCGGCGAGCGCGGCCATGGTGTTCGCCTCGTCGACGAACTGGCTGCGGATCGCCGGGGTGATGCCCGCGCGCTTGAGCACCTTGACGGCGACGTTCATGCGCGGTGACTGCTGCTCGTAAAGGTAGACGTCGGCATACCCGCCGGACCCCAACGGCTGGATATGGACCAGCCCAGGAATATGTGGGGGCGGCGGGGGGGCACTCACGCTTCGGCCTCGTAGACCAGGGTCACCTCGTCGGCGAGGGTGATGACGGTGCCGGGTTCGATGCCCTGGTCCTCGGTGGGTCGCAGCCGCACCGGCGGCTGCCCGGGCAGGGCGACGGTCGTGCCGTTCGTCGAGCCGAGGTCGCGAACGAGGACGTGCCACCCCTCGAGGACGATCTCGGCGTGGTTGCGGGAGAGGTCGTTGTCGGCGCTGGCCAGGCGGACCAGGTGCGGGCGGGCGTTGGGGGGGAGGTCGGCGTTGACCCGCGGGGCCCGGCCAAGGAGCACGCCACGGTCCAGGGGGACCACCCCGCCGGTGCTGATTCGCAGGTGGCCCAGGCGCGGGCGAGGCGTCTGGAAGGGCTGTTGCGGCGGGATGTCGCGCCCGCACACCCGGCACGAGCCCGAGTGGGGCGAGGAGGCGTGCCCGGCCGGGCAGAGGACGGCGAGGACGATCGGCCCGTCGCTCCCCGGGATGCCGGCCGCCTGGGCCAGGGTCGCCAACGATTGCCGGTCCTGGGTCACCTCGCTGAGCGGGGGTGGGGCCGGCGGGCCGGCCGGTGGCGGTGGGGGCGGCGCTTGCCGCGTTGTCGCCGGCGCGGTCCCCCAGGCGGGCGGCGGCACCGGGGGTATGCCGACCGGTGGCGGCGGTGGAGGCGGCGCAACCGGGGCGACGGGCGGGCCAGCCGGCACCGAGGGAGCTGGGACCGGCGGACTCGAGGGGGGCGAAGTGGGCGCGGGCGGGCTCGCCGCGGGGGTGCTGGAAGCGGGGCGCCGCCACGGCACGGAGTCGATGACCGAGGTGGATCGGGCCGGGGTCGGAGGGACCCGCTGGGCCGGTGGTCCGCTGTCCTCGTCAGTCGGGGGCGGCAGGGTCAGGTCCGCCGGGGGCGGGGTGGGGACTGGCATTGGTGCGGGCACCTCAGGAGCAGGCGCGGGTGCCGCATCGGCGGGGGATGGGGCCGGGGCGGGCGCAGGCACCTCAGCCACGGGCGCGGGCGCCTCGGCACCGGCTGCGGGTGGGACCGGGGCGGGCGCGGGTGCGGGCACCTCAGCCACGGGCGCGGGCGCCTCGGCACCGGCTGCGGGTGGCGCGGCCGAAGCCGCGTCGTCGTCGTGCGTGAACCGGCTCGGCATCTGCCACCCCATCCGTACCGCGGGGGCCCCATGCAGCGTGACCGGGTCGTCGAACTCGAGCTCGCGCCACGGCATACGACCGAGCGACCGGCCCTCCACGGAACCGGCGCTCGCCCAGGCCCGGCCGCGCACCAACACCCGGGTGGGCACTGCGCTGGTGTCGGCGACCGCGAAGTCGGGCAACTCCGACAGCCGCGGTCCCAACGCCTCGAGCAGCGCCACCAGCCCGGCCCGCGCCGCCGTCTCGATCTCGGCACGCCGCGCCGCGGGGGGCAGCAACGATCACCTGGAGGTCACCCTCGGCGACGGCGATCCAGCCGTCGGGGATGTCATTGGTCACCGCGGGGGCGTTCATCGGGACCTCAGTTCGGGTTCAGGGCGGAACGAGGCGAGGTGTCCGCCTCCTCCTCGTCATCTTCGTCGGTGTCGACGGCGACGACAACCACGGTGACGTTGTCCCGGCCCCCGTTGCGGACCGCTGCGTCCACCAAACCCTCGGCGATGATCTGCGGATCGGCGTCGGTGCGCAGGGCGAGCATGAGGTCGCGCTCACCCACCTCGTTGGTCAGGCCGTCGGTACAGAGCAGGAAGCGTTCGCCGCGGCTCGGCGGGAACACCCACACGTCCGGGGTCGGTGCCGGGTCGGTGCCGAGGGAGCGGGTGATGATGTTGCGCATCGGGTGGCGCGCGGCTTCGGCGGGGGTGATGAGACCGGCGTCGAGGAGTTCGCGGACCTCGGAGTGGTCGTGGGTGATTTGGCTCATCCGGTTGCCGATGAGCCGGTAGACCCGCGAGTCCCCGACGTTGACGACGCACCAGTGGTCCGCACCGGCGGCCTCCACGACGGCCAGCCCGGCGAACGTCGTCCCCATCCCCTCGGTCTCCGGGGTGCTGCCGCTGGCGAGGATACGCGCGTTGGCGTCCCGGATCGCGCCGAGCAGGTCGTCGGGACGCAATGGGTGGCGATAGGCCAGTGCCCCCACGGTGTCGACACCGATTCGGCTGGCCACCTCACCGGCGGCATGCCCGCCCATCCCGTCGGCAACCCCCCAGAGGAGGTTTTCCGCGAGATAACAGTCCTCGTTGTGCGCCCGGACCCGACCGACATCGGTGGCGGCGCCGACCCGGATGCGGATGCCCTGACCGGTGAGCGTGTTCATCCGCCGTCAGTCCCGCCCGGGCTCGGTGAGGCGCACGGTCTCGATGATCCGCTGCAACGCGGCATAGTCACTCTCGATCCGCGGACCCTTGGCGCGCCCGCTGACGAGCACGACCTGGGTGACGGCGCCGCGATCGAGGGCAGCCGCGAGGTGCACGGCCACGCTCGGCGAATGGGGCGGCCCCCACGTGGCGTTGACCGCGGTCCACTCCCGCCCGCCGAACTCGACGCTGAACACCGGGTCCTCGACAAACCAGCCGCGGTCCCGGTCCGGGCGCAACGCCGCGGTCAGAGTCTCGCCGAGGGCGTGGCCGGGGCGTTCGAGATGCACCCACACGTCGAGGGTGGGCTCCGGGTCCTCGCCCCGCTCGATGCCCCGCGCGCTGAGCAGCGCCGCACCGCTGGGGAGCGCCTCCCAGTCCTCGGCAAGATCGAGGGTCACTCCGGGAGGGAGCGGCGACAGTTCGCCCGGGTGGCTCAGCGTGGACATGCGGCGACCTTCCGAGGGACAGTTCAGGACCGTCAGCCTAGTTGCAGCCGTCGCGCCCGGCCCATGGGGAGAACTCCCCATTCGTGACTCGCTCGATGTGGCGCCTGCCGGGCCCGCGGGCCTGACGTCCGGTGGCGGGAGCGCGCCTTGCCGGACCCCTGACGACCCCGGTGACCCCACGGGCGACCAGCCGGGGCGCGCGGCGGCCTCCGCCCGGTCACCCCTCGACGAGCCGCCCGACGAGCCTCCCGACGAGCGGCCCGGCGAGGACGAGCACCGCGCCGAGGATCATGAACGGACCGAAGGCGAACCGCGCCTTGCGCCCCCTCCCCCGCAGCAGCAGCACGAGGGCCGCGACCCCGCCGACGAGGAAGGTCACCACCACCGAGGCGAGCACGTGCGTGACCGAGAGAAAACCGAGCAGCGCCCCCAGGCTCGGGGCCAGTTTGACATCTCCAGCGCCGATGCCCGAGGCACCCCCGAGCAGCGCGAGGGCGAGATAGGCCATCCCCAGGGCCACACCGGCGACCAGAGCGCGCCACCACGGCTGGAGCCCGTTGCCCTCGGCCACGGCGACGCCGAGCAACGCCACCGGCACCACGATCCAGGACGGTTTGGTCCATTGGTTCGGCAGCCGTTGAACGTCGGCGTCGATCGCGGCGAGGATGACCAGCGGACCGGCGCACGCGGCATACACCACCGCCACCCACGGGCGCGGCGCCCACGCGCCGGCGAGCGCCGCACCGGTGCCGGTCGCGGCCGGCATCAGCCACCCGGTGCGCCGCCGCGGCCGGTCCAACTCGTCGGCATACCGGTATGCCGCACCCGCCAGCCAGCCGCGCAACGCCACCACCGGCGCCGCCCCCAGGGCCGCGCCGAGCGCGAGCGCGACCCACCAGGTCACCCGGGGTACTCCGGTTGCTGCGCCCACCAGGTGAGCAGCCGCTCGCGGGCCGCCTCGGGACCGATCGGGCCCTCGTCGAGCCGCACGGACAAGAGGTATTGATAGGCGCGCCCGAGGACCCGCCCCGGCGGGATGCCGAGGACCTCGCCGATCTCGTGCCCGTCGAGTTCGGGGCGGACCGCCTTGAGTTCCTCCTGGGCCAGGAGGGTCTCGATCCGCGCCTCCAGGGCGTCGTAGGAGGCGGCCAGCCGGCGGGCCTTGCGTTGGTTGCGGGTCGTGCAGTCGGCGCGGGTGAGGCGGTGCAGGCGCGGGAGGAGGTCGCCGGCGTCGGTGACGTAGCGGCGCACGGCCGAGTCGGTCCAGGCCCCGTCGCCGAACCCGTGGAAACGCAGGTGCAACTCGACGAGCCGAGCGACCTCCGTCGTCGTCTCCTTGTCGAACCGCAGCGCCTTCATCCGCTTGGCGGCGAGTTTGGCCCCGACGACCTCGTGGTGGTGGAAACTCACCCCGCCGCGCGGCGCGAACCGCCGGGTCGCGGGCTTGCCGATGTCGTGGAGCAGGGCGGCCAGGCGCAGCACGAGGTCGGGCCCGGGCACCGACTCCGGCGGCCCGTCGGCCGGCCCCTCCTGGGCGATCGCCTGCTCCAAGACGGTGAGGGAGTGTTCGTAGACGTCCTTGTGGCGGTGGTGTTCGTCGATCTCCAGTTGGAGGGCGGGCAACTCCGGCAGGGCGTATGCCGCGAGCCCGGTGTAGACGAGCACCTCCAGCCCCGCGCGGGGGTGCGCCCCGAGGAGGAGTTTGACGAGTTCGTCGCGGATGCGTTCGGCCGAGACGATTTCGAGGGAGGACGCCATCTCGCTCATCGCCGTGAGCACCTCGGGCGCGGGCGCGACCCCGAGTTGGGAGACGAACCGGGCCGCGCGCATCATCCGCAGGGGGTCGTCGCCGAAGGACACCTCGGGGGGCCCGGGGGTGCTCAGGACCCGGTCACCCAGGGCGGACAACCCGGCATACGGATCGACAAAGGCGAGGCCGGGCAACCGGATGGCCATCGCGTTCATCGTGAAGTCGCGACGGCGCAGGTCGTCCTCGAGGGTGTCGCCGAAGGCGACGATCGGTTTGCGGGTGACCCCGTCGTAGGCATCGGCCCGGTAAGTCGTCACCTCGACGACGGTCGCGCCGCGCCGGGCCCCGATCGTGCCGAAGGCGCGCCCCATGTCCCAGGTGGCGCTGCCCCAGGCGGCGAGGATGCCCTCGGTGACCTCCGGGCGGGCCGAGGTCGTGAAATCGAGGTCCGGCGACACCCGGCCGAGGAAGGCGTCGCGCACCGGTCCGCCGACGAGGGCCAACTCGTGTCCGGCGGCGGCGAAGCGTTCCCCGAGGTCGGTGAGCAACGGCAGCACCGGTGCCAGATGGGCGACGGCGGCGCGCAGGGTCGAGGCGGGGACAGACGCAGACATGATTCCTCAAGGGTAAGTGCAGTGTCCGACGCACAGAGCGCGCCGGCGACCAGCACGACCGGGGTCGACTGTGGTTGAGTGGTCGGGACGGCGGGCCTTGACCAGGGCAGCCGGGACGAGGAATGCAGCGACTCGGCGAACGAGGAGGGAACTATGGGGGAGCGACAAGGCCGGGTGATCCTGGCGATGCTCGTCCTGGCTGCCGGCCTGTCGGTGGGGGGCCCGGCGGCGGCTCAGCCGGCGATGCCGGGCGAGGCAGGGGCCATCCCGGTGGTGCGGACCTTCGGCTATGTGGTGCCCGATTCGGGGGTTGCGGTAGCGGGCGTGGTGCACCAGGTGACGCGCGTGCCGCACGGGACCTTGGTGGTGTGGAGCATCGGCCCGCGGGACCGGGATGTGGCGGTGTCGCGGTTGGTGCGGATGGGGGGCGATTTCAACGACGAGGTGTCGTCGGTGGGGCCGTACTTGGCGAAGGTGGCCGACCCGTCGTCGAAGACCGTCTTGAAGCCGTTGGTGCTGGACAAGAAGTGCTTGTGTAGCGACTTCTTGTCGCGGTCGGGGGAGGTGAAGGCCGGTCGGTTGGTGGTGTTGTATGCCGTGTTCCCGCAGGTGGCGTCGACCACCCGAGTCGTCGATCTCGATCTCGGGGGGTTCGGGAGTTTCGTGTCGGGAGTGCCGGTGACCAGTAGCGCGGGCTTGGGGCCGGCGGGGTCGCAGGGTGTCCCCGACCTGGGTGTGGGTTGGCCTGGGTATCCCGCCGACGAGCAGGTGGCGGCCGCGGTCGCGGCGGACAAACCGGCCGCGGTGTGGGACATGACGGTGCGCACGGGGCGCGCGGACAATTCGGCCCGGGTGGCCGAAGGGACACAAACGACGGTCGACCTGGCCGCCGATGTGCTATTCGCCTTCGATGCTGCGGAGTTGACCGGTGCGGCGACGTCGGGATTGACCTTGGCGGCGGAGCGGATCAAGGCCGCGAAGGCATCGTCGGTGACGGTGACCGGCTATACCGATAGCACGGGCCCGGATGCATACAACCTGACGTTGTCGCAGCGGCGGGCCGAGGCGGTGCGGGGTGCGCTGGCCGGGCTCGTGCCAGGGGTGCAGATCACCGCGACCGGCAAGGGTGAGGCGGACCCGGTGGCCTCGAACGACAACGCCGAGGGTCAGGCGCTCAACCGGCGAGTCAGCATTGTGTTCGAGGGGGGCCGGTGAGAATGCGGCAGCACTCAGGTCGGGGTGCGGTGGTCGCTGCGGTGCTCGCGAGCGTGTTGTTCACGGTCGGGGGGTGTACCGGTGATCGGACCGCGCCGTCGGCGGGTGCTGGGTCCGCTGCCGCGGATGCGGCGGCCGAGGTGACGCGCCAGGCATTTGCGTCGACGCCGCGGGCGGAGGCTCTCGGAACGGTCACCGGGACGATGGTGCGCCAGCAGGGGCAGCAGACCGCCGAGGTGCTCTCGGTGCAGACGTCGGCGGAGGGCACGACGTTGCGGTGGCGGTTGAAGAGTGCCGATGGCCGGGCGCAGACGTTGGCCTGGCTGTGGGGGGTGGCGCCACTGTCGGCCAACGAGCCGTTGGGGGATCTGCGGGCGGTCCGGTTGACCACGGCCGACGGCACGTACTACCTCGCGACGATCTACGACCGGATCCGGTACGGGGGCAAGTCGAGTACCTACTGTTTGTGTTCGTTGATGCCGCACAGCCTTCCCGCCGGTGGGGCCGTGGAGTTGTACGGCTTCTATCCCCCGCTCCCCACCGGGACGGCCACCGTGACCGTCCAGATCGCCGGCCTCCCCGACATCACCAACATCCCGGTGACCAAGGCCGATACGTAAACAGGGCGTGAACGGCGCGACGCCATTCGGAGGTCGGGCCGACCAATCCCACTGGTTACAGTGGCCGGTATGAGTCATGCCGCCGCCGAACCGCCCGCGGTTCCCCGACGGCTCCCCAGTGTCGAGGAACGCTCCGCCGGTGGCGTCGTCGTCGACATCCAGGACGGCCAGGCCCGAATCGCCGTCATCGCCCGCCGTAACCGGGCCGGCCGGGTCGAATGGTGCCTGCCCAAGGGGCATATCGAACTCGGCGAAACCCTCCCCCAGACCGCTGCCCGCGAGGTCGCCGAGGAAACCGGCATCCTCGGCCGGGTTCTCATCGAACTCGGCACCATCGACTACTGGTTTGCCGTCGGCGACCGGCGCATCCATAAATACGTCCACCATTACCTCCTCGAGGCCATCGGCGGCGACCTCACCATCGAGAACGATCCCGACCAGGAAGCCATCGACGTCGCCTGGTTGCCGTTGCGCGAGGCCCACCAGCACCTCACCTTCCCCAACGAGCGCCGGATTGCCCGGATGGCCTGGCAGCGTTTGGCCGGAGATCTCTGATGACTCGCCCGGTGGCCCGGCGCCGGGGCCTGTGGATTGCGCTTGTCGTCACGCTCTTCCTCTGGGTACCAGCCGCCGCTCTCCCCCTACCGCACGCCGCCGCCCATTCGGATGCCGCCCCGCGCGCGACGGCCCACTCGGACGCCGCCCCGCGCGCCACGGCCACCCCCCTCACGTTGTCGCTGGCCACGATCACCCCGACCGTCGCCACGGCTGACGAGTCGACCAGCCTCACGGTGACGGTGAGCAACCCCGGCACCACGGCATACCCCGGCGGGATCGCCCAGGTGGTGAGGGGCGACGCACGGCTCGCGACGCAGGGCGAGGTGGACGCCTGGGCGACCGATCGCACCCCGGCCAGCGGGGCCGTCCTGGCGACCGCTGCCGTGCCCGCCCTCGCCGCCGGGGCCCAGACGGCCATCACGCTGACCCTGCCGCGCGGCGCCGACCTCACCGCCCGCTCCTCCGAGGTACTCCCGGTGAGCGTGGAGGTGGGTTCGATCGTGGTGCACACGTTCGTTGCGGTGGTGCGCGCCAAGGAGTTCGAACCCCTCTCACTCGCTTGGTTGGTGCCGCTCACCCCCGATCCGGATCCGGTCCGGTATGCCGCGCCCTCGCCCCAGCGGTGGCACGCCTGGCAGGCCGCGCTCGCCACCGGGGCCCGGCTGGACCGGATCGTCACCTCGTGGACCAGCCCGGAGGTGACGCTTGCCGTCGACGCCGACCTGATCGCCCCCGATTCAGGGCTGCGGCCCGGCAACCCGTCCAGGGCCTCGCCGACACCGAGTGCATCGGTCACCTCGAGCCCGAGCGCTTCGGTGCCGACCGGTGGCGACCTGGAGCAACTGTCCCCCGTGCGCGCCGAGGCCCTCGTCCGCGCCGCCGGTGCCGCCCGGCTGCGGGCCGCCCTCGCCGGACAGGCACTGACCGTCCTGCCCCGCCACGATCCCGACCTGGACGCGGTGGCCCCTGACCCGGCATACGCCTCGACCCTGCGCGGCGCCCAGGCCGCGGCCACCGAGGTCGCCGCCTCCCTCGGCGGGACGACCGACCTCGAGTGGCCGATGAGCAACAGGTACAGCGACGAGCAGGCGGCCCGTTATGCCGCCGCCACCGGTGCCGCCGGGCAGGCCGTCGTCGTCGACCGGGACGCCCTCGAGTGGCGCCTCGACCAGGGTGATGCTGGCCGTCGCTCGGTGGGCGGCATCCCGCTGCTCGCCCGCGAACCCGCCCTCAGCGCGGCGGCCACGACCGCGGCGCGCGCCGACGCCCATGGCTGGGGTCGGCTGACGTTCCTCGCCCACAGCTACGTCCTCCTCAACGAGTCCCCCGGGCTGGCCCGCACGGTGCTCGTCGCCCCCGCGCGCGATCTCGACCCCGACCCGGCGGCCACCGCGGCCCTACTCGACACCGCGCGCACGACCCCCTGGTTGGCCACGACGACCGTCGCCAACCTCGTCACCCAGGCCAGGCGCGCGCCGGCCGCCACGGCCCCGGTCACCGCCGTCACGCCACCGGCCGGCGCGCCCGGGTCGGGACCGCTGGCAGCGGCCGCCCAGCGGACCACCCTCGCCCACACTCGCAGCCAGGCCGCGACCCTCGGACAGATCCGTTCCGATGGCGGCGCGTCGGCCGCAGACTGGGCGGCGCGGTTGGACGCGCTCACCGCGACCGGCTGGCGGAGCAACCCGGCCGGTTTCCAGACCGCCCTCGAGTCGGTGCGCGCCGAAGTGGCGGCGACCGCCGACGCGGTCCGGGTGGCTCCGCAGACGATCAACTTCCTCGCCGACAGTGGCCGCGTCCAGGTGACCGTGCTCAATACTCTTGACGTGCCCGTCACGAATGTCCGCGTGCGCCTGGTCCCGGGCAACTCGAATCTGCGGATCGAGGGGGACACCAAGGAGGTGTCCATCGGGGCCCAAAGCCGCGCCACCGTCACCTACGACGCGACCGCCATCGCCGCCGGCCAGGTCCTTGTCGACGCGCAGGTGCTCGGGCCGCTCGGCGCGCCGGTCGGTCCGACGACGACTGTCCTCGTGCGCGTGAGCCCGACCGGGGCCGGGGTCTACTGGTCCCTCGGGGTGCTCACCCTCGTCGTGTTCCTCCTCGGGTTGCAGCGCAACCGGCGCCGGCGCGGCCGCGCCGGGGATTCGGCACCGGCGCCACCCGCCAACGCGGTCAACGTCGAGGACACCATGCCCCTGAACCGGGAGGGTGCGTTATGAGCCGGCGCCCCCCGGGAAGACACCGTCACGTTCGTGGGCGCGCGCAAGCCCCCGGCCCGGCTCGTCGAGACGGCCACCAAGACGTGGCCGTGGCCCGATCGGGCCTGATCATGGCCTCCGGCACCGCCACCAGCCGGGTCCTCGGGCTGGTCCGCGTGGCTCTCCTCGGCGGCATCATCGGCACGACCGGTCTGACCGCCGACGCCTTCCAGGTCGCCAACACGCTGCCCAACCAGTTCTATCTCATCCTCGCCGGCGGCATCCTCAACGCCGTCCTCGTCCCGCAGATCATCAAGGCCGACACCCATGAGGACGGCGGCGAGGCGTTCATCAACCGGCTCATCACCTTGGCCCTGGCGCTGCTCACCGTCGTCACCATCCTCACCACGGCGGCCGCACCCTGGCTCGTGCGCCTCTACTTCGACACAACGAACCCGCAGGCCCTGGCCCTGTCGACAACCTTCGCCTACGTCTGCCTGCCCCAGATCTTTTTCTACGGGCTCTACACCGTGCTGGGACAAGTGCTCTCCGCGCGCGGCCGGTTCGCGGCATACATGTGGGCGCCCGTCATCGCCAACGTCGTCGCCCTCGGCGGCCTGGTCGCCTTCCTCGTCCTGCGGCTGCCCAGCCAGGCCCCGCCGCAGGAGTGGACGCCGCTCATGATCTGGGTGCTCGCCGGCTCGGCCACGGTGTCGATCGCCATCCAAGCCGTATTCCTCGTTATCCCATTGCGGCGCATGGGCTTTCGCTATCGCCCGACGTGGGGATTCCGTGGCGTGGGCCTGGGGTCGGCCTCGAAGGTGGCCAAGTGGACGTTCGCCGCGGTGCTCGTCGCCCAGGCCGGTTTCATCGTCACCTCCAAGACCCTCACCTGGGCGAGCGACAATGCGCTGCCCGGGCAGGATTTCGCGGGCCGGTTCGCGTTCGACAACGCGTTCCTGCTCTTCATGCTCCCGCACTCGCTGGTCACGGTGTCGCTCGTCACGGCGCTGTACACCCGGATGTCGCGGGCGGTGGCGACCCGGGATCAGGTCGCCTTGCGGGCCGACCTGCTCAAGGGCTTGCGGCTGCCGGCGGTCGTTCTCGTGCCCGGCGTCGTCGTCGGCATCGCCTTCTCGCCGCTGCTGCTGCGCGCCTTCCTCCTCGGCAACTCGACCACCCAGACCGATGCGGTGGCCGTCGTCGCGATGGCGCTCTTCCTCGGTGTCATCCCCTACGGCTGGGTCTACCTCAGCGAGCGCTACTTCTACGCCCACGAAAACGCCCGCACCCCGTTCTTCGTCCAGGTCGTCGTCACCTCCGTGTCGGTCACCGGGGCGCTCCTCGCCCGGAGCATCGGGCCGGGGACGGCGGCGATCGTCATCGGGGTCGGGCAGTCGTTGGCGTATGCCGTGGGCGGCGTCCTCGGGTTCACTCTCGTCCGGCGTCAGGTCGGCCGGATCGGCATCGCGTCGGTCCTCACGACCTACCTGCGCCTCGGTGTGCCCGCCGTCCTCACCGCCGGTGCCCTGTTGTTCGCCCTCCACCGGTTCACCGAGGGGCATGCCCTGGCGCGCATCCCCGGTGCCGGGCTGGCCGCGGGGTGCGCCCTCGTGACCGCGGCCGTCTCCTGGGGCGTCGCGCATGCCCTGCGGGTGCCCGAGGTCGGTGAACTCCTCGGCCCCCTCGTCCGGCGACTGCGCCGACACTGACGCGGGCAGCTCGCGCGGTGTGGTCCAGCGCGCTGGTCACCCGGTGCGCCTACGATGAGAGGCCGAGCGGGTGATCGGCACCCGTGCCGGCCTGGGCGCGCCCGGGACGCCAGACCGTTGAGGAGGGCCCGTGGAGGGCATCGGACCCGGCACGACGCTGGGCGGACGCTATGTCGTCGGGACCCGACACTCCCAGAGCCAGGGAGCCGAACGCTGGGGGGCCAGCGACGCCCAGACCCGTGCGCCGGTCGAGATCCTCGCGCTCCCGACGGCCGATCCCCGCAGCGCCGCCCTCCTCGACGCCGCCCGGATGGCCCGTACGCTGCGCGTTCCCGGCCTGGTGGCGATCCTCGACCTGGGCGCCGACGGCGCGGTCTCCTGGGTTGCCGAAGCCCCGGTGACGACCGCGCGATCCCTGGCCGCACTCATCGATGCCGGTGGGCTGCCCGCCGAAGAAGTGCGCCGGATCGTCGGTGAGGCAGCCACCGCCCTCGACGCCGCCGCCAGTCGCGGCATGCACCACACCCAGTTGGGTCCCGAGGATGTTTTCCGCACTCCCGAAGGACTGGTCGAGGTGCGGGGCGTGGCGACCGCCCATGTTCTCGCCGGCGGCAATGACGACAGCGGTGCCGCGGCCCGAGCCGACGCAGTCGCGCTGGGGGCGTTGGCGTATGCCGGTCTCACCGGTTTCTGGCCCCTGCTGCGGCCCTGTGCCCTCAGCCCGGCGCCCCGGCTCGGGGCCGGAGTAGCCGCACCCTCGGAAATCGCCGCGGGGGTGTCGCGGGATCTCGATGCTCTGTGCGTCGCGATGCTCACCAACGACTCGGGGCCACGCACACCCGGCGAGGTCGCTCAGGCCATCGGTCCGTGGCCCTCGCGGCCCCAAGTGGGGTCACCGACCGAACGCTTCGGTCTCTCCCGGGTGGTGGGGAGGCGTTCCTCGCCGTCGGTGCCAAAGGAAGCCGCGGCGGACACCCTGTTCTTGCCCCTCCCTGCACCGGCCGCCACCGCGCGACCGCCGCGAGCGGGCCCGAGCCCCGCTCAGCGAACGACTCGGCGCGCCGAGCCCCGCCCGGCCCCAAGTACGGCCGGTCGATCCGCACCACGTCCGCCCGCGCGCCCGGCGCCGCGACCACCACGCGCGGTCCCCCTTGAGCCTCCCCTGCCTGGACTGCCGGCCCAGCCTCTCAACCGCAGTGAGTCACGCCTGGCGCTGCTCATCGTCGTCACTCTGGTGTTCGCCTCGCTGCTCGCCGGACTGTACGGCGTCTCCAAGATCGGGTCCCGGACGGCATTGGACCTCAGCGGCGCCGCCACTCATTCCTCCGCGTCCCCGAAACCGACCGGCACCGGCGCCAGCCCGAGCTCCAGCGGCCTGCAGCCCTTGGCGATCCTCAGCGCCGACGGCTTCGACCCGCTCGGCGACAACGCCGAAAACAGTCAGGCCGCCCCCAAGGTCTTCGACGGCAACCCCGCCACGCAATGGGTGAGCGAGGGGTACGCCACCGCTGAGCTCGGGGGTCTGAAGTCCGGTGTGGGCGTCATCGTCGACCTCGGGCCCAATGTGCGAGCCAAGCAGGTCACGCTCACCTTGGGTGCCGCGGCGAACTTGGAGTTGTATGCCGCCTCCACCCGTTCCCTCGACGGCGCCGTCAAGTTCGGGGCGACCACCGATGCCAAGGGCACGGTGACCATCCCGGTGCCGGCGGCGGCCACGGGCAAGCAGTACCTCATCGTGTGGTTCACGTCCCTCACCCAGGCCGGCGACGGGTACTACCGGGCCGTCCTCGGTGAGATCTCGGTGATGGGCTGACCGCGGCCCTGCCCGGGAACCATCACGCCTGGCTGCTCGTCTCCTACACAGACCTGCCCATCACCGACGCAGCCCTGTGTCCCCGTGCTTGAGACCGAAGACCTCGACCTGCCCCGGAGGTAACCGTGAGCGCACCGAAGCGGTGGTCGCGCTCATCGCCGAACCCCGACGAGGACCCCACCGGCATCCGCGACCTGCTCCGTGATTTGCCCGATCCCGAGCCCATGCCCGAGGACCTCGTCCACCGCATCCGGCAGGCCGTGACCGCCGTGCCAGACACCGATGGCACCGGGAGGGCCACCGCGGCGAGCGGCATACCGGCCCTGGGCGGCACCCGGGACCGGTGGGCCTCACGGAGCCGGATCTGGGTCCTTGCCGGGGGGGTGGCCGCTGCTGCCGGCACGGCCGTGGTGTTCGTCGGTGGCATCACCGGCGGGTGGTCCGTGCTCGATGGCGCGGCCACGACGAGCGAACTGTCGCTCGCGACGGCCGCCGCGCCGCAGACCAAGGAGCCCTTGACGGCGCCACTCAGCGGATCGGCCGCGGGGGGCGCGATCGTCATCACTGCCTCGACGCAGGACTTCGCCGCCGCCGACCTCGCCGCCGCCGCGGAACGGGCCCTGACCGCCCCCGCGCCGCTGACCCGCCCGGTCGCGGCCGCGGAGAAACCCGAACGGGTCGCTTCGCCCGCTGGGGCGCGGGACTGCGCCGACGCGCTCGGAGTGGCGGCCGGCGCCGACCTCACCGTCGTCCTGGGCCGGCTCGACGGGGCCCCGGCCGCGCTCCTCGTGGCAACGACGGCGGCCCGGCACACGGCATACCTCGTCGGGCGCGACTGCCGCACCGGTGACCCGCAGCGGCGCGCGGGCCCGGTCGAGTTCTGAGCGCCGGGAACACCGCGGCCCTAGGATCGGTTGCCACGACGGGTCGCCGCGCGCCGCGCCCCCTGCCCCAACTCCCCTACGAAGGACGGTATGCCGTGCCCGCCGAGGTCGCCCCTGACGTCTCCGAGGTCCGTGACGTCATCATCATCGGTTCCGGCCCAGCCGGTTACACCGCGGCTGTGTATGCCGCCCGAGCCCGGCTCGAGCCGCTCGTCTTCGAGGGGTCGGTGACCGCGGGCGGTGCCCTGATGAACACGACCGAGGTCGAGAACTTCCCCGGCTTCCGCGACGGAATCATGGGCCCGGACCTCATGGACAACATGCGGGCCCAGGCGGAACGGTTCGGGGCCGAGCTGGTGCGCGACGACGTCGAGGCCGTCGAGTTGGACGGCGCGGTCAAGGTGGTCGTCGACTCGGCCGGCACCCGGCACCGCGCCCGCAGCGTCATCCTGGCGATGGGGTCGGCCTATCGCGAACTGGGGCTGCCGGACGAGAAGCGGCTGTCCGGGCACGGCGTGTCATGGTGCGCGACATGCGACGGGTTCTTCTTCCGGGACCAGGACATTGCCGTCGTCGGCGGCGGGGACTCGGCCCTGGAGGAGGCGATGTTCCTGGCGAAGTTCGCCCGAACGGTGACGGTCATTCACCGCCGGGATGCGTTGCGGGCGAGCAAGATCATGGCCGACCGGGCGCTGACGCACGAGAAGATTCGGTTCGCCTGGAACTCGACCGTCGACACCCTCCACGGCGACCGCAAGTTGACCGGTATCACCCTGCGCGACACTGTGACTGGTGAGTTGCGCGAGTTGGCGGTCACCGGCTTGTTCATCGCCATCGGCCACGATCCGCGCAGTGCGCTCGTCGCCGGGCAGGTTGGCCTGGACGAGGGCGGCTATGTCGTCTGCGAGGGCCGGTCGACGCGCACCAACCTGCCCGGGGTCTTCGCGTGCGGCGACCTCGTCGACCACACCTACCGCCAGGCCATCACGGCCGCGGGCTCGGGGTGCTCGGCGGCCCTGGATGCCGAACGGTTCCTCAGCCACTGATCCCGGGCGCGCCCTGCCCGCGGTGTGCTTGCGGGGTGGCCTTGCCTTCCGCCTGTCGGCTCCACCCCCTCCCGTCGGCTCCACTCCCTAGACTGACCATCGACTTCCGCTTTCCCGAAAGGAACCCCATGGCTGACCTCAAGGCCGTCACCGATGCCACCTTCGAGACCGAGGTGCTCGCGTCCGACAAGCCCGTGCTTGTCGACTTCTGGGCCCCCTGGTGCGGGCCGTGCCGGGCCGTGGCCCCGATCCTCGAAGAAATCTCGCGCGACCTCGGCGACAAACTCGAGATCGTCAAGCTCAACACCGACGAGAACCCCGCGGTGACCGGCCGGCTCGGCATCACGAGCATTCCGACGATGCACCTGTACAAGGGCGGTGAGATCGTCCAGACCTTCATCGGGGCGCTGCCCAAGCCCAAGTTGGTCAAGGGCTTGGAGCCCTTCCTCAACTGAGGTTCGACCCCACCTCAATCGACATACATGTCTGTTGTGGTGGATCGTCCGGGTTGGGACCCGGACGATCCACCACAAGAAGCGCCGACGCCCGTGGGCCGGCGGCATACCGGCGTTAGAGTCCGGTGCTGCGCGGTTCCCTGAGGTTCATGATGTCGAGGATCCGGTGGAGGTCTTCGACAGAGGCGAAGTCGATCGTCACTCGGCCCTTGCGGGTGCCCAGGGCGATGGCGACCCGGGTGTCGAGACGGTCGCTGAGATCGGCGGCGAGGTCGTCGAGTTGGGGGCGTCGGCCGCCCGGTCGTGGCTTTCGCCGGACCGCAGGCGCTGTCTGGGCGTCACCGAGGGCGACGATCTCCTCCGTGCTGCGCACCGATAGGCCCTCGGCGACGATCCGCTGGGCGAGTCGTTCCATGGCGGCCCCGTCGCTCAGGGCGAGCAGGGCCCGCGCATGCCCGGCGCTGAGCACCCCGGCCGCGACCCGACGGGCCACGAGCGGCGGCAGTTTGAGCAGCCGCAGCGTGTTGGAGACCTGGGGGCGGGAGCGACCGATGCGGGTGGCGAGTTCCTCTTGGGTGCAGGAGAAATCGTCGAGAAGTTGCTGATAGGCCGCGGCCTCTTCGAGTGGGTTGAGTTGCGAGCGGTGCAGGTTCTCCAGGAGGGCGTCGCGCAGCAGGTCGTCGTCGTCGGTCGCCTTGATGATGGCGGGCACGGTGTCCTTGCCGGCGGCTCGGGATGCCCGCCAGCGACGTTCACCCATGACGAGTTCGTAGTGAACGTCGGCGTCGGCGTCCGCGTCCGGGGCGAGCGGGCGCAAGACGACCGGCTGGAGGACCCCGATTTCGGTGATCGAGTGGACGAGTTCGGCCATGTCGTCCTCGTCGAACACCGTGCGCGGCTGGCGCGGGTTGGGGCGGATGGCCGCCAGCGGCACTTCGGCGAAAGTGGCGCCCGGCACCTCGACGAGTCCGTCGCCCTGGGGGGCCTGATGATCCGGGAGGCCCTCCGTGGCGGTCGGGTCAGCCTGGGATGTCTCGGTCCTCACGAGCGCGGTCGGTGGGTGCGGGTCCGATTCACCAATCGGCGACTCGGTGGCGGACACGGGCGGGCTGGAACTGAAGAAGACGTCGATGGGGCGGTCACTCGGGGCGCTCGGTGGCCCGCTCGGGATGAGAGCCCCTAGTCCGCGGCCAAGGGCTCGGCGCTTCTCGCTCATCGCGTCTCCTCCTGCCGGGCAGCACGCTCGGCCATTTCGGCGGCGGCTTCCAGATAGGACAGGGCACCGCTGCTGTTCGGGTCGTAGGTCATGACGGTCTGGCCGTGGCTGGGTGCCTCGGAAATGCGCACCGACCGCGGGATCACCGCCCGGAACGTCTCCTGGGGGAAGTGCTGACGCACCTCGTCGGCGACCTGTGCCGCGAGCCGGGTCCGGCCGTCGAACATCGTGAGCAGGATTGACGAGACATGGAGCCCCGGGTTGAGGTGGCTGCGGATGAGGTCGATGTTGTTGAGCAACTGGGACAGCCCCTCGAGTGCGTAGTACTCGCACTGGATCGGGATGAACACCTCGCGCGCCGCGACGAAGGCGTTGATGGTCAACAGCCCAAGACTAGGCGGGCAGTCGATGACGACGTAGTCGACGGATTCGCCGCCGGTGTCGTCCAGGTATGCCGTGATGGCCTTGTTGAGGCGCGTCTCACGCGCGACGAGCGACACGAGTTCGATTTCCGCGCCCGCGAGGTCGATGGTGGCCGGCGCACAGAAGAGGCCGGGGACGTCGGGGCAGGGCTGTACCACGTCCGTGAGTGGACGTCCGTCGACGAGCACGTCGTAGATGCTGGGGATGTCCGCGTGATGGTCGATACCGAGGGCCGTGCTGGCGTTGCCCTGCGGATCGAGATCGACCACAAGCACCCGGGCGCCTGCCTGCGCGAGGGCCGCGGCCACGTTCACGGTGGTGGTCGTCTTGCCGACGCCCCCCTTCTGGTTGGCCACCGTGAGGATGCGGGTATGCCGCGGTCTCGGGAAGGTCCGCCCCACGAGTGTGATCCGTTTGCGGGCGTCTTCGGCCACGGCCTGAGCGAGGGGGCTGTCGTTGTCGCCGGGCGGTAGCGCATCGGCGAGCGCCGATATCGCCGCCGCAGTCGATGTTTCACGTGAAACATCGTCCGAGTTGGGGATCGGCAATCCATCCCCCATCGCGGGCCCTGCCTCCGGCCGATTATCGGCCCGATGGGTAGTGGCCGGACCCTGGGAGGTGGCGGGTCTTTCCACCAACTCCGCGTCGCTCCGTGCCGGCGTTGCGGCGTCTGCGTCATCATGACTTGAGGTCACATTCGCCGCCTCCCTGCCTACCTCCCCAGGTGGTGTTTCACGTGAAACATCTTCATCGCTGGTGTCTTCCATGGAACCGGATTCCGCGCCTTCGCTGGGGCGATGGGTGTCGGTCAGGGGCACGCCCGTCGACTGCGTCGTGCCGTGTACCTCGCCGGCAGTCGCTGCGTCTGACTCATCGGCACCGTCATCCCTCGATGTTTCACGTGAAACATCGACAACTTGTCGTGATGAGTCGTACCTCAGGACGGTGTCGGCGGCCGGCCATCCCAGTGGTCGGGTAGGCGCGCCAACGAGTTGGGGGTAGCCGATACCTTCGGTGATGACGCGTTGGGTGACGACGTCTTGGATCACAGGAGTGGCCTTCGTCGGGGAATGGGGCACTTCATCAAACCCCAACAAGGGCCACGACACCAACCGCGACCGTGGCCGCGTAGCGTTAGACAGCCGGGGCGGTATGCCGCCCGGGATGCCCGCACCCAGATGCTCGCCGCGGTCGACGCCCGGGATGCCCGCCGCGGTTGGCTCCCCAGATTGGAGACCGCCCCGGTGCCTACCTGGGCCGTCGTCCTGCCCGGCCCGGGAAGGGTCAGGAAATGCCGCGACCGAGCGTACTGGGACAAACAGGCCCGCCGGGGGACAGGGGCACCGGGTCACGAGCCAAACTCGGCCCAGCCCCCACGTGCGTCTCAGCACACATGGGCCTCGCCCTCGTCGCACACGACGCCAACCTCCAATCCCCCTCACGACGTGCGCCTCATCCCCGCCACTGGGCAGTCCCCTCTGGCCCTTGACACGCACCGCGACTCACCTCCGCCACGCACTGCGACTCACCCCCTGCACGCACCCCAACCCCCCTCCGCACGACGGGCACCTGTCTCCCCGCGCGAACCGCGCCTCACCCCCGCAAGGCATCACCGGACCCACCTCCGCACGACGGGCACCCGTCTCCCCGCTCGAACCGCGCCTCACCCCCTGCCCACACCCCGGCCCCCTCCGCAGGACGTGCACCTCTGTCCCCGGACGAACCGCGCTTCCCTTCCCCCATGAAGTGCCCCCCAGCGCACGGCATCGCCCTTCCCAGGAACACCGCCCGAAACGGCCACGAGCGAACAATCAACGAACCCGCCTCCGTCCAGTTGGGGATGCACCGCAAGCACAGACACCCGCCGGGCTTTCCGTGCTGGTCGAGGGTTTGGCTGGGCCTTCTCGTCCCAACGACGGGTTGGGCGAGCCCAACCACCGCCTAGACCGCACCATGAACTCACACCCCGCGGGAGCGCCCTATCGCCGCCGACCGCACCATCTGGCGTTTGCCAGCGGGCTGGGACCACGTCGTGCGAACGAGCATGGGGCCAGCTGGACGTGCCGTTGACGATTACGGAACTCCGTGGTGCCCTCAACCTCGGCGCGCTGGCGTTGGTGGTGTATGAGGCCCGCGATGATGACGGTGTGCGCCGGAGGCGCCGACGACGATGGCGGACTGGGCGAGAGGGGCGTCGCTGGTGAGACTGAGCCGCTCGGCTGGTGAGCGATTGGAGCCCCAGATCGTGGAGGCATGGCAGTGACGTTCGACGACGACCTCGGAGAAGCCGTTGGTCTTGGTCGGGTCCAGGGTGCGGAGGGCGAAGTTGTTGACAACGAGCGAATTGAGGCAGGTCAAGCGGCGGGCCGCGCGGCGACGACGCAGCAACCCCCGACTAGACAGTCCACAGTGGCCCTCGACAGCGATCGCTGCCACTGATCGAGTTGCCAGCATGACGTGAGCAGCGAAGCGGCCCAGGGAACTCCGTCGCGTGACCCCCGGACCACCGGCACGTCAACCACCGACGCCGATCCCGGCGCCGCAACCAGTGGAATCAACCCCGCGAGCGGCCGGCCCGCCGAGGCCGAGGGGCAAAGGTCGCATCGACGGTGAGCACCGCTTCGTCGAGGAGCCCCGCACCATGAGCGCTCACCGATGCAGACACCAAGCCCAAGCGCGCCAAGGCGGCCCGATCCTCGGCCAACTCCACCGCGGCCGAACGCCCCTTCATCGCGACCAGCCTGCCGCCCGGGCGCAACAGCGGAACACACCACAGCGCGAGTTTGCCCAGCCGGGCCACCGCCCGCGCCGTCACGAACTCGGCCGCCAACCCGCCACGCAACTCCTCGGCCCGCCCCCGGTGCACGGTCACATTCGTGAGCCCCAGCGCCGTCACCGACTCGGCCAACCAGGTCGTGCGCCGCAGCATCGGCTCGACAAGGTGCACATCGAGGTCGGGACGAGCGATCGCCAGCGCGATCCCAGACAGCCCCGCACCCGAACCCACATCGATAACCATGGCCCCCACCGGGAACGCGTCCTCGATGACCGCACAGTTAAGAACGTGCCGATCCCACAGGCGCGGCACCTCCCGCGGTCCGATGAGCCCGTGGCTGACCCCTGTGTCGGCCAGCCTCGCGACGAACGCCTCCGCCAACCACACCCGGTCACCAAACACCGCCGCCGCCACTCCCGGCACCGGCGGCACCGGCCCGACATCCGGCACCCGTATGCCGCGCTCCCCAGGACGCTCCCCTTCCGCCTCAGTTGCCGGTATGCCGCCGCGGCCACCATCCACCTCGGCACCAGTCACCTCGGCACCAGCCTCCCGAGGCTCGTCGCCTCCATCACCCGGCTCGGTCGCGGCCACGTCGCCAACTACGCCCGCCACGATGACTCCGTCCTCGACGGCAACCGATGTTTCACGTGAAACATGCCCACTCGGCATACCGAAAACCCCCCACGAGAGCGGTCCGCGACGCCGGGCTCAGGCCGGCGAAATGACGACAAACCGGCGTGGCTCGGTGCCCTCGGACTCGGACGCCAGACCGGAGGCGAGCACCTCGTCGTGGACGACCTTGCGCTCGAAAGCGGTCATCGGCGACAGGGCCTCCCGGGGGCTGCCCGCCCGAACCTTCTCGATGGCAGCACGGGCAATCGTGACGAGGGCGGCGCGCCGATCCGCGCGGTGCCCCGCCACGTCGAGCATGAGCCGGCTCCGTTCCCCGGTCGCACTCTGCACGGCGAGTCGGGTGAGTTCCTGCAACGCCTCGAGGACGGCGGCATCGGGCCCGACCAACCGACGCGGCACCCGCCCCTCTTCGGAGTCGACGATCGACACCGCGGCCCGGTCGCCGTCGATATCGACATCAAGGTCGCCGTCGAGGTCGCAGATGTCGAGGAGGGTCTCGAGGAAATCGGCAGCGACCTCCCCCTCGCGCTCCAACTGGGCCCGGCGGTCGCGGACAGCACTCGGGGCCGGGCCGTTCGAGGCTTCCTCCTCCGCAGCAACCGCTCCGCCGCTGTCCCCCTCGGCGCGGTCCGCGACGGGGTCCGCCACCGATGCGGCCTCTTCCTCGGTGAGCACGGCGGTGTCGACGGGGTTGTCAGTCATCAAAACTCCTCAGGTAATACGCACGGACGGTGATCGTCCCCGAGTCGACGCGCGGCAGCGGCGTCAACGAGTCTTTCGCTTCTTGCTCTTGGGCTGCTGGCGCTGACCACTGACCTTGGGTGCCACGGCGGCGGTCCCGTCCCCACCGGTCGATTGATCCACGGCTCCGATGGTGTCGCCGTCGGTCCCTTCGACGCCATCATCGGCTCCCGCGAGGACAGCGCTGGCGCCGGGAATCGGTTTGCCGCGCCGAGCCAGGCGGGCGTGAAGCGCCCGTTCGGCCTCCGACCCGGGCGCCGGCATTCGCCGGATGACGTAGAACTGCTGCACCATCGACCACACGTTGGTGATGAACCAGTAGATGAGCACCCCGATGGGGAAGTTGACGCCGGACACCGCGAAGATGACCGGCATCGCGTACATGAGCATCTTCTGCTGCTTGGCGAACGGGTTGTCCAGCGCCGACGCCGGCATGTTCTTCGTCATCAACTGACGCTGCGTGGTGAACGTCGTTGCCGACATGAGCACGATGAGCACGATGGTGACGATCTTGGTCGACATCGTCGTGGCGCCCATGAACTTGTCGGACAACTGCGCCGCGAACAGCGTCGCCGACTCCGCCTGGTGCGCGACCGCCTCGGTGATCGGCCCGATCGCCGGCTTCTTGCCCTTGGAGATGTCGGACAGCCCGTTGAGCACCCGGAACAACCCGAAGAAGAACGGGGACTGGACGAGGATCGGCAGACACGAGGAGAAGGGGTTCGTCCCCTCCTTCTTGTACAACTCCATCGTCTCCTGCGTCATCGCCTGACGGGAGTCGGGATCGTTCTTGCCCTTGTACTTCTTCTGGATCTTCTGCAACTCGGGCTGGATCATCTGCATCTTGCGCGATGCCTTGATCTGTTTGACGAACAGCGGAATCATCGCCGCCCGCATGACGATCACCAGCCCGATGATCGCCAGCGCCCAGGTCCATCCCGACTCGGCGGGGAACCCGATGAGGGTGAAGAACTGATGCCAGCCGTACATGATCCACGCGACGAGCAGTTCGATCGGGTAGAGGATCGTGTTGAAGAAGTCGCCCATCATGTCCTTCGGTTCGGTCCCCGCCCGCGGGCAGGGTCGGTGGTGTGGTGGGGTGCGTGGGGAACCGCCATCGCGGACGTCGCGTCGCCGTCCTCTATCGGACCGGCGTTTTCCGGTATGCCGTGGGGCTCGCTTCCCGTCGGCACTGACCTCCCGAGGTGGTCGAGGACCTCACCGGGTCGAGCCGGCACATGGTCAACCCCGCCTGCGGTCCACGGATGGCACCGCCCGAGGCGGCGCATCGCCAGCCAGGTGCCGCGGAGCGGACCGAAGCGCTCCAGCGCGGTCACGGCATACGCGGAACAACTGGGGTAAAAGCGGCAGGAGGGCGGTAGCAGCGGTGAAATCAGCAGCTGGTAGGCCCGCACGACCGCGATCAACGGCCAGGCCAACACCCTGCGGACCCGGCTCATGACGGCGCCAACCGGGCGAGCACCCTTGGCAGCAGACCGCCCACCGCCGCCCTCAACTCGACGAAAGTCGCCTGCGCGGCAGGAGGATTGGCCCGAACGACGACGTCGGTCCCAGCGGGCAACTCGCCGAGGTGGGTGCGCATGATCTCGCGGAGGCGCCGCTTGGTGCGATTGCGGACGACCGCCCCGCCCACGGCCTTGGACACGACGAAACCGACGCGCGGCGGACAGTCCGTGCGCGCCGGGGAGCGGCGTGCGTGCACGACGAGTTGCCTGGATCCGACCCGGACCCCACCTGGACCGCGGAGCACCGACGTGAAATCCGCCCGCTCACGCAGGCGATGCCGCGCCGGGAGCACCGGCTCGGCCTCAGGCGGACAGTTCGGCGCGACCCTTGCGACGGCGGGCAGCCAGGATGGCGCGCCCCGCGCGGGTGCGCATCCGCAGGCGGAAGCCGTGGGTCTTGGCGCGGCGACGGTTGTTGGGCTGGAAGGTGCGCTTGCTCACGGGCTGATCTCTTTCGGCGGCGGGTCAGGGAAGGACCCGGTGGTCTGGTGGCGGCCGCTGGCATCGGTCGCCCTCGTCCGGCCGCGGTGCCGGGGCCGGATCGTCGAGAACGACGCCACGGAAGGAATCACGAGCAGGCGAAAACGCCCGATGCAACAGGCCCATCCACGGTACGGGAGGCGCGAGGGTGCGGTCAAACCAGCCGGAGATGTCCCTTGAGGGGGAGAAACGAGTTAGGATCGCACGCCGAGCGCCTCTGCGCGGGCAGCGACACGCCGAGAATGCGGCATGTCACAAGACCCGCCCGATCCGTTCTACCCACAGTGTGTGGATAATCCTGTGGATACGTCGAGATGACGACCCGACCGGGCGTCTGAGGGGAGCACGCGGTGACCGACACGTCGATGGCGACGGTCTGGATCAGGACGTTGCAGGCCCTGGATCAGGACGGGGTATCCATCCAGCAGCGCGCCTTCCTCTCCCTGGCCCGCCTCGTCGGACTCATCGACGGCACCGCGTTGTTGGCCGTGCCCAACGACTTCACCAAGGACATCGTCGAAAGCCGTCTGCGCGACCGGCTCACCGCCTCCCTGTCGAGCGAGATCGGGCGCGAAGTCCGGTTGGCCGTCACCGTCGACCCCAGCCTTGTCGACGCTCCCTCGGAGGAGGGCGTCGACTCCGCCTCGGCTCCCGGGCCGGGCGCCCGCGACAGTTTCGTCCTTCCTCCGCCGGGAGGACTCGGCGAGGGTGCCCTCCGGGTGGTGTCCGACGATCCCGGCCGCACCGACCACGAACTACGTCGAGCCTTGCGCCGCAACGAACTCGACGACCTTGACGACGACGAGGACCCGCACGGGGGCGCCGGCGGCGACTTCGGCGGCATACCGGATGTGCGGCTGGTGCGGGGCCGCGCCGGCGAACCCGAAGGCATCGAGGTGACCCGGCTCAACCCCAAATACACCTTCGAGAGTTTCGTCATCGGCGCGAGCAACCGGTTCGCCCACGCCGCGGCGACCGCCGTCGCCGAAACGCCGGCCAAGGCGTACAACCCGCTCTTCATCTATGGCGAGTCCGGGCTCGGCAAGACGCACCTCCTCCACGCCATCGGGCATTACAGCCGCAGCCTCTACCCCCACCTCAAGGTGCGCTACGTGAACTCCGAGGAGTTCACCAACGACTTCATCAACAGTATTCGCGACGACAAGGCGGCCAACTTCCAGCGCCGTTACCGCGACGTCGACGTCCTGCTCATCGACGACATCCAGTTCCTCCAGGGCAAGGTGCAAACGCAGGAGGAGTTCTTCCACACGTTCAACACGCTCCACAACGCGAACAAGCAGGTCGTCATCACCAGCGACGTGCCGCCCAAACAACTCGCCGGCTTCGAGGAGCGCATGCGCAGCCGGTTCGAATGGGGCCTCCTCACCGACGTCCAACCCCCCGACCTCGAGACCCGGATCGCGATTCTGCGCAAGAAGGCGATCCACGAGCGGCTCTCGGTGCCCGACGACGTGCTGGAGTTCATCGCCAGCCGCATCTCGACGAACATCCGCGAGCTCGAGGGGGCCCTGATCCGGGTCACGGCCTTCGCCAATCTCAACAAGCAGGCCGTCGACCTCGCCCTCGCCGAGATCGTCCTCAAGGACCTCATCCCCAGCGAGGGCAGCGAGATCACGAGCGCGACCATCATGGCCCAGACCGCGGCATACTTCGGGCTCACCCTCGATGACCTGCGCGGACAGTCCCGGTCGCGGGTCCTCGTCAACGCCCGCCAAATCGCGATGTACCTCTGCCGCGAGTTGACGTCGATGTCCCTGCCGGAGATCGGCAAGGAGTTCAACAAGGACCACACGACGGTCATGCACGCCAACCGCAAGATCGGGCAGCTCATGGCCGAGCGGCGCGCCATCTACAACCAGGTCACCGAACTCACCGGGCGCATCAAGCAACAGTCCCGCTGAAACGACAATCCGGTGAGGCGACGACGGCGCCCTGGTCCGTCAACAATCCACCTATTGGTCAGTTGTTGACGGCGCTGACCCGGCCACTCGGCGCGATGACGAGTTCGCCTGTAGCAGCGGGCTATCCACCGACTGTGCGTAACTCTGTGGACAACTACGGCCACCTTGCGACCCCTATCCCGCACTGTCCCCAGATTGCTGTGGATAACTGTGGAAAAGTACTGTCTCGCGGGGTATCGCCGGGGCTCACCGCGTGAACGGCGTGTGGACGCCCCGCAACAGTCCCCAGTCGCCCGGCGGACATCCACGCGTCACGCACCGGCCATCCACCACCCCCGTTGCCGAGATGACCTGCGCAGATACCGGTTTACCCACAGGATGCACAGGCCCTATGACAACGATGAGATCCCTGACCTAGATTTCGCCCCCCGATCACGAACCCCGGTGCGCCCCACGCGTGCGCCCCACCCCGGGTGTGCACTATGGTCAAAGGTCCCGGGGGCACCGTGGCCGTGTCGGCTGTCACGGCGGTGTCGTCGGCCCGTTTCCCTCGTTCGGGCGCCTGTCGCGCCGGATTGGTCGGTATGCCGTGAAGTTCCGTGTCGAGCGCGATGTCCTCGCCGAGGCGGTCACCTGGGTCGCGCGTGGGTTGCCCGCGCGCCCGCCGGTGCCGGTGTTGGCCGGCATCATGGTGACGGCGAGCAGTGAGGGCTCGTTGACCCTGGCCGCGTTCGACTACGAGGTCTCGGCCCGGATCACCGTGCCGGCCGAGGTCGAACAGGACGGCTCGGTCCTCGTCTTGGGCCGGCTGCTCGCCGACATCTCCCGCAACCTGCCGCCGCGCCCGGTCGATGTCGAGATCGTCGGCAGCAAGGTCGAGGTGACCTGCGGTTCGTCGCGGTTCTCGCTCATGCAGATGCCCTCGGCGGATTACCCGACCCTGCCGGCTTCCCCTCAGGCAAGCGGCACGGTCGACGGGCACCTGTTCACCCAGGCGGTGAGCCAGGTGGCGATCGCGGCCGACCGCGGCGACACGCTGCCCATCCTCACCGGGGTGCGGGTCGAGATCGAGGGCGAGAAGATGACGCTCCTCGCGACCGACCGCTATCGGTTGGCGATGCGCGAACTCACCTGGCACCCGGCCGACCCGTCGGTGTCGCACGTGCTCCTCGTCCCGGGCCGGACCCTGTTGGACACCGCGAAGGCCCTAGGTGCTTCCGGGTCGATCGACCTGGCGTTCGGTGGTGCGGCCGGGGGTGACGGGCTCGTGGGGTTCGAGGCCGGCCAGCGCCGCTCGACGACCCGCCTGCTCGACGGGGACTACCCCAAGGTCGCCTCGATCTTCCCCACCTCCTCCGACACCGACGCGGTGTTCGCAACCCACGACCTCGTCGAAGCCGTCAAGCGAGTGGCCCTGGTCGCCGAACGCAACACCCCCGTTCGCCTCACCTTCACCGACGGCCAGGTCACCATCGAGGCCGGCACCGGTGACGACGCCCAGGCCAGCGAAGCCGTCGAAGTCTCGCTCACCGGTCCGGAGTTGGAGGTCGCCTTCAACCCACACTACCTCCTCGACGGGTTGGGCGCGGTCGGTATGCCGTTCACCCGGATCTCGTTCACCCAGCCCACGCGCCCCGCCGTGCTCGTCGGGCAGCCCGAGGCAGACTCCGACGCCGACACGGCATACCGCTATGTCCTGATGCCGGTGCGCTTCGCTTCCTGACCTGGGGGCGTACGTCAGCGCCAGATGTGGACGACGGCGCTCCCAGTGGCCGGCGAAACGGGTCGGTAGTGGCGCTGGGAGGGGGCCGCGGCCGAATCGCGGGTCGCCGAGCGGGGAGTACGCGTAGCCTGTCCGGGAGTACATCGCCGACCTGTGCGCCACGGGCTCGGCCGTCACGATGCGAGGAGTCACGATGAAACTGGGTCTGATCGGGCTGGGCAAGATGGGCGGCAACATGCGGGCTCGGATCAAGGCGGCCGGGCACGAGGTCGTCGGCTACGACCTCAACCCGGCGGTCACCGATGTCGGCTCGCTCGCCGAATTGGTCGCCGCGCTCGAGGCGCCCCGGGTCGTGTGGACCATGGTGGCCGCCGGGCAGATCACCCGCACGACCATCGCGGCCCTCGCCGACCTGCTCTCGCCCGGTGACCTCGTCATCGACGGCGGGAACTCGCGCTTCAGCGACGACTTCGCCAACGAGGCCCTCCTTGCCGAGCGCGGCATCGGCTACCTCGACTGTGGCGTGAGCGGCGGCATCTGGGGCAAGGACAACGGCTACGGCCTCATGGTCGGCGGCTCGGCCGACAACGTCGAGCGTGCGATGCCGATCTTCGACGCGCTCCGCCCCGAAGGGCCCCGCGACGAGGGCTTCGTCCACGCCGGCAAGGTCGGCGCCGGGCACTACACCAAGATGGTCCACAACGGCATCGAGTACGGCCTGATGGCCGCGTATGCCGAGGGCTACGAACTGCTCATGGCCAAAGACATCGTCGAGGACGTCCCCGGGGCGTTCAAGGCGTGGAGCCGCGGCACCGTCGTGCGCTCGTGGCTGCTCGACCTCATGGTCGATGCCCTGGAGAAGAACCCCGGCCTCGAAGGGGTGTCGGACTACACCGTCGATTCCGGGGAGGGCAAGTGGACCGTCGAGGAGGCGATCACCCTCGACGTGCCGATGCCGGTGATCTCGGCGTCCCTGTTTGCCCGGTTCGCCTCGCGCCAGGCGGTGAGCCCGGCGATGCAGGCGGTGGCCGCGCTGCGCGGCGAGTTCGGCGGGCACCAGGTGATGACGGTCGCCGAGGGCGAGGCCCTCAAGGGCAAGCCGAAGCCCTGACGGGCCCACCCCCGGCGCCCGGCGCCGCATGGGGCGCGGCATACCGGATCGCGAAGCCGCGCAGAAAGTCGCGTTCGCACGCAGAAATTTCTCCGCGTGAACGCGACTTTCTGCGTGCCATCCGCAACGTGGCTCACGAATCGGCCCGAGGCGGCGGCACGGCATACGCTGAACCGGTGTACGTCCGGCACCTGACCCTGGGGGATTTCCGCAGCTACCCCCATGCCGACGTCGCGTTCGAGCCGGGGGTGACCACCCTCCTCGGGCTCAATGGTCAGGGCAAGACCAACCTCGTCGAGGCCATCGGCTACCTCGCCACCCTCGGCTCGCACCGGGTTGCCACCGACGCCCCGCTCGTGCGGGCCGGCGCCCGGCAGGCGATCGTGCGCGGCGCCGTGGTCGCCCGGGGCCGCGAAAGCCTCGTCGAACTCGAACTCAACCCCGGCCGGGCCAACCGGGCCCGCCTCAACCGGGCCGTTCTCACCCGGCCACGCGATGTGCTCGGCACGCTGCGGACGGTGCTCTTCGCACCCGAGGATCTCGCGCTCGTCAAGGGCGACCCGAGCGAGCGGCGCCGGTTCCTCGACGACCTGCTCGTCGCCCGCCAACCCCGCTGGGCCGGCGTGCGCGCCGATCACGACCGCCTCCTCAAGCAGCGCGCGGCCCTCCTCAAGTCGGCGCAGCCGGTGTTGCGCGGGTCCCGTCGTGGTCGTTCCGGTATGCCGCGCCGCGCCTTGGGCCCGCCCGTCACCACCTCGCCCGATGCCGCCGGTGTCGACGGCACCGGGTCTGCCGCGGCCGGGGTCGGCGCCGGATCGTCGGGGGCGGTTGGTGCCGAGCACCTCTCCGACCGGGACTCGGCCCTCCACACGCTCGGAGTGTGGAATGCCCAACTCGCCCGGGTCGCCGCCCCGCTCCTCTATGCCCGGTTGCGGCTCGTCCACGACCTCGCCCCGCACCTGGCCGCGACATATGACGAGGTGAGCGCGGGTCGGGCCGGGGCCCGGATGACCTACCGGGCGAGCGTGCGTGACGAGGCAGCGGCCGCCATCGCCGCCGGCGAGATCCCCACCATCGAGGAATTGCACGACGAGTTGCTCGCCAGTTACGAGGCCGCCCACGCCCAGGAGGTCGAGCGCGGCGCCAACCTCGTCGGACCGCACCGCGATGACCTGCTCCTCAGTCTCGGGGACCTCCCCGCCAAGGGCTATGCCAGCCACGGCGAGAGCTGGTCGATGGCGCTGGGACTCAAGCTCGCGGCATACCACCTGCTGCGTCACGACCTCGGCGACGACCCGGTCCTCATCCTCGACGACGTGTTCGCCGAACTCGACGCCGGACGCCGCGCCCGGCTTGCCGACCTCGTCGCCGACTGCGAACAGGTCCTCGTCACCGCGGCCGTGCCCGAGGATGTGCCCGCCACGCTCACCGGGCGCACGCTCACGGTGACGTTGGGTGAGGTGTATGCCGATGAGCCGGCGCAGGCCTGAGTCGCTCCCGCCCGGGGGTGGGCGGGGCGCGACGCCTGGTCCGGGGGTGCCGCGCGGCGCGGGCGAGGTCGCGGATCGGCCCGGCGCGGGCTCATCGGGGGATGCTCGTGGGGTGGCCGGGGCTGCTGACGGGCGCGAACCGGATGCGGCGGATGCGGCGTTGGCCCGCGCGCGAGTGGCCGCGTCCGCGAAAGGGCTGCGGCCCGGACGGCCCGGCGCGCGCCGGCGCAAGGACCGGCCCGCGGGCGGGGGGCCGGCGAGCGCCGGGCGCGACCCGCGGCTGCTCGGGGATCAGATCGACGAGTTCATTGACGAACGGGGTTGGCGCACCGAGTTGTCCGTGGGTTCGGTGCTCGGCCGGTGGGACACGATCGTCGGCCCCGAGGTGGCGCAGCATTGCCACCCGGTCGAGTTCATCGAGGGGGTGCTGACGGTCCGCGCGGAGTCGACCGCGTGGGCGACCCAGTTGCGGCTGCTCGCCGTCTCGATGCTCGGGGCGTTGGCGGCCGAGGTGGGCGAGGGCGTCGTGACCGACGTGCGGATCGTCGGCCCGAGCGCCCCGTCGTGGAGCCGCGGCTCCCTGCGCGCCACCGATGGCCGCGGCCCCCGCGACACCTACGGCTGACCCCGGTGGGACTCCTGGCATGAGGTGTCATAGGCGACTCACTGCGCTAGGATTGACAGCAACACGACCGGTTCCGCCTAGCGCAAGCTGGGTCCAGGGCCGGTCTTCATTTGTGGGGGGTCCACGTGCGTGTCATCAAGACCTTCAAGACCTATGAGGAGCAAATCGAGATACTCCGATCTCGGGGGATGCTCATCGGGGACGTGGGCACGGCCATCGATCAACTCCGGAGAGTCAACTACTACCGCTTGAGCGGCTACTGGTATCCCTTCCGGAAGATCCAAGCGTCCGCGGATGAACGGCGCAGCGACGAGTTCTACCAGGGGACCACCCTGGACGCGGTCCTGCGCCTCTACGCCTTCGACGCGAGGTTGCGTGCCGCGACGTTCACCGCACTGGCGCCCATTGAGTTGCGAGTGCGAGCGTTACTCGGCCATGGCCTGGGGAGAGTGGACGAGCGGGCCCACCTGAGACCGGAACGACTGAATGCTCGAGCGACCACCCGGACCTACGCGAAGTGGCTGGCCGATTACGAGAGCCGTGTCGCGAACTCGCACGAGGAGTTCGTCGACCATCACAAGCGTCAATACGGTGGGGCGCTGCCCGTGTGGGTTGCCGTCGAGATCCTCGACTGGGGCGGACTGGTGCGCCTCTACGGCTTCTCGCCGCGATCCGTTCAAGACGATGTTGCCGATGCCTTTGGACTGCGCGCTCCCCAACTCGAGTCGTGGCTCAGGACTCTCAACGTCCTGCGCAACATCTGCGCACATCATGGGCGCCTCTTCAACCGCGTCCATGCGTTGATCCCGAAATTGCCCCGTCCCGGCCGCTATCCCGACCTCGACCACGCGGGGAGTTACACCCGCACCTTTGGACAGTTGACCTTGATCCAGTTCCTTCTCCGCTCAGGCGGTGAACGCATTGGGCTGCTTCCCGCAGTCGTCCGCACTTATCCTCACGTCCCCATCGTTCCGCTCGGGCATCTGGGCGCATCCCCGCACTGGGCGGACAACGCCTTGTGGAGGACCTGAAGCGATGAGCAGCTGACGGTGGCGAGAAGACCCGACTGGCACAATCGGGGGCGTGGCCATGCCCAAGTACGACACCGTCGCCGACTACGAGTCCGCCTGCACCGACGAGGGGCGCGCCGCCCTCGCCACCGTGCGCGCCCGCATCGCCGACCTCGTCCCCGACGCGACCCTCCGCGAGGAACGCCTCAGTTACGGCCTGCCCACCCTCTTCGTCCACGGCCGCCGGGTCGTCCACTACGCCGCCTGGCCCACCCACCTCGCGCTCTACCCGATCCCGCCCTCACCCGCAGGTGACCCGACCCTGCGCGAGGACCTCACGGCATACGTCAAAGGCAAGGGAACCCTCCATTTCCCGTATGCCGCGGGCCTCCCACTCCCCCTCATCGACCGGGTCATCGCCGCACACCTGGCCCGCCTGCCCTGACCCAACCCGCCCGCGCCACACTAGGACCATGGAGCCCGCCACCACCCCCCTGGTCACCCGGCACGACGAGCAGGGCGTCGCGGTCCTCACCTTGGACTCGCCCGCCAACCGCAACGCCCTCTCCAAGGCCCTCCTCACCCAACTCACCGAGGCGGTGACGACCGCGGGCGCCGACCCAGACGTCCTCGCCATCGTCCTCACCTCCTCCCAGCGCGTCTTCTGCGCCGGCGCCGACCTCAAGGAAGCCGCGACCGTCGACATGGTCGAGCAGGCCGGCCGGATCATTGCCGTCCAACGGGCCATCGTCGCCGCGCCTGTCCCCGTCGTATGCCGTCTCGAGGGCCCGGTGCGCGCCGGCGGTCTCGGGTTGGTCGCCTCGGCCGACATCGTCATCTGCAGCGACGAGGTCACCTTTGCGCTCACCGAGGTTCGCCTGGGCCTGGCGGCCGCGACGATCTCGATCCCGCTGCGGGCCCGGCTGGCGCCGCGGGTGGCAACCGACTGGTTCCTCACGGGGCGCACCTTCACCGCCGCCGAAGCGCAAGCGGGCGGGCTGGTCACCCACGTCGTCCCCGCCGACTACCTCGATGACGAGGTGAACCGGGTGCTCGCCGACCTGCGGGCCGGGCACCGACAAGGGCTCAAACACGGCAAGGAGTTGCTCACCGGCGAGTTGCTCGCCGACTTCGACGCCCGGGGCGCGGCGATGGCCCAACTGTCCGGGGAACTGTTCCATTCACCGGTCGCCCAGGAACGGATGGCCGCGGCCCTGCGCCGCTGACCGCTGTGATTTAAGGCGCGGCACAAAACCCACATTTGGGTCGATTTGTCCCGCCTGGCGATCGGGCGCGACGACACGCCGATAAGGGTTCCCTTCTCGTTCCCGACTGAGGAACGTCGGTGGTTGCACCCCCCGCCCCCGGGAAGGCTCACCGCAACGGCATACCGCCGGAAAACCACTCCAAAGCGCCCGAGCCTACCCTCGGGCCTGTCACTGCACGCAAGGGAGCGCCAGTGCCGACCGTGACGATCGACCCGACCGGGGAACGAGTCCACCTCGATCCCGGGGAGACGATCCTCGCCGGCCTCTACAAGGCGGGGTACGCCTTCACGGTCGGATGCCGGCGCGGCGGGTGCGCCATCTGCAAGGTGGACGCGGTCGCGGGCACCTTCACGTACAACCGGCCGGTCGCCGACAACGTCATCACCGACGAGGAACGCGCCGATCACACCTGCCTGACCTGCCGCGCCGTCCCCGAAGGCGACGTGACGATCCGGCTGCGTGGCGAAACCCTCCGCCTCGTCAACCCCTTCCTTGCCCAACTCAATGCCCGAGCCCGGCAGCGGGCCGAAGCGTATGCCGCATCTCGCGCGGCCGCGTCCCCGGACGCAACCCCCCCACCGGCGGCCGACACCACTCCGGCCGAGCGCACCACCAAGGAGTAAAACATGGCAGTCATGCGCATGGGCTACGCCCACGTCCGGGTCACGGACATGGCCGAAGCCAAGAGCCACTACGCCAACACCCTGGGTCTCTACGAGACGCTGACCCAGGACGGCAAGGTGTACTACAAGGGCTGGGACGAGTGGGACCACCACTCGGTCGTCCTCGAAGAGGGCGGCGTCGGCCTGGTCAAGTTCGGCTGGAAGGTCGAGAAGTCCGAGGACATCGACGACATCGAGCGCAACGCCCAGGCGGCCGGCGCGACGGTGCAGCGGATGAGCAAGGGCGAAAACCCCGAGATCGGTGACGGCATCCGCTTCGAAACCCCGAGCGGTCACCTCTTCGAGGTCTACCACGAGGCCACCCTCATCGGCACCGAGGTCGGCACCCACAACCCCGAGGCGTTCCCGCGCCACCTCGTCGGTGTCGGCGTCCCGGCCCTCGACCACGCCCTCATCCTCGCCGAGGACGTGCGTGGCATGGAGCGCTTCCTCACCCAGGTCTTCGACTTCTACCCCACCGAGCGGGTCCAGACCGACCTCGACGACAACGACGCCCACTTCATCGCCACCTGGATGACCGCGAACAACCAGATCCACCAGCTCGCCGTCCTCGAAGGCCCCCCCGGCGACTCCCAGGGCAAGCTCCACCACTTCGCCTTCAAGCTCGGTGACTGGACCGAGGTCGGGCGCGCCGGTGACCTGTTCGCCATGGACGACGTGCCGATCGACATCGGCCCGACCCGCCACGGCATCACCCGCGGCCAGACGATCTACTTCTTCGACCCGTCGGGCAACCGCAACGAGGTCTACGCCGGTGGCTACCCCGCCTACCGCGACCGCCCGCTCGTGAAGTGGACCCCGGACCAGATCGCCAAGGGCATCTTCTACCACGCCCGCGAACTCAACGAGCGCTTCACCACCGTCTACACCTGATCGGACCTGCCTCGTGGCGGTGCGGGTGGCCCCTGACTCCCGCACCGTCATGAGGTGCTGCCCGCACACCGTGTGAATCCACCCCCATCCGTCTCTCACTACCGAAGAGGAGGTATGCCGTGTTGCTTCGCCCCACCTGGAACCTCACGTATGCCGCGGCCACCGTCGCCCTGCAGGGCGCGCTCGCCAAGGCCGAGGACCTGCAGGGACGGTTCAACATCGCCGTGACCGACGCGGCCGGCACCCTCATCGCCTTCGCCCGCATGGACGGGGCGTTCGCCGAGTCGGGGCTCATCGCCCAGGACAAGTGCCGCACGGTCGTGCGGTTCGGCGGCGCCCCGACCGACGGGCTCTACGACGCGCTCGCCGGTGAAGACGCCGTCGTGCGCGGCATCGCCAACCGACCCGGCATCGCCGCCTTCGGCGGGGGTGTGGCCATCGTCGTCGACGGCGAGGTCGTCGGGGCCGTCGGGGCCTCGGGCGGGTCGGCTGCTCAAGACACCGAGGTGGCCGCTGCCGGGGTCGAGACGCTCGTCGCGGCCCTGACCGAGGCCACCGTCACCCCGAGGAGTCCTCGATGACGCCCTTCATGATCCGCATCGCCGACCTCGTCGGTGCCACCGAGGACGAACTCGCCGATGTCGACGAGATCGCCCCGATGCCGCAGACGCGGATCAGCCAACGGATTGCCACCGGCACCGGAGCCGACCGTCAGGTCGCCTTGCGGGCCTACGCCGAGCAGCTCGTCTGCGAGGCCAATGCCGTGCTCGCCTCCCATCACGAGTCCGGCGACCACCACCTCACCCTGTTCGACGAGACCCTTCCCAGCGAGCTCGCCTTCAACGTCGGGTATGCCGGCCGGGCGGCTCGGGTTTCGACCACTTTCGAGGACGGCACGGCATACGGCCGGCTCGTCGGCGACGGTTTCGAGTCCGACCTCCCCCAGGAGTTGACCGGACCCGACGCCCTCCCCGACCTACTCGTCCGCCTCCTCGTGGCCTCGGGCACCTAAGCCCGGCGCCTCCCCGTCCGTCCCCGCACCCGCAAAGGAGAAGCTCGTGCAATTCGAGTTGCGCACTCAGGTCATCGAGCCGCAGCGCAAAACGTTCCAGCACCTCATCGACCGCTACGGCGACCGTCCCGCCTCGCGGTACGAAGAGGGCACCATCGACCTGCAGGCTCGGGTCAACTACCACTACCGGCCGCTGTGGGATCCGAGCAAGGAGATCTACTCCCCGGATTACAGCGCCCTCAAACTCACCGACGCCTACTCGTTCGTCGACCCCCGCCAGTTCTACTACGCCCCCTATGTGACGGCCCGCGCCGACCTGCATGAGGCGTTCGGCGCGACGTTGGCCTACCTGGACAAGCGCGGCATGTTCCAGCGGTTGCCGGCGGCCTGGTCGAGCCTGTTCCAGGATGTCGTTCTCCCGTTGCGCCACTACGAAGCGGCCAACCAGATGATCGCCTCCGGCGCGGCCCGCTACGGCTGGGGCACGTCGATCACGCAGTGCTTCGCGTATGCCGCGTTCGACCGGATCGGCAACGCCCAGATCCTCTCCCGCGCCGGCATCTCCTTCGGTGGTGGCACGGCCGAGTCGCTCGACCTGGCCAAGCGGACCTGGCTCGAGGACGAAGCCTTCCAGCCGCTGCGTAAGCACGTCGAAGAGATGCTTGTCGAGAAGGACTGGGGCGTGGCGATGGTTGCCAGCGACGTCACCGACCGGCTCATCTACGGCCTGTTCTACACCGCGCTCGACGACGCCGCTCTCAACGCCGGTGCCGCGTCCTACTCGCTCGTGGCCCAGCACCTGTCCCAGTGGTTCACCGACCAGCGCCGCTGGTTCGACGCGCTCTACAAGGCGTGGGTGTCCGACCCCGAACTCGGCGAGGCCAACAAGGCGCTCCTCGGCTCGATCGTCTCCACCACCTTGGCGACCGCGCTGGCCGCGCTGCAGCCGGTGGCTGCCAAGGCCGACGGGCTCGTCGACGCCGGTGCCGCCGCCTCGTTGGCGACCGCTGCCGAGCAGATCGTTGCCGCCTTCGCCGCCCTCGGCGTCACCGTCGAGACCCCGGCCTCCTGACCGACCCGTCCGCACAACTTACGGAGAACTGAGCATCATGACTGTCTCTGCCGAAGACCGACCGGTCGGCGTCGACATCCAAGAGAACGAACAGAACCGGCCCGTGATCGAAGCGATCGAGGCCGACAACCCCAAGGCCACGGTGCGCTACCTGCCCGGCATGGTCCGCATCCAATCCCCTGGGGAACTCGTGATCAACCGCGAAACCGTCGAGGAGCGCCTCGGCCGCGAATGGGAGACCCACGAGTTCCAGCTCGCGATCATCTCCTACTTCGGGCACATCAAGGAGTGGGACGACGACCAGATCCGCATCGCCTGGGACCGCCCGTAAACAACCGACCAATAGGTGGATTGTTGACGGCCCCGACCGGCCACCTGGCCCGGATCGCCGTCACCAACCGACCAATAGGTGGATTGTTGACGGACCCGGCCGGACGGCATACGGCATACGGCCGCACGGCATACGGCTCGACTCAACGTTTGAAGGAGAACCCAACCCATGACCATCACCCCCAAGGCGCCACGCAAGCTGACCATGAAGCAGCGCTACAGCGCCCTCACTCGTGACCTCGAGTGGGACCCCAGTTACGTCTCCGATGAGGAGATGTTCCCGCTGACCTCGTTCGAGGGCATCACCATCCACGACTGGTCCAAGTGGGAGGACCCGTTCCGGCTCACCGTGGATGCCTACACGAAGTACCAGGCGGAGAAGGACAAGCGCCTGTATGCCGTGTTGGACGGCTTCGCGCAAAGCCAGGGCCACCTCAGCCTGACCGACGCGAGCTACCTCAACGCGATGAAGCTCTTCCTCCAGGGTGTCTCGCCGCTGGAGTACCAGGCGCACCGCAACTTCGCGATGCTCGCCCGCCACCTCAACGGCCCGGGCCCGCGGTTTGCCTCGCTCTGCCAGAGCCTCGACGAGATCCGGCACGCGCAGACCGAAATCCACACCCTGTCCAACTACAACAAGTACTACGCGGGCTTCCACTCCTACCTGCACATGCACGACCGGGTGTGGTACCTCTCGGTGCCCAAGTCGTTCTTCGACGACGCCCTCTCGGCCGGCCCGTTCGAGTTCCTCATCGCCATCGGGTTCTCCTTCGAGTACCTCCTGACGAACCTGCTCTTCGTGCCCTTCATGTCCGGCGCGTCCTTCAACGGCGACCTGCCGACGATGACGTTCGGCTTCTCGGCGCAGTCCGACGAGTCGCGGCACATGACGCTCGGTCTCGAGGCGATCAAGTTCCTCCTCGAGCAGGACGAGAAGAACGTCCCCCTCGTCCAGCACTGGATCAACAAGTGGTTCTGGCGGGGCTACCGGGTTACCGCCCTGGTCGCCCAGATGCTCGACTACATGCTGCCCCGCAAGGTCATGTCGTGGAAGGAAGCCTTCGAGCTCTACTTCGAGCAGCAGATGCTCGGCGGGCTCTTCCAGGACCTCGCCTACTACGGCATCACCCCGCCGCTGCACGTCGACAAGGCGATGCAGGAGAAGGAGTACCTCTCGCACCAGGCGTACTGGATCCTCTACCAGTTCAGCCACGCCGCCGCCTTCACCACCTCGGTGCCGAGCGACGAGCACATGGACTGGCTGACCGAGCAGTACCCCGACACCTTCCCCATCTACCGCACCCTGTGGGAGAAGGAGAAGAAGAACATCGCGGCCGGTGGTCGGCACTTCATCCGCGGTTTGCCGCAGTTGTGCCAGGTCTGCCAGATCCCCATGGGGTTCACCGAGGCCGACGAGCCGTTCATCCAGGCCCAGCGCGAGTCGATCTTCGAAGGCGAGCGGTACAACTTCTGCTCCGACGGATGCCAGTACATCTTCGACCACGAGCCGGTGAAGTACCGCCAGGCGTGGTTGCCGGTCCACCAGATCTACCAGGGCAACTGCGGCGCCGCCGACCTGCCCGGGGTGCTCGACTGGTACCACATGAAGCCCGGTGACGGCGGGGAATACCTCGGCAGCCTGGACAACCAGAACTGGAAGAAGTGGCACGACATGGCCGACGAGACGGGAGGCAACTGATCATGAGCGCCGTGTTGCAGGACACCATCGAGCGTCCCGAGATCAAGTCGATCGGGGAGTACAACTTCCCGAGCAAGTCCGCCCAGGCGCTGTACGGCGACGACATGCTCCTCCACGTGTGGTGGAAGGGCAACCCGTGGTTCGTCGCGGCGGCCTGCTACCGCGTGCCCCAGGCGATGACGTTCGGTGAGTTCTGGGAGGGCGTGTTCGTGCCCTACCACAGCGAAGACCCGGACTTCAACGCCGAGGGCGGCTGGGGCCAGTTCTCCTGGTTCATCGGCAACGGCCGGGCCTCGACGCCCATCAGCCCGAGCGCGGACGTCACCCTCGCCGACCTGGGTCTGACCCACAAGTCGGTCCTCGGGTTCACCGGTCCCTGATCCCCACGGATCGTCGGGCGGGGCACGGTGATCGTGCCCCGCCCGTGACCGGTCCGCTCGCCTTCGTCTCCACCCACCTCGGAGGTATGCCGCGTGCCGGGCGCACCCGGCATACCTCCCCTGTCCTTTCTCCGTCCACTGTCGAGACCACGAAAGCCAAGACCATGAGCGAGTCCTTCATCGTCACCGTCGAACCGTTGGGGCGCCAGGTGGTATGCCGGGACGACCAGTCGATCCTCGACGCCTGCCTGCGCGCGGGTGTCTGGCTGCCGCACTCCTGCACGCACGGCACCTGCGCGACGTGCAAGTGCGAGATCGCCGACGGGGAGGTCGACCACGGCGAGGCGAGCAGTTTCGCGCTCATGGACTTCGAGCGGGACGAGGGCAAACTCCTCACCTGCTGCGCCAAGCCCCGCTCGGACGTGACGATCGAGGCCGACATCGACGTCGACGAGGACATCGAGATGTTCCCCGTGCAGGACTATGTCGGCACCCTGGTCGCCAAGGACGAGATCGCCCGCGACACGGTGCGGTTGATCGTCGAGGTGGACCGGGACATCGCGTTCAACGCGGGGCAGTACATGAAGTTCACGGTCCCGGGCGCGGCCGGGGCGGAGGCGTGCGACCGCACCTGGTCGATCGGCTCACCGCCCACCCAGGGCCGCACCCTGGAGTTCCACATCCGCAACGTTCCCGGTGGGCGTGGCACCGATGGCTGGGTGTTCAAGGACCTCGCCGTCGGGGACACCTTCCCCATGTCCGGGCCCTACGGCCGGTTCGTCCTGCACACCGGCGAGGACAACCACACGATCATGGTCGCCGGCGGCACCGGGCTCGCACCGATCAAGTCGATGCTGCGCCACGGCCTCGAGAACGAGATGTACGAAGGCGACATGACCCTCTACCAGGGCGGTCGGTCGCGCGAATGGCTCTACGACGTCGACTTCTTCCGCGCGCTCGCGGAGGAGTACCCGCAGTTCACCTACCGTCCGTGTCTGTCGGAGGAGACGGCGGAACAGGTCGAGGCGAGCGGTGACGACCCCGCGGCATACGCCTATGGCATGGTGACCGACGTCATCGCGGCCGATCACCCGAGCCTGTCGGGGTGCAAGGGCTATTTGTGTGGCCCGCCGCTCATGGTCGAGGCGGCCCTGAAGACGATGATGGCCAAGCGGCTGTTCCCGCGCGACATCTACCGCGAGGAGTTCTTCAACGAGGGCGACAAGAGCGGTGGGGTGAACTCGCCGCTCATCAAGCGGTAAGGGCGGCCCCGATCCGGTATGCCGCCGGCGCTCGCTCCGGTGTCAACAATCGACCAATAGGTGGATTGTTGACAGGGGTATGCCGCCGGCGCCCGCCGCCTGCTGCCGTCGAGGTCCGGGCTACCGTCGAGTGAGGAGTTGTTGTCGCCTCGTGGGACTGCAGGCGACAAGAAGTCCTCACTCGACTGCGTTCGCTTCCGGCGGGCGCGATCTCGACCGGAGGAGAGCGGATGCGGGTGCGTGACGACCTCGGCGAGGAACTCGACCTGGCGGTGCCTCCGGCGCGGGTGGTGTCGCTCGTCCCCTCGCTCACCGAGTCGTTGGCGGCGACCGGGACCCTTGTGGGGGCCACGAACTGGTGCACCTGGCCACCCGACCTCGACGTCGTCCGGGTCCGCGGCACCAAGAACCCCGATGTGCCGGCGATTCTCGCGTTGCGCCCGGACTTGGTCGTCGTCAACAAGGAGGAAAACCGCCAGGTCGACGTATGCCGCCTGCGCGCCTCGGGTGCCCGGGTGTGGGTGACGGTCATCGAGACGGTGCCGGAGGCGGTGACCTCGCTCGAACGGCTCTTCACCGAGGCGCTGGGTCGCCCGGTGCCGCAGTGGTTGGGGCGGGCCCGGGAACTGTGGCTGGGCGACGTGCCGCCGGTGGTGGGCACGGTGGCGGTCCCGATCTGGCGCGACCCGTGGATGGTGGTCGGGCGGTCGACGTTCACCGGCGATCTGTTGCGGCGGGTCGGGCTGGGCAATGCCTTCGCCGACAGTGCGGAGCGCTACCCGCACGTGCCCGTCGAGGAGATTGATGGTGCCGGTGCCGACCTTGTGTTGCTGCCCGACGAGCCCTATGTGTTCGCGGCCGACGACGGGCCGCAAGCCTTCCGGCGCGCCCTGACTCACCTGATCAGCGGTCGCCTGCTCACCTGGTACGGCCCTTCGCTCGTGCAGGCCCATGAGGTGCTGACCGGGATTGCCGCCGAGGTGGGCGCGGCCCGGCCCAGCTGAGGAAGGCACGCGGAAAGTCGCGGTGACGCGGAGAAACTTCTCCGCGTCACCGCCACTTTCCGCGTTCGGTCGTGCCCGCTCGGTCACCGCGCCTGAGCTGGGCTGTGCGCAGTCGGCGTGAACGATGGCCCCCGCCCCGGCCCTGCGGCAGGGCGGGAATACGGTTCGGTTATGGATGACGCGCGCGACCACGCCGCGATAAGGGCTGGCGCCCCGGGCCGAGAGGGACACCCCGCGAACCTTGATGGGCAGGCAAGTTCGCTGGACACCCTTGGCGCGACAGGGGCTGGTGGCCCACACCGCGAGGGGCACCCCTCGAGCCTCGATGGGCAGGCAAGTTCGCTGGACACCCACGGCGCGACAGGGGCTGGTGGCCCACACCGCGAGGGGCACCCCGCGAACCTCGATGGGCAGGCAAGTTCGCTGGACACCCACGCCGCCTTTGCTCCCGAGGGGCAGGTCCCGGTCAGCCCCGAACAGGCGGCCAGCGCCGACCACGGTCCTGTCGACGCTGCCGCCGTGCGCCGGTTGGCCCGCGGCTACGGCCTCCACCTCGACACGCCCGCCGCCCGCCGGCTCGCGGCGCATGTCCAGGGGTCCCGGCCGGCGCTCCTCGACGTCCTGCCGCTCCTGCGCGGCCGGGATCTCGCCGAACTCCAAGCCCCCGACGTCGAACTCCCCGCCACGCCCAAGGCGCGCATCTCGGTCCGGGTCCGCCTCGACGCCATCGCACCCGGGGCAGCGGACCTGGTCCGCGCCACCGCGATCGCCTACACCCGCCAGCCCCTCTCGGTCCTGGCAAAGGTCGCCCGTCTCGACCGGCCCCTCGCCGCGCTCGACGAGGCGGTCGCCGCGGGGCTGCTCGTCGCCCGGCGCCGCGGCCCGGACGTGCTCGTGGCCATGCGCCACCCCCTGGAGCGCGCCGCCGTCTTGGAGTCGCTCACCCTTACACGCGCCGCGGTCCTCCACCGCCGCCTGGCCGACACCGTCGCCGACGAGGGCATTTCCTGGAGCCACCGCGTACACACGCTCGTCGGCCCCGACGATGCCGTCGCCGACACGTTGGACTCCCTTGCCGACGGGTATGCCGCACACGGCCGTTGGCGGCATGCCGCCTGGGCTTGGCTGCACGCCGCCCGGCTCACCCCCCCAAGGAGCGACGGCCTGGACGAGGTGGTCGGGATCGCCGGAGCGGCGGATCTCGACATCGGGCGGGCCCGCCTGGTGCGCTCGGTGGACGCGTTCATCGGGGCAGGGGAACTCGACACCGCCGGCGGCCTGCTCCCCGAATTGACCGCCGCCGGCCCGCACCCGGTGATCGACGCGGTGGCGGGCTACCGGCATACCCTCCTTGGCCAACGAGCGGAAGCCGACTATCTCTTGACCCGCGCCCAGGGCGCCCTCTCCGACGACGCCGCCCCCGTGGCCGGGCACGTCCACCACCGGCTCGCGTTGCACGCCTTGCTCGACTGGGACGGGGAGGGCGTCATCGGGCACGCGCTGGCGGCCCTGGCCGCCGGCAACGGACGGTCGCCGGCCGCGATCGAGGCCGAGATGATGGTCGGTCTGGGGTTGGCCGCGGTGGGGCGCTGCGAGGAGGCATTGGCCGCGTATGCCGCGGTCACCGGCGGCGTCGCCGAGGCCGGGATGGGCGCGGGGCCGGCCGGCGGGGCCTTGAGGCAACGCGGGGTCATGGGCTCGGGCTGGCTGCACCTGGCGCTGGGTGATGTCGTGCGCGCGGCGCGCGAGTTGGAGTTGTCGGCACCGACCGAGTTCTGGAGGGGTTCGACCCGGATTTCGCTCTGGGCGCGTGCCTGGCTGGCGCGGGCGCAGGTGCGGCTGGGCCAGTTCGCGGCGGCCCTGGAGAGCGTCGACGACGGGTTGGCGCTGGCCGAACGAACCGGTCAGCGGTTCATCGAGCCGCTCCTCCACTGGAGTGGCGCGGAGGCGGCCGCCCTCGTCGGGGACGACGAGGAGGCGGACCGGCACGTGTGGCGAGCAAGCGGCATACGGGCCGACTATCTCGTCATGATCGTGCCGGCGGTCCTCGCGCGGGCGAGTGTGGCGAGCGTGCGTGGGGATGCGCGCGAGGTGCTGCGGGCGCTGGAGCCGCTCCACGAGGTGGAGCGGGGGCCTCGGGGTGGGCGCTTGGACGAGCCGGGGTTCTGGCCGTGGCGGGACCTGCAGGCGCGGGCGCTGGTTGCGGTGGGCGATCCGGAGGCGGCGCTGGCGGTGGTGTCGGCCCCGGAGGAGATGGCGCGGGCGCGCGGCAACGATGCCGCCGTGGCGCGGTTGGTCAGTGTGCGAGCCCTGGCGGTGGCGGCTCGTGGTGAGACGGATGCGGCGGTGGCGCTGTTCGAGGAGGCGGTGGGGTTGCTCGATGGGGCGCACGATCCGCTGCTCCGGGCGCAGGTGCTGTTCGACGAGGGGCAGGTGTTGAGCGCGGCTGGGCGTGGTGGTGAGGCTGGTGTCGTCCTCGCTCGGGCTCGGGCCCGGTTCGCCGCGATGGGCGGCTGGGCCGCGGTCCGGTTGTGCGACGAGGAATTGCGGGTCTCCCCGGTCGGCGTGGGTCTAGCCCCGACGGGCGCCGACTGCTGATCGGTCTGGACCGGCGGCGACTGGGCCCTCTTCGTTATACCGAGGGCTTGTCGGTGGCTGCTGGCAAGGTGGACCTCGAACCGCTGCCTCTTGCCGTTGGGGCCGCTCCTGCGGCGGTACACACTCCCGGAGGGCACCGTGTTCTTTCGCCAACCACTCCTCGGCGACGTCAGCGAGCCCAGCCGGACAGCTGAAGGGTCAGCTGTTAAGCTGTCCGACATGGGCCGGGAAGCAGCGTTTCGCTACGTCGATCTCTTCGCGGGGATCGGTGGCTTCCACGCCATGCTTGACCACGCGGGCGGACGCTGTGTCTACATCTCGGAGATCGACAGTGAGGCCCGGGAAACCTACCTGCGCAACTGGGTTGATCCGCTCCCCGGCGGCGAACGGCCCACGATCAACATGGACATCACGACCGCAACCCCGGACCACGGGCAGGTCGAGGTGCCCAGCCACGATGTGCTCGCCGCAGGATTCCCGTGCCAGCCCTTCTCGAAATCCGGGTTCCAACGGGGCATGGAAGAAGCGCGCGGCACGCTCTTTTGGAACATCGCGCGCATCCTCGAAGATCGCCGGCCGGCCGTCGTCCTCTTGGAGAACGTACGCAACATCGCCGGCCCGCGGCATACCCATGAATGGGAAGTGATCATCGAAACGCTACGGACCATCGGGTACCGCGTGTCCAGCACCCCCTCGGTGTTCTCCCCGCACCTGCTCCCGCCCGCGCGCGGTGGGACGCCGCAGGTCCGCGACCGGGTGTTCATCCTGGGGACCTATGTCGGGCCGCGGCGCTCGCGGGTAGAGGTGCCGCCGACGGTCGTGCGCGCCGCGGTGGACGACTGGGATCCGATGGCCTGGGAGGTGTCCTGGATCCTCGATCCCGATGACGACATCCCCGGGATCGAGCGATTCCGGCTCAGTGCGACCGAGGAAGAGTGGATCGACACCTGGGATGATCTGGTGCGATCGATGTGGCGCCTCAAGGGGCTTCGCCTCCCCGGCTTCCCGCTGTGGGCCGACGATTGGCACCCGGAACGGTCGCTTGACGCTGACTGGTTGGCGCGGCTTCCCCGCTGGAAGAGCGACATCCTCCGCAAGAACGCCCGCTTTTACGACGACAACAAGGCTCTCATCGATGCGTGGCGCAAGCGGAATCCCGGGTTTGCTGGTTTCCCGGATTCTCGGCGCAAACTCGAATGGCAGGCCCAGGACTCCCCGTCGCTCTGGGACACGGTGATGCACTTTCGACCCTCGGGGATCAGGGCCAAGGCGCCGACCTACCTTCCCGCCCTCGTGGCGATCACCCAGACCTCGATCATCGGATCTCGGCGTCGGCGCATCACCCCTCACGAGGCGGCCCGACTTCAGGGGTTGCCCCGCAACTTCTCTTTCGAAGGGCAGCGGCTGCAGGCGTCCTACAAGCAGGTGGGCAACGGTGTTGCGGTGGGAGCGGCGTGGCACGTCTTTCGGGAGCATGTACTCCGGGACGCTGCGGACCTACCTTCGCCCTTGGTCGCCGCGGTCCGTAGGGCGCCGCTCAACCCGCTGCAGGACAGCCCTTCTGCGCCGGCGATGCGGAGGTATGCCGCACACGCCGACGCGTCGTCGACGGCGGGGTGAGCATCGGCGCCGATGTCGATCCAGAAGGTGGCCTGGCGGTGACCATCGACTAGCGTGGCCGCGACGCACACTGTGGGAGGTCGAGGTGTCCTATCGAGAGGCTCGAGGTTTCGCCGAGGAGTTCTTCGCTGCTCTCCATGGGTCAGCGACCATTGCCGGCGAGGTAGAGGCCGCCATCGAAGAGTGCGTTCGCCGCTACGACACCGGTCCCTACGAGAACAGGTTCATCGTCGGGGCTGTGGTCGAGCAGATCATCGGAGCCGCCGCGCGATCTTTTGGTCTGGAGGTCAAGAATGCTGGGGCTCGCCGTCAGGCCTACGATCTGGAATTGCGTCCAGGGCTCGGACTGAGCGTGAAATACACATCGGTGACGGGGCGATCTGGCGTCATCCGGTTGACGAACAGCCAGGGGGCTGTTGGCGTCTGGGACACCGGGACCATCTTTGTCGTGGCCGGGGTCGGAGTGGGATATGCCGACGATGAACTTCTTCCTGGATGCACGAAGACCTCGGGCGACGGCCGCAGCCTCGATGTCTCGCTGGAACGAATCCGGCAACTGTGGGGACTCGAATCCACCGCTGGTCGCGGCCCGGCGCCGATGTGGCTGAGCGCCATGCCCGTTCCGCACCCGGTCGCCGGCTACTTCGCGCCCCTGGAGGTCCCGCTGCGGGCCACTGTGAAGGCTCCTCGGTTGGCCGGTGATCCGATCGCCCTCGACATCCTCCAAAGCGGTCTGTCGCCGAACCTGCTCGCCAACTTCCAGTGGTCGGTCTAGCGCATCTTGCGGTGGGAAAGGGGCACTTCGCACCCCGAATGTTCCTGTGCGAAGTGGACGTTGGACGGTTCAGGCGGGAAAAGGGGGACGGGTGGGGCGGGGAGCGCGGGGGCTACAAACCGGATTCGCGGAGTTGGCGGGTCAGGGTGAACGCCGCGGTCCGCACGGCCGGGCCGATCGTGCCCGGGTCGATGGAGCGGGTGATCCCGGTCACGGACAACCCGGCCCGGATCGAGCGGTCCGAACCGAACACCGGCGCCGCCACGCACGACACCCCCACCGTCGATTCCTCGATGTCCAGGGCGAAACCGTGCGTGCGGATCTTGCGCAACTCGGCGATCAAGGCGTCCCGGGCGCAGATGGTGCGCGCCGTCAGCTGCGGCAAACCCGCGGCGATCCGGTCGGCGACGACGGAGGGGGCGGCATACGCCAACATGACCTTGCCGACGCCGGTGGCATGCGCGGGCAACCGGCCACCCACCCGGGAGGAGACGTCCGCGGCTCCGGCGCCGAGGATTTCGACGTACAGGACGTCGATGCCGTCCAAGACGGCCAGGTGCACCCGGTGGCGGGTGGCCTCGCGCAAGTCCTCCATGATCGGCAGCGCCGCCGCGGAGAGGGAGCGGTGGGCGGGCACGAGTTCGCCCAACTCGAACAGGCGCATCCCCAGCCGATAGCCGCCGCCGGGGATCCGCGGCGAATCGGCGCGCTCCATGAGCCGCTCGGCGACCATGGAGGCGATGATCCGGTGCGTCGTCCCCTTGGGCAGCCCGGATCGGCGGGCGATCTCGGACACCCCCAACACCGGATCCGTCACCGAGAAGGCACCCAGCACAGCCAGGGCCCTCGACACCATCGTGTTCCGTTCAGTGGAACGCATGGATTGATCCAAGCACAGCCCACCCCTCACCGTGGGGAGCGACACAGAACCTGGAGACGAAGAGGTCCCCGATGTCCATCACCGACGACGCGTGGTGCACCACCACCCCAAAACGCCACCTCTCCGGCGACGACCACGGCTCGGCCCTCAAATCGGTCGGCACCGCCCTCGACGTCCTCGAATGCTTCGCCGTCGACACCGAACTCGGCGTCAGCGATATCGCCCGCCGCCTCGGCGTCGCCAAGTCCACCGCCCACCGTCTGCTCACCACCCTCGTCACCCGCGGGTTCATCGAGCAGGACCACCACACCGGCCTCTACCGGCTCGGCCTGCACCTGTTCGAGCTCGGCCAACTCGTCCAAGCCCGCAACGAAATGCGCCACGTCGCGCTCCCCGTCCTGCGGCACGTCCACCAGGCGACCGGCCACACGGTCAACTTCGGGGTGCCCGACGGCCCCGATGTCGTCTTCGTCGAACGTCTCCACAACCGCGACGGCCTGCGCATCCTCTCCCATTGGGGCCGCCGGCTGCCCTCGCACACGACGAGTTCGGGCAAGGTGATCGCCGCCTTCAATGCGGAGGCGTATGCCGCGCGCGTCGCCTCCGGTTTCCCACCCCGCGTCACCGGCACCGTCCGCACGCACGCCGACTGGGAACGGGTGGTCAGTCAGGCCCGCCATCAGGGGTATGCCGTGTCGCACTCGGAGAGTTTCGAGGGCACCACCTCGGTGGCCGTGCCGGTGCTCTACCGCAAACTGGCGGTGGCCTCGGTCTCGGTGTTCGGGCCGAGCGAGAGCATCGACCCCGATGTCGAGCGGCTCGTCCCGTTGCTGACCGCGGCCTCGAGGCGGGTGAGCAAGTCCCTCGGCGCCTGACCCGACCGTCTCCTCACGAGTACCGCCGTCTCGGCCCCGCCACCGACCGGGTGTCTTGACTGGGCCCTCGAACCGATGTTCTCGACTGTGGAACGTCGCCCGCCGGGCCCGCAGCACCGCCCTAGATTCGTCAACACCGCCATCGTCACCGCCTTCGTCTGTCCCCCGCGGGTCCGCCGCGCGAGAGGCAGCGGAACCGGTCGGCATACCGCGCCCCTTCGAAAGGACCCGCACGTCCCATGGACAACCTCACCCGGGCCGAAGCCGCCCATCGACTCCTGGAGGCGTACACGACGAGGGAGCCGATCGACCCGCTGACCTCGACCTACGACGGCATGGAACTGGCCGACTCCTACGCGATTCAGCTGCTCCAGATGCACGAATTGGTCAGTGGTGGTCGCACCGTCAAGGGCCACAAGGTCGGGTTGACGAGCGTGGCGATGCAGCGCCTCCTCGGCGTGACCGAGCCCGACTACGGGCACCTGCTCGACGACTTCTTCTACCTCGAGCACCTGCCCATCCCGGCCGACCGGTTCGTCCAGCCGCGCATCGAGCCCGAGGTCGCCTTCGTGCTCAAGAAGCCGCTCCAGGGCCCGGGCGTCACGGTCCACGAGGCGATTGCCGCCATCGACTTCGTGCTGCCGGCCCTCGAGATCGTCGACTCGCGGATCAAGGACTGGAAGATCGGCCTGCTCGACACCATCGCCGACAACGCGAGCAGCGGCGCGGTCGTCCTCGGCTCGACCCCCACGGCCCTGGCCGACGTCGACCTGCGCCTCGGTGGGGCGATCCTCCACCGCAACGGCCAGATCGCCGGCACCGGTGCGGGCGGTGCGGTCCTCGGCTCGCCGATCAACTCCCTGGTCTGGCTGGCCAACACGGTCGGCGCGCGCGGCATCGTCCTCGAAGCCGGGCACGTCGTCCTCCCCGGCGCCGTCTGCGCGATGGTGCCGATCGCCGCCGGCGACTCGTTCACCGCGACCTTCGCCGGCCTCGGTTCGGTCACCGCCCGCTTCGTCTAGACCGTCGTCCACCCTCGTCCCACCGCTTCGTCCACCCCCGCTCCCACCCGACTCCCGTAAACAATCGACCAATAGGTGGATTGTTGACCGGCGAACCCAGCCCCACGGCATACCAGGCCCCACGGCATACGAGAAAGAAGCCACCATGGCACCAGTGACCCGCAAGGGGACCGCGGCGATCGTCGGCCCCGGCAACATCGGCACCGACCTGATGTTCAAACTCATGCGGCGCAGCGACATCATCGAGCCGCGCTACATGATCGGCGTCGACCCGGCCTCCGACGGTCTGCGCCGCGCCAAGTCGGTCGGCCTCGAAGCCAGCCACGAGGGCGTCGACTGGCTGCTCGCCCAGGACGAGTTGCCCGACATCGTCTTCGAGTGCACCTCGGCGAAGGCGCACAGCGCCAACGCGCCCCGGTATGCCGAGGCCGGCATCCTCGCCGTCGACCTCACCCCGGCCGCGGTCGGGCCCTACATCTGCCCGCCGGTCAACCTCGAGTTCAACCTCGACGCGATGAACGTCAACATGATCACCTGCGGCGGCCAGGCAACCACCCCCATGGTGCGCGCCGTCGCCGACGTCGTCCCGGTGCCGTATGCCGAGATCGTCGCCTCGATCTCCAGCAAGTCCGCCGGCCCGGGCACCCGCGCGAACATCGACGAGTTCACCGAGACCACCTCGGAGGCTCTCGAGGT
>Ga0208938_1000028_pt1 | contig 166423 bp, 133 predicted proteins | sample AD_UKC125_MetaG_FD_184434 | JGI IMG/M metagenome (GOLD analysis project Ga0208938, IMG submission 184434) | Active sludge microbial communities of municipal wastewater-treating anaerobic digesters from USA - AD_UKC125_MetaG (SPAdes) (version 2) | ecosystem: Engineered > Bioreactor > Anaerobic...
CATCGCCAATGTTATAGCAGGTTTAATGGTAACAGCACTTCTCCTACCCCTCAGAGATGTTTAACCATTACCCTCAGAGCATGGGACTTGTGGAGCATCCCACGGTGACTATATATTCTGCTATAACTAATCATTAGCAAAAGCTAATGACATAGGCTAATCAACCGAGCTTGTATTTCTACAAGCCCCCGCCTCTATAGGCGGTGGGTAATTGACATTGTTTTAGAATTAAGCAGAAGAAAAGAAGTTGTTCACTATATAATCTCCATTCAATCTCCATTTTTTCAAATAAGAAACGATCTACACAGAAATCTCCAACTTTTTTTATTCCATGCTTATTTTACTATACACTTTTCATTTTACCTAATTATTTTAAATATGCATAATATAATAGAAATTTGGTATAATAAAATGTGTGTATGTAAAGAAAATTGAGGTAGATTATAGAAAGGGGAGGAACCAAATGAAGGTCACAATCCTTTACGATAACACCACATACAACAAAGATTTAGAGTCTAATTGGGGATTTTCAGCCTTGATAGAAAAAGAAGGTGCTCCAAAAATACTGTTTGACACAGGTAGTAGTGGAAAAATTTTGCTTAATAATATGCAAAAACTAGGTATATCACCAAACACTATAGATGAAATTTTTATTTCTCACGCTCATTATGATCATGTCGGTGGACTGTCTGGTTTTCTTTCAGAGAATGATCAAGTAAAAGTATGGGTTCCACCTGCCTTTAAAGGAGTTAAAAACGCAAGAGAAGTCACTACAATATATAGTGCAACTAAGATTCACGAAGGAATCTATTCTACTGGAGGTATATATGGAATTGAGCAATCTCTCTGTGTGGAAACCAGCAAAGGAATTATTATTATTACAGGGTGTTCTCATCCAAAGATGGAGGATATATTAAAAGCTGCTTCTCAATTTGGTACAGTCTATGGGATTATTGGGGGCCTACATGCCACCCCTGCTGAATCTTTACACGGATTAAAACTAATTTGCCCAACTCATTGTACAGAACACAAAGATAAAATAAAACAACTCTATCCTAATGCATATCTTGAAGGCGGTGCAGGAAGAATAATTGAGATATAATCGAGATTTTTAGATGAACCACAAAAAGTAATCGTTCTACTAAATGGAAATTTCTGTAATTTAAAGATATTTGAATGTATAACAAGCTAAAATAAATTTAGGATAAGTGTTTTTTAAAAAATAAATTGAATGATTTTTCTATCTTATTTACATAAAGTTTTTTCAATTGTTTAAATGTTAGTCTATCTTAAGGATGATCATTTCAGAATGTTTCAAAATAATCGTTTTAAATTCTATTTAACTTATTTTTAGTCTTATGGAAATTCTTTGATAGGTTACTAAAGGTCTATTAGAAAACATCAAAGAAATTAGAGGTGTTTAAATTCATAGTTGCAAAGATAGGAAAATTTTTCATGAGAAAATCAATCTTTTTAATTTTTATTCACTCTTCAAATTGTTGTATTAGGGAATAAAGCTTTGAACTAAGAGAACAATAATTTTTTATTTTTATTTTGATTTTGGAAAATAGTGTTAAGTTACCTCCTTTATGTATTTAAAATCTACTCTGTTAAACAGCGTTTTTATTTTTTCTTCTTCCTTTTTTTAAAAATTTATGAAGTTCAAATTATTTGTTAGTTTTTTTCCAAAATATCTAAACCGCTCCGACATTAAGTGGGGCGGTTTAGTTTGATTTTTTGTTAGACTATGCTTTTCTGAAAGCACCTTTGAAAATAAGTCAATATTGTGTGTATAGATTTTGTCCAAAAGTGTTAGGTTTTATTGATTATTTTAAGTAGTAGAATTACTTAGGCAATTTATTTGCATTTTCAAATAATAGATTTTATTGATATATGAAAATTATATTGAATTTTATTTCTTTTGTCCATAGGAAGTATTTATAAATTTTCTTAGTTCTTCGCATTTTTCTGGTGGAATTGGATGAACATTACCGATACTTGCCGCAAGAATATACATTTGCGCGCAAAATTCTACACCCACACAATTATTTAAAGCTTCTGGTAATGATTCGCCAACTGCGAGTTGTCCATGATTTGCCAAAAGAACAGCCTGTTTGTCTCCTAAAGCTTTAACTACATTCATAGCGAGTTCCACGCTTCCATGTCTCGCATACTCCGCGACCTGAATTGTGCCTCCCATAAAAACAATGGTAGACTCTATTGGTGGAAGAGGCTGTCTGGTTATTGAAAGTGCGGTTGAAAAAAGAGGATGTGTATGTATTATAGCATTTACATCTTTTCTATTTATATATACTTCTCGATGCATTGAATGTTCAATCGATGGCTTTTTGTCTCCTTCTACAACTTCGCCAATCATGCTCATAACAACTATATCCTCAGGGACTATTTGTTCATAATCAATGCCACTAGGAGTTATCAAATACATGTCTCCTTCTTTTCCAACTCGTAAACTTAAATTGCCTCCAGTTCCATGAACAAGTCCACTTTTGAAAACTTTTATTCCATATTCTATTAGTTCTAACTTTTCTTTTTCAAACATCAAATCCACTCTCCTTAATTTTTATACTACTCTAAATGGAATTTCTTTTCCATTGATATAGGAATCAATACTTTCCCACGCCATTTTGGAATGACGTGTTATTACATCTGAGCTTGCTCCTCCAATATGAGGTAGAATTATGAAATTATCAAGCCCTAAAAATGGGTCATCACGAGCGATGGGTTCATAATAAAAAACATCTACCGCAGCTCCTGCAATCACCTTCTCTTTTAAAGCCTTATAAAGAGCCTCGTGATCAACAAGGGCTCCTCTTGCTGTGTTTATTAAATAAGCAGATTTTTTCATTTTCAATAATTCTTTTTCTCCGATCAGATTTTTTGTCTCTTCTGTCACCCTACAGTGCAGGCTAACGAAATCTGAATTAGCTAATAAATATTCTTTCGAAGCAGGGGTAGCTCCAATTTCTTGGATTTCATCTCTCAAAACATATGGATCATAAACTAATACTTTCATTCCCAAAGCAAGAGCTTTTGCTATGGTTTTCTTTCCTATCATCCCAAAACCTATTACTCCTAGAGTTTTGCACTCAATGTCAAATCCTTTAAATTTCAAATAAGGTACTTCTATCAAACTTGGATCCGTCCAAATTACGTCATCTCCCTTATTTAAGACCTTTTCCTTCTTGTCAATTGCAACAATTCCATTTTTTATAGCGTCGTAGGCTTGAAAAAGGTTTCTGCTTAGACAAAACATTAGTGCAATAGTAAGCTCTGCCACACTATTTGCATTTCTTCCCGGAGTACAACATACAATAATTCCACGTCTTTTACAAGCTTCAAGATCTACATTAACAGGATCTCCTCTTGTAACTACAATCATTTTTATAGTTGGTGAAGAATCCACGACTCGCTTTGTTATCTTTTCCGTTTCTATAATTAGAATTTCTGGTTTAAAGGAATTAATTTCCTCAATCATTTGGTCTTCAGTGAGAATCGAAAGATCACCCTTAGCTTCCCCTTTTATAGCTATAGAAAAATCTTTGACAAATTTTTCTAATATATTTTCATCTAACTCTGAAAATATAAGTATTCTTTTTTTCATCTGTTTTCCTCCATTCAATCTTCATTAATTTTAAAGTACATTTTTTTCCATAAGGCATACTTCATATCATAAAAATCTGGGTTTCCTTCCTTTGATTTTAGTTGAGTTACAGAGTTGGAAAGTATTTCTCGAACCCCAGCTTGATCTTCCCTTCCAACAATGGCAGCACCTATAGCAGTAGTGTCAAGTTCATTAGTAATATATAATTGATGATTTTCTAAAATCATTGGTAATAATACTCTGAGTAAAGAATTGCGAGATCCACCGCCACTTAATATAATTCTTCGTGGATGTATATTGGTAATTTCCTCAAGTTGTTCGATATTTGCTCTTATTGCAAAAGCCAAGTTCTCCACATAGCTGACTAAAATAGCATCAAAGATATTAACCCTTTCATCAGAAAATAGAAGCCCCAACTTTGATTCTTTTTCCGAGGAAACGTTAAATATTGTTGGGCCCCAGAATCCAATAGAATCGTAAGATTTATTTCTATTATTTAAAATAATAGAGTTTAGATTTTCATCTGAAAGAAGGAGTTTAGAGTCGAATTGTAAAATAAATTGCTGAAAATCATTCTTGATTTTTTTGTACATCTTTCCTGTTTCTGAGCAGTTACTTTCGAGCACCCAGATCCCTGGAAGGTAAGGACAAGTCCAAGTTCTACTTTTTACATCTATAAGAGGCTGATTAACAACTAATTGTACAGGAGTAGTGGAACCATTTACTATTGCAATATCTCCTTCTTCTAATATGCCGGAGCCAAGAACTGCTGATTGTGTATCTGCCATTGCGATCTTAACTTGTACTTTGTCTTCTAGCCCAACTTCTTGTGCTACTTCCTTATCAATTGTTCCAACAATGGTTCCAGAATCAACTACATTTGGGAATTTAAGATGAGACATGCCAAAATAATTAATTATCTTTTCTGACCACCCGAGATTTGTTATATCAAAAAACAGAGACTCTGCTGCATTGGTTTTCTCAACCAAAGACTTACTTTTTTTCTTACCAGTTATCTTATAGGCTATCCATTCGTTGATCATCATAAAACGGTGGATTTGGTTAAAGAGAATTGGATTTTCTCCCTTCAACCATAATAGACGTATTGCTGGAAAAAGGTGGTTAGGCCAATGACCAGTAATATCATATATTTCTTGCTTAATCGTTAGAGGAATAGTAGCTGCTATATTTGATGATCGTGCATCTAGATTTGAACATGCAATTAGGACATTATCTTCTTTATCGAGAAAAACACAACCTTGTCTCTGGCCGGTAACAGCAATTTCTGAAATTATACCTTGTTCTTTGCTCTCGTTTACTAACTCTTTAATTGTTTTTAGAAGTGTTTTCCACAATGCGACGGCATCGATCTCCTTAACACCAGGAACATCAGAACTAAGGAATTTTAATTCTTCAAATCTCCTAGAGACGATCTCTATCCTATGGTTTATCAGAGAGATATGAATACCACTAGTGCTAACGTCAATAGTAAGAATAAGTCTATTCAATAAAGACACCGTCCCTCATAACGTTTCTTCAAAGTAGATACTAATAATAAAATTAGGATTATTACTCCTTTCGCAAATTCTTTCCAATAGAAAGAAAGTCCCATTAAAGTAAATCCATTTGCCACTGTTGCCATAACAAGTGCCCCAAATAGAGTTCCTAGTACATTAGGTTGACCCCTTGGGGACATAATTGTACTCAAATAAGCTGCTCCAATAGCGTCCCACAAATAGGATTCCCCGACTAAAGGTTGAGCGGCTCGAATCTGAGAGAGAACGACAATACCGCCTATTGTAGCGCAAATCGCTGCAAAAAAGTAAGCTAAACCATAATAAAATCTCACAGGAATGCCTGCTAAGCGTGAAGCTTTTATATTTTCACCTGCAGCACGTAATTTTCTCCCATACTTACTTTTTTCAAGGAAGAAAAAAAGTAACAACGTCATTATAACCATTATAAATATTGGTGTAGGAATACCTAGAATATTTCCACGGTAAATCCGATCTAATGATTTTGGAGAGGGATACAAGTAAATAGGTAGACCTCCTCTAGTAACACATTTTTCTATGCTATTTCCTATAAAAAGAACTGAGATAGTTGCAATAAAAGGATTAAGATTAGCCTTTGCAATCAAAAGGGCATTTATGATACCCACTGAACTTCCTACTAAAAAGGCAAAAAAAAGAGAGACACCAAAACTCTTTCCAGCGGATATTGCACTAGCCAAAGTTATAGCTACAAGTCCCATAGTAGTGCCGGAACTAAGATCTATTCCTTTGCACACGAGTGCTAACATTACCCCAAAGGCGGGCCCACTGAGTATTGACATTCTCATAATTATGTCAACGATGTTCTGCCATTGAAGGAAAGAATAATTTTTAATTGAAAAGAAAATAAGGATCCCGGCAAATCCTATGATAATGCTTTGGCTTACCAAAAAATTAAAGAGGTTAAATTTTCTTCTAGTTCTTGGGACTACTTTAATTGTGTTATCATTTCTCGAGTTGAACAAGTTCTTCACCCCCTAATGAATTTATAATAACAAGGAGAATAATCAAACAACCTTCTATGAGCTTAATCAGATACGAACTAATTCCACTGAGTGCTAAACCATTTGCTAATAATGCAATAACGAATGCTCCGATTGCTGCACCATGAATCGTTATTATGTTCTTACGAGATATAGACATACCAAAAAATACGGACAAAATTACTTCATTTAGGTTTGTGTAGGCCGCTTGAGGGGGATATCCTGATAATTGTGAAACATATAAGAGAGAGGATACATATATGCATATACCCATAATTATGAAAGAAGCAAACTTTAATCTTTCGCATTTGATCCCTGCTTTTTTTGCTGCTATCTCATTTCCTCCTATAGCGTAAAGATGCATCCCGAGGGTTGTTTTGTTTATTAGAAAATAAATAGGTATAAAAGTAACAACGAAAATCCACCCAGTAAATGGAATTCCCAAGAATTTTCCATACCTTATTGTTTTGAAGAGTGAGTGAGAAGTAGTAAGAAAATATCCTTTGCTAATCGCTCTTTCTAAACCAAGAGTAGCCAACATGGTGGCAATTGTTGCCAGCCAGGGATGAATCTTAAATTTTATTATTAGTGTGGCATTCACTAGTTCAAATCCAATTGCTATACCCAATCCAATAACCAAAACAACGGGTACTGATATTCCAACTTCAATCATTTTGATAGTAATTACTGAAATCAAACCTATAATCCCTACAAAAGATAGATCAAACAACCCAGTTAGCATTATCGATGCAAGACCAATGGCTGGAACTCCGACAAAAAAGGAAAGGATGGCAACATTAATTAGATTATCCAAATTTAGAAATCCAGGCGATACAAAAATTAAGAAAATAATTAATAAAAAAAATACCAATAGAGTAAAATAATTTTTGAAATTTGAAATTCTAATTGTTCTTTCCACTTAAACAACCTCCTCATTTGTTGAGGATCCTATAGCGTATTTTAAAAGAGTATCTTCATCAATGCCTTCAACATTCAAAATTACCTTTTGATATCCTTCCCTCATAATCAAAACACGATCACAAAGGGTCTTTATTTCCTCATATTCAGGAGTGATAATTATTATTGCTGTTCCTCTAGAAGCAATAATCTTTAATAAATGGTAGATTTCTAATTTTGCTTGAACGTCGATTCCTATAGTCGGATAATCCAACATGAGAACCTTAAGCGGGAATGGTAACCATCTTCCAATTGCAACTTTTTGCTGGTTCCCACCACTGAGAAAATTTACAATTGTCTTTGTGTTCCTAGTACTGATTTCTAATTCCTCTATTATTCTTTGAGCCATTTTCTCTTCTCTACTTTTCTTTACTAGGCCATATACCGAGTAAGCATCAAGATAGGGGAGTGTTATATTTTCTGCTAAAGTAAAAGTTTTTATTAGATTTTCTTCTCGATCACGGGAGACATAGCCTATACCATTCCTAATCGCGTCAAATGGATTATTAATAAATACCTTTTGTCCCTCAATCTTGATATTCCCTTTCTTAGGAAGAAGACCATAGATAGAGCGCACTATTTCTGCCTGTCCAGCACCTTCTGCACCAAAAAGTCCGAGAATTTCGCCTTTATGAAGCACAAAAGAAATTTCTTTTATTCTTTCATTTTTCAAGTTGTCAACTTCAAGCACCTTTTCACTTCTAATTTCTTTCTTATGAAGATAATCTTTTTTATCTTTTAACGTTTCTCTACCTACCATAAGTTGGATTATCTCATTCTCTGATGTTTCACTTAGAGATAAGTCAGCTATTTTTTTCCCATCTCGTAAAATTGTGATTGAATTTGCAATCTCAAAAATTTCCTCAAGTCTATGACTTATATATATGATAGGGATCCCCGACGATTTCATTCCTCTAATAATTTCAAACAGTTTTTTAATTTCTTCTGCAGAAAGAGGGGCAGTCGGTTCATCAAATATCATTAGTTTGGGTTCTTGCACAACTGACCTTGCGATTTGAACTAATTGTTTATCTGCTACACTCAAATCTTTAATCAGCTTATTTGGGTTTATCTCTATGTTAAGCTTGTCCTTGAAGATTTCATACACTTTATGGTTCATGCTTTTCTTATCTATCACAAATTTCTTCTTCGAACCTAGTAGATTATTATTAAGCATCACAGCCTCTGCAATAGTAAAGTAGGGCACTAGATCAATTTCTTGATAGATTGCACGAACTCCTTTCTTATGCATTACATCAGGAGCTACATGATCAACATTCTCCCCATCAATAAAGATTTTGCCCGAATCTGGGGGATAAATACCCGTTAATATTTTTATAAGGGTTGATTTTCCAGCACCATTTTTACCAACAATAGCCCTAACTTCACCCCTAGAAAGTTCAAAGTCGACATTATCAAGCGCCATGACTCCAGGGAATCTCTTACTAATACTTTTCATGGCGAGAAAAGGTTCATTCATATTAATTCCCACCTTTCAGTATTTGTTATATATTTTTATAACCCCGTATTCAAGGAATACGGGGTTAGTTCACTGAGAAAAAGATAAAATTAAAAAAGAATCATCATTGTTATTTTAGTTTTAACTCCTCGAGTATTTCTTTAATATTTTCGGAATTAACTAAAATATGATCGATGAATTTCAGTGCTGGAACTTCTTCTCCATTTATCAAGGCTATAGCCATTTCGGCAGTTGTTTCTCCAATTTTATAAGGTTGTTGAAGGACAGTAGCTTCAAAAGGCATTGTTGGGTCTGCGATCATCTTCAAAGCAGTTGGATCACCGTCAAAACCATAACATTTTGCAGGATGTCCCAGATCAGCAATAGCTTGTGCCGATCCTATCATTGGTTGATCATAAATTGCCCAAAAAGCATCAATTTCTGGATGGGCTCTTAACATATCCTTCGTTTTATTGTAGGCGTCGGGAATAGTACCTGGAGCAACCTCTGCTTCTTGAGCAACTATCTTTACTTTTGGATATTCAGAGAGAACCAGATCTAAACACTTTTTTCTGAGTTCTTCTATAGGTTCCCCTGGTACATAAAAAATTCCAAGCTCTCCTTCGCATTTAAGATCAGAGATCATTTGCAAGGCTAGTTCAATTTCTGCAACCATGTTGTTAGTTGATACATTACATTGACTATATTCAGATTGAAAATCAGCGGTAACTATTTTAATACCTTTTTCCCTTGCCACTTTTAGTTCGGGCTCGATTACTTCTCTATAACCTAAAATAACTATAATAGCATCCACATTTCGCGAGATAAGTGTTTTTATATCGTTCAGCTGTTTTTCTGGTCTTCTTTCACCGTCAAAAGCAATCACATCGGCCCCAAGTTCTTTTGCTTTAGCTTTAGCCCCGTTGAAAGCCTGAATGTCCCAGTCATGTTCGGTGCCTACAACAGAGATTCCAATAAGTGGTTTTGTACTAAATAGTAAGGCTGACAGACATAACAATGCAACCATCAAAAATCCCTTAGCTTTCATTTTTTTTACCTCCTTTTTGATTTTTAGGAAGCTTATCTTCTTCTGGTAGATACCGTAGTACCATCTCTGCAGTTTTTTCATCTATAATAATGATATCTACAAGGTTTCCTTTAAGTGCACCAAAAATAGCTTTGATTTTTTCCTTCCCCCCTGCAACTCCTACCGTCGTGCCAGGTGTTTTAACATTTGCTCCTATTATCTTGTCACTAAGCTCTTCATAAACAAATCTTCCTTCGATATCAAACCATTTTCCAAGTATATCTCCAACGGCGCCCATCTTCTTTAGAATTTTCACCTCCTTTTCATTGACAATGTCATCCTTCAAATCCCTGTTTTCTATGCCTCCAATTCCAACAACAGAAATATCTGCTTTCTTCACCATTTCAAGAACTCTAGCAATCATTTCTTGTTTCTTAATTGTTTTGGCTGCTTCGATACTATCAACCCTATATGGAGCCCACAACCCATAGTAAGGAACTCCTAATTTTTCACTGATTTTTAAGCCAATACTTAAAGGATTTGAAGAATGATTACTTAAAAGATTTCCTAACAAAGAAACAACTCTAAAATCCTTCTTCAGTGATAACGACGTTTCAATGTAGTCTGGAAGATAGCTCAAAGTAGACCCCATACCAAGGCCTAGGGTAGTAACGTCCTTAAGAAGCGGAGACAGATAATCAGCTGTAGCTCGAGCAAGGCTTCTTTTGAGTAACTCTCCTTCTTCTAAGGTGGGAACAATTATTGCATCATCAATAGAAAACTTTTGTTTGAAAGAGTTTTTTATGGAAATGAGCTTATAGGCAGAGTCAGATATCTTAACCTGAACGATTCCTTCTTCTTTTGCTTTATTTAATAACCTTTGTACTTTCTGCCTAGATATCTTTAGAATTTTGCTAATCTCACTTTGTGTTTTGCCTTCGTAATAATACATCCATGCAGTCTGAATCATTATATCTATATTTTCATTGGTCATTTGCTCACCTACCTAATCATTTGCTCAATGATATATCACTCATTTACTACTTGTCAAGTAAAAAATCAATCTTTAACAATAAAGTAACATAAGATTTACCACAACATCTTTCATATCTGGTTATTGAACAACTTTTTAAATCGATAAGTTCAGTGAGAAATTTTCGAAATTTTTATTTCACACGCTCATTATGATCATGTCGGTGGACTGTCTGGTTTTCTTTCAGAGAATGATCAAGTAAAAGTATGGGTCCCACCTGTCTTTAAAGGGGTTAAGAATGCAAGAGAAGTTGTCACAATATATGGTGCAACTAAGATTCACGAAGGAATCTATTCTACTGGAGGTATATACGGAATTGAGCAATCTCTTTGTGTAGAAACCAGCAAAGGAATAGTGATTATAACCGGGTGTTCTCATCCAAAGATGGAAGACATCTTGAAAGCAGCTTCTCAATTTGGTGAAGTCTATGGAATTATCGGAGGTCTGCATGGTACCCCTGCTGAATCCTTACACGGACTAAAACTAATTTGCCCAACTCATTGTACAGAACACAAAGATAAAATAAAACAACTATACCCCAGTGCATATGTTGAAGGCGGAGCAGGAAAAATAATTGAAATATAGTTAATAATTATTAGAAAACAGGAGACGCCCGTATAGGGCGTCTCTACACTTTATTAATCAAAGGTTAAATGATTTATTATTAAAAGACGCCCGTATAGGGCGTCTCTACTATTATTTATTCAATACTTCTAAAAACTTTTGTAACATTTCATCGTTGAAAGTTCCTTTACTGAAACTGACTAACCCTCTTAGTGGCATATCCATAATCCATTTTATTACATTGTTCACATCTTCTTTTTCTTTACCGGGTTCTTTTATCTTTTCTAGTATACTGTCTATCAAATCTATAATCATTTTTTCAGCTTTTGAGTCTTCTAATAAATCTCTAACAAGTGAATTTCTATCGTATTTTTTCTTAATAGTAACTGTTGAATTCACTTTAACTGTCTCTTTTAATTCTATCTCTTTTGATGATTTGCCTACTAGTATCTCAAACTCTCCACTTTCTACATACCAGTCTCTTATTTCTGTGTTGTAATATGCAAACGATCTTTTATCTAGTTTAAACGTTACTGTCTTTTCTTCTCCTGGCGCGAGTTCTATCTTTTCAAATCCTTTTAACTCTTTTTCTGGCCTGTTTACCTTACTTTCTACATCCCTTACATACAGTTGTACTATCTCTTTTCCTTTTACTTTTCCTGTGTTTTTTACCTTCACTTTTACTTCTATCGTTTCTTTGTCTGTTATTTCTTTTTTGTCTACACTTATATCTGTGTATTCAAATGTTGTATAGCTTAGTCCATATCCAAATGGGAATAGCGGTTCTATCTCTTTTTTGTCGTAGTATCTGTAGCCTACAAATACTCCTTCTCTGTATTCTACTTTGTTTCCTTCTCCTGGAAAGTTTAGGTACGATGGGTTATGACTTAGTTTTTTGGGGAAGGTTTCTGCTAGTTTTCCACTTGGGTTTACTTCTCCAAAGAGTATGTCTGCTACAGCTCCTCCTCCTGCTTGACCTCCTAGGTAACTTTCTAGTAGTCCTTTGACTTTATCTATCCACGGTATTTCTACGGGAGCTCCGTTACTTAATACTACTATTGTGTTTGGTTGTACTTTACTTATCTCTTCTATTAGTTTGTTGTGGTTTTCTGGCATTTTCATGTGTTTTCTATCGTATCCTTCTGATTCGTATCTGTCTGGTAATCCTGCAAAGATTATTGCTACATTTGATTTTTTCGCTGCTTCTTTTGCTTTGTCTATTAGTTCTTGGTTCATTTCATCGTTGTCTAGGTTGTATCCTTCTTCGTAGATGATTTTTGCTTTTCCTTGAACTAGCTTTTCTATCTCTTCTAGGGCGTTATCTAGTTTTGTTGGGTTGACGTGTGAGCTTCCTCCTCCTTGGTATCTTGGCTTTTTCGCAAATGCTCCTATTATCGCTATGGTTCCTTCTTTTTTTAGCGGTAGGATGTTGTCTTGGTTCTTTAGGAGTACCATGCTTTCTCCTGCTATCTTTCTTGCTAGTTTGTGGTGGGCTTGTTTGTCGTATGTTGTTCCTCGGTTTCTACTGTCTACTGCCTTGAATATTATTTTTAGTAGTCTTTCTACTGTTTGGTCTAGTTCTTTTTCATCAAGTTTCCCTATTTTCACTGCTTCTATTATCTTTTGGTCTCCTATCCCATAACTTGATGGCATTTCTAGGTCTAACCCTGCTTTTATTCCTTCTACCCTTTCATCTACCGCTCCCCAGTCTGATACTACAAATCCTTCAAACCCCCACTCTTCTTTTAGTATCTCTGTTAGTAGGTATTTGTTTTCAGAGGCTAGTATCCCATTTACCCTGTTGTATGAGCACATGACTGTCCAGGGTTTGCCTTCTTTTACTGCTCCTTCAAAGTTTGATAAATATATTTCTCTTAATGTTCGTTCGTCTATTGTTTCGTCTATGGTGAATCTTCTGTATTCTTGGTTGTTAGCTGCGTAATGTTTTAAGGAGGTTCCTACACCTAAACTTTGTACTGCTTGTATGTAGGCTGTTGCTAATTGGCTTGATAGGTATGGATCTTCTGAGAAGTATTCGAAGTTTCTTCCACAAAGCGGTGACCTTTTTATGTTTATTGCTGGCCCTAATATGATGTCTACTTCTTCTGCTTGACATTCTTGAGCTAAGGCTTGTCCCATTTGTTTGATTAGTTCTCTATCCCAGGAACTTGCAGTTGTTACTGCTGTTGGAAAACATGTTGAGGGTACACTGGTTTGTTGGTTTGGCACTTCTTTCCTTAATCCGTGTGGTCCATCACTCATCCTTATTGAAGGGATTCCTAACCTTTCTATAGGTTTTGTGTGCCAATTGTCTAACCCTGAACATAAGCTCGCTTTTTCTTCAAGTGTCATCTGCGCAATTAGACTTTTTATGTCTCTTTCCACTTTTTTCACATCCTTGTTTGTAATAGTATTTGTGTTTTTACTGAGTTTTAGTTGTTCCATATAAAAGTAACTGCTGATTTTCCCCTAAGTGTGTAATTAAATTCAGAATCTCCATATGTTATAGATAATTTTTTGTTGTTATTTGTCCTGTTGTACACAATTAGTACTATCGAATCATTAGGATTTTTGAAAGCTGTTGTTTCAATTATGCTCTGGATATTTGTAGATTCTATCCGATACGCTCCAGGTTGAACAAACTTACTAATATGACCCATTGTATAATAATCAACGTTGTAGGTTATATCTATTTTGTCTGTATCAATTGTTACAATACCTCTACATGTACTATGTTTAAGCACTGTGGGACCATTATTTTGATCTAGAGCCATGTTCCACCAGACAATACTTTTCGCAAAATTTCTAGTTCCTCGGATTATATGTGTCATTTGATCAGCAAAAGCGTCAAAAAACGGAGGTACCCACTCGCCACCAGAAGCTTCTGTTAGCCAAGCTTCTTTTTCTGGAAACTTTTCTTTTATTTTTGACATTGCAGAATGATCTCCACCATAAACGTGCCACGCAGTTCCTGCGACATACTTTCCAGCCTTCTTTAAAACAATCTCGGGATACTCTATATTATCCCAATTGTGATCATAACAAAGGATCAAAGTATCAATGTTTTCTTTTTCAAATAGGGGCCCTAGATATTCGTTTATAAATATAGCTTGAGCTTCAGGAGACATGAACATTCCAGGATATTCTTTAGGAACGTATAATGGCTCATTTTGTACGGTTATTGCATATATAGGGATACCTTCCTTCTCATAGGCTTTAATAAATTCTACAAAATACCTTGCATAAACATCATAGCATTCTTCGCGTAACGATCCACCGATAAGGCTTCGAGATGTTTTCATCCAGGCTGGAGGACTCCAAGGAGATGCCATAACTTTTAAATCTGGATTTATCTCAATAGCTTTTTTTATCAATGGTATTATGTACTCTTTATCATGATCGATGCTGAAATATTTTAGTTCAAAATCTTCCTCTCCTTCAGGAACGTCATCATAGGTATACATTTTAAGAGCAAAATCACTAGCCCCCATTGGTTGACGTAAAAACGATATTCCTATCCCTATTTCTGGGCTAAAAAGCTCATACATTAGTTCTTTCCTCTGTTTTTCATCTAAAACGTTGTAAATAAGCCACGCAGAAGCATCTGTTAAAGAAGCTCCAAATCCATCCATTTCTTGATAAGTGATCTTAGGATTTACTTCAATTTGTGTGACTGATTCATCAGTTTTTTCAGCTTTTTTAAAAGCTGATATAGCTGGTTGTTGTGATAAAAGATTTTTTTGATTGGATGTCGTTAACCAAACTTCCACATCACTGTTAATTCTGTAATTCATTGTAGTACCATCACCTCCATATAATAAACAACTTGTTGCTAAAATGATTGAGAGAAAAATTAAAAAGTTATGCCGTAAATTCCCCCTTTTTTTCATTGAAATAATTCCTCCTTAAAAGAGAATTTTTGAGTTCCTTGGTAACTGCTACCAAGGAAGGGGTGAGGGCTATCGCCCTTGAACCCGTTTAAATTCAAAACAGTTTTATATTTACATTTTTTGGTAACTGCTACCAAGGAAGGGATGAGGGCTATCGCCCTTGAACCTTTTTAAATTCAAAATATTTTTATATTTACATTATTTCGGTAACTTATACCAAAGAAGGGGTGAGGGCTGTCGCCCTTGAACCCGTTTAAATTCAAAACAGTTTTATATTTACATTTTTTGGTAACTTCTACCAAGGAAGGGATAAGGGCTATCGCCCTTGAACCCTTTTAAATTTAAAACAGTTTTATATTTACTTTATTTGGTAACTTCTACCAAGGAAGGATGAGGGCTGTCGCCCTTGACCCCATTTTGAAATTAATTTTTATTCTCCTGTTATCCCGGTTCTATCTATACTTTCAACGAACTGTTTCTGTAAAAGTGCATATAATATAAGCAACGGTATGATAGTTATCAAAGTTGCAGCCATTCTTATTCCTTCGTTTAATCTATTTGCTAAGCTAGCGTCGCTCACTGGATACATTCTTGAATAAGCATCGACAAACGATTGAAGTTTCATAGGTAAAGTCTGAATTGCGTTACCAAAAAACAATCCTGAAAGATATGTCTCATTCCAATACCAAACAAAGGAAAATAGTAGTGAGACAACGATTGCTGGTATAGACATGGGGATAGCTATTTTCATGAATATTGTAAAATGCCCAGCACCATCAATCTGAGCAGCCTCGTCTATGGATTTTGGATAAGAACTAAAAAATTGATAGAAAATTAGTATAAAAATTGCGCTTCTAATTCCCTGCCCGAACAAAGCTGGAAGAAAGGAAGGGAAAGGTGTATTTATCATGCCATAACTACTAAACATTATGTATTTTGGTATTAAAGTCACTTGTACAGGCAATAAGAATGTAAACAAGAGCAAAGCGAACCAAAGCTTTTTTAAAGGAAATTCATATCTTGCAAAACCATAGCCAATTAATGCACTAGAAATAGTTTGAAGTATAGCTGGTACTCCTGCCATAATAATAGAGTTAAGCAAAGAGTTTTTAACGTCTAGAACCTTTGAGGCTATCTTAAAATTTTCAAGATATAGTTTTGATGGTATCCATTGAACAGTTGGATTAACAAGGTCATCTACATCCATAAAACTTGTAGAAATCATAAAAGCCAAAGGATACAGATATGCAAATCCTATTATTAAAAGTAATAAAATAATAAAAGCTTTAAAAATATTCTCTTTTAACCTTTTACTCATGGCTAATTCTTCCTTTCTCTCAAAATTAAAAATGCCACACCTAAAATAGCTAGAATTATCAACGAATAAATCCATGACATTGCTGCAGAATAGCTATACACCCTTCCTGTTTGAAACATTTTAGAAGAAATCTCTACATTGATTGCGTTGGTAGGAAACGTTGCTAAATCAACTATTGTATAAATAGCATTTACTAGTATCAAAGGCCTTATTTGCGGTAAAGTTATCTTCCAAAAAATCACCCACGAAGAAGCTCCATCAATTTGCGCCGCTTCGTATAATGCTTTATCAATCTTTTGAATTCCTGCTAAAAATATCAAAATCTGTACACCTGAAAACCATAGTATAATGATTATCTTATCGAATAGATAAAGAATTGGCGCACCCAAATTTAGAGGTAACGATCTAAAAAATTCATAGATAGCAAATTTGGTTGGTTGAATTATATTTACAGCCTTGTTAGCTAAAAGTTCACTTAAAACTGGTCCGCTCATAATAATTACAGGTAAAAAATAAATTGCTCTGAAAACAGTTCTTCCTTTGAACTGTTTATTAAGCATTAACGCTATAAGTAAAGAAGCTACGATTATAAGTGGTGTTGAAAGCCCAACAAAAACAATGCTATCTGTTAAAGCAGGCAAAAAATCCACATCTTTTGTAAAAATATCCCAATAATTGTTAAAACCATTCCATTGAGTAACTATGCCTGTAGGGGTAATAGTTACCCTACTCATACTCAAGTAAATTGAATAAAAAAATGGAAAAGCTGTAAAAACTATAAAGCCTATAATCCAAGGTAGTAAAAACATGTAGCCTCTAATTGCAGACTTTTGATGTATTGTTAGTTTACTAACAAAAGACTTTTCTTTTTTTGAGTTTTTCAATTTCAATCAACTCCTGATGATAAAGGTAAAATGTTCATGCCGCAGGGCCTTAAGGGTTTTGCTCTTGTACCTACTTTTTTGATTTAGGTAGGCAAATAGATTGTATTTGCTATTTTAAACCATTATTTAGACGTGTAGGTCGTCTCTACGACCGTTAAATCAATATTTAATTAAACTATCAAATATCCTAGAGCTGGGACTACATCATTTTCAAAGAAATAATCATAGTTTGTATAATTAACAATAATAGATACATCTCCCTCATAATCAACCTTCACAACGCCTTCTTTTAATACTGTTCTATCTACTATCTGCTTTCCTTCAAATTTAGATAAAACATTATTTATCGTATTATACGTACTTACAATCACATCTAGCCAATGTTCATAATATGTTGAATAATACGAATCAGAGATAGCTGTATATTTCAATTCGTCGTTAGTTAAAGCTGTTAAAACGAAAGAGGGATAAGCCCCATATTCAATAAGTCTTAATATATCTGTTGGTGAATAAAACCCCATATTTGAATACGGCGCATAATAATCTATACTTCCTTTCAAAACTATTTGAATAAAAGGGACGGTGTCTGTCTCATAGATGTATTGTGAATTCACCATAGGAAGGTGAAAGATTTCAGAACTATACCTCCAAAAATACTGGTTTGGGGTATATAAAGCCAGATTTTCTAAGTTATTTACAATATTTTTTGCTGTTTCTTCAAGCATTACTCTTGCCTGATCTCTTGTTACAACATCTCCTCTTTGATTTTCTGCGTACAATTTAAAACCAACTTCATCAACTGCCATATTTTTCATACCATTAGACTTATACAGTTCAGCTTTATTTTCTAAATAATCTGCAACCAAATTTATTTTTACTAGATAAGTGTCTTTAATCCATATATAATCATTATCTCTTTGTATTTTTATCAAATCTTGAGAAAGTGAATGCCCTCCCTCTTTACGCAAATCTATTTGGAATTGATTCACAGCAACGGGGTTTTCATAGAAATAAAACCTTCCGCCCTGTTGATCAACAAAATCTGAAAATTCCAAAAAAGCATCTTTTTCTCCTAACTTTTCCTCGAAAGCAAATTTTGAAGTCTTTGAACCGTTTAGTCCACCTTCTTGCCAACCTTTCATGACTACTGTTAGGTTTGAAATGTCTTCACTATTTAGACTGGTAACAATTTCTTCAGCCTGTTTCAAAGAAGTAATCACCTTCAAATTGTTGAAAATAAAACCTTTTTCTATGTCGCTACCTAAAATTCCTATCTTTAAAGGTATTTGACTGTCAATTCTTTCTTGCCTTGCTAGCACGCCTTCTTCGTACAGCATATTTCTATATACCTTAGCCATTCCCACATAATCTGCGTCATCCCCACTTAAAAAGTAATATCTTATCTCTGGATCAAAATGATTCCTATTTTGCTGTACGATTTGAACACCTGCTCCACTCCTTGTTGTCGGTTGCAAATATTTTTGTCTGTAAATAAACTTGGCAGAAACCCAATTATAATTCGTTAAAACTCCTGCTGGTGTTGCAACTATAGCAGCATATTCTTCTCCAGAAGTGATGCGCGCAAAAAGTCCGTTTTGTTTTGGCCCATGCACAACTCCAAAAATTGGCATTAATACACTCTTTTCTTCGGTAGCAAAATCATTAGGTCTACTTACTTTAAGATCGTTAACTTCAAAAAGGTGGTCTATAGCAAAATCTTTTCCATACACCCTTTTTTCAAAGTTAGATAAATATTTAAAAGGCTTATCAAACCTAATTAAAGCACCAGGACCATCAGGAATAAAAATATAACCATCTATCTCATCTGCCCTAACAGAACCAAAAAATGGAACGAAATACACCGATCCTAACATATACTTTCCTGTTTCTTGGATACTGTCAGAATCTAACCTAAAAATTAACGAACCATCATTGAGTTCAACACTAAAATCAAAGCTTATACCAAGTTGAGTAAAATTAACAGAAAAAAAGATAGTATTACCGTTAACCACGTATTCCCTCTTAACATTGTTAGCTGCAATACTAGTTTTTCTTTCTATTCCAGCCTGATCATAATAATCAATACTCACCAAAGAATTTCCTATTCCTGACCACGTAACGTTCATATCAGAAGGCTTTTCTGAGGGTAGTCCACCCCATATATACCCATTTACTTTGTTGAGAACTCTAATCGAAGCATTTTTATCCCAGTAATATACTTCTATATAATCATCTTCTAGAATCTTTTCGTAATCATCAAGATCCATTCTATTAATTACAACAACCCGTTCTTTCTCGGGCTTTGTATGCCTATTAGACCCAATATTTGAAATCTCATTTCTTTCCAAAAGAATAATTTCTTCTTCTAAAGTAGAAAAAGTATCCAGAGATTGTGTTTGAGAAAAGACACTATTCATAAGAAGCAACAAATTAAGAACAACTACTAAAGATGCAAATAATCGTTTATCCAATTCGATAAGAAGCCTCCTTTATCAAGGTATAAATAAAGTTAAACGCCTCACTTCCCAGCATATACACGATAAAATAAGCTATTACTATGACAAACATCAAAAATAACGTTAACAATATATTTTTAATAACCCCACCAACAGAAAAATTATGAATTTCTTTAAGCGAAACGAAGATCAATACCCCACACCAAACCCAAATTGCCACACTAGCAAATTGAATGATGAACCCCTCGTTCAACGTAATTACATAAGAAAGTAGTGTAACAATAGGCATAAAAAGCACAAGTGGCGCTAACGCATAAGATGTTGTGCAGTATACATCCCTAAACTTACCCTCTCCATCATTCAGTGTACTAACAAGATAGTTAGACACCACCCACAGTGCTAAAGGTAGGCCGAAAATCATAATCACATACAGATAAGAAACCTCTCTGAAATCTCGTGGATTGAATATAAAGCCCTTAAACAAATAATCAAGCACAAAAGCAATAAAAGCTAATACATATACTAAAGTGGCTGACATTACTGATGCCTTTTTTCCATGTTTAATATCATACGAACTATCAATAGGATGAAGCATGAATCTTCCCATATATAACACATCAGAAACAAGTTTAACTTCTTTAGTTTTTCTAAAAAAGTTTCTAAAAACGTTCAAAATCCCATATTTTTTATCTAATAGCTTAACAATTCGCCACAAAACCCACACTAAGAATACAACAATTAAAATAGTTGCTATATTGTTCTGTAACCATAAGTTTCTTATTTCCCAATAAGCCTCAGAATAATCAATTTTATTATTAGCTATTTTAAAATGTTCAGCAGCCTTTTCATAGTCTTGAGACTGAAAATAAGCCTTTCCTAAACCGTTGTGAGCTATTCTTGATCGGCCACTTAACTTTAATATTTCTTGCCAGTACGACATACTTTCAATATACTTACCTTTTTCATACAAACTAATCGCTTCGTGTGTCATATTTGTAATCGCTGTAGGATAAAAGACATGGACAATACCACGTTCTTTATCTAAAATATAAACATTGTCAACTTGATCAACCGCTATACCAACAGGAACAGTGAAAAAACCGTTTCTTTCTGTACTGATTGCTCTTCCTCCGAAAGAATATATCAAATTACCTTCGGAGTCATACTCATAAATCAAACCCGTTTCTGTTAAAGCATAAATCTGATTGTAATTACCTACAGTTATGTCAACAAAGTTAGGCTCGCTAATCATTCTGTTAGCCTGCTTTAATATATTGTTCCCTGAAACGTTATGCTTTTTTATTGCGTTTCTTCCAACACCTTGTGTTATTGTGTATATCAACCCTTCATCGTCAATAGCTAAATTGTAAAAGGTTTTTGGAATTATGTTGAACAATTGAGCTTGCTGCTCTTTTGTAAAAATAAGGTTTAACAACGCTTCACCAAAAGAAAGATAAGTTATATTCGCCCCAAAATACCCTAAAAACTCACCGTCTTCAGACAATTGAATTATTCCGTCATAAGTTCCTTCACTAACGATATAAATATTTCCCATCTTATCACTGACAACTTTTCGTGGATTGTAATTAGCCTTTTGACCAAAGACGATAGATTCTGGCCTTTTATATCTCCTAAGTAGTTCTCCATTTGAATCAAACATTACTACTTCACCAAGCCCATAATCTGCCACCAAAATTCTGCCTTTTTCATCAACAAAAACACCCGTAGGCATGTTTAATATACCTTTTCCAACGTAATTGATGTTATTACTGTTGTTAATATCCACAATTACAATCTGACCATTTCCGCCTTCAGCTATATAAATCTTCTCGTTTCTTATGAATATGTCTTCAGGAGACTTTAGATTCAAGTCTTTGAAAAGTATGTTTCCAACGAGATACGCATCTTGCGTTCTTACCCAAACGCCATCTTCTGATATAGTGTAGGAATAAGCAGTAGCGTTCTCATTACTTATCTCTGCAAACGAAAGAGAAGAAATTGTTAATATTAAAATAAAAATCAATATTACAAAATGAATATAAGATTTTCGTGTAATCATATAATATCCTCCAAAACGTCAAGAAATCACTTGAGACCTGAATACATCATCGTGTCCATAACTCTTGACTGAAGAATTATGAAAAGAATAAGATTTGGTAAAAACATTATCAAAGAGGCCGCAGCAGCCATTCCTTGACCAGCAACAGTATTTCCTGTAGTTGAAACAAGCGTATTCATGTAAAATGCAAAAGTTTTTAAAGACTCATCGTTAATAAACATGGCAGACGATTCTATACTGTTCCAAGATGTTTGAAACGCAAGTATTGCAACCGTTGATAACGCTGGTTTTATAAGTGGAATGATTATCTTCATTAAAATATAGTAATCTGAAGCCCCGTCAATCTTTGCAGCCTCAATTAATGAATCAGGGATCTGATCTATAAACTGTTTAACTAAAAAAAGCCCAACAGGCATAGCCAACAAAGGAAGAATATGAGCAAAAAAATTGTCTATGAGCCCAAGTTTAACGATCACTAAAAATCTGGGAATACTAACAGCCACCGGAACAAACATAAGAGCAAGTGTGTTTATTGTAAACAAGGTATCCTTACCCTTGAAATTCTTTTTTGAAAGAACATACCCCGCAGACGCCGTTACCCAAAGGGTAAACAAAACAGTGAACAATGTCGAAACGACGCTATTAAAAAGATACCTTGAGACAGGTACATTAGACTCGGTGGTTGCAGTAAACAATCGTTTGAAATTATCCAAAGTAGGTCTTGTGGTAAAAAATCTTGGAGGATAAGCAAAAAGTTCGTCTATCGGTTTAAATGCATGAAATATTATAAATAGAATAGGTAAAACCATAAAAGCACTCACAGGTATCAAAATTGCATAAAACTTCAACTGACTTTTATGAAATTTATCAGGGTTTATACGTCTAGATTTCAAACTTGCCATTAACAATCACCTCAATCTTCAATCCTTTTCCCCAAACAAACTCCAAGAAAATCTAGAAGCTATCCAAACAATAACTAAAAGAACAACAGAAGCCGCAGCAGCATATCCCATCTCATACCTGATAAACCCATAATCTTCTATATGATTAACTATCAATTGAGCAGCGTATTGAGGAGTGGGATTTGACCCAGATAATGCAACACCCAAACCACTTGTTGTAAAAGTGTTAACAATTGCCATTACTGCGCCAAAAAGCATCTGAGGTTTCATAGAAGGAATAGTCACATAAATAATTTCCTGGAACCTATTACTTACACCATCAATATATGCAGCATCGTACAACTCTTCATTTACATTTAACACCCCAGCAAGCATAGCCAAAAATCCTACCCCCATACTACTCCAAAGAGCAACAATAATAACAATTGTCATCAAATACTCTGGAGACTGTAACCATTGAATCGGCTCTGTGATCATACCAATTTCTATCAAAAAACTATTTAAATATCCAAGTTGGTTACCAGAAAAAATGATGCTCCAAATCGTACTCATCATAACTCCTGATGTCATAGAAGGAAGATAAATGAGTATTGCAATAATTGTTCTTGGTATCTTTGGTATCTGTGCAAGCATCCACGCAAAGATAAATGAAAGAATATAACCACCAGGCCCAACAATTAGTGCGTATTTTATAGTATTTGGAAGAACCTTTTGCATAAATACAGTATCTTGCGTTAGTAATGAAATGTAGTTTTTTAAGCCAATAAATTTAGGTGGTTGTACTGCATTAAAGTAGGTAAAAGATAGTACAACTGCACTAATTACTGGTATTAGTATAAAAAGACAAAACAGTATTATATAAGGCGATAGTAAAACCCAATGAGAATTTCGATTAATAAACTTCTGTTTTACTTTCATTTACTCTTTTCCACCTCAGCCTTAATATTTTCAATTGAAGGAATCTGATAAGTTTTAACTACTTTACCATCTTCGATATAGCCGAATTCCTCCATCTTTCGGATTATCTCCCTATTTATAGTAATCGCAGCCTTATCGACAGCTATTCTGATTCCCTCTCCCTTCATGACAACATCCGTCCATGCGTTACTTATCTCTCGCTCTAACATATATCCCGCAGGGTGTCTTGGGATTTCCTTTATCCAATTCCATTGCTCTAAAATAACCTTTTTATGATTATCAGGGAAAGATAACTCCTCAAATGCAGCCATGTTAGCTGTGTTCCACATATATTCTGGTCCATATCTCGTCTGCATTCTATATGCATACTCGACCTGGGTATCCTTTGAAAGCCACCACTTCAGAAATTCCCAAGCCTCTTCTTTTTTGGTGCTGTTAGAAAATAGCACATCTGCCCTGTCACTACCAACTTGGTATCTAAATATTTCACCATTCTCATCTTTAACCCCTGGAGATAAAGCTATGTCCCACTGACTTGCTATTTCAGGGGCGGCAGTCATAAGCATTACATAAGTTGTAAAGTTAGAAACACCCATAGGAATTCTGCCGTATCTAAACTCGTTATAAAAATTGGGAACACTTTGAGAGACACTATAAATAGTAAAAAGTTTAGTCATTATTTCAAAACCCTTAATTGAATTTTCTTCGTTTATGGCTGTTCTTAAACCATCATCAGTATACAACCTTCCTCCACTTTGATAGATAAAAGGAACAGTAGTGTAAAAAGGTTTTAGGCCTGTCCATCCAGCCATTGGCAAATAAAAGTTCATAGAATTTCTATAAAGGGTTGACATCGCTATTTGTACTTCATCCCAAGTTTGAGGTACCTCCAAGTTCAAACTTTCTAATATATCCTTCCTATAGAACAGGACATAAAAATCTTGAGTCTCAGTAACTCCATAAACCTTTCCATCTACATAAAAGGGGATCAAAGTCTCCAAATTGTACTCTCTACTTATATACTCCCAAAAATCGTCAAACTCCGTTAAATCAAAGACCGCTCCTCTGATAGCTAGATCATACGGAATGTAGTTGCTTATTCCCAAAGCCAAATCAGGACTTATATTTGCAGCATTTGCTAGGATTAGTTTTTGTTCATTAGGCATAACAGAAAACCTCACACTTATACCTGTTTTTGAAGTAAAATCAGAGTCTGTCATTTGTTGAAGCATTTCAACGTATTGTATTGGCCTATTAACCCAAACCAAAAGCTCATCAGATTTCTTATCACTTACAGCCATATACTCCTTATTCTGTGGAAAGAAAGAAAAAACAAATCGTTTCAACCCTTCCATAAACCTAGTTAAAAAACCTACTTCATCATCTGGTAAGACTGGTGAGTTTAATACATAAATTCTATCCAGATTTAACGGTTGAGTTGAGAGTACATCGATCGTTTCAGAAATCAAGTTAGACGCAGAAGAAAAACCTTCACTCAGTTTATTCAACCTAATCGGTATTTTATCGGGTTCTTTTGCAAGGTCTCTTATATTTTTGGCAGCAATCTTAAGATTAATTATTGAAGCAGGGGTCTGACCAAAAAATGCCTCAATCTCATTGTATATATCATCTAATTTATTTGCCCAACCTTCAAATTTTGTAACAATATCTGGTAAATATAGTTCTATATCCCATTTCCTGTTTTTATCTACAACTCCGCCTGTTAATTTTTTTATCTCTAGTCCTGATTGATTAATTTCAAAGATTAAATTTCTAAGTTCGTTAATAACATCGTCTAAAGGAGTTCCATCAACCTCTAAAGAAATTGTATGTGTCCCCTTTTTTAACCATATCCCAAATGGTTCTCCACTATTTTTTTCTTCTAGAAATACATTCTTGTACCGTAACCCAGTATACGGGAACATATAACTCATCAATTCAGAAAATATTATTTCACCGTCTATATAAACATTTCTAAACACAGAAATCCCGTCGTTAATCGACTGTGAGTATCTGAAAGCAAAGTAATAAATACCATCTTCAGGTACATCAAATTCCCACATAACCTTTTGTCCAACTTGATCCCAAGAGTTTCCGTCTATAATATTCAGTTTTCTTGACACCGTTTCATATGGATGCAAAGAAGGGTCTTGCTGGTTTCCAGGTCGTATAAACGAATCAGACTTAACTAAGTAATCTTCAGCTTCAATTGGCTCAATCTCTCCACTAACCTTACTATTTGGCACATTCAAGAAATACTCTTCATAAGTTTGAGCTCTTTCGTACTTAACTAGCATCACACTGTTTAATATTACAGACTGAGATTCGTTTTTTAGTTTAATATTCTGCCTACCTTTTTCAAATTCAAAAACATAAGGTGCAGCAGACAAGCTTCCATAATCTCTCACGTACTCACTATGAAATTGTTTTACCATAACTTGCCTTGGAACCACTTCGTTTCCATATCTATCTGTTGGATAGTCCTTTGTTTCATCAGTCCATAATGCAGGAAGAGGAACAGTTAGCTCGTTATTATCCCAAAACATAGACATCCTACTTGTTAAAACCTTGTCACTATCTATCATGTAATGTAATATTATTAAATATAAACCATTTTCAGGCACATCAAAAGATATCTCAACTACCCCATCAATAGGTAATACTAAACCTTCAGGAGTGTATTCAAATCCTAAGCCTGAAAGAATTTTAAAATCTTCAAATAAAACAATTTGAACAACGTTGTTTTTGTTGTATGAAATCCATTTATCTACATATGAACTTGCAAATACGGAAACAAATGAAAAGACAAATATGAATAGTAAAAACAAAGATTTTATCGCTTTAGAAAACATAGCCTAAAAGACCTCCACTGTATCGCTGTATAATTACATACAACTCCAAAAAACTTAAAAAACCCCCTCATTTTATAAAAAGGTACTTTAGGGAGAACCCCTAAAGTACCAAAAAGCAAGCAAGAGCAGTTAAAACAAACAATTAATGAGTTGGTTTAAAATTCTTTTGTACCTCAACAATCTGGGAATCAAAAATTTTCCAAGCGTTTTGAATTATTTGGTTGGCTCTAGTTTCAAGTTCAGCAGCTATAGCAGCAGCTTCAACCTTTCCTTGTCTCACTTCTTCACTCTTTGGAATAATCACTTCATCGAGCGCTTTACTCCAGTCTGGTACTATCTTGTAAAAATCTGCCCAAAAAGCCTTATCAACATTGTCATACATGAACTTAACTCCTTCAGGAACAAAATCTAAAGATTTAAAGAATTTGACAACCTCTGGATCGTTTGTTGCAGGGATTATAAAATCAGGGGTTAAGTTACCAGCAGCATCCGTTTTATTTTTCATGATATTCAATCTTGTCAAAACACCGTCTCTACCGTATGATCTCCACTTAAGAAATTCAAAAGCAGCCTCAGGATACTTAGTTGTAGACATCATAAAGGCATGGTCTGCATGTAGTGCTTCTCTGTATCCAATGTTAGGATCTTGTGGCAGTGGATACATATCATACATATAGTTCATCGTTCTAATCCAGCTTAAATCCCAAGTTCCATGAAAACCCATCAACACTTTTCCTTCCCTTAAAGCATCTGCATCTTTACCAAACTTTTTCTGATAATCATCAAGCCCTCCAGCATTTCTTATTTCATCATTTTTAAGGTCATCTGAAACTAGCCCTGGAACAGATTTAAGACTCTTTTGAAAGTTAATAGCCCTAACCCAGCTTCCTTCAGTAAACTTAAACTTACGTTCTATTGGGTCATAAGCCAACTGATGTAAATTTTTACTGAACATACCTGTCATAACTTCCTCAAAACCCCACAAATGGTTTATTCCTGAGTATACATTAGTTGTTGCATTAATAAGATATTCTCTAAACTCATCAACAGTCCATTCGTATGATGGAGGATCCATATTTAGTTGTTCTACTAAATCTAGGTTAACCATAACAGCGCTGAACTGTAAATTAGTTGGAACTGCATAAGTCTTTCCGTTAAATTTGTATCTCTCTAAAAGTTTTGGATCTACATTTTTAATCTCTTCATCTTTTTCCAAGAATTCATCTAATGGATACAACCAACCTTGTGAAATAGGATAGTTCAAATTTTCCCATCCATACACAACATCCGGCAAAGTTTTAGCAGCCGCTTGTGCGCTGAGATACTCGTTCAAATCTCCGTCAAAACTTACGATCTGCACTTTTATATTAGGGTACACTTTGTTGAATTCTTCTACAAATTTTTGTTCAGTTTCAACGTCCCAGCTACGTACAGCATACACAATGTTGCCACTTAACTTAGTTTTATCAGTTGCACCAAAACCAATCAAAGAAAACACACTCAACACCAATAACACCATTAAACCAATTTTGTGGCTTTTCTTCATAACAACTCCTCCCTTTACTGTAGTTTTTCTTTTTTACATAAAAACCTAAATTCATATTTTTCCCTGAATCAAATATACTCCTCAATCTCCTTTTCTATAGCCATTATTGCCGCTCCATAGGCTATACTCTTTTCATTTAAATGCGAAGTCATTAGTTCACATCTGTTAGTAATTAACACCTGTTCTAAAAAAGAATTATTTATTGTTTTAATCATGATAGGTAAGATTGGAGAAATCTCTCCGCCAATGATAATGTGAGAAGGATTGAAAATGTTTGCTAAGTTTGCAGATAAAACAGAAAGATAATATGCTTCTTCGTTTATTAACTCAACTGCCAATTTATCTTTTTTCAAAAATAAATCATTTAATTCTTTGACATTATCTATTTTTTTACTTTTACTTTGCTTGTTATATGACTCAATTAATCTAGGTAATGAAGCAAGCGCTTCAGCACAACCTCGCCTTCCACAACTACACAATGGTCCGTCTGTCTTTATCACAGAATGTCCTGCCTCTAAAGCAGCCCCGTTTACCCCTCTAAAAATACTTTCTTTAATAACTAAACCAGTTCCTATACCCCTTCCTACAATAATCCCCAATACCATAGCATTTGAAGGTAATTTGTTAAAGTGATACTCAGCAAAAGTCATTAAATTTGCCCCATTATCCAAAAAAACAGGTTTATTCAACTTACTTTCAAGTAAACTAGCCATCTCAACATTTTTCCACTTTAAATTAGGAGATAACAACAACCTTTTCTGATTAGCGCTCACGATTCCGGGTAATCCCACTCCAACACTAATAATATCTTCTTCTGAGATTTGTGCCTTGACAATAAGTTCATCAATCATATTTTTAATATCATCAGCTAACGCATCAGGACTTAAATGATTTGAAAATCTTTTACTGATACTCTCTATTATCTCGTTAACTAAATTCAAAAGAACTGCATCAATATGCGACTCTCCTACCTCTATCCCAACAGAAAAACAGTTTTCTCTGTTAATATCTAACAATATTGGAGGCCTTCCACCAGAACTCTTACCTACCCTTTTTTCTACAAAAAAGTTTTTGTCAAGAAGCCGTTGAGTACACCTTCCCACAGTTGAAGGGCTTAACTTTGTAATCTTAGCTATCTCAGTTCTTGAAATGAGAGATTTCTTTTGAACGGTTTTAAAAACCTCTAAAACATTATCAGTCTCCACAACAAACCTCCTATAATTGTTAACAATAATTTGCTTTAGTAAAGAAATAACAAAGTTTTATATATTTCTATAAACATTGTATAAAATAACAAACTTTTTTTCAACCTCGAAAAAAGTCAAGGAGAAACAAATAAGCCCGATTTATAAAAAATAACAACTTTTTCTTTTACTTTTCATACCACTTACTTTCTATCAGGCAGAAAGAAAGACATAAAATCCCTCAAACCCCGATTCTAAGCCCATGTAGAGAAGTGCTACACGTGCGTCTTGTTTATTGATTTTCTGTAGAGACGTGCTATATGCGCGTCTCGTATTTATGTTTTTAAACCATAATCAAATTCATGAGACGCCCGTATAGGGCGTCTCTACACCTCTTTAATCAAAGCAGGGCGATAGCCCTGCAACATAACCAACTTTACTTCACAAACAATCCCATTAAAGTTTCCCAAAATAACTCCGATAATAATAATGAAAATCTCTAGCGCTAGAGAAAAACCAGCCCACGGAAGGGCAAAAAACAAAAAATCACACGGAGGTGTAAAAGACTATGCGAATTAACCATAACATCAGTGCTTTAAACGCTTGGAGGTCTTTAGACCAAGTAAACTCATCTATGGGTAAAACACTTGAAAAACTATCTTCAGGATTAAGGATCAACAGAGCAGGAGACGATGCAGCAGGACTAGCAATCTCTGAAAAAATGAGAGGTCAAATTAAAGGTCTAGACATGGCAGTTAAGAACGCACAAGACGCAATATCTTTAATACAAACCGCAGAAGGAGCATTAACAGAGACACACTCAATACTTCAAAGAATGAGAGAACTAGCAGTACAAGCAGCGACAGACACAAACACAAACGTAGATAGAAACCAGATACAGGCAGAAATAGATCAATTAAGAGAAGAAATAGACAGAATAGCAAGAACTACAGAATTCAACACCATGAAACTACTTGACGGTAAGATAGAAAGCTTCAGACCAGAAGCAGACGTTAAAGTAGTTACTGGTGGAAACTTTGATTTACAAGCTTTGCAAAATGGATCTTTGAAAGAACTGGAATTGGTTAATAAAGAAATAGAAATTTCGATGAATAGTGAAAAAGTTGTCGCTCTTCCTAATTTTAATAATGCCGCAATTAGTGTGAAAGTTAGTACTAATACTCAAATTATTGTATCTTTTGAAGGAAGCTCATTTACTATATCATTCGCTACTATCGGAGATAATAGCAGTAATGTTGTAAAAACAGAAACTGTTGGAGATTTAAAATTTGAATTTGTACTTTCCGATGTTAGTGCCGCATTGGGCGCTAACAGTATTAAAGTCCAGCTACAAGGCATCAAAGTCAGTATTGCAAAAGATGACAAATTTGAATTTAATGATGTTAAAGAAGGTTCTTATGTTGTAGAAGTTGGACAATTTAGAGATGAGGGTACTAGCCCATTAGATGTAAGAATAAACTTTTTTGACGAAAGTGGTCTCAGCACAAGTGTAATTTATGATTTTGACAGTGGTGTGGGATACATTGGAAATAATGATCTTGAAATAACTAGTAATACTACGGGTTTTGTTCTAAGTTCTCCCGATGATACGAAAGGTTTAATTTTCCATTGGGATACTTCTGTCTATGACATTAACTCATTTGGTGGAGCTCAACCAATGGAAGAAGTAGTCGACAGTGGTGTAGTTAGAGCCGAAGAAAGGTGGTATGAAGACACCTCACTTATATTCCAGATTGGTGCTAATGAAGGTCAAAACATGGTTGCAGGGCTTGACGATATGAGAGCGGCCGCATTGGGACTTACTAATGATTCACTTAAAGTTACAGATCAAAACAGTGCAGAAAGAACCGTGATGGTAATAGATGCTGCAATACATAAGGTAAGTAGCGCTCGAGCAAAGATAGGAGCTGTTCAAAACAGACTAGAACACACCATATCCAACCTAGGAGTTGCAGCAGAAAACCTAACAGCCGCCGAAAGCAGAATCAGAGATGCAGATATGGCAAAAGAGATAATGGAATTTACAAAGCAACAGATACTGTTACAATCAGCGAATGCGATGTTAGCTCAATCAAATATGATTCCTCAAAACGTTTTACAATTGTTGAGATAATAAATCAAATAGCAAAGAGGGCCGAATGGCCCTCTTTTTTTAGGACTTTCATACATACTTCTAGTATAATTAATTAGAGAAATAAAAATTATAATAATCGGGTCTTGGGCAGAGCCCTTCTCCCTTTCTCAACACAAGTACTGAAAAGTTGTAATTGTTAATTAGGTTTTTGAATTTATATCGGGTTCAGGGCGGAGCCCTCTCCCCATTCCTAGCTACAAGTAGCAAAGTAAAGAAATTAAAAGTTAGTGAAGATTAGAAGTAAGCAAAAAAATCAAATACGAAACATTTAATAAAAGCCATCTTTTTGAATTTCTAAAGATAATATTAGGTTTTTTAGAGGAGGAAAATAAAAATGGTTACAAACAATGAAGGCCTACTCTCTGTTGCAATGATTGTTAAAGACGAAGAGGCTAATATAAGACGAGCTTTAGAATCGATAGTAGACGTAGTAGATGAAATAATCGTTGTTGATACAGGTTCAACTGACAGAACTCCTGAAATAGTAAAAGAATACACAGACAAACTATACTTTCATGAATGGCAAAACGATTTCTCTGAAGCAAGAAACTACTCTTTGCAATTTCCAACCTGTCAATGGGTATTAATATACGATGCTGACGAAGAAGCATCAGAATCTTTTAGAAAAAATATGCGTGACTTTCTAAAAGGTCTTGACAAATCAGTAAACACCGTCTACCTTCCTACAATTAGTTATTTAGATATAGATTTAACTAAAACAGAAGTTGCCTCTACCCCTCGAATTTTTAGAAGAGGAACAATTTCATATAAAAATGTTGTTCACAACCAAGCAATATATAAACCAAAGGTAGTACATGCCAACTTTCCCATATTACATTATGGATATATCTGGACAAGATCTTTAAGAAAGAAAAAATATGAAAGAACTGGAAATCTTATTAGAGAGCATTTACAAACAGCAAAAGAACCAATAGAGCGAATATATTATTTGGTTCAGTTGTATAAAACAGAATCTATCGGAGGATATACCTATAAAAAGAATCAGGTGGCTTGGCAAACCTTAGAAGCGATACAAAAGGTAGGGCAGATCCCCGCAATTGGTCTTGAGTTCTTATATTTATTTGGTTTAGATTGTGTGTTTGGTGGTCTTAATGAAATGGCAAAGGAATTATTCGATAAATGTATTCAAGCTGCTCCTCAGTATCCCGACCCATACTTTGGTATGATGGTTCTATACGAAAGAGAAAAAGATTGGGATGAACTACTAACCTGGGGCAAAAAGTTTTTTGAAGTGCTTGACGATGCTATGAAAAACGTAGAAAAATTTGAATGGACAATAATGTCTTTTAAACAAATCCCTCTTGCAAATATATTAATGGCAAGATCCTCCTTAAAAACAGGTGATTTTGAAGGTTTCAATCAATACCTCAAAGATGCCTTCTTAGAAGAAAATGTGACCTTAGAAAGAAACAATGTATATGTTCTTCTTCAGGATATAAACGAAACGATAAAAGATAAAAAAGAACTAGAAAGTATACTACCAGGAATTACAACACTTGTCGAAAGCTTAGAAAAAGAAGGAATGGTAATTTACTATGATTCGCTGATTGAAAAAATCGCAGATTTAAAGGTCGAAGTAGACAACAACTTCTTAGATAAACTGACCTACAAAAACGAAATCTCAAAATACATAATAAAAAGGATACAAACTGGCGAAGACCAACTTTTAGACTTCCTAACAAAAGATGATCACCTTGAGTTTGTTGAAAAAACAAGGATACCAGGACTTCTCCTGTTTTATTCAATATTAAAAAACACAAAAGATACAATAGGCATATTAAAAACCCTTTCTTCTTTGAGAAAAATTGAAGATGAAAAAGTTCAAGGAGTGTTGTATGCACTACTAGGGGACTGCTATTTAAGAGTAAAACGGTTCAAAGAAGCGATTGATCAATACAGAAAGGCAATGGAAATCCTACCCGAACTTTCCACGTTTATTAAACCCATTGTAGAAGATTTAAGCACTAAGTTAGATCCATTAATGGATGGTGTATACGAAGAAATGTATTCGTATTTTTCATCTGGAAAAGAGTTTATATTCAACATAGTAGAATATATCGGACAAGAACAATGTCAAAGGCTTTATCTCATTTCAGATTCTCCCTTTGCCTTGTACACATCCGGTATTTCATATATTCAAAAAGATCCAGAAAAGGCAAAAGAACTGTTAAACAAAATAGAAAATACAGAAGAATTCCCATTTTATTACTACAGACTAGCAAAAATCTATGAAAAAGAGGATATGAAAAAAGCGTTTGAACTACACATCAAATCTGTTGAAGAAAACAACAAACTAGCAGATTTTGCCCTTGGACGATATACATACTCTGGGCTTTATCCAAACACTCGATTTAATTTCATGAAAAAAGACGACGAAATAATTTGGGTAGGAAATATCTCAGAGAAACTTTCTACGCTTGGTATTATACACCCTATAAGAAGCTGGAAAAAAGCAAACAATTTTATGTATGCAATTCCTTACCCTTCTGATGAGGCATTAAAAATATATGAAGAAAGAGAAAAAGATACATATAAGACCAAACCTTTTGAAATAAAAAAAGAATACATTTTAAAAGGCTTAGTTGACTCTGGAATCAACGACTTACAAATAGTAGGATTTGATGAAGAAAAATACAAAAGTGTCTTCGATGATTTAGAAATAACAGTGAATGAAGATTCAAAAAATCTTTTAATTCTAGGAGAATTTGAAAAAAATTTTGATATGTCAAAACACTTAAACAATGCAGAAAAAGTACTCGCTTTTGTATATGTACCTGATCTAAACGATAGAGATAACATAATATGGTTTGGACCTAATTTTAGAGTTCTTAGAACTACAAAACAACTTGAAGAACTATTCAAAAAAGAAGGATTTAAAATAACAAAACTAGAAGCATTAAACGATAATTTAAGAAGTATTCTGGCTCAAAAATCATAGGGACGTAGAAAAATTATACGTCCCTATGGTGTTTATTTTATAAACAGTCTTAATATTTTATAATACTACCTTCACTAGTAGGAATTACTTCTATTTTATCATTAATTCTTTCTTTAAGTTCTTCAACATGTGAGATGATGCCAACCGTCCTTCCAGAATCATTTAATTCTAGAAGAACTTCTATTGCTCTATCAAGAGAATTTGGATCAAGGCTCCCAAACCCCTCATCTATAAATATTGTATCTAAAGATATACCTCCAGAGTGACTTTGTACCACATCTGCAAGTCCTAAAGCTAGTGCTAATGCTGCCTCAAAACTTTCTCCTCCAGAAAGAGATTTTATATGTCTCTCTTTTCCTGTATTATGATCTAAAACCATGATTTCAAGACCTTCCTTTCTTCTTGCATCTAAAACCTCTGTTGACCTTCTCATTACATATCTATTATTAGTAAGCTTCATCAACCTTTCATTCGCATGCATTATAATCTCTTCAAAATAATACGTAAGCACATATTTAGTGAGACTAACTTTTGAATCATTATCCCCTTTACTCACATTCCTTAAATTTACTATCATGTTGTAATCTTTTTCAATTTGTTGAGCTTCTTTCTGTAATTTCTCCATTTCTAATTTTGTTGTCTTCAAGGACACCTTTTTATTCTCTAAACTTGTTTCATTACGAATCAAAATTTCGTTTTTTTCTTTCATTTCATTTATTTCTTCAACTAAAGGCAATTCATCGATCTTTCCAATATTTTTTACCGATCTTTCATACTCTTCTAATAAATTTTTCTTTTTCTGTAATTCCAAGTTGTATATTTCAATTTCCTCTTCTAACTGATCTTTCAAATAGAGCTTGTCTTTTAATGATTTATAATTCTCGTAATTTACCAGTTCCATATCTCTAATCATTTTATTTAGCTTTTCTTCAGATTCTTTTACTTTGCTCGATAATTGATTTATATCTCCAGTTATTGTGGCTATTTTTCCTTTTAATGAATGTATCTCTTGAAGATTAGCTTCTTTAGCCTTTCTGATTTCTTCATACTTTGAAGATGTATTTGTTATGAATTGATTTATTTCTTCTATTTCACGGTTTATATCTTTTAAAGTTTTCCCTTCAAGATGTTCAGCAACGGTTTTTTTCTTCATGTTTATCTGCAATATTTTTGATTTCAATTCATCAATTTCTTGCTGTAAAACTTCTTTTTTCTTTTGAAGAATATCAAGACTTAATTTAATCTTTTTATTTTCTTCTTTTAATGACTTAATTTTATTAACTATGTCTTTTTTCTCATCATATTCTTTTTGCTGAACCTTTAATTTTTCTTGTAAAGTCTTTATTATTTTTTCAATATGAGATTTCATTTCTGTTGGCTCTTTTTGCTCAATTGCTAATTCTTCACAAATCCTTTTATAATTCGTCATAACACGTGATTCAGTCCCATCATTTTCTCCTTTGATAGTCTCATATTTATTAACTATTTCATTTCTTTTCTCTTCTGCTCTTTCAATCTTTTTGTTCAAATCTTCTATTTCTTTTTCAGTAACAATCTGCCCTTCAGATTTTGCAGGGTCAGGATGAATTATTGAGCCACATACAGGGCAAGGCTTACCCTCTTCTAATGTTTCAGCAAGTCTATAAGCTTGAGTTAATATTATTTCATGTGTTTTTCTATCTAGTTCATCTCTTAATCTATTGATCAACTGCTCTATGTCATTTTTCTCTTTTTGAATTTCTCGATATCTTTTTACAATATCAGTAAAGTTTAAATATTCATTAATTAAATCGTTGCATGAGTTTTCATATTTAACTATATCTTTTAAGTTTCTTTCAAGAATCTCAATGTTTATATCTTCATTGGCAGTTATATAATGCTCGTTTTCCTCAAATACTTTCTTATTTTGTGAGATTTCACTTTCTATCTTAGAAAGTTCCTTATTTTTTTCTCCTAATTGTTTAGATAATTTCTGGAACTCTTGATCTAGCTGTTCATAATTTTTTAGGCTTTCCAATTTTTCATTTAACTCTTCTATTTCCTTGTTTCTTAAAGAGATTTTTTGATAATCTTCTTCAAGTTTATTAAAGGTCTCATCAATTGTTCCTTGTTTTTCTTCCCTTTCTAATAATTCTATATTTAATTTTTCTAAAAGTATTTTCTTTTCTTTTAAATCTTTTGAGAGATTAATCCAATTTTCTTCATAGGGAATTATTTTTTCTACCTTATCTAACTTTCTTAAGAGCTCCTCTTTTTGTACCATCGTCTCTTTTTGCTTTGATAGCTCTTGTAGTTCTTTTTTAATAGCCTCTCTTTTATCGATTAATTCGTTATTGCTTTTTATCTTTTGAAGTTTTTCTTCTAAATTTTTTAGTATACTCTGATTCTCATTTTTTTGAATATTAATTGTTTCTAAAGATTTGTGTATTTGTTCAACTTCCTGATTTATGTGTTGAATTATTTTTTTAGGACTTAAATCACTATTGTTAACAAATTCTTGGAATTCTTCAGTATCAATTAAAATACCTTTAGCTATTATTTCTACTTCCTTTTTATTGTCCTCTAACTTTCGTTTAATTTCTTTGTACATAGCGTCTATCTTCTCTTCAAATTTCTCATATAGACTGATATCAAAAATCCTTTTAAAGATCTCTTCTCTTTCATTAGAATTAGCTAATATAAATCTTCTGAACTCACCTTGCGGAAGCATAACTATTTGTCTAAATTGCTGGTAATTTAAGTTGAGAAGTTCTTCTACTTTTTTTGTAACTTTATCACTACCGCTTTCTTCAATTATTAATTTATCATCTTGAAACATAATCATCCTAGCATAAGGATTTTTTGTATTCTTTTTTCCATCTTTACCAACTTTTTCATAGCTCGGGGTGCGGTAGATTTCAATTCTCTTATCTTTTAAATAAAACTCAAATTGAACGTACGTTTCTATGTTTTCATCTGCAAAGTCTGACCTTATATTAGTTCTTTCTCTCTCTTCCATAGAACCTTTTCCATACAATGCAAAGCTTATCGCATCAAAAATAGAAGTCTTTCCAGCCCCAGTCGGTCCAGTGATCAAAAACAATCCGTCATTTGCTATCTCGCTAAAATCAATTCCTTGTTCTTCTACAAAAGGGCCAAATGCTTGAAATTTAAGTTTTATTGGTTTCATACTTCATCACTCCTTTCACTTATAACAACTTCAAAAACACTTTTGACTATCTCTTTTTCATCTAAGTTAAGTTCCCTTCCTTTCACTTCTTTGAAGAATATCTCAAATAATTCAATTGGAGATATTTTCTGTATATCTTTTTCTAACGATTTTATATTCTTATTAGTTTTAGAATTTGGATATTCAAGCGATAAAACATTAGGAAATCTCGATTTTAACTTGTTCATGCCTTCAACTACAATGTTTTCATCTTCTAAAATGACGTGAAGATAATCATCTGTTTGTTCTTTTTCCATCACTTCTTTAAAAAATCCTTTAATAACCCTCATATCTCTTTTCACTTTAAAACGCAACTTTTGTATATTAATATTTCCTTTTTCCTTAAAATCAACAATATTCATTCCTTTTTCGTGATAACTTTCACTAAATGAATACTTAAGTAAAGAACCTGGATAGCAAATCTTTTGGCTTAATATATTTTGTGGTCTGTGAAGATGACCTAACGCAACATAATCAAACACTTCAAAAATAGAAGGTTCTATATACTCGCTGCCACCAATTGAAAGCACCCTTTCTGATTCGCTTTCTTCTCCTCCTAAAACGTATTCATGAGCTACAAGAATATTCCTTTCATTCTCATCTATACTCATCTTTTCAATAAATTTTGATATAACCTCTGTTTTATTTTTAAAATTCATACCAAATAAATCTCTAGCCTTGAAAAAATCAACATATGGAAGAAGAAAGAAATTAACAAGACCATATTCATCAGTGTAAGTAACCTTTTTTACTTCGTCTTTCAAAACTCCTTCAATGTGAAGATCCATCCCAGAAAGAATTCCATTCAAAAATTCAAGACGCTCAGCGCTATCATGGTTACCCGAAATGATAATTGTGGGAATTCTAAATTCAAGCACTATCTTTGAAAGAGTTTCATTTAAAAGATTAATAGCCTCTGCAGGTGGAACGGCTCTATCAAATAGATCTCCTGAAATGACCAAAGCGTCAACTGATTCTTCTTTTAGATAGTTTAATAATTGAGACAATATATACCTTTGATCATCAAGCATGTATTCTCCGTAGATTATTTTCCCAATATGCCAGTCTGCAGTATGTAGAATTTTCATAAAAGCCCCCCTCGTGAATAAGGTATTAAAATAAAAAATTTATAACATGTAATTGTAAAGCAACTACTAGTAAGATTTTATAACATCCTAACTCTCATTGCAAGTTGAATAGCGTATATAAGAATAATATTACAAAATAGTAGATAAAGAAAGCAATTGAATTAAATTTGCCACTTATTAATAATTCTTTAAAAACAGTTATTTATCCTATTTTTTTATCGTCTGAAACATAAAAATATTTAGTAAAAAGTAATTATTGTGATTGTATATAAAATATATATACTAAAAAGGGCTATTTATCAAATAATTAAGTTTTTCATTCAAATATTTTCTTCTTATTTTTTTCTCAAAAAAATTATGCAAACCTCTTGATTTTATTAAATAATATGGTATAATAAAAATGGATTGAGTAAGTGTGTAAGTAGCTAAAAATCACTATATGGGGGACTGAAGCCCTAAGGAGGCTTGGCTGATGGATAAGAAGTCTGATAAAAAGAAAGACCAAGGCAAAAAAGATAAGCCGAAAAACGCTCCAAAGAAGAAGTAGTTCCAAAGAATGTACTGGGTTCTAACGTGTTAACAGGTAATCGAAAAAGGCGGCTGAAAGGCCGCCTTTTATTATTCTTCTTTTTAATTCCCGATAACTTCTTTTAATTCTTCCTAACTGTCTTCAATCGGGATTATTCCAGTTTGACAAATGAATAAATCATTGATATCATAAAAATGAACCGATTCATAAAGAACCGATTCATAATTAAGGAAGGTGATGTAATGGCCAATGTTAAAGACGTTGCAAAACTTGCAAAAGTGAGTGTTGGAACTGTCTCAAAAGTTTTGAATAATGATCCCACTGTAAAACCCAAAAACAGGGAAAAAGTGATGAAAGCAATTGAAAAACTAAATTATGTTCCCAACATTCATGCAAAGAACTTATCTTCTGGGAAGACAAACATGATTTCAATAATCTCTCCAACCATTGGAGATGAATTCCATGAAAGGCTAGTGAGCGCAATAGATGAAGTGCTTTCCAAAAATGGTTATGACAGTGTGTTTTTTCCACTTCTATCAAGGGATAGATTAGAAAGGGTCTCTAGCCCGTCTCATTTTCTTTATCAAACTGATGGTTTGATTGTTTCTTCACTATCTTTAACAAAAATGTTTAAAGACAACAAATTTCCAACCCCCAAGCCTTATATTCTGGTTGACACACGAGACGAAATGAATGATTGTATTTTCGTTGATAACTATCATGGAGGGGTTTTAGCAGCGAAAAATATCAAAATATATCCAAACTCAGACATATACATATTAGGTGGGTATGAATCAGATGAAGTATTTTCAAGTGGAGTTTTTTCTGAAAGATTAAACGGGTTTATCGATGAATTGGTTAATCAAAGAGGTATATCTAAAAAAAGGATAAAAGTAATAGAAGTGGCGTTGAGCTGGAAAGAAAGCTTTGAAGTTGGAAGAAATATTATAAAGAATCAGAAGAAAAGATTCAGCGTTTTTGCATTATCTGACATAATTGCTTTTGGATTCATTGAAGGAGCTAAATCTGAAGATATGTTTCCCGGAAAAGATTATTCGATCATAGGATACGATGATCTCTCTTTTGCTGAATCAATTAAATTATCGACTGTTAGGCAACCTATTGAACTTTTAGGACAAACTGCAGCAGAATTGTTAATAGAAAAGATTACAAATCATTCTAATGAAAAGATTCAAAAGTGTTTAAAACCTAAATATATTGAAAGAAAAAGTAACTGAGAAAGGAATCATTGAAAGGAGGATTGTTAAAAGATGCTAGAAAAAAGATTCAAATTTTTAACAGTGCTTTTTATCTTTTTGTTATCAATTCCCATATTCGCTTCAAACAACCTACAACAGACAGAACATACAATTACTCACACAACACTTGTAACTTATGAAGGACCAAAAGTATTAAAAGGCTCTGAAAATATTGAGATTAAGGTGGAGGATGAAAAATTGTTTATCTATGAGGTGCCAGTAAACCACGAACGAGTTTTCAGTTTTAAAGCCCCAACTACAACAGCTCCAGTTGTTTTTTTCGATTTTGAAGGATCTATAAACGTTGAAATTACAATAAAAGATGAAGAGAATATCGAAAGTGCGGTTGTTAGGCCTTTAGCTTATGGTGTTAAACCAACAATCTCAGGAAATACTATATCGTTTAGGCTAGATTATCCAACGAGTTATGTCGTTGAATATAATAACGATCCAAAAAAGGCCATACATCTATTTACAAACACAATTGAGAAAGACAAACCCGATCCAGATAACCTTCCAGAAAACACGATATACATAGGTCCTGGTGTTTACAAAGCTGACGCAATCCCCATAGAAAGTAATAAAACAGTTTATTTAGCTGGCGGGGCCTATGTGTTTGGACAAATACGAGGTGAAAATGTTGAAAATGTAACCATAAAAGGGCGTGGAATTTTAAGTGGAGATCTTTACAAGCGAACACAAGCTTCTGAATTTACTATTCCAATAGAATTTAGACATTCAAAAAACATTAAAATAGAAGACATAGCTATTCTTAACCCTGCTGGATGGGCGATATCAGCTTACTTTGTTGATGGCCTTACTATTGATAACATCAAGATAATAACAAGCAGGGCTAATGGAGATGGAGTATCTCTTCAATCGTGTAAAAACGCACTTGTAAAAAATAGTTTTATCAGATCTTGGGATGATTCCATTGTGGTAAAAAATTATGATGGTGGCAGTACAGAGAATCTAAGATTTGAAAACATAGTAATTTGGACAGATTTAGCTCAAAGTATGGAGATAGGATATGAAACGTATGGAGAAAAGATTGAAAACGTCTCTTTTGAAAACATTACAGTTTTACACAACTTCCACAAACCAGTAATAAGTATACACAACGCCGACAATGCACATATCTCAGGTATATCATATAAGAACATTACAGTAGAAGATGCCCAGATCATTGGAGACAATCCAACAGAAAATTATGACGACTTTTTTATCGATCTGCAGATTGCTTACAACCAATTGTGGTCTACAAGTAGAGAAGAAAGAGGCACTATCGACAACGTAACCATCGATAATGTGGTTATTTTAGATGGAAAAGATGATTTAGTAAGTAGAATAGCAGGATACGACGAAGATCACATGATCACCAATGTTTCAATAAACAATCTCACATACAAAGGAAAAAAGGTTAAATCACCTGAAGATCTTAACTTCGTTATAAATCAATATACATCAGATATTACTTTCGATTTTACGATGGAGAGATCAACAGGATCTAAGCCAATTTACCCATATAATCTCTCATTAGAAAGTCCTGAGGTTGAAACCATAAAAATTAGTACTATACCCCAAGAAGGGTTCATAGTCCCTGAATTTGCAATAAAAGAGCAAATTGAGGTGTACTCTGGAGAAAAAATCACAGGGACATTTGAAGTTACAGCTACTCATGGAGTTGGACTTTTAGATTGGGATGATGGAAGTGGACCTTGGGAGCAAGCTCCTCACTTTGCAAAGAATGTACTTGATGGAGATTTACAAACCGCTTGGATGGGTAAAGAATGGTTAAACCAAAGTGGAGAATATGCAGCTTTGAGTATCATCTTTGATGAACCTAAAGAAGTTGGTAAGTTGAGAGTCTATGGTTTTCCTGATTCAAAAATATATCAAGTTCAAAACATAGGATTATTTGGGATCAGGGCTTCAAGCCAAAGGGATGTTTACACAAAAATACTAAACGGAGAAGATTATGAATTTACCCCAGCAACAGGAAATTATATCGATATGGTAATGAATCCAGGCGAGTACAAAGCTATTCAATTACGTTTTTATCGCAAAGAGGGTAGTTCTTACTCGGCACGACCTTTTGCTACAGAAATAGAAATTTATCCTGCAAGTTTAACCTTTAACAAGCCAGTACAGGCGACACCTCATGAAGATGTATATGAAGCTAACAATATCGTAGACGGAAACTTCTACACATATTACGAAGCCAAAAAAGGAGTTTGGCCAGCAGAAGTAACGATAGATTTAAAAGAAGAAGCGACTATCCAGGTCATCAATCTACATCTACCTCCTCTATTACAGTGGGATACAAGAAAACAACGCATTTCTATACATTCAAGCTTAGATGGTGTTAATTACCAAGAGATTGTGGAGGAGACGGAATACGAGTTTGATCCAAAAAGGAACAACATTGTCACTATTAAATTAAGTGAACCTGTAACTTGTAGATACGTTAAATTCATATTCACTAGCAACACGTCAGGATACGGAGCCCAGGTATCAGAGATAACTATCTATTAATCCAAAATCATACAAAATTACGTTTTGAAGGTAGTAAAAACTTGAAAATTTAGAGTGGAGGCGAAATGAAATGAGAAAAAAGAGTAGAGTTTGCTTTTTAACAGTTTTTTTGTTAGTTATCCTGCTCAATGTTAGCCTATTATCTGCCCAAAACATAATGATTGCCTCAGTTCGAGAAGGTGACAAGTATCTAGGAAGAGAATTTAATCCAAAGTTTGACAGATTATATGACGATTTCACTAGAAATACCCTTGAAGACCTCAAAGGAACAGGATTAACGTATGTTGCTACAACTGGGAAAGGAGTATATTTAACTGAAAGGAAAAACCATTTAGAAGCACATTATTCTAGTACTATAGGAATAACAAAGGACGCGCCTGTTTACAAAGCTGCCTCTCCTGCCAACACAGGAGGATCGTATCCATTTCTTGTGTTTGTAATGAAAGGGGCAGATGGAGCTTCAATTAACGATCTATACATATCATTTAGATACGACGATAATCACGAGGACATAGATGTCGATCTCGCCCAGCTATATGACCCAGACCTTTATCCTCTGCCAGAGCTCACAGACGAATACCAGATTTACATAATAGATCTGGCATCTTCTCTTGACGGAAAAACCTTTGTTAAAAAAGACGGAACAGGATCAATACCTGCAGGGGCAGCTTTGGCTGGTTTTCATCTACTAGCTAAAACAACAGGTGGAGAAGGGACACTTTACATCAGAGAAGTATATTGGAGTAAAGATCCAAACACAAAAGGGTTTGTTGATGATGAAAACAATTCTTTGTTAGACGATTTCAATAGAGAAGTTTTAAGTGACACAACAGGAACTACTATCTGGTGGCGTGGTGGAAGCAGAGAATCTAGAATAATTGGTCAGCACTTGGTGTTAGACTACAGCCAAGAAAAGATATCTTATTACTCTGCAGGCATTGAAAACTCTAACATAGATGGAAAATATGAAAATTTTGTATTGAAAATCAGAGGCAAACAAGGTGGAGAAAATATCAAAATAATGCCTGTGTATCTAAAGGATGATGGCAATCCAACTTTTGGAGAGGCAAAACTTCTTTCAGAATTAAAAGGCCCAGACAATGAATATCTCCCAAAAATAACAAGAGATTTTCAAAACGTTGTGATAAATTTTGAGGCTAACGGCTGGGATAAAAAGGTTAATGGGTTTGGGTTTGAGTCAATTGATGGAGAATCTGGCATAATATATCTAGACAAAATATTTTTTACAAACATGGAATATGATGCATCTACTGTACTTACCAAATATCCGATAATCGATGTTAATAATATAAGGGTTTTTGATAACTTTGAAAGAGAAGTTGTTGGTGCAACAAAAGATTACGATCCTAACAATCCTATTGCCCTCGAAAACGAATTTCTATACATCATTGCATATGCGGGAATCGACCGAATGTACGTTGAAAATGGTGAATTAGTATTAGACTGTTCAACAAATAGTGACTATATTCAATATACTGTAGCAAGCAACGTTAAAAACAATGATGGTTCTTACAAATATGTTGTATTTAAAATGCGCGGTGAAGAAGGGGCAACACTACAAAACTTTAGGATAAAAACAATCGATCCAAACGGTACTCGTAGCCAAGATGTATGGGGGAATGGCGGTCTTAAAAGTGGTCCTGGACTTCCCATTCCAGACTTCAACGTTCAAAATTATCCTTATCTAACAGATGACGGTTATTATTATTATATAATCATTGATCTACAAGCGAGCAATCTTCCAACACAGATTGATGGTTTTGATATTTTCTACAGCGGACAAGGCAAACTGCACATAGATACAATATTTTTCGCTAATCCAGGAAAACCCATTTTAGATAAAGAAAACATGTTGATGTTTGACGATTTTAACCGAGATACTCTTGTTCCAGCCGATCCCAGTTCGATAAACAAGTGGTATGTAGAAGGGGCTAATGCAACCATTGTCGATAATTGTTTGTTACTAGATGCGACAGGTTTTGTACATTCATACTACAAATCAGCTGGTTATCCCAACAATTATGATGAACCAAAAGAGTATTTTGTTTTGAAAATGAAAGGAGAAGAAGGTACCACACTTGAAAGCTTTAGAATGAGTGTAATTACAGACAAAGGAGATAGCCCTGAAAGGTTTGCAAACCAAGGACAATTGGTTAGTTCGCCCTATGTTCCTATTCCTGAACTTACCGAAGAATTTCAAGAATATATAATTGACCTAGAATCTAGCAACCTTCCAGTCAGAGCCCAAGGTGTGATAATAACGTTTGGAGACTGGTCAGAAGGAAAGTTATATATAGACGAAATCTATTTTGCCGACAAAGTTAATTTAGCAAATCTCCTAAACCAAATATTGAATGATTGAAATTCAAACCCCGAATTTAAGAGTTGTAGAGACGACTGTGTAGGTCGTCTCCCGGTTATAAAAGGGTTCAAGGGCGGAGCCATCCCCACTCTAGGTTACAGGGCAAAGCCCTTCCCCTTCTTTAAATACAACTTTGTAACAACGGAGGTGTTACAAAATGCGAAAAAAATTATACGCTTATTTTTGTCTACTAACTATGCTACTAATCGTGATTGGAGTTTCTGGTGCCAAGCTTTTTGGCAAAGACAAAAAGATTCAAATAACAATCGGAATGTGGCCCGAATCATATTTAAAAGACGACGTTGAAATGTTTGAAGAATGGAAACGTCTTTTTGAAAAAGATTTTCCTGAATACGAGGTAGTGGGTAAACCTTACAGTTATTCTCCTGAAACCTTTTTCCCAATGGCTCAAAGCGGAACTACCCCAACAGTATTTCAAACATGGTTTACAGAACCTCCAAAATTAATTCGAAATGGATTTGTTAAAGACATTACAGATCCACTTAAAGAATTAGGATGGTATGACAAAATGGATCCTAGCATGAGGGACATACTCAGCGAAAATGGGAAAGTATACGGTGTTCCTCGTGATGCTTATGGACTTGGACTATTTATCAACTTAGAAATCCTCGAAGAAGTTGGCCTTGTAGACGATTGGAATGGAGATGGCATACTTGATATAGTTGATCAAGATGGTAATCCACGCTATCCAACAACATTTGATGAACTGAGGGAAATGGCGAAATATATTACAGATTTTGAAAAAGATGTTTATGGAAAGGATGTTGCAGGATTAGTAATCCTTTCTACCAATAGAAATGGAGGATGGCAATTTTCAAACATAGCTTGGAATTTTGGAGCTAACCTACAGATTCAAGACGAAAACGGGAAATGGAAGGCAAATCTAAATGATCCAGGGGCAGTAGAAGCTTTAGAATGGATTAAAGCCTTGAAATGGGAAGATGATTCACTTCCAGCAAGTGCTTTGCTAAGCTATTCAGATTGGTACAATTATGTTGCAACAGGAAGAGCCGCAATGGCGTTCTGTGGAAACGATGTAATTCATTTACCTATTACCAACTTCAATATGGACAAAAACTATGTAGCCTTTGTACCAATGCCAGCAGGTCCTTACGGACACCGCTATTCTTTAATGGGTGGGACTCCCTTTATGTTCTCTTCAAATGCGACAGATGAACAAATCTGGGGAGCTTTAAAGTTTTTAGAATATATGGGTCGTTCACCTGAAGTTTCAGAAGTTTCTATTCAGAGCATACAGTTAGGTATGGAGGTTGCAAGGAAAAAGGGAATGCCTATACTACCATCGTTAAGGCCCTGGATTAACCAAGACTTTTTAGAAATGATAGAAAGAATTGAAAAGCAATATATAAACGTAGAATTAAGCAATTTCAACGACTTTTTTGATACTTTTGATCAAATGAAAAGAAAAGAAGAACCCAATTACCCACAAGAAATGTATGAACTCTTAGATGCGTGTATTCAAGAAGTTTTGACGAATCCGAATGCGGATCCTAAAACTTTACTGACAAATGCAAATAATACCTTTCAAAAACAATATATAGATAAAATAAAATAGAAAGGCAGACTAGTTTATGAAAAGAAAAACAAATAAACCTACAAACAAAAAATCTTTGTCTCTAACTAAAATGGATTTACGTGGATGGGTTATCATGGTCCCCACGCTGATACTTTTTGTATTTTTTATGTGGGGACCTTTAGCTTCAAATATTTCTTATTCTTTTTATGAAACGATGGGATACACGAAAGTCAACTTTGTAGGTTTAGAAAATTATGTAGACGTATTAAAAGATCCATTGTTTATTAAAGCATTAATCAATACAATCAAATATGTATTTTGGTCATTAATCATAGGTTTTTTGCTCCCAATAATTTTTGCCTTGTTATTAAACGAGGTAGTTCACTTTAAAGGATTTTTTAGAGGAGCGCTTTATCTCCCTAATATAATACCTGGTTTGGCAGCTATAATTATATGGAAATTCTTAATGGATCCAGATCCTACTGCTGGTTTAAATGCAATATTCCAAACAATAGGTTTAAAACCTTTGCCTTGGCTTAACAGCCAAACTGCAGTTATTCCATTGATTGTATTAGCAATGACATGGAAAAGTTCTGGTGCAACATCTTTAATATACCTTGCAGTGCTGCAGAGCATCGATGACACATATTATGAAGCGGCAAGACTTGAAGGTGCCAACGTTTGGCAGAGGATAAGATTTGTTACAATTCCACATATACTGCCAACAATAAGGGTTTTACTAATCCTGCAAATAATAACTGTTGCTCAAATCTTTTATGAACCGCTCGTAATGACTGGAGGAGGGCCTAACAATGCCTCCATATCCCTTTTGCAATTGATATACCGTTATGTATTTGAAAGAGGTAATGTAGCAAAAGCTGCTGCAATTGGAGTAATTGTGGCAATTATTCTGATAATACTAACCTTAATTTATTTTAAGGTCAGTAAAAAATCAGAAGAGTGATTTTAGAAATGTAGATACGACCTATATGGGCGTCTCCTGGCTTTAAAAGGTTCAAGGTCGGGGGAACCCTCTCCCACCCCCTGGGTTACAGGGCAAAGCCCTGCCTAATACCCGCCTAATAAAGGAGTGTATTAACTATGAATAAACTAAAAAACAAAACATCAGGAATATTGGTATACTCAGACTACAAAAAGAAATCATATAGAATTCTTTACTGGGTGATGTTTGCCATTTTACTAATCATATCCCTGATTTTTATTTTCCCGATAATTTGGCTATTTTTTTCCAGTTTTAAATCTCCCAAAGAATTATATCAAGTACCTTTTTCTCTTTTGCCAAAAAAATTCGATTTTGCGAAAATAAAAAATGTCTGGACATCATTACAACTAGGAAGATATTTTTTAAACTCCTTAATGGTAGTAATTGGTGCTACAATTGCTTCAATTGTATTTAACGGAATACTGGCTTACACAATTTCGATTCGTAAACCAGCAGGGCATAAAATTATATGGGGTTTAATAATGGGAAGTTTAATGATACCTCCAATTCTCAGCATGGGACCTTTGTTCAACAACATTGTAAAACTCGGTTTTATTAACAGTTATATTCCATTGATGCTAGTCTTTGGAGCCAATCCATTTTATTTTGTACTTTTCAAAACATACTTTGATACATTGCCTATTTCACTCATAGAAGCAGCAAAGTTAGATGGTTGTAATGATTTTCAGGTTTTTACTAAGATAGTAATGCCTTTATCAAGACCTATCGTATCTGTAGTTGCAATATTTACTATAAACGCTGCATGGTGTGATTTTTTGTTACCTTACCTAGTTTTAAGAGATGATGTCAAACAAACCATTATGGTAAAAATATTTTTACTACAAAGCAGTATGGGTACATCAATGCAATTTGGACCAGATACCCTTTTAATCGTTCTAATGTTATCAATTATTCCACCAGTTATCTTGTTTTTTATTTTCCAAAAGCAAATAATGAATATTACAATGGGAGCAGGATTAAAAGAATAAATGTTAAATTTCAATAATTTTTATTTGAATCTTCAAATTGCGATATAGACGCTCGTATATAGTGTCTCTACAATCAAGAATTAATGCTTGTTATATACTATTACATAAAACCGTTGTTCAATTGGCTTTTTCATTTTCTTGACATCATATTTTTTGTTCTGGTATAATATTTCTAGCCTTATTAACCAGCAATCTTCCCAATTATCTTCTCTTCTTCAAAAAGGCTTTGTCAGATAAAATCTTGCACTGAAAGTAAGGTAAGAAATTGATAGTTATCTTCAAATACATTTAGAAATGGCTAAATTTAAGTAAGAAAAGGGAGGTAATACTTGTCAGCAAACACTGACAATGGTATTTATGAAAATATTGATTATTGAAGATGAAAAAAGCATCTCTGATCTGATAAGGATGAATTTAATACTTGAAGGCTTTGAGGCTATAGTTTCAGATGAGGGATATAAAGGGCTTCAAATGTTTAAAAAAGAGGAACCAGACCTTGTGATTCTTGATTTGATGCTTCCTGATTGTGATGGTTTTGAGATTCTAAAAGAAATGCAAGAAGTTAATTATAAGACACCTATAGTAATTCTTACTGCAAAAAGCGATCAAAACGATAAATTATTAGGTTTAGGGTTAGGTGCAGACGACTATATAACCAAACCTTTTGACAACAAAGAATTGATCTTACGCATCAGAAATATATTCAAGCGCATGAAAAAATCAGAATTAAACCCTTCAAACGAAATAAACATCGGCGTTTTTAAAATTATAAAAAATTCTAGACAGTTTTTTATAAATTCAGAAGAAATATACCTAACGAAAACTGAGTTTGATCTTATGGAATTATTAATGAACAATCATAACCAAGTACTGTCTAGAGAAGTTTTGCTAAATAAAATTTGGGGGTTTGAAAGCGAAGTTGACACAAGAGCTGTAGACATGACAATTCAAAGATTAAGAAAAAAACTTGGGGCCTACGGAGAATGCATTCAATCATTGTACGGAATTGGGTATAAGTTTGAGGCGAATGATGAAGAATAGTATAAAAAGTGAAATTCTATTTATCAATTTCGCTTTTGCAATATTAATTCTAACTATAATTTTCTTTGTTACTCTGAACACTTTTCAGAAAAACATTATAAGTATTACAGTAGATAGAATGACTGAGTACAGTCAAGAGACTCAAATCTATTTTATGAATTACCTAAAAGACTATGAATACAAAAACGTTTTTGATGAATTTAAGAAACTTTCGCCTTTTGTTAGTGATTACTTTTCAAAAAAATTCAATCTATACATAGAGGTCTATGATATCAGAAAAAATCTTCTTTCAAATGCATACAATGACGAACAATACTATGTATATCAAGATATATATTACGCTATCAATGGCATGAAAAATTATATTATAAAAAGTGAAGAAGACAAAAAGATTCTCTTTTTCTCCAGTCCCATATTCTACAATAACGAAGTAATTGGTGCTGTTAGATTTATCTATCCAATGAACTCTGAATTTGCCTTGATATATAAGATAAAAATAACTCTTGTAATTATAAGCATTTTGGCAATATTTTTATCCTTAATTCTCAATTACTTTTTTTCAAATACAATTACAAAGCCTATTGAAAAATTGAAATATGAAACTGAGAAAATAGCCAATGGTGATCTTAGTACCCGCATAGATATTGAAAGCAACGAAGAAATAAATTCTTTGGTAAATTCGTTTAACATTATGGTTGAAAAGTTAGAACACTACATCCAGTCATTAAACGAGGAAAAAGAAAGACAGAAGATATTTACAGACAATATTACCCACGAATTAAAAACCCCAATTACTGCTATATTAGGTCATGCAGATCTTATCCAAAGGCTAACCAATGAAGAAGATAAAGAAATTTCGCTAAATTACATTATTTCAGAAGGAAATAGATTACTGAAACTCGTTGAAGAACTCCTAGAAATCTCAAGAATTAACAAAGATTCTTTAGATTTTGATTTCAAAAATCATAATATCAAAGAACTTGTTGAAGAATGCCTAGGGATCTTAGACCCCCGATTTAAAAAATTTGGTATAATGATTAATAACGATACTAAAGAAAAAGTCTTAGTTTTTGATTATGAAAAGATTAAGCAGGTAGTCTTGAACGTTCTTGACAACGCTATTGTTCACAGCAAGTGCTCTGAAATTAAAATAACTTCTGAAATTGACAAAGATTATTATTACTTAATTATTCAAGATAACGGCGTTGGAATTGATGAAAAGATACAAGAAAGATTGTTTAATCCTTTTTTCACCCCTAAGAAACAAAGGAGTTTTGGATTAGGGTTATATATCTCAAAAGAAATAATGAAAAAACATAACGGTGACATTAATGTAATTTCTCAAATTAATAAAGGGACAAGGGTTATCTTAAAGCTTCCATTGAATTTTGAAGGGGAGTATTATTAACATGAAAATTAATAAGTATGTGTATATCTTCGTTATCTCACTTGCCTTTGTAGTTGTATTAGGGATATACACATTGAATAAGAGTTTCAACAAAGTAAATTTCATTCAAGATAACGACATTTTGATGAGCAGATATTCCTCTTCAACACCCGTAAAAATTGTATTTTCTATGAAATATTTTCCTCCATATGAAATAGATGATTCAAAAATCATACTAGATTTTTGGAACAGATTGTCAAAACTTCCTGCGTATAAACATATACCGCTAGATAAAGATCAAGATTATGATTTAATTACAGGATATATATATTTTTTAGATGGAAGTAAGAAACATTTTGAGATTTCAGAAAGTTTTAGCATCGAAGAGTTATCTTACGGCTCCAGCAAAAATGAAGAGATGAATTATATAAAAAGTAAGATGAAAGATCTAATTTTATCAGCGGAAAACCTTTCAAAAGAATTGTTAAATGAAGAAAACAAGGTAATAGGTTTTAAAAACGAAAATGACTATTTTATTATCAATCATTACAATTTAATTGAATTGGCCAATCTTCTTAAATCTTCAACGATAATCACCTCAACAGACGAGATTGGTAAAGTCATTCAAGGTAATCCAAATCCACCTTATCTAATATCGGTTTTGAGAGATGAAAACCAATTTCTAACAATAAACGTATATAACGAAGACTACTTTTCTATATACTACATCAATAACTTTCTTTATCTCCTAAAAGGAGACATACTTTCTTACCTCAAAATTACCTATTAAAAACTGTTACAATGTTAATACAATTTCGATACAATTTTAAGACTTTTGCAAATTATCATCATAATGATAACATGTTTTGTAAATTCTTAAGATAAAAACTGAATTTTAGTAGTTTACAGGATGACAGTCCAGCTACAAGAATTCATAGTTTCTTACCATATTTTAATAAGGGGGTTTTAGAATGAAAAAGTTAGCTTTAGTTGGATTAATGTTGGTACTATTGGTATTTTCTTTTGCAGAATTGATTATTTATAGCAGTGTCGATGAAGCAAATGCTAGAAAGATTTTAAACGCCTTTTCAAAAGAGACAGGAATTGAGGTAAAATATGTTTTCCTCTCTTCTGGTCCAGCATTAGCAAGATTAGAAGCAGAAAAAAACAATCCACAAGCTGATGTTTGGTTTGGAGCACCGATGGAAAATCATATCATTGCTAAAGAAAGAGATTTAACTGAACCATATAAAACCACAAGTGTATATGGTATCGATCCTAATTTTTATGACGTAGATGGATATTTCCATGCATTTTACATGAACCCGCTAGGAATAGGAGTAAATCTAAAAGTTTTAGAACAAATAAAAGCTGAACTTCCTAAAAGTTGGCAAGATTTGTTAAAACCAGAATTTAAAAATATGATTCAATATCCAAATCCACAAACTTCAGGAACAGCTTACACCTTCATCACAGGTTTGATCTATATTTACGGTGAAGATGGAGCTATGGACTATTTGAAAAAATTGGCTAAAAATATTCAATCTTACACACAAAGTGGAACAGGCCCTTCAAAAGCAATTGGTATTGGACAAGCTGCTGTAGCAATTCAATTCACCCCTGCATTCTTTGAATTTAAAGAACAAGGCTATCCTATCGAGGTAGTATTTCCTGTTGAAGGCGTTCCATACGAATCAGCGTGCGTGTCAATAGTAAAAGGTGCTACTCATAAATCTGAAGCAAAAGCCTTAATAGACTGGTTAATTTCAAAGAACGGTCAACAAGTTATAGTAAATGAAAAGACTTACTTTTATCCAGTGAGAGCCGATGTGAACTTTGGAAGCTTACAGCCGTTATCAACCATTAAATTAATTTCAGTTGATCAAATTTGGGCAGCAGAAAACAAAAACATGATAATAGAAAGATGGATAAAAGAAGTGTTGCCTGTTAAATAATAATAAACAAGGGAATATTACTTCTTTAAAGAGGTAATATTCCTTTTTTATGGAGGAATAAGAATGGAGGTTGCTAGCAAAGAATTTTCCAATAAATTTAAATCCTTGATCAAAAACCCCTCTTTATTAATTCTACTAATTTTAATATTTGTTGCCCTATTTATATTTATTATTTATCCGTTACTCAAGGTGTTTATTATTAGTTTCACTGACAATAACAACAAATTTTCCCTAGGCGTTTATAAATCAATACTTTCAAACGATTATATGAAACAAGGGTTTAAAAATAGTCTATTAGTTGCAACACTTACAGCAGTAATCGGTACACTTATTGGTTACTTATATGCCTTCACAATAAACAGAACAGATATACCCTTCAAAAATTTTTTTAGAACCATAGCCATTGTGCCTATGGTTTTTCCGCCATTTATTGGGGCAATGTCAATAATAATGCTTTTTGGTTTTAATGGTCTAATAACCTCAAAACTATTTGGCATAAGAACATTTCCCGTGTATGGGTTATGGGGTCTAATGATAGCCCAGGTTATAACCTTCTTTCCAGTCGCGTTTATAACCCTTGATGGTGTACTATCGACAATATCTCCTACGCTTGAAGACGCAGCTTTTAATCTAAAAGCATCTAGATGGCAAGTATTCACAAAAGTTACCCTACCGTTATCTGTCCCAGGAATCGCAAGTACAATGTTAGTTCTGTTTATAGAGTCTTTAGCGGACTTTGGAAATCCGTTAATTTTAGCAGGTGCAAGCTTTCCAGTTTTATCAGTACAAGCGTATTTAGAGATTACTGGTATGTTTAACTTAAAAAATGGTGCAGCATTAGCCGTATGGCTACTAGTACCTTCTTTAATAGCATTTATTGTCCAAAAATATTGGGTGGGAAAGAAAAAATATATCACAGTTACCGGAAAACCAACCACTTCCCAACTAAAAAGTGTGAGTAAAACTGCAAAATGGATATTATTCTCCTTATGTATGATTATTTCTATTTTCATTATACTAATCTATGTAACCATCTTTTGGGGTGCCTTCACAAAGGCCTGGGGAATGAACAACCAATTTACCTTAGAAAATTTCAAATATGTGTTTGATGTTGGAAAAGAGTCTATAAAAGATACCCTTTTGATTGCTTTAACTTCGACCCCAATATCAGCTTTGTTAGGAATGATTATAGCCTTTTTAATTGTTAGAAAAGCCTTTCCTGGCAAAAAGACTTTAGAATTCGTTTCGTTGTTAAATTTTGCTGTACCTGGAACGGTTGTAGGAATAGGATACATTCTAGCTTTCAACACAAAACCTCTGTTATTAACAGGGACTTTTGCGATATTAGTGTTAAATTTTATCTTTAGATATATCCCTGTTGGTATTCAAAGTGGAATTTCACTGCTAAATCAAATAGATCCAGCAATTGAAGAAGCAGCGTATACCTTAGGTGCAAATGACAGTCAGGTGTTTTTAAAGATTACCTTGCCACTGATAATACCGGCGTTTTTTTCCGCATTAGTATATTCGTTTGTAAGAGCTATGACTGCTATAAGCGCAGCAATATTCCTGGTTTCAGCAGATTGGAATTTAATGACCGTCCAGATTCTCAGTCAAACAGATTCTGGAAGGTTATCTGAAGCATGTGCTTTTTCAGTTATATTAATACTATTAATACTCGCGTTTATACTAATACTTAAAATTTTCCTGAAAAATAAAATCTCATTAGTTGATAGTAATTTTGCAATTGATTAGGTAGGTGCAAGTGATGAGCTTAGAATTAAAAAATATATACAAAGTTTTTAAAAGTGAAAACACGGAAACAGTTGCAGTAAAAGATTTTTCGTTAAAAATAGAGAAAGGTCAACTTGTAACACTTTTAGGTCCATCTGGATGTGGAAAAACCACAACATTAAGAATCATTGCTGGGTTTGAAACTCCAACAAGTGGAAAAGTTTTTCTTGAAGGGAAAGATATTACAAACGATCCACCAAATAAAAGAGATATCTCTATGGTGTTTCAAAGTTATGCATTGTTTCCCCATATGACCGTTAAAGAAAATATAGAATTTGGATTGAAAATAAAAAAATTACCTAAAAATATCGTTGAAGAGAAGGTAAATTACATAATTTCTCTAACTGGCTTGGAAGGAATGGAAAACAGAAGACCAGATCAAATTTCTGGCGGGCAACAACAAAGAGTAGCTCTTGCAAGAAGTTTGGTAATGGAACCCAAGGTACTGTTATTTGATGAACCCTTATCAAACCTCGATGCTAAATTACGAGAAAGCATGCGTTCGGAAATAAGAAGAATTCAAAAAGAGCTTAATATAACAAGTGTTTATGTCACACATGATCAAACAGAAGCGATGAGTATTTCAGATATTATAATAGTAATGAACAAGGGAGAAATAATGCAAGTAGGAAGTCCCTTTGATATTTACTCATACCCTCAAAATAAATTTGTAGCTGATTTCATAGGCAAAGTTAATTTTATCGAAGGAAAAGTCATAAAAAAGAATGAAAGGTATTACGAAGTGTACAACAAAGCACTAGATAAAACATTTGTTGGAATTAGTAAGAAAAACCTGCAAATAAACGAAAATGTATTAATTGCATTAAGGCCTGAAGCACTAACCTATGAAAAAAAGGAAAATTCCATCTCAGGAATCATTAAAAAGGTTGTATATTTAGGATCCCAAGTTGAATATGAGTTTGAAACAGAGAATAACAAAACCATCAACGGGATATTATTTAACCCAGTAGAAAATAAAATACCTCAAGTCAATGAAAAGATAAACCTATATTTCGGCTTAAAAGCCTCATGGCTAATAAAAAATGAAGAATGAATAATCCAAACCATAATTTAAGAGCTGTAAAGACGACCTACACGGGCGTCTGGTGGCTTTAATGGATTGTACTATAAACTCTCCACTTGATGCTGAGTTCGGTGTTAAACCTGTTTCTAACTCTAAACCTATTTACGATAAACACGATAACCAGAAACAGTCTATGTCTTATCTTAGTTACAGGGTTCATACTCTTTCTTTTTAGAACTTCTTCTAAAAGACCTTTCTCCTCAAATTGATGAAAATTATATTAGGCAAATAGTGAAAAATATAGAGAAAGACCCAGTAATATTAGTAGATGATTCTGACATAATAAAACCACATGGGCAAGCATTTGGAGATTTAGGCATAGTAAGAGATGGATCAAGTAAAGAAAACAAATATGTGAAGGGATACATGGTTACCGAAATAGTAGGATTATCTACGAAAATTTAGCACACAAAAAGGCCTTTAAAATTAGGTCTCTTTCGTGTGCGCAAAATAAGCCTAAAGGAGTAGAAGAAATATTATAGTAACATTTTTTAGTAGTATTCTTTTATTTTGTTAATCTTTTTACATTTTGCGGAAACTCAAACGACAACTTACTTGACAAACACCGATATTTATAATAAAATACTGATGTATAATTTAGAACATTCTTTAATCAATAGTATCTCTTACGACGTTTTGGCAATAATTTCAAACAATGAATTAGTTGCCTCTGGTAGGATAAGTTTAAAAGGAGATATAGCATATATAGGAATTGGATTAAAACCATCTTTTTGTGGAAAGGGTGATTTAGTGTATGAATTATGAGGTAATTGAGGAACATAGGAGCAATTATCCAGATCCAATTACAATCAAAAAAGGTACAAAATTGAAAGTAGGAGATAAATATAATGGACCAGAGAATTGGGAAAAATGGAGATACTGTTATACACTGGATAATGGGACTGAGGGATGGGTTCCAGAACAGTTACTTGTTATAGAAAATGAATATGGAATAATATTAGAAGATTATACTGCAAAGGAATTAAATGTTGAAAAGGGTGAAATTATCAAAGGAATGAGAGAACTTAATGGATGGTTGTGGTGTATCAAAATTATAGATGGAGATGAAGGATGGTTGCCAAAGGAAAAATTAAGAATTATACAATAAAATTTGGAATTTTATTTGAATTTTCAAATTAATCAACTTCCTGAAATGCGTATTATGGGAAAGGTTGTATATCCAAATATGGATATGAAAGAAAATCTAATTCCTGAGTTTTGGGACAAGTGTTTTGAAGACGGTACCTTTACTAAGTTAAAAGGGTTAAAGAAATATCATATTGATAGTTCTTATGTTGGGTGGATGAGTGATTGGGAAATTTACGTATATTTGCGTTATGATTATGAAACCAAACACTCCCGTACCAGAAGGATTTATCCATAGGGATGTTCCTACTTCTACAGTAGCCATAGGATGGATTCAAGGATTAGAAAAGGATATCTATTTAGTTTCTCATGAATTAACACAGAAAGAAATGGAAAAACGAGGATATAAGTTTGATGAAAAGGGTTCGTGGTGTTGGGATACTTTTTTCATCTAATATCTGATTATATTTGGTTGATAGATTAGCCTACTTTTTCATCTTGAATTCTTTCATAAATTTTTTAGTATCATAGGCAAAGTTACCCGCAACCCTTTCTCCATCATTAATATCGTTTATTAAAACCGCACCTAAACTAACAAAGGCATTATTTCCCACTTTAATGTTATTAGAAAGAGTAACGTTTGGTCCAATCCATACATTCTCTCCTATGATTGTATTTCCAGAGATAACAGCTCCAGCACCTATTTCTGTGTTTTTGCCTATTTTAACTGCATGAGCTATTTGTACAATATTATCTATTTTAACGTTTTCTTCTATAATTGTATCGTACCCCCTAAACAGCCCTTTACACACACAGCAATTGTTTAAAATTTCGACATTATCTTTCAAAATACAAAATCCTGTATGGGGAACAATTTTACTAGACCCATAAATTTTCGCAACCTCATAACCATCACTACCCAAAACACAGTTGTTTCCAATATGTACATTATTTCCTAAAATAGTCCCTTCTCTAATTACTACGTTATCTCCAATTACACAATTATCTCCGATAACTACACCAGAACTTGCAATCGTTGCTTTGGGAGAAATAGTAGCTGAATCAGAAATTTTGTTTTCAGAGTAATTTAACTTACCTTCTGAATAGATTGTATAATATATCTCATAAAACGTGTTTTTTGGCTCTTTTGATACAACTATTCCTATGTCTTTATCTAAAAAAAATGGCAACAATTCTTCATTACAAACAATGCAAGAGATGTTTTGATCTATGTCAGGTAAGTACTTTTCAGAATGTATAAAAGAGATAGAATTTTCTAAATAAATTCTTCCTAATTTACCAAAATTTTCAAAAAAACCGTCTTTTTTAATCTCTATTCCACTAATTTCTGATAAATACATATTTATTCCTCCATAAATAAGTACTTAAACTCACTAGGAGGGAAGAGGGCTTCGCCCTGAACCCATTATAAATTCAAAATTCCATTTTTAGAAAATCTTTCTTTCTAAAGCGCCTTTCAAAAACTTATTATCCTAACACTTCTTTCATTTTTTTGTTTATTAGATCTGTCGCATCAATCATTGGAAGATATATCGGCTGAATAAATCCAAAATTTGCACTTATCGCTGTAACTTTTGCTCTTGTTATCTGAATAAGATTAAGAATACCAGAATGTATAACTAATTTCTTAAACTCAGTATCATCTAATTTTGGATTCCCAATAAATGAGCCTTCAACCTCAATATTCATTTTTAGATATATCTTTTTCCCTTCCTTAAACCTCACGTTATATTTTAAAAGAAGTGTAGCCCTATAGGGTTTATCATCTGTTTTTTCCAAAAAATTATGTTGAACTTCTAATTTTAGTTTTGGAGTAAGCTTTTTATCAATTATTTCATCATCAATCTGATATTCAAATTTTTTTATCCTATCCCACTCTAACTGCAAATTGCTGATTTTCACTTTCTTCACGTCCTTTGAATTCAGAAATAAAAGAATTTTTATCATAAATTATGTTTAAATCAATTAATGGCCCAATTTCTTTTTTAATATTAGTAGTATTATTGAAAAGCGTTTCTACTTTCAATTGTTTCCTTTCCTCAATTACAAAACTATTATCTTCAACTTGTTGTTCTCTAAAGGTATTCTTAGCGATAAAATAATACTTTTCAAATTCATTTAAATCATAAAACAGAGGTTTTTGACCAGGATTTAAAGGTTCAATATTATTACTTTTTAGGATTCTTTGTACCTGCCTTTTTGATAAACCTGTCATGATCGCTAAGTCATCTTGTGTAAAATATAATTTCTCATTCTCTTCTTTTTCGTCAATCTCATCACTATACAACAAATCTTCTTCCAAATCTCTTAACAAACCAACAAATTCAATATATTCTTCTGATTTTACCTTTGAGAATTCATTAATTAAAAAATTATATAATCTTTTTTTGTTTGTAGCTGATAACTCAGAAAAAATGCTTATTAACTCACCAATACTGATCATATTATAATACTCCTCCTCCGTTGTAAACATTAAAGTTAATCCTTATATTAAAATATTAAATAGCTTTGTTATTAATATATTTTAAGATGCTTTTCTGGTTTCTAAAATAATCCCTTAGTTCTTTATAAAAATTTCCCCTTGAACCTACATGAATGAACATTATATTCACCTTTTCAGAATCCAAGATCGGCTTATCAACATAATACGCAATTCTATATGCAACATTATTGTAGTTAATTTTGACTGTTCTAACTCCACACAGATCTCCAGTTTTTAAGTCTCCAACTGAATAATCTATTTTAATCTCACGTACTGCAGAAAAGATTTTCAATAATAAGTTTCTATCTTTTAATTTCTTTACATCATTTTTGAATAATTTTAAACTATTCGAAGATGTTTCTTCGTTGATTAATGAAATTAGCTCTTTAATAGTTTTTGAACTAAATTCTCCCACTATCGACACCCCTATTATAACAATCACATATTAAATTTAAGTTAACATTATATAATATGTCGTAAAATGTCATAATGTTGATTTTTCAAATCAATTTTGGAAAAAACTCTCATTACATCCACTAAAACCCTTTTAATATTTGAAATTTACCCAACTTTGTATAAATTATAACAAATTTTGTTATAATTTATACAAGATGATGCTCTGGGAGTAAACATTGCAGGGACTTATTGGTTTACAGATACATTAGGAGTGGACAAGTTGAAAAAGGGGTGACCAAATATGTATTATAAAGTAGCTGAGGCACATGAAAGCAATTATCCAAATCCAATTACAATCAAAAAAGGTACAAAAGTGAAAGTAGGAGATAAATATAATGGACCAGAGAATTGGGAAAAATGGAGATACTGTTATACACTGGATAATGGGACTAAGGGATGGGTTCCAGAACAGTTACTTGTTATAGAAAATGAATATGGAATAATATTAGAAGATTATACTGCAAAGGAACTGAATGTTGAAAAAAATGAAATTGTTAAAGGAATAAAAGAACTTAATGGTTGGTTATGGTGTGTGAAACTTATAGACAATGATGAAGGATGGTTGCCAAAGGAGAAATTAAGATCATAACCAAAAATTATATGCTAAAATTACGTAGAGACGACCTATATGGGCGTCTCAAGGTTTAATCTTTATTTAAAACAAAATAGACGTGCGTGTAGCACGTCTCTACAACGTTGAATTAACGCTTGTTATAACAAATCTTGTTACTTTTATTTATTTTCTTTAACTTACCGCTTAAGAATGGTATAATTATTACATTATAGTTCAACAGCATTTGGTCAAACAATATGAAGGTGAAATCATGAAAATATTTATTATCGGATACATGCACCCAAAGCTTGATAAAAGAGTTTCCAGGACCGTTAGTTCTCTTTCTAAATCACATGAGATTATATACCAATATTGGACTGATAAAGAAGAAAAAAAGTACCAGGATGGAAATATTACGTATATACCAATTAAATATACAAAAGGAACTAAAGGCAATCCTTTTAAAAAGTTAATAAATAGAAGGACATTAGATAAAATAATTTGTGATTTAGTTGAAAACGAAGATTATGACATATTATACATGCATCATTTTTTAGCAAGTAGACCACTTGAACCATTTAAAATAGCCAAAAAACGGAATAAGAAAATAGTTTACGACATACACGAATATCATCCTGAGAACTTTTTAGCAGAACTACCTGCAATCATTGGTGATTTAAAAACAGCGGTACTATGGCACCTATTCAAAAAACAATTGAAATTGTCTGACTTAGCTATCTTTGTTTCTGGCGAAACACTAAACGATGTAATTGATAAAGTAGGCATTACAAAAGATAAGACTTTCATTATGCCTAATTATGCAAATTTTATTTTGAAGCCTGATATTCAAAAGAAACAAAAAGAAATTGTTTTGGTTGGAAAGGTTACAAGAAAGATAGAAGACGAGAAAAAACTCTTAAATATTCTTATTAATAAAGGATTTTCTTTTAAAGTTATAGGAATGGATTCACAAGAATTTGACGATATCCCACACGCCTCAACATCTTTCTTGCCTTACAATGAAATGATGGAAGAGTTATCAAAAGCTGCTTTTTCTCTAATCTCATACAATACTGTGAAAGATAGACATTACAAAAATGATATATTTGCACTTCCACACAAATATTACGATTCTATAGCTGCAGGAACGCCCGTTATTGTTAAAGAATCATTTATTTCAATGGCAAAACAAGTTGAAGAATTAGGAATCGGTTTAGTAATAAACCCATCAAACATAGAACAAAGCGTAGAAAAAATACAAAAAGCCTACGAAAATTATGAAACTATCTTAAAGAATATTGAAAAATATCAAAAATACTTTGTATGGAGCCAAGAAAAAGAACAAGAGTTTTTAAAAATAATTGAGTTATAACTTTCTTCATTCAAACAACTATTACAACCTATTGCAAACACTTTGAAAATGTCTGAAATTTCGTATTAGAAATTCTAAGGCTCTAATCCTTGAGCTTTTTCTAAGCTTTATTAAGGAGTATGGGTAAGGTTTCTATTAAAATTTGAAAAAAGCCAGCATAGATTCTCCAATTGATGTAACTTTTTCAGTTTTTGATTTAGTAATACTTATATTGAAAATATTAGCTAAAATTTGTTTTAATTCAAACAAAAAAGACGTTCGTATAGTACGTCTCTACAATTGTAAATTAATGCTTGTATAATATATTTACCTAATAAATATTGTTTTATTTTTCCTTGCAAAAACTAATAATTACTATTTCTAATTCAAAATTTCTTTCAATTCTTCTATCGTTATTTCTAATAGATTATCTCCGATGTAATTAATTGTTTCATCATCAGCATTTCGAATTTTCTCTTTCAATTCTTCCGTTAATTCATTTCCAAATCTTCGACTCAATACATTAATAGCAACTTCCTTTTTTCCTTCTATTTTTCCTTTTTCAATACCTTTTTCAATACCTTCTTCTCTTAACTTCTCAGCTATCGACATTATCAATTCACCCCTTTCAACCGATTCTTCTTTTGCTGTTCTTTCTAATTCTTCTATTTCTATATCATCTCTTACATTTAATAGGTATTTTATACACATCTCAAATACTTCATCTGCTTTTTCTTTGTCTTGCATTTTATTTATTAGTTCTACTATTAGCCTAAATGCTTTGTAAAATCTTTCTATATCTTTTTCGAATGCACTCCTCATTACTTCTATCACCAATCTTGTGTACGCTTCCCCTACTATTTCGATTAAACAACTTTCAAGAGTGAATTAACGTTCCTTATGCTCTATTGGCAACTTTATTCTTTACCCTCTTTAATTCATCAATAACCAAGTCAAGGGCGTATTTTACTTCAGTGTTATAGACCAACAATACAATAACAAGCCCAATTACAGCAGAAAGAACCTGCCAAACAAGATTTCCGACAAATGTGTTTATAAACGCTACTATAACAAAAACAACCGTAGCTGTAAAGAATTTACCTAGATGATAATTAACTGGATACAAATTCTTTGATATAAACGTCTTCATGCAATAATAAAGGATATAAGACAAGCCTGTTGTAAACGCTGCACCTTTTGCGCCATATTGTGGAACTAGCAAGGTGTTTCCAATAACATTAGCAACCGCAGGTACCGCAGATATTATCATATGCCAATATGTCTTCTTTTTAAAGCCAATTCCAACTCCTGTAACTTGCGATGTAGTGTTCATAATAGGTATTAAAAGAAGAAAAGAACTAATTCCAGCTGCTTGCCTATACGACTTTGCTAGAAGTAAAAATATTACATCTTTAAAAACAATAATTAGCATCCCAACAACAAACATAGCAGCGGAAATAAACAAAGAAACCTTTTCAAAAAGTCCTGTACTTTCAGGATCATTTTCATAGCTCTCGTAAGAAACCGGAGTCCAAAAATTAGAAAATCCTACTTGAATCAAACTCATAACAGAAACAACCTTAAAGGCCGCTGAATACAATCCAATTTCAGTAAAATCACAATAATTTCGCAAGGCTAATTTATCAAAAGATTGAAAAATCCAGGTTATTAAGAATGTTGGAACAAATGGGAGTCCATACTTAATAATTTCTTTGACTGAACCAGTATTAATTTTAAATTTACCAAACCACAAATCTCTTTCAAAAAATATTGCTAACAATGCTGAAAGCACATGAGAAAAAAACAATCCAACAATAACTGCATAAAAAGTTTTTGAAACAAGCAAGGCATACAAAATTGTAAAAGCAGCGTTTGATGCTCCGTTTACAACTCTTAAAGCAGAAAAGGCTATACCTCTTTGTTTCATTCTAACAACTAATGTAGCAAATCGTTCTATGATCGCAATTAAAATGGTAAGCCCTAGCAAGAAGATAGGCAAAAAATGAGAATAATCTTCAAAAAGAACAAAAGACAATTCCTTCCAAAACAATCCAATTATAATAAACACAATAAATCCTACAGACAGGCTTGGCATCAAAGATTCCCAAAGCAGGTTTCGCCTTTCCTCTTCTGGTTTCTCATAGAACATTCTTACAAAGCTTTGATCCGTGCCAAGAAGAGAAATGTTCAAAAGCAAATTAAAGGCTAATGTAAACATAGAGGCCTTACCAAACTCTTCAGGTATGATAAGCCAGGTTGTTATTGGTGTTGTAATAAAAGAAATTAGGGCTGCTATCCATTGCCCTATTGAAAACTGAAAAAATGATTTAATAAATTCTCGTTCCTTTGACATCATATCCTCCATTTTATGCATATATATTGTAAACTTTAATTCATCTACTTTCTTAAATTAGCTATATATAAATAATTCACTCAAAAACATAGTTTTTCTCATAAAACTCCATATACTCTCCTGTTATAACTTTTTTCATCCATTCTTGGTTGTCTAAGTACCAATCTATTGTTTGTTTTATTCCTTGCTCAAACTTTGTTTCTGGTTCCCATCCTAATTCGTTTTTTATCTTTGTTGGATCAATAGCGTATCTTCTGTCATGCCCTAATCTGTCTTTCACATATTTTATCAGACTTTCATTTATTTCTTTGTCTTTTGTTTTTTCTTGAAGGTAATTTATTATCAGTTTCACTATTTCTATATTTTCTTTTTCGTTGTGTCCACCTATGTTGTATACCTCTCCACTTTTTCCTTTTTCAAATACTAAGTCTATTGCTTTACAATGATCTTCTACATATAACCAGTCTCTTATTTGTTTCCCATCTCCATATACTGGTAATTCTTTGTGGTTTAGTGCGTTGTGTATCATTAGAGGGATTAACTTTTCTGGGAATTGGTATGGTCCATAGTTGTTTGAACATCTTGTTATGTTTGTATTTAGTCCATATGTGTCATGGTATGCCTTTACTATTAGATCACTGCTTGCCTTACTTGCTGAGTATGGACTGTGTGGATCTAATGGTGTTTCTTCTGTGAAGTATCCTGTTGGTCCAAGCGCTCCATATACTTCATCGGTTGATATGTGTAAGAACTTTTGCCTTTTTCTTTCATCGTAATGCTGTTTATACACATGTAGCAGTGTTTGTGTTCCTAAGATGTTTGTTTTTAGAAATATTTGCGGGTCATGTATTGATCTATCCACATGACTTTCTGCAGCAAAGTTTATTATCCCATCTATTTCATATTTTGAATATATTTCTTCCAACAATTCTAAATCGTTTATATCACCTTTTATGAAAACAAACCTTTTCTTTTCTTCTTCACTTAATTTAGATAGATTATCTAAATTACCAGCATAGGTTAATTTATCTAAGCCTATTATTTTTCTGTCTTTGTATTTTCTTAGGTAGTAATACACAAAGTTACTTCCAATAAAACCAGCTACACCTGTTACTAATATTGTCATAGGTTATACCCCATTTCATTTTCCAAGATTTTTCTCATATCTAACAAGGCATGATACATATCATAACTAGGAAACCAATTCAAATATTTTTTTGTATGAGTAATATCCATAAGATATTCATCTGTATCTTCTTTCAACTCTTTAGCAAAAACTATATTATTTATATTATCAAACACAAGATTTACAAGTTCTGCAAATGCTTTGTGTGAAATATTATTTTCCATAGCTATATTAAAAATTTTTTCTTCTGACTGATTTAGTAGAGCCTTTTCAACGGCGCTAACTATATCTTTTACATAAACATAATGCCTTTTCCCTTTACCTTCACCATAAACTATCAAAGGTTCCTTGCTCATTGCTCTTTTGATAAACTCTGTAACCATAACCCCTTCTTTCTCTCCTACACCTAAGACTTGTGCCAGTCTTAAAGACTTGATATCCATCCCATAATAGTGATTATAGTACAAAGCTAACTTCTCACAAAAATACTTGGATAATCCATACAAATTTAGTGTATACTCAATTTTGTCACTTATTTTAAAAGGAATATTATTACAACGTGGATTATATACACTTCTCGATGAAGCAAATACTATGTTACTAATCCCAACATTTCTACAACTCTCAAAGATATTTGAGGTTAATTCAACATTCTTGTTATATATTAAATAGTCACTTTCTTGACCTTTTAGAGGCCTAATTGCGGCAAGATGGACAACTGCTTCACAACCATGCAATGCATCCATTAACGATTCTTTTGAATAGTCGCTGAGCTTGTAATTTACTTCGCTTTTTGATATACATTTACTGGCATCTCTTGTAATACCTACCAGTTCGTATTTTCCTTTTAACCCTTCTATCAAATAACTCCCAATAAACCCTGTAGCACCTGTTATAGCTATTTTCACATTACTCACTGCTTTCTATGTAATATCCAACCTTTTCAAAATATCCATTTATCTCCTTAACAACCTCATTGTTTTTGTAATACCAAAAAACATTCTTATTATCATACTCGGAAGTATTGAAAACGCTATTAGGAGGCATACATATGAATTTCAAAACCTTTGGCTTAATTTTTCTGACTTCAAAAACATCATCAGTTATCTTCTCGCCCATCAAGTGATCAACTGTAATTTTAAGTAGGTTTACTCCCGTACTTTCATATATTAGTCTCCACATATGGCATCCATCTAGCCTTGGAGTTACCTCTATCAAATAAGGCATATCGTTGTCTATTTTTATTTGAAAATAAACAGGGCCATTTTTGATTCTCAATACATTTATGGTGTTCACAACTAATTTTTCTATTCGATCAATAACCTCTTGCTTTTTATAATATTTACTAGGCATTCTATGTTCCTTTACCAATCCTCCAGGATATTCATCAAAAACGATTCTATCTGAAACAATCTTGAACTTAACCTCTCCATCTACAACATATGCGTTAACCGAAATCTCGTCAGATGGAATATATTTCTCTACAATAACCTTCTTGCTTTGAGAGTACCTGGATGATTTCTCAAAATATTCTATTATTTCTGAAAAGTTATTAACTTTCAATACACCGCGTTGGCCTTGACTATCAACTGGTTTCATAATTGCTGGAAATATATTCCAATGCTTAAAATCTTCAAAACTTGATCCCACAACAAAAGGAATGTTCCCTTCAAAATTTTCCCCCAATGTTTCTCTCAACCTACTCTTATTATGACAGATAATAGCTGTTTCATACGAAACAAAGTTAGGTAAGTTTAACTTTTCATTGACATAGCTAATGGTTGGTAATGCTATATCAGATCCTATAGAATAAACATAATCAATATTCATTTGTTGTACGTAGTTCATAACCGATTCAACATCTTTTATATCTATCAAAACAAATTTATCTACAAACGCAAGACCTCTGCCTTCTTTTCTATTTGAACATCCGTGCACTTCTAATCCTCTACATTTACATTCAACAATGAGATCAAATTGAGCGCTTCCCACTCCTAAAACCAGTATCTTTTTTTTAGTATTCATCTTACTCTCCCTTCTCACTAAAATTAAACAGATAATATATAACTATGTATCTTATCAACAATATAGTTAACTTCTTCTAATTTTAAACTATAATACATCGGTAACCTTAGTAATCTTCTACTGAGATTTTCTGTTACTGGTAAGCTGAAGTTGCCAAATTTTTCCCTTGAATATGGTGATTCATGTAGTGGTATATAATGAAACACACTGAGTATTCCATTAGCTTTTAAGTAATCCATCAAACCATTTCTTTCTTCTTCTGAATTCAGTATTATATAGAACATATGATAGTTTGTCTTAGCAAAATCGTTGATTATAGGTAGTCTCAATTTGTTTTGATCTTGTAAGTCTTTCAGACCATTATAATATGCGTTATATATTTCTTTTCGCTTATTGTTTATATTTTCCATGTTTTCAAATTGATTATACAATACAGCCGCATTTATGTCTGAAGGTAGGTAACTAGAGCCAATATCAACCCATGTATATTTGTCAACTTCACCCCTAAAAAACTGGCTTCTATTTGTTCCTTTTTCTCTGATTATTTCTGCTCTTTTTATGTACTTCTCATCGTTAATCGATATTGCGCCACCTTCACCAGATGAGAAATTCTTTGTTTCATGAAAACTATAACAACCAAAATCTCCTATGGTACCTAAATATTTATCTTTGTACTTTGCATCTACTCCTTGAGCTGCGTCTTCAACCACTATCAAATTGTGCTTTTTCGCAATATGCATTATCGTATCCATTTCACACGCAACGCCTGCATAATGAACTGGAGAAATTGCCTTTGTTTTCTCAGTTATCAAGTCTTCTATCTTATTCTCATCAATGTTAAGATTGTCTTCCCTAATATCGCAATACACTATCTTTGCCCCTCTTAATACAAAAGCGTTTGCAGTAGATACAAAGGTATATGAGGGTAAAATAACTTCGTCCCCTTCATTTATATCCGCTAAAAGAGCAGCTAGTTCTAAGGCATGAGTACCTGATGTAGTTAACAATATCTTCTTTGAGTTAAATCTTTCCTCCATAAATCTAGAACACATTTTTGTGTATTTTCCATCCCCTGATACCTTCCCACTATTATATGCATCTTTGATATACTCTAATTCTTTACCAAACAAATTTTGTCTGTTAAAAGGAATCATTTTTTAACATCTTCCTTTACAATATTTTTTAAGTAAGTGCCATACTCAGTTTTTTCATATTCTTTTCCCGTTTTAATCAACTGATCTGTAGTAATCCATTTCTTTCTGTAAGCAATTTCTTCCAAACAAGCTATGCTTAAGCCGGTTCTTTTTTGAATCGTTCTAACAAAGTCTGTTGCGTTGGCAAGTCCATCGTATGTTCCTGTATCTAACCAAGCAAAACCCCTTCCTAATAATTGTACATACAATTTATCTTCTTTGAGATAATCCTTTATCAAGTCGGTTATTTCCAATTCCCCTCTGTCAGAAGGATTTAGCTTTTTTGCTTTCGCTATAACTGAATTATCAAAAAAGTATAAACCGGGTATCGCATAATTAGACTTAGGATTAAGAGGCTTCTCTTCAATAGATATTGCCTTAAAATCTTCATTGAATTCTATTACCCCAAATTCTTGCGGATTATTCACATAATATGCAAAGATTACTGCCCCATTGTTCTTTTTTGAAGCCTTTTCTAAGATAGGGCTAAACCCTTGTCCATAAAAGATATTATCTCCTAGGATTAAGCAAACATTATCCTTTCCAATAAACTTTTCTCCAATAACAAACGCATCAGCAATTCCTTTTGGATCTTCTTGAACCATATAACTAATTTCTATACCCCACTCAGACCCATTCCCCAATAGATTATTATACAACCCAACAAATTCCGGTTTTGTTATTAACAGTATCTCTCTAATATTTGACAACATTAAAACAGACAAAGGGTAGTAAATCATGGGTTTGTCGTATATGGGAATAAGATGCTTGCTTATTCCTTTTGTTATGGGATACAGCCTTGTTCCGTTTCCACCAGCTAAAACAATACCCTTCATGTCAAGTCCCCCTAAGAATTAAAAATATTTTCCCAAAGCTCTCTGCATCGTTCTTCTGAAAATTCTCTTCTTATAATCTCTCTATTTTTAGCCTTTAAAGATTCTTCCATATATACAAATTCTTCAAAGCTTAATTTATCCATACCATATGTATCATACACAGTTATGCCAATTCTTTCAAAATAGTCCCACGTTGTCACATCTTTTCTTATATACACCTTTTTGCCTAAATATAACAGTGTTTTTATATTTCCTAGTGCTTGTTGCCTATTATGATTAAAAACAGCAATGTCAACCGAATTTAAAATTCTCGCATATTCAGCTGGAGGTAAAAAGTCAACTAGAGGCTTAAATTTATCTCCAAACAATTTTTCACCTGTTTCAATAACTTTTTTAGCCCACTCTTTTTCTCCATAAGATAAAGGTGCAATGATTTCAATATCCTCATCTTTGAACTTTAATAATTTATTTAAAACCTCAATATGATTATTTGTAGGATTGGCAGAATTTCCCACTAGGATTGTTATCAAACTTTTTTCTTTGTAATCATCATCAAAATCTAGATCTTCATAGACTATAGGGCTGGGATAAAATGCCTTCATATGTCTTGCCTTTGTAGGATACCACTTTCTTGCTAATTCATATTCCCCTTCGTTATTGGTAATTATTACCCCCATATTTTTTATTATTATCCTTCTCATAAATTCGCCTAAATTTGATCTAAAGCTTTTTACCCTAGTCTCATGATAATACAAATCTCCTCCCCAAATAACCCAGTAACATTTTTTTAAGATGCCAAGCCTAATAAACAAAACTGGTACAATTTCTGTAAAAATACCGTGCAATATAATTTTATCAGCTATAAACAACTCTTTATGAAAGAAAAACATGTCTTTGCTCATTTTCTTAATAAAGAAAACATTATCTTGCTTGTTAACCTTAAAACTATTACCTTCACACACTACCAAAAAATCGTGTTCTTCCTTTGGAAAATATTTGTTCATAAAATCTATAAATCTCACTGTATAGACAGAATTAGGTAACAAATGCACTATCTTTTTCATTTTAATATTGTCTCCAATCCAACCAAAAGATTATTAAAACAACTTCGATATAACTATTATAACCTAATTCAAGCTATTTTAAAAGTCAATTCAATTTCTAAAAGCCTTCTAAAAATATAAAAAATAATAAGAAAAAGTGTCTGAAAAATTAAGACACCTGTCTTAAAAAATAAGACAGAACTGTATGAAATTTTAAGACAAAACTGTCTTAAAAAATAGGACATTATATAATACATAATACAAGAATACATATATTATTTTCAAAAATTCTATTTTCTAATTTCATCTCATACAAAATTTATCAAAAATTTACACAAAAGACCAAAATTTTGCGGATATTACTTATGAGAGGATACAAAATTCCTACAAAAAACCACGAGGTGAAATTATGAATATCTTCGATCTAGTAAACAATTTCTTTGAAGAAGACAAAAAAAGTAAACTTTCTTCTTCTGCTGCAAAGTTATACTTTTTCTTAATTTATCAAGCTAATAAGCTATTTTGGGAAGGCCCACTGACATATTCAATTCGCTATCTATCAAAATCATTAAGTCTAAACAAAAACACAGTTATAAAATCATTAAAAGAATTATACGAAAGAAAACTAATAACCTACTACCCCTCAGAATACTTTCAAAGAGCTATTCCTACCTCTATTTGGTTTCCACAAACAACTTCAAAACCAAAAAACAAGAAAGAGGTGAAAAAACTTGCTAAACATACAACCTCCAAAGAAAACAAATACATCGACTATTTCTAACTACGATTGTTTTTGTATTAAACCTCTAAACTGCCCAGTACAAGGCATAATGAAAGAATCATACTGTGAGAAATATGCAAATTATCTAAAGGCAATAACCTATTTCAATGATGTAGTACCAAAAATCTATTACGACGTCTCATTTAACAACTTTGCTCCACATACAGAAACACTAAAAATCGCCTTGAAAAAAGCACGTTTCTTCGTTGAAAATAAATTATGGCAAAAAGGAAACGGATTACTAATGTATGGAGGATATGGAACAGGAAAAACTAGGCTAGGATACACTATCCTAAAAGAAATAGCAATTATGGGAGGCATAATAGGAGTAATAGACGTATTACATGACTTTGAAACATTTGAGCAGGCAGACGAAGCTGTAAAAACAGCATTGAAATCAAATATAATTTTTATCGACGACCTTGGAGCGAAAGAGCACAAATGGATCGAAGATAAAATTAGAATAATAATTGATGAAATAAATAGAAGCCAAAAAAGCTTAATAATATCAACAAACCTAAATCCACAAGAATTAATAAACTCACTAGAACTAAGAACTGCGTCAAGACTAACAGAACTCATTTCAAAACAAGGAATTATCTATCTAGGAGAAGAAGATTATAGAATAAAAAAACGAGAAGAAAAAGAAAAAATATGGCAACCACTCCAAAGCTAAATTTTAACAAATACGGTTTTCACGACCTACACACTGCGTCTCATGATTCAATCGTAACAAAAATATAAATTGATTTTCTGTAGAGACGTACTACACGCGCATCTCAAGGTTCTAATCGTAGTTAGATATTATTTATGATTTCTTGTAGAGACGACCTATATGGGCGTCTCCAAGGTTCCATCATAACAAAAATATGAATTTATATTTTTGTAGAGACGTGCTACATGCGCGTCTCCAAGATTTTTTAGGTTTTTAACTTACACACCCGTCATCACTGATTATAATTTTTACTTAAAGCTTCCAAAATTTTAGACGATAAAAAATAGGATAAACAACTGGTTTAACAGAATTATTAAAAGACAAGATTAATATAAAATGTTTCGAATTTTTATAACGGGTCAGGGCGGAGCCCTTCCTCTCCCTGGTACAACGTACCAAAAAAGTTAAAGAAATTAAATAGGTACTTTAGAAATGATAATTTTTCAGTATAAAGGAGGAACCCCATGTACGACGAAATCTTCGAATTAATTCAAAACGGAGAACTAAACAAAGCTCAAGAACAGTTAGAAAACACCCCAGAAAATGATCCAAAACGATACAACATTAGTGGACTAATATACTATCAGAAAAAAGAATTCGATAAAGCTAAAGAAGAATTCGAAAAAGGACTAAAAATAAACCCAGTTGACTCTGACCTGCTATTCAATTATGGATACCTGTTAAAAAACATAAATCAAGAGAAAGAAGCATGGAGATACTTAATGAGAATCCACAACAAAGACTGGGCAACATACGATCTCTTAGGAGACATAGAATACAAAAACAGAAGTAAACTTGCTTCATTAAGATTCTACAAAAAAGCTGCAGAATTACCTAATAGTCCTAATGAAATGAAAAAGAAATTCATAGACATGAGAAACATTGTAAAACAAGACACCAAAATCGCTTTTCTCTGCTTACCTGGATTAGATAACTTCCTAAAAGACATAGTAGAAACCTTCTCACTTGGATACGATGTCAAGTTAGTAGTTACAACTGATGGGAATCAAATAGCAGAAGCTATCAAATGGGCAGATATAGTATGGCTTGAATGGGCAAATGATTTAGCAGTATTTGCAACAAACCAAGTCCCTGAAATACAAAACAAGAAAGTTGTATGTAGGTTACATGGATATGAGATTTTTGGGGGTTATTCTCAAAAAATTAATTGGGTAAACATAGATCAATTAATTTTTGTCAACGGTCATAAGAAAGAACTTTTTGAGAAAGTATATCCTAACGCAAAAATTGAAAAAGTCGTTATAAATAACGGTATAGACTTAAATAAATTTACTTTCAATGTACATAACAAAAATCATAATTTATTGATAATGGGTAATATTAATTACCGAAAGGGATTTGAAACCCTTTTATTATGTTTTGAACAGTTACTAAAAGAGGATAACAGGTATAAATTATGCATAAAAGGTAAATTTCAAGATTTAAGGTATGAGGATTATATATTGAATGCTATAAAAGAAATGAACATTGAAAGAAACATAACTTTTATTGATAAATATATAGAAGATATAGACTTATGGGGAGAACAATTTGGATACATTCTTTCCACATCTATCGAAGAATCTTTCCACTATACAGTTGGAGAATTTATGGCAAAAGGTATTAAACCTGTTATTAATTCTTGGCCGTCTGCTAGAGAAGTTTGGCCAAATGAATGTATATTTACAACCATCGATCAATTTAAAGAAAAGATATTAGAAGATAAATACGACTCTAATTTCTACAGAAGGTTTATCGAAGATAATTATTCATTGGAAGAGCAGGTTTATGAAGCGGAGAAAATTGTAACACAACAAAAATCAAAAAGTAAAGCGAATCATATTTTTTCATTTGATTACAATAATATAAAAATCTATTTTTATTTACCATTTCTTTCTGACCATATTCAAAAAGCAATCTTCTTAAATAAAAACTTTTATGAAGTTCATATGTTAGAAGACACCAAAAATAGGATTAGAAGAAATGCTGTAATTGTTGATGTGGGAGCTAATATAGGAAATCATACTATCTTTTATGCGAAAATATGTCAAGCAAAAAAAGTTTATAGTTTTGAACCACAAAGTGAAATTTTTGATATCTTAACCAAAAATATCAAACTTAATAATGTTAATAATACTGTAGTTCCGTATAAAATGGGTGTTGGAAAAGAACACTCTTTTGGTTATATAGATGCAATTGATTCCTATAATTTTGGGTCTTCTAGAATTGTTAACCTTAATAATCAAAAAGGAGAAATTGAAATTGATTCGCTTGATTCATTGATTTTTAATTTTGAGGAAAAAATCGACTTAATTAAAATTGATGTTGAAGGAATGGAAATGGATGTGTTACTTGGAGCAGAAAAAATAATACAACAGTATAAACCTTTGATTTATATTGAAGCGAAAGAAAATAAAGAATTTGATGAAATTAATTTTTTTCTTCGAAATTTTAATTATAAACCAATAAAAAAATTTAATTACACACCCACTTATTTATTTATAAATGAATAATGTGTTTTTTGCATATTATTTCCCAATATTCAGCTGTATTCTAAATAAGTCGAATATTTTATTGATTAAAAGCTATAGACCAAGTTGAATTAATATTTTACATTTTAGAAGAATTTACCTTAAAATCTTAATTAAAAAGGAGCTTGCTAAATGAATAAAATTATCAATTTGAATAATTTTGACAACAATAAACAAAACTTTTTATTAATAATTTATGATGCCAGTCATAGATATGGCTGGTTTTATGAATTAATAGAAGAATTAGCTCAAAACTTTAACCTTCATTTATTCACAAATATTTCTTCAACTGTTTCTTATGATCGGGTAGTTTCATATATAACCTTTGATAAAAATAATGAGCTTGATCTAAATGCTTATCCAAATGATGCTTCTTTATCTTTTTTTGATGATGCTATCAATGAATTAATTAAACAATATGGCATTAAGGTTTTTAAACAGTTTTCTAAATGATTTCGTTTAATAATCCTTAAAACATTGATTTTACGATGTAGAGACGTGCTATATGCGCATCTCCAAGGTTCAATCGTAGCAAAAATTATGAATTTATTTTTCGTAGAGACGACCTATATGGGCGTCTCATGATTTCAAAATCAATATCCTTAAAAAAAGACGCTCGTATAGAGCGTCTCTACAACTATAAATTAATGTGAATTATAATAAACTTTTCCAACCCTTTTCGTTAATAATTTCACTGCAACTACTTTTTAGATTCCCTGAAATCAACAGTTGCTAAATTATTCGATTACAGATATTTCAAAAATTCGTCGATCTAACACTTTTATAATTTGCTCTGGTTTTTGGATTGGATACTTTGAACCCATTATAATGGTACTTCCATTATTGTAATCAAAGTGGCAGAATTTTTTTCTTCAGGCATTGTATCCTCATAATACAGCTCTAGCGCTTCTTTTAAGTTTTCTAACGATTCTTCTATCGATTTTCCTTGAGAAACCACATTATTTTCTATACATTTAGCTACATACGAATTATCTTCTTTTTGTACAACAACAGTAACCTTTATGCTTGTTGTATCTTTTTCTTTAGGAAGTTTTGTTTGTGATTCTGTTTTTTTAACTCTAGGTGATGGCTCTTTATTTTTACCTTTTTGAGATTCTTTATCTTTGCTTTGTTTAGATATTTCACTCACCACCTTTAATATAACTAACCTTAGAAAATTATATAAATACGCATTTCAAGATAGTTTATATACATAATATCTATTAAAATTATATCACATTGCTCGATAGTTTCTCTTTTTATAGAAGTATAGTTATTTCTTATAATTTCAATAATATCTGTTGCTTGAGTGGTATAGTATAATCAATAGAGAAAGTAACATCTTGAGGTGATAATATGCAAAAATTGACTTATAGAATACTTTTACGAAAAGAACCAGAAGGTGGATACACAGTATTAGTTCCTGCATTACCCGGATGCATAACCTATGGAAAAACAATAGAAGAAGCAATAAAAATGGCTAAAGAAGCTATTGAACTATATTTAGAAAGTATGATTGAAAATGGAGAGGAGATACCAACCGAAGAAGGAGCATAAATTTAATTCAATCATAAAAATCCTTCAAACATTGGTTTTAAAGACATTTAAAAATCAATACGTTTAATAATATTTCAAACCTCAATTCAAACAAATGTAGAGACGACCTACACGGGCGTCTCATGATTTCAAAATCAATATCCTTAAAAAAAGACGCTCGTATAGAGCGTCTCTACAACTATAAATTAATGTGAATTATAATAAATTTACGAAATACTACAAAAAACTAATTTGTAAATATAAATATGCTTCTGAATTTAAGAGTTACAAGAATGAATAATTATAAACCCAACATGAATAGAAGAAAGATTATTTTCATGCTTAAAAGGTATATTATACCTTCTTTCATCGATATTTAATTGTTTTATAGTACAAAAGTATCAAACAAAAAAGGCGCTATTAGCGCCTCTTTTTTAATAAATGTCACTATTGAAGTAGTTTTAAAACATTTTGAGGAATTGTATTAGATTGTGCCAACATAGCATTTGAAGTTTGCATTAATATCTGTTGCTTTGTAAATTCCATAATTTCTTTTGCCATGTCCGCATCTCTAATTCGCGATTCAGCAGCGGATAAATTCTCAGAAGAAACCTGTAAGTTCCTTATAGTATGTTCCAACCTATTTTGCATCGCCCCAAGGTTTGATCTTTCATTAGAAACATAATTTATTGCGTTATCAATCTTAGATATAGCTTCATCAGCTGCTTCTTGAGTTGATACGTCTATACCTTTTGTTATTCGTCTATCATTTTCAAATGCCATGTTTGTAGCAAATATTAATTTTCCTTCTGGATCATAGTATCCTACCTCAAAACCCGCTTCTTCAAAAGATTTCCAATTATTAAGATCATCTACGTCAAAGGGTGAGTCGGTCTTCCATAATAGCGTATCTTCATAATAATATCCCGCTTCAGTCGAGAACACTTCTTCTCGCCAACTTCCTATTTCTAAATCAAGTGCAGTTTCTCCTGGAGAAAGTGGATTTGTTGATTTTAGTAGAAATATCCCATCATCACTATAATAACCAACGTCATCCAATTCTTGAAAACTTGCATAGTACTTTTCATCATTGTCTAATAAAACATTAATCTGTTGATTTTCTCCAAACTTATTATCAGAAGGAAAAATCAATTTATCTTCCAGATAATAACCTGAAGGATTTATCCCATCTGATTCTCGCCAAACCGCTACAGTTTGACTATCTCCTTCTAAAACGTATACTTCTCCACTTGTTAGTGGATTATCTGCAGGATATACAGTAGTTGAAAGAGTTGTATCATAATATCCATCATTTCTCCAAACAGCAACTGTTTTTGTTATCTCTTCATCGCTATCTTCTAAGGCAAATATACTACTTCCACTCAAACCTGAAATACTATCTATTTTATAAACAAGATTACCGTTTGTGTCATAATATCCAGTGTTTGCACCATTTACATTTTGCCAAATTGCAAAAGGAGCTCCTTCCTTTTCTAAGAAAGAAAAGAATTCATTTTCTTCAATTTTCACAGAAGGTAAAGCAGTCAAATTATCATTAAAACTCCTATATCCATTATCATACCAAATAGCTGATATCCCATCACTTTCATCTTTTAATGCCCACACAGTAGTAGCAGAAGGATACATTGAGTCTTTGGGAAAAATAAGATTTCCATCATAGTAATATCCATTCCCATCTGAACCGTTTTGAAAAACTCCTACTAGTTCTTCGCTATTTTCTAATGCATAAACTTTACCCCCTACACTCAAATTGTTTCCTGCATATACTAAATTATTTTTATTATCATAATATCCATTATCTTCTAAAATTGCTACTGTTCTAGATGAACTATTATCAGTATCTTCTAAAGCATAAACTTCCCCATCAGACAAAGGTAAAGCAGAATTGTATATTACAGTACTTCCACTAACGTAACCTCCAGCAGTGCCACTGTATAAAGCAATAGTTTCTCCACCATTAACAAAAAAACTACCGGTACTATTAGTTACTACGGAGTAAGTAACAACAGTATATTCATCAGCTACTAAAGTTATCCCACTAAATGTATTAATTTCATAAGAAACTGTTTTATAAACATCAGAATTATATGTTTTAGCAACATATGTAGCTTCTCCAATATTTATCTCACTACCATTACTTAATGTTTGATTTATTCCTGTGATCAATTTTCCATCTTCAGTTACATACCCTTTATCATACCAAGTCCCAACTACATCACCATTAGCACCTTTTAGTACATAGTTACTCCCTACTGTTGCAGCTGTTAAAGGACCGTTTATACTTGTAATTAGATTACCTTCACTGTCAAAATATCCTTCTTGAGTTACTTGCTGTGCATCCTTCCAAACAGCAACTTCTTCACCGTTATAAAATAATGAATCCCCATTAACAGTATATTGCCCGTTTGCCCCCAAAATTAAATTGCCTTCTTCGTCGAAATATCCTCCTTCATACCAAATTGCTTTTACATTACCGTTTTTATCTTTCAGAACAGAATGCCCGTTAACAGTTGCAGCAGTGTAGTCTGTCCCAATCTGCAAGGCGCTTGCTCTCATATTCCCAATATTCAGTTCTACATTCTGCCCTTCATTTGCTCCGATATGAAACTTTGCCGAAAAACTTCCTTTTAGTAAATCAATAGCATTAAACTGTGTTGTTTCTGCAATTCTTGTAATTTCTGCAGCCAACTGATCTATTTCTTTTTGAATAGCATCTCTATCCACATCTACATTCGTATCGTTTGCAGATTGTACTGCAAGCTCTCTCATTCTTTGAAGTATCGAATGTGTCTCTGTTAAAGCTCCTTCTGCAGTTTGAATTAAAGAAATAGAATCTTGTGCATTTTTTACAGCCATGTTCAATCCACTAATTTGCGCACGCATTTTTTCTGACATAGACAAACCAGCTGCGTCGTCTCCCGCTCTATTGATACGCAAACCAGTAGAAAGTCTTTCAAGCGTTTTTCCCATAGAAGAGCTCACGTTATCTAGTGAACGCCAGGCTTTTAATGCATTTATGTTTTGATTAATCCTCATACTTTTGCCTCCTTCAAGCTATGTTATTAACTTTTAAATGTATTTATTATTCCACATATAAATAATATTTTTCATTGTAAAATGTCCCAAAAACTTCTTTCAATATATTATTCTTTTTTTGACTATATTATTCCTAAAATCTTGTATTAAAGGTTGTAAATTTTATATGTGCTTAATATGGAATTTCATCACAGATGAAGACAAAGTAAGATAAGAGGTTGAACCTTCTATTTAAGTATTATGAAGCATTAAATTACCTTGTAAGAAATATAACTCTTCTTGTATAAAACGAAAGGCAAAAGAAGCTATTGACATGTATTGATATCTATTTTTTCTATCTCTTTTTTTATGCTCACATTCACATCTTCTATTTTACAAGGGTTTTAAACCTCAAACAACCTTACAAAAAAGCAATTCTTTCAAAAAAAAGTATACGTAGTTATACACTCACCAAAAACCTCATAATTATAACCAAAAAATAAATAAATATCCTTTAAAATAACGATTATCGCTCAAACATAACAGTTTTACTCTTATGTTTTTTACCACGTTTCTTCATCAAAATCCTCAAAAAACCTTATCTAAGATGACGTATGTATACCATATATCAAAAGAATAAAACATAACAAATTGTTCAAACAATCATTTAATCGACTGTAGAGACTTATTACATGCGCGTCTACTAGGTTCAATCGTAGCAAAAATTATAAATTTATCTTTTTGTAGAGACGTGCTATACGCGCGTCTCCAAGGTTTTCAAAATCAATATCCTTAAAAAAAGACGCTCGTATAGAGCGTCTCTACAACTATCAATTAACGTAGTTTATAATAAATTTACGAAATTACAAAAATGACACAAAAAACTAATTTTAAACATATACCTAAAAGCAAAATGTCAAAACCCTAAATAAACAAACTGTAGAGACGTGCTACATGCGCGTCTCATGGTTTTAAAATCAATATCTTTAAAAATAGACGCTCGTATAGAGCGTCTCTACAACTATAAATTAATGTGAATTATAATAAATTTACGAAATTACAAAAATGACACAAAAAACTAATTTTAAACATATACCTAACAACAAAATGTCAAAACGTTGAATAAACGGGTGTAGAGACGTGCTACATGTGCGTCTACTAGGTTCAATCGTAGCAAAAATTATAAATTTATCTTTTTGTAGAGACGTGCTATATGCGCGTCTCATGGTTTTAAACGCATTTCAACAATCAATTCATTTATAATTCAAAAAATAGACGCTCGTATAGAGCGTCTCTACAACTATAAATTAATGTGAATTATAATAAATTTACGAAGTCAAAAAATAAAACATTAATTTAATAATAATTTATCTATCAACAAATCCACAATCTTGATTTTAAGTCCTATAAACGATCCACAATCATGAATTGATGCTGGCTATAACCTCGAACAACCTTGCAAAAATCAACAATCTTCTAAAAAGGTATACTTAGTTATACACCAGTCAAAAACCTCATAATTATAGCTAAAAAATAAAATATCACCCAAAAAAGTATTGATAACCTATCTAAATAAAATGTTTACCACCATATAAAATCACCTCATCTTAAATATATTGCATTTCCAGCAAATTTAACAAAATTCCAATTATGTAAGCTAATTCCAACTTCAAACACAAACTATAGTAAACTATACAGTCTAAACATAATTTTTAAGTTGAAAACTCACTTTTTGTTGCACATTTTTCCTTCTTTGCAGTTAGAAAATAGGCTGTAACGTTATTCCTTAATTTCTAATGAAATTAACTCTCCATCTTTTGTATTTATCCACCTTAAATCATTATGAGTCAACTCTGTCAATTCTTTAGCATTTAAGGACCCATATTTCCCAACAATTTGTTTAATGAAATCTTGTTCAGAAACCTCCAAAAACTTTGCATAAGACAAATCATTTGGATATAGAATAGTATAAGCTTTATCGGGTTCGTCATCAACTTCTTCAATATTAATTATTTTTGCCTCTTTCATTATCTCTAAAAGGATGTAATGCCTTTCAGGTACTGGACCATATGGCAAATGAGCAAAATCTAATCCTGTTAATTTTTCACCAAAAGTGTCATAATAAGAACTTTCTATTAGCCAAAGAAGCTTAACAAATTTAGTCTTATATAAAAAATTTATACCTAACTTTTTTATTGCGTTAAAAAGCTCAGCTACTACTTCATATAATTTTTGAAAATTCAAATCTTTTGAATTAGTTGTTTGCAAATACACTTGCTCTAATGTACTTAAATAATTTACATTGAAATCTTTGATTTCTTCTATATTTTTCTTAATTCGTTCATAGTCTGTTTTAGTTAATTTTGATTTGTTATTTTCTAGCATTCGAGAAAAAAACAGAGGATTTTCAGCACTTTTTATCAAATTACTTATAGATTCGGAAGGAAGAGAACCACTTTCATATCTTTCAATTGTTGCTTCTCCTATTCCTAGAATTATTGCAAATAACGTTTGACTTACATCATACTTTTCTCTCATACTTTTTATATCTTCAGGAAGAATCAAATTATGTTTCTTTGCATACTTTCTATAAAGTTGTTTCAAATTCTCATTTTCTAAATAAGGTTCAAATAGTTCGCTATTACATGTTTTACACTTAGCTACATACGAATTTATTTCTATTAAGTCACCTCTAAGATTGTAAACTTCTTTTTTTTCTATAATTTCGTAACCAACGAGTGAATCGCAGTTGTCACAATATAATTGTTCAGAGCGTTTATCAATTTTAATCATATTAATTATCACCTTCTTCATGGAAAGAAATAATAACAAATTTGTTACTATCGTCCACTTTTTTTATCTTTAGATAAGCCGAGAAAGAAAACTCTTCGATAGTTATGATGAAAACAAAAATTATTCCTGAATTGTAGTTTGGATTATTTTCAAGTTCAGGTCCCTTATAATAATGCTCAACAGACAAATTATTGTACAAAAAGTTAATCATATCCTCCACAGTCCATCCTAACTTTAAAAGAAAATTTATATTTTTATTTCTTTCTCGTGCAAAATAATAATTATTATTTAAGCAAGCTTTTTTAAAATCTGCAATAAATAAATTTGTACTACAATCAGGCATTTATAACCTCCAACTATATTATACCATCAATTGATGGTAAATCAAAAATCAAAAGATAAAAATTAACCTCTTTCTTAATTTCCTTTATTAAATGTTTCTTTATTGGTGCAATATTTATATTTTTAACCCCCTCAATAATAAATTAACTAACAAATATACCAAAGGGATGGTTTAGCTACTCATTCATAATTACATATTTTCAGAATCGAAAAGAATAGAGGAAATGATAAATAAAATTGAGAGTGATTATAATTACTTTAAGGTCGCCTTGTAATAAGGTCAATAAATACTTTATAAATTCGAAAAAAGTAAGAGATGAAGTAACAGTTTACCTAATAAGGATTCGCACTTTCCTTTTACATTTAACAATGAAAGCATTTACAAATTTTTTTTGCAAGAATGAGCTATCTTATATTTCTACCCCTTCTTTTTTAAGAATATATTCTATTAATTCTTTTACCGCTTTTGATTTTATAACCCGCCCTAAATTTATCAATTGAGAAGTTATAATTATTGGCTCAGTTTTTATTGGTACATCCACATTTTCAATTTGATTGTTTCGGTTTATAATATAACAGGAAGTAACAACTCCTAAAAAGAAAATTCGACTACCTGCAATTAAAACTTTACCTTTAGGAGAATAACTACCTCTATCGTAAAGAAAAACAGGACTTCCGCTAGAACCTGGGAATATTGACCCATCAATTAAGAATATAGGTTCTCCTTCAAAATCTACAGAAAAAGGGGTAGCAGTTATCCCTTTTCTGACAATCGGTATCAAGTTTTTCTTGTCATAAATACTATTGGGATATCCTATGAATATAATATCTTCAACAGCATCTATTTCTTCGTTTATTACTTTTTCTGAAGGTATAAGTGATTGGTCAAACGGTTGGATGAATATTTGGATTCCTTTCTCATCTAGAAAATTTAAAACTGGAGCAAACTTCATAACCGCTATGTCTATATTTTTTTTAGGATGAGGAAACCAAGCTGATTCAAAATCGGTAATGTTTAAACAAAAAGTTTTCCCTAAGGCAGGTTTCCCGTTTACTTGAAGGTTAAAAACTAAATTTGCTTGATCTGTATTTTCAATGACATGTTTGTTTGTTACTAAAAAGTAGAAGTGTTGTTCTTCAATTGTATAATCAAAAAAAAATCCTGTTCCGCTTATTTGTGAACCATCCTTAAGTGTAGCCTCTATTCTAACAGTATTGAAAAGAAGTTTTTCAAATAATGATGTTGGAATTTCCATAATATCCCTCCTTATTTTTTCTCCTTCCTATTTTTTATCCGCTCATTGCACCCTTTGCATATTTCTAGCCGTTTTTGTCATTCTTCTATTTCAGCAGATTTTGGTGTATAATCGATAATTTTTATAAAAGCCTTTTTATTTACTAATTTAAAAAAATCCTCTTTTGTTTCTTTTATATTTCTAACAATTTTACTCTAATAAGACTTTTCTAACTTCCTTAATTCTCAAACTGGGTAAAATCAATGTAAAATGATTCTTCGTAGGATTCTCTGTAAGCATCATTATAAGAGAGAGTCATTATAATTTTACTTCCTATTTTTTGATCAAAATCCTCATTTAAAGCAGTCAAAAAAACTGTAACTTCTGATCAGGAGCCTTATATCCTATGCCTTTAAAGAAATATTACAAAATATTTTCAAAAACCTTTGACCTTATTAAAAGCTCTCCTTTATATGATCTTCTTTTATGTTTCCCATTTTATAATCCGTAACCAGCTCCTTAATTCACAATATATTTTATTACTCGAATCAAGGTCAAATAAAGGCCTCTGTACTAACTGAAATAAGTTTAGAAATGCACTCATAGTCCCCAAAAAATCCATTAAGTTAATATTCTAGCTGTGCTATTCGTATTCAAAAATGCAAATAATTAATGAAATATATAACAATTGACAGCTCAATTGTATTATTTTTGTCTTTTATTTTCAAAACCGATAACAACTAATTAGACAGACATATTTTACTTTAAATTGAGATAATTAAGAAATTGTTCGATTTCTATATTACTCCAATAATTAAAACCAACTCTGATATTCTTAGCAATCATTCTTCCAAAAATTAAACTCAAGCCCAGTTCCTTGAAGGTTTTAAACCTCAAACATCCTTATAAAAATCAACAATCTTCTAAAAAGGTATACGTAGTTATACACTCACCAAAAACCTCATAATTATAACTAAAAAATAAATAAATATCCTTTAAAACACTGATTATCACTTAAACATAACAGTTTTACTCTTATGTTTTTACCATGTTTTTTCATCAAAATTCCTAAAAAATCTTATCCAAGATGACAAATGTATACCATTTATCAAAAGATTAAAACACAACAATTTGTTCAAACCTCAATTCAAACAACTGTAGAGACTTGCTACATGCGCATCTCGCAATTTTATTATAGCAAAAAATTATGAATTCATTTTTTTGTAGAGACGACCTATATGGGCGTCTCCTGGTTTTAAAATCAATATCCTTAAAAAAAGACGCTCGTATAGAGCGTCTCTACAACTATAAATTAATGTGAATTATAACAAATTTACAAAATTACAAAATACTACAAAAAACTAATTTTAAACATATACCTAACTACAAAATGTTAAAACCCTGAATAAACAACTGTAGAGACGACCTATATGGGCGTCTCCTGGTTTTAAAATCAATATCTTTAAAAATAGACGCTCGTATAGAGCGTCTCTACAACTATCAAGATATTCTCACTGTACAAAAATTTTGAGTAAAATTTTTAATATTTTTTCTTCTACGTTTTACCATTCACAGAGACAATCCCTTTCTTTTAACGTACTTACTAAAATTAGAATATGTTCCTACATCTAATCCTTCCTCTTTTAACTTCTCATATACAGCTCTTATCGTAGTCCCTTCTTTTAAAAGCATAGCCTTGATTTCATAGTAATATTTATCTAATTTGCTTGGTTTGCTTCTTTTCGTTGGTCTGCCCTCATACCCTTCAAAATACTTCTTAACAGTTCTTCTATCAACTCCGTACATCCTTGATAATTCTGAATAGTTTGGTTTGATTCCTGCCTCTTTTATTATTTCTATCTGCTTAATTAAATCTTCCATATGGTATACACCCCATCTTTCAGATTCTTATCAAAAGAATAATACCATATTATGTACAATTTATTTAATTATTATTTGCAACTTTTCCTACATTTTTATTATACCATTTACAAAAAAAAACTAGACTTCTTTTTTAAATCCTTAAAAACATTGAATTACCATATAAAATATAAATTCTTTCAAAAAAGGTATACGTAGTTATATACTCACCAAAAACCTCATAATTATAACTAAAAAATAAATAAAATTCCTTTAAAACACTGATTATAACTCAAACATAAACGCTTTACTCTTATGATTTTTACAATGTTTCCTCATCAAAATCCTCAAAAAATCTTCCCTAAGATGACATTAGTATACCATTTTTGGCTTCTCAGATGAGTTACTTAAAATGAAATTCCCCTTTCTCAAAGGGGAATTTGAACCTACGCCACTGTCAAGAGATAGATTAATACCGATTTTTTCTTCAAAAGGGAATTAGAACCATAATCTATATTAAGGAGTGTAGCAGTATACATAATCCCTGATTAATCAAAAAAACTTTCAAGTTATTTTAAATATTTTCTTAGATAGATATTAGATACAAAAGAAGAGATTACAAAAACAGCTACTGTTGCTACAGCAGCACCAACCGAGCCATAGTTTTTAATTAAAATAATATCAAGAACTATATTAGCCCCCCCACTTATTATAGAATTATAGAAATTCACTTTTACTTTTTTTAGACTAGCAATAATATTTCCAGCTGGTATTCTAAAAGTACCTGCAATTAAATATCCAAAAGATAATATTCTAAAAGGTAAAACTGAATCCAAGTACTCAGCTCCAAAAATTAATCTGATTACAAATGGAGCGAAAACTATTAATAAAATACTTATAACCAAATTAAGTAAAAGCAAATATTTTTGTAACTTTAAAAAATAATTTTTTACTAAGTTTTTATCATCTTTGTGTTTAGCAAAATATGGATAAGCAAAAGTCATAACGGAAGACGGAATAAAATTCAAAGCAAATGGAATTAATGTAGCTGTTTTATAAGATGCAACAACAGTTCCGGATTGTATAATTATTCCTATTAGGAAAGTATCTAGTAAATATAGCATCTGTGACATCGTGTTTGTAAGCATACTTACAATGGAGAATTTCAAAAAGTCTTGTCTTTGCTCTTTATTAGGGATTTTTACGTTCACAAAGATTTTATAATAATCCTTAACAAACCAGAGAGCTATGAAAGAAGAAATAATATATGATAAATAACGGCCCCATACTATACCCAGAATATCAAAAAGATATCCTCCAATTAACACTCCGAAGAAAAAAGTAAGGGTATTAATAACTGTTACTAAAGAAAATTGTTTATTTCTCAAATCACTTCTTAAAAATATTTGAAGAATATTAAAAAAAACATGTACTAAAGGAATTAGAAATAAATATCTTAAGATCTCAGTACTTCCCCTAACAGGAAGTTGAAAAAAGGTAGTAAATAATAAAATAGCAATCGCTAAACCGAGATTAAACAAAATTCCTACCAATAAAGCGTATTTTAAATAAGATAATTTTTCTTTCTTTGTTTTCGATGAACTAGCAAATTGCAATAGTCCAGGAACTACCCCTAATCCTTCAACCAGCAAAAAAAAGCTCAGAATATTATTAGCATATGACCACATTCCAAAGGCTTCTTTTGTAATAACTCTTACTATAATAACGGATATACCAAATTGAATAATTTTATTTATCACATTGGCAGAAAAGATGTGAAAGAAACCATTTCTTACCAAAAATAACAAATCTTTGTTTTCTTTAACTTTCTGCATTGTTTCCTCCAAAATAATATCTTATTGCTTCTAGTAAAGTTAAAAATTGACTTTTTTCTAAAGTATTTCCTTCTTTAAATAACTTTTGGTAATCTTTTTTTAGTTCATTATTTTCTAATAAAGATATATTTTCTTTAAAGGTACTATCTATAAAATTCTTTAGATTTTCATTCGTTTTATACCAATAATCAAATGGGTTCATATGTTTAGATGTATTGAAAGCATTCTTTTTAAAAATTTTTCTATATACTTTTTTAGGGAATTGCTTTAGTGTAGTTTTTTCCCAAAAATATTATAAGTTTTCTTAGTTGTTTTCCCATTAATTTTCATAATCACCCCTCATAGAGATTGGAGAAGAATGAAAGAAATGGTAAAATAAAATAAGGGGTGAGTCCGACGGAATAGCACCTAGTGAAGAAAGAGTAGAATTTTCCATGGTGTATCCCTCCAATGTTGGTTGTGGCTTGGTAGTTCCAACCGACAAGGATACGCCGCTTTTTCTTTCAACTCCATACACCAGATATGAGCTTAACTCGCTTTTCGTTTACTGGTTATTAAAATCGTCGATGTAATCTTTTGCAATAAGGGAGTTGATTGTTGAATATCCACTCTTAATCTGTTCACGGACATAACTTTCGTCATGGATCCCATACCAACCCATAGGATGATTCTTATAAGAACGTAGTTCCCTTTTCTTTCTCAAACACCTTTTGATCCTCTCCGGCAAAATCCGCTTTGCTGTGTAGTAAAACTTTTTTTTTGCAGAATTCCACGTATTTGCACTGCCTTGAGGTTTTTCGAAGGGGTTTTCTGCGATGTTTGTAAATAATTGGTCCACGTACTCTTTGTAAAGTTTTTTATCCAGGCGGTGTTTATATGGCACTTTCTCGTATAATTCGGTGAATTCGACATCCCAAAAGGGCATCCACCAGTCGTAGCCGAAGAATTCGTATGAACGCACTGAGTTACCAATGAATTTTGATTGCCGCTCAGTCCAGGCCCAGAGATCTGATACTCCCAGTACCTCTTCTTTCGTGTTCATAGGAAACTTGTGAAGATACCTGCTATTTCTTGCTTTGAGTAATTCATAACTGGATGGCACCAGATTGTAGTGTGCCTGTCTCAGTATTTCAAAGAAACAATCAGGACACTTCTTTTTCCCCCAAAGTGCTTCTAATTTTTTAATTTGAATTGCTAGTACTGGAGTATGTCCGGGAACAAAAACACTGTTTTCCGGGACCAGTTCCTGAGCTTTCAGTTGCAAAACAGCAGGCCAATCCTGGATATGTGGAAGTGACGAGAGGCCATCAGCATATTCAAAATATGCTTTCATTTCAGGACTAAGGTACCAATCATGCCAAAGTTCATTTGTGTAAGGGATAAATATCCAATTGATATTGAGTTTTTCCGCCACAAATTTACTGATTTGAGCTTCCGTATTGCCTGGCTTTCCATAAGAGAAAGCCAGAATTTTATCGTATTCCAGGCGCTTGAGCATCACAGCAATGAGTCTTGAGTCGTAGCCCCCACTCAGAGGCACAACCAGTGTTCGGCCTTCTGCATAGTCAATAAGTCTTTGAAAAACCCTGTCCAGAGTTGTTTCAAATCTTCGAAAAAGAGTTTCTTTTGGTTCATCTAAGAAGTCGCTTGGGTAATATTGAAAATATCGTTGAGGATGAATTGCAATTTCTTCGTTATTCCCAACTTCGAAGAAAACGACTTCGCCTGCCTGGATTTGTTTGATGCTAGGAAAGAGTGTATCAGGTCCGGTCACATAACCAGTAGAAAGGAACTCTTCACGTGCAACCGAATCTATTTCGGTGTCTTTTACCTGATCTCGGATCCATCTGGCGTCATCGCTTATGAACAGTTTCCCTTCATGGAGACCATAAAAAAGAGGAAGGCTCCTTATCCTGTCGACTGTCATCCAGCCTGAATTGCCGTTGATGTTGACGATGCTAAAGAAGCCATTTGCTGTTTTAAGGAACTGTTGAATAGCGTTACGGGTTTTCAAGCTTCGGATGTGTTTTTGCGCTTCCAAGGGTGGAAGTTTTTTCGCGTCATCGAAAAGCGTCCCACGGATGTAAGGATTCCCTTGGTGCCAGTTCCTTGTAAGGTGAACAAAAACTTTCTTATTCATCTGGTTTTGCCTCCTAATGTTTTGAGCAAAGTGGACTTGCAACAATTGTTTCCAGACAAAGTTAAGCACATTTGTAATAACCCTTATAATATTTTTCTAAATATTCTCTTGGTGTATAGTATCCAATAACAAGGGGTGAGGCCGCTTCTGTACTCATATCTCTTCTATCTCCCCCAACAAAAACTTGCTATTAAAATCTTTCAGTTTTTCTTCATCGTCTATATCCCAATAGAGGATTATTTTAGATTTATCTATATTGTTTATATCGGTTTCAGTTATATAATCAACGTTTAACTCTTTTAATATACCTTCGATTATTTCTTTCATTTCTTTGTCTTGCCCAAATAGAATGTAAGTTCTATTTCCTCCATAGGTTCGTATTATTCTTTCTATGTTTTGTTTTATCAATAAAGTTTTTTGGTAATATCTTTTCATATATTCTATCGTTTTTTTACTTTTTTCTTTGAATCCTTCAGGGGTTAATATGTATCTAAAGCTTCTACTATTAAGTTTTTCTAATTTGACAAACCCTTTTTTGACAAACTTTTTTAAAAGTAAGTTCACCATTCCTAAAGATAGCCCTGTTTTTTCTGATAGGTCTCTTTGAGTTATATCAGAGTTTTTTTCTAATTCTTCTAAAATAAGTACTTCGTTATCTTGCATCTTTTTCAACACCTTTTGTTATGTTCAATTTTTGAACGGTTGAATATATTATACTATATTTTTATAAAGTTTGATAAAGATTTTTCTTTTCATTTATATAAGTAACTTGTTGATTGCTTATCTCTCTTTCAAATTTCAAAACAGATGGCATTAATAAACCGTAATGAACCCAAAAAGTCATACTTACATAAGATCTAGAAAACAAAATAATTAACGTAATATAAATTCCTGAAAAAAACAAAGCCTTTAATACTTTGTCATCGTATTTTACAAAATACTTGTAAGATCTAAATAAATAAAAGAAGTATGGCACAAAAATAAGCAGGAAATTAATTAATCCATATTCTGCCCAATAAGAGAGCATGTTATGCATATAACTTCCCGTCGTTCCAAATACCCTATATTCATACATAAATTCTCCCAAAATTGGTTTTTCTTTCAGAACTTTAAATCCTTCCTTGAATAGAATTAATCTTGCATTTAATGAAGAATCTTCAAGATTTATCACGTAATGTATCCTTATTAAATAATTATTAATAGTATTAACAATTACAGAATTACCTTGTAGCTGAATTGGTTTTTTACTGATTTGAATATAGAACACCAAAGCACAAACGATTAAACATATTAAAACAAGAGTTGTAAAAATCTTTAAGATAATATTTCTTTTTAAATAAATAGAATATATTATGTTAACTAGTATAGTAAAGATAAAAAAAGTTATTGAAGTAAAGGAACTATAAAATAAAAGTAGAAGAAAAGAAAAAATTAAGGCTATATATCTAGACTTTTTTGTCTCTTCCAAATTGAAAAGGATGATTGCTAAAAAAGCTACATGATCAGAAATGCCCAAGACCCCTTCTGGTCTAACAAGCAAGTGTTCTCTCCAGAAGATTATAATGTATACTAGGGCCCCCACAACGTAGATTAAAGTATTTACTTTCACAAATTTTGAAAAATTAATATTATTAACAACTAAATAAAACGAAATTAGAATGACAAATATCTGAAGAACTCTTACATAATACAACAAATAATCACTTGTAATTTGATAGTTTGTATTTATTAAAGTTGTACTAACAAGACTTATAAGCAAAATTAAAAAATAAAAAACAAAATTTTTATCTTTGAAAAGAGCTATTCTTTCATAGGACATGAAAAATAAAGAGAAAAATAAAAAAAATATTATTAATAAACTAAATGGAATGTCAACATTCAAATATATTAAGAAAACGTCTAATAATGAGACGCCTAAGATAAATATTCCTAAAATAAATAATAATTTTTTACTCATTTTATAATCCTCTCAACACAATTTTTAATATTAAAAAATTATAAAAAGTTATCTGAATTTTTTCACCAATTATTTTATCAAAGTTTTCTGAATTTATATGCAAATATTTCTCTTATTTCAAAAAAACCTAAACCCAAATTGAGTCAATGAATTTTAATTATAATACTTTTCAATATGCTTATTAACGAATAAAATAATTTAATCTATAATTTTTATTAAAAAATATTATTAAGTTATTTAAAATAACTTAATAATCAAGAACAGCAATTTAATATTTTCACTATCTTCTTCCCTGCATTTCCATCTCCGTATATGTTTTCTACTTTTGAATCTATTGTGTCGTTGATTACACGATTCATCTTATCTTTGATTTCACCTGGCGTGCTTAGTATATTCCAGCCTGCATCTGTTAATTCTCTCCAACCTGTATCTGGCATAACAACTATCGCCCTTTTTCCTGCAAAGTATGCTTCTTTTTGTAATCCTCCACTGTCTGTTATTACAAAAAGGCTTTTTTGAATTAGCCCCATCATATTTAAATAATCAAGAGGTTCTATCATTAAGATGTTTTTTGTGTATTGTTTTAAATCAAATTCTTCTATTCGTTTCTTTGTTCTTGGATGTATGGGAAATATAACTTTTATCTCTTTTGATATTTTGTCTAACTCTTTTAATATAGCTTTTAAATTTGATTTGTTATCTGTGTTGAAGTCTCTGTGTATTGTGGTTACTATGTATTTATTTTCTTCTAAATTGAATTTGTTGATAATACTTTCATCAAAATGTGGTTTCATCTTTAAGAAAAGGTCGTACATTATATCTCCTGTAAAATATACTCCTTCTGTGATGTTTTCTTTTTTTAGGTTATTAGTAGCTAATTTAGAAGGACAGAATAAGTACTTAGATACATGGTCTGTTAGTACTCTGTTTATTTCTTCAGGCATGTCTTTTGGTTCTTGCCTTATACCTGCTTCTACATGTGCAACGGGGATTTTTAACTTTGAGCCAACTAATGCTCCAGCTAAGGTGGTGTTCGTATCTCCATATACTAGTATAATATCAGGGTGTTCTTTTAGTACTACCTTTTCAAATTCTATCATTGTTTTACCAGTCATTTCTGCATGTGTTCCTGAACCTATTCCTAAATTGTAATCAGCTTTTTTTATATTTAAAACTTTGAAAAATACATCGGACATATTAAAGTCATAATGTTGTCCTGAATGAACCAGAATTTCTTCTAATCCTTGTCTCTCAAATTCTTGATTTAAAATTGCTTCTTTAATTATTTGTGGACGAGCGCCTATTAGACTGATTAGTTTCATGTAGTTGGTTTCCTCCCTTTTTCTTTTGCTAATTCTTTTATTTTTTCAATAACAGGTTCCATTTTAGCATCCCAACTCAAATTTTCTTCTGCATATCTTCGCATTTCCGTTGAATAGTTTGGGTGTTCTTTGATTAAATTTTCATACCATTTGATAACTTGACTAACATCAACAGGGGTGTCATCTTTTGGTATTCTATAAACAAAAGGGAAAGTTTCAGAAAAATCCCAATCTTCATACGCAATAACAAAAGGGATTCCTCTTGCACAGTATTCTCTGGCTTTTAAAGGAGATCCACCAATTAAACCTCTCCTATGAAATCCTAAACTACCAAAGGCTATATCACACTCATCAACAACTTTATCCAAATCTTCTCCTGTTTTTGTTCCATGAAAAATTACATATTTTTCTAAGTTTAATTCTTTTGTTAACTTTTTTAAGTTAGTTAATTCTGGCCCTTCTCCTACACAGTGATAATAAATTTCTTTTTCTGGATTAGTTTTATAATATTCATACAAACCTTTTATTATTCTGTCATAACCATGCCAAAATCCCACATGCGCGATAGACAGCAAATTCAAATAATTTTTTTTGTTTTGCTTTTTCAACTTCACACTGCCTGATTGAATACCGTTATTGATTAATATAAATTTCTCATCTACTTTGAGGTTCTTCTCTACCGATATGCCTACAACTAAATCAACAAGGTCTTCCATTCTTTTAAATTTATCATTCCCAAAAATAATACGTTGCAGTTTTGGTCGAGTAATTTTATGCTGCTCTTCAAATGGATAGTCAGGATAGTCAAGTAGTTTTACTAATCGTTTATTTTTCACAATACTCATCATTTTTTTAGTTGGAAGCAATTCTCTCATATATAAAATATCAATTTTATATAAATGAATTATTTCATTTAAATATTTTAAGAACGAATTATATCGTAGAAACCCTCTAATTTTTCTAATCCTACTGACTTCTTTAAAAGAAGAAAACTTGTTATATTTAAAAGTTTGTATTTCTAGCATATCATCTCTTTCAACTTTATACAAAACAGCTTCTTCTTTTCTAGAAATGTATAAGTAAACATTTTCAAATTCCTTTTTAAAAACAATACATTGACTTTTGACCTTTTTAAGAACACCCCTTGATTCTGCATCCTCACGATTAAAAACAGAATATAATAGATTCATTTTAGCTCCTCTCTTTAATCATAATATATTTGTAAATGGCAATACCCATCAATTTTACAAAAAAAAACATTAATAATTTCATTTTCTTAAAGTAATTTATATAATATTCCCATAAGGAAAAATTCTTTAAATATGCGGCTATTTGTTTTGATATTTTCTCTTCTTCTGCTTCATTTTCAAAGTATAGACAAAAGGATTTGATTTTAAAATGTTCTCTAAATTATTATCTCTTAGAGTAATAACTATATTTCCGATATGGTCTGTTAGTACACTATTATCTCTTCGGGCATATCCTTTGGTTCTTGCCTTACACCCTTTTTTCTTTGCCCACTATAATATACTAACACCACTATTTTTTGTATTGAAAATTACCTTTATTCTTCATTCCCATAATTCCTCCTATAAAACTCCATATACTCTCCTGTTATAACCTTCTTCATCCATTCTTGGTTTTCTAAGTACCAGTCTATTGTTTGTTTTATTCCTTGCTCAAACCTTGTTTCTGGTTCCCAACCTAATTCGTTTTTTATCTTTGTTGGGTCTATAGCATATCTTCTGTCGTGCCCTAATCTGTCTTTCACATGTTTTATCAGACTTTCATTTATTTCATTGTCTTTTGTTTTTTCTTGAAGATAGTTTATTATCAGTTTTACTATCTCTATATTTTCTTTTTCGTTGTGTCCACCTATGTTGTATACCTCTCCACTTTTTCCTTTTTCAAATACTAAGTCTATTGCTTTACAATGGTCTTCTACATATAGCCAGTCTCTTATTTGTTTCCCATCTCCATATACTGGCAACTCTTTGTGGTTTAGTGCGTTGTGTATCATTAGAGGGATCAACTTTTCTGGAAATTGGTATGGTCCATAGTTGTTTGAACATCTTGTTATGTTTGTATTTAGCCCATATGTGTCATGGTATGCCTTTACTATTAGATCACTGCTTGCTTTACTTGCTGAGTATGGACTGTGTGGGTCTAATGGTGTTTCTTCTGTAAAGTATCCTGTTGGTCCAAGTGCTCCATATACTTCATCAGTTGATATGTGTAAGAACTTTTGTTTTTTTCTTTCATCGTAATGTTCTTTAAATACATGTAGCAGTGTTTGTGTTCCTAAGATGTTTGTTTTTAGAAATATACTTGGATCATGTATTGATCTATCTACATGACTTTCTGCAGCAAAGTTTATTATCCCATCTATTTCATATTTTGAATATATTTCTTCTAACAATTCTAAATCGTTTATATCCCCTTTTATGAAAACAAACCTTTTCTTTTCTTCTTCACTTAATTTAGATAGGTTATCTAAATTACCAGCATAGGTTAATTTATCTATCCCTATTATTTTTCTATCTTTGTATTTTCTTAGGTAGTAATACACAAAGTTACTTCCAATAAAACCAGCTACACCTGTTATTAGAATGGTCATAGTTTGTACCCCATTTCTTTTAGAAATCTTTTTGTTGCATCCTTCCAATCTGGCATACTTTTGCCCGTTACTTGGCTGTATCCAAAGTTGTTGAGTACAGAACTTTCTGGCCTTATTGCAGGTAAGTTAAAATCACTTCTTTTTGCTTGTTTTAATCTTCCTTGCCATCCTATTTGTTTTAGTATATACTCTGCCCATTCGTACCTTGTACATGGAGTGTTTGTTATATGGTACAATCCATATACTTTTTGTTTTATCAATTCAAGCGTCGCTTCTACTAAGTCTACTGTGTATGTTGGAGCACTTTTTTCATCCGCTGTTATACTTAACTCTTCTTTGTCTTTACTCCAACCTATTACCTTTTTTGCAAAGTTTATATTCCCCATTCCAAATACCCAACTTACCCTTATTAGGTAATACTTTTGTGCTTGTTTTATTTCTTTTTCTCCTAAAGCTTTACTTTCTCCGTATTTGTTTATCGGGGAAGGTTCATCGTATATCGTGTATTCTTTTTTTGTTCCAGAAAATACGTAGTCTGTTGAATAGTGTATTAGTTCTGCGTTTATTTCGTTTGATACTATTGCAAGGTTACGTACAGCAAGACCGTTTATTGTGTATGCCTTTTCCCATTCCTCTTCTGCTTTGTCTACGTTGTTGTATGCTGCACAGTTTATTATATGGGTTATGTCTTTTTCTTTTTGTACCAGATTTCTTATTTGTTCGATATTTGTTATATCTAACTCTTGATAATCTGTTGGTATGTATGATATTTTTAATTGGTTGAATTTTTTTTGAAACTCTTGTCCTAACTGACCGCTTGCTCCTGTTATGAGTACTTTCATTGTACTTCACCTATGTATTCTTTGAAGGTTTGTAGTTTTTTGTCTTTTTCTGAAAGTATCAAGTCTTGTTCTGTTAAGCCATACTTTTTTAATGGCCATTCTATGTTTATATCTTCATCGTTCCATATTATCCCACTTTCATATTCAGGTGAGTAGTAATTGGTTGCTTTGTAGAGAAACTCTACTTCTTGGGTTAGAGCTAAGTATCCATGAGCAAAACCTTCAGGAATATAGAACATGAGTTTGTTATCTTCACTTAGTTCTATACCATAGTACTTTCCAAATGTTTTGGAGTTTTTTCTTAAATCAACTGCCACATCGTACACCTTACCTGTTATACACCTTACTAATTTGCCTTGAGAGTTTTTTGTTTGAAAGTGTAATCCCCTTAGTACCCCTTTTCTACTTTTTGAATGGTTGTCTTGAACAAATTCCATGTCTAATCCTATTTCTTGGAAATCCCTTTTGTTCCATGTTTCCATAAAAAAGCCTCTACTGTCTCCAAATACCGTTGGCTCTATTATGTATAATCCTTCTATATTTGTTTCTATCTTTTTGAATTTAGACATTGTTTTCACCTGCTATTTCTAATAGATACTTCCCATATTCTACCTTTTCCATTTCTTTTGCAAGGTTTATCAGTTGTTCTTTTTTTATCCAACCGTTTCTGTATGCTATCTCTTCTATGCAAGATACGTAGAATCCTTGCCTTTTTTGTATGGTTTCTACATAGTTACTTGCTTCAAGTAGTGAATCGTAGGTGCCTGTGTCTAACCATGCAAAACCTCTTCCAAATAATTCTACCTTTAATTGTCCTTTTTTCAGGTACTCTTTGTTTACGTCTGTTATTTCAAGTTCTCCTCTTGCTGATGGTTTTAAGTTCTTTGCTATTTCTATGACTTGGTTGTCGTAGAAATATAATCCTGGTACTGCATAGTGTGATTTTGGTTTTTCTGGTTTTTCTTCTATGGACACTACGTTGTTGTTTTGATCGAATTCAACTACTCCATACCTTCTTGGATCTTTTACATAATATCCAAATATAACAGCTCCTTCTTTTAAAGAAGCAGCTCTTCTTAGTATCTGTGTAAATCCCGGGCCATGAAATATGTTGTCTCCTAATATTAGACATACATTGTCGTTTCCTATGAACTTTTCTCCAACAATGAATGCATCAGCAATTCCTCTAGGTTTTTCTTGTATTGCATATTCTATGTTCATTCCTAAATGACTCCCATCGTTTAAAAGCCTTTTGAATGAATCAATGTATTCAGGGTTTGATATTATTAGTACTTCCCTTATTCCAGCAAGCATTATTGTTGATAAGGGGTAATATATCATTGGTTTGTCGTATATTGGTAGTAACTGTTTGCTTATTCCTTTTGTTATGGGATAAAGGCGTGTACCACTGCCACCTGCAAGAATTATGGATTTCATTTTGAAGCTCCTCGTATAATATTAAATTGAGAAACACATTTTTCTTGGTTCTAAGATAGCCTTTTTCTTTTGTTTTTTATTCTTTTTTCTTTTATTCATTTTTATTTTTTTATTGTTCTTTGAAAAGAGGTATCCAAATGCTAGAATTAAGATACGACTCATCTAGTGAAGGAAGATTCCAGCATCTCCTTGCAAAACCCTTTGGGTTGTTGCCTGGAAAAGCCTGCTTCCTGACTTGGCTGTCATACGCTGCCTACTTCAATTACTGCATCTCTTTGATTAGGTCTCCAGCAAGACTATTTTTCAAAGATGGATGCCAATCACGAGGTTTCAGTCAGCTGCCAAGATTAGGATACCTCTTTCACTGTTCCTTTTATCCTTTTGTTGAAAGGTGGTGTTTTTTGTGTCAGATGATTTTTTGTCTACTTTGTTTGTTGGTATCGATGTTAGTTCTAAATCTAATACCGTTTGTGCTCTTGATTTTAAAGGCAATAAACTTCTTAATCTTAATGTTGTTAACAATCGTCCTGGAGCTGAATCAATCTTAGTAAATATCTTGGATTGTCTTAAGATTCATAGATTAGAGTTCGTTGTTATTGCCTTGGAATCTACCTCTTTTTACAGTGTCCATATCGCTAACTTTTTGTCTTCTGATAATAGACTTTTCCCCTTTCACCCTTTTGTTTATTGTCTTAATCCTAAGACTATTTCTAATCATAGAAAATCTTTTGTCGATATGGATAAAACCGATCCTTTGGATGCTTACGTTATCGCCGATTTCGCTAGATGTGGCAAGATTTCTTCTTCTCCTTGGCGTGGTTCTCAGTTCTTAGCTTTGAAAAGACTTACTCGCCATAGGTTCCATTTGATTCAATTGATTAGTCGTGAGAAAGTTTATATGGTTTCAAACGTCTTTTTGAAATTTAGTGAGTTGGCTGTTTTGAATAAAAAAGATTTGCCTTTTTCCAATAAGTACGGCGCTACTTCCAAAGCTGTCCTTACTGACTTCTTTTCTCCAGACGATATCGTTTATTCATCCGTCGATGATTTAGTTGAGTTCATTAAGAAAAAAGGTAAAAATAGGTTTTCTGATCCTGTTAGTGTTGCTAATATCCTTAAACAAGCAGCGAATAACTCATATCGTTTGGATGAGGTGTTGTATGAACCTTTGAATATCGCTATTTCCTCTTCTCTTAACGTTGTTAAAGCTTTGGAGAATGAGATTAAATTAGTTGATAAGGCTATTGAGAAAACTATCAAAGGGCTTAATCCTAATGAGTATATCTGTCTTACTTCTATTCCTGGTATCGGTCCTGTTATCGCTGCGGGTATCTTAGCTGAGATAGGTTCTGTCAGTTTTTTCAATTCTAACAATTCTTTGGCTAAGTTCGCTGGTTTGACTTGGAGACAAAACCAATCTGGAAATTATACTTCCAAGATTACTAGATTAACTAAAACAGGTAACTGCTATCTTAGATATTATTTGTTCGAAGCTGCTAATAGCGTTATTAGATATATCCCTGAGTACAAAAAGTACTATGAGAAAAAGTTTAAAGAACCAGCCAACTATCCTCATAAAAGAGCACTCGTGTTTACAACTCGTAAGTTAGTTCGTCTGATTTTTGGATTGCTGGCCAAAAATCAAATCTATGTGAATTACTGAATTGATTGAATACAACTCAATTGTTTTTTCCTTTTTTATGCCTATTTTATTGTCTTTTGAAAGTATGGGCATTGTTTAATTTGTCTGTTTTTACCAATCTTTTTCTTTTTTACCACTTGACTTTTTACCAATTAGCTTATAATCATTTTTATTAAAATAAGGAAAATCAAGATTTTAAGTAAACTGAATTAATAAAATTCATCTTTTAAAAATCTTAAAGATTCAACATGATATTTACTCTTTTTTTCGATGTCTAATTTGTTAGTAACTGTACTTCCTTCATGAACAATCTCCAATTGACTATCATAATAACTTTTTTTTCTGTAATTTCTAAGAATTTCTGAAATATATAGTTCTTCTCCGTACATTAAAGAATTAAATTTCTTATTCTTCAACAGTTCTGCAAATTCACCACGTATTATAAAAAAAGATCCATGGAGTGAATAAACGTAACGACTCTCTATTTTTTTCTTTTTTGTTAATTTATTTTTTAATAAGGATAGTTTATAATAATAATGTGCAATTTTCGGCCTTTGAAAAATAAATATTCTTCTATTCAACCCTTTAACTGAATATCTTTTTATTAAGTATGGATTTTCATAGGTATTATTTTTTTCAGAATATATTGATGGGCCTACATTCCATACGTTATCCTCATATTTAGTAGTTAAAAAAGTTTCAAAAAAATGACTATCTTTGAATTTCAAATCCGTATTGCTCATCACTACCCATTGAGGAATTGAATGTTTATTTCTATATGATTTATATCCAAATAATAGACCATTTAAATAACCAAGGTTATTATTTGGTTTATAAATAAAATAATTAATATTTAAGTTTCTTAAGGCGTTTTCAAAATCATCAAAATCTCTTTTACTTTGCTTGTTGACTACAATGATTAAACATAATTTATCTACCATTAATTGTTTACTAAATTCAACAGCATATGTTAGCACTTCATCCTCATTTTCATATAATGTTACAATATTGATTAATTTGTAATTTTTCTTATTAATGGATTCTTCCATCATTATCAACCCCTAAAATTCTTATAATTATAACTTAATATTCAATTAGACTAAAAAAGTATTTACCAAAAGATTAGTCCCAAACTATAATGAATTTCATTTCAAAACATACTTAATGAAAAACAATTAACGATCATATCCTTCCAATAACATTGAGAGCGTTGATAGCAAAAGCATAACTCAAATTGATTATTATAGCGTCGGTTTTATATCCTTTTACATAAAGATAAAGATAAAACAATCATTTCTAAAGTAAAATAAAAACCTAGAACCCGAGAAGCTAATTCGTTCAAAGAATTAAAGAAAATAAAGAAAAACATAAAAACTATAAAAAACGTACGGATGATTCTAAGTTGTGAAAAAATATAATCTTCTTTCTTAATCTTTCCAAAAAAATATTCACTAATAACAAAACTTAATAGAATAGGAAAATATTTTATGGTAAAATCTACTCTACCTTCTACAATATTTCGATTAAGGTAACTAGCATACGGCGTATAACTTACTATTACAGGTAGTAGAATTATTAAAATTAAAGATATAAAGAAAAACAGTAAATTAATAAGAGAAAAAGATAAAGTTAATTTTCTCCTTGCAAAATATGCTCTTTTAGAAAATAATAAAATGATTATGATTAAAAAATAAAACATTGCAGAACTTAAATGGATCATAGGTGCAAAACAAAAAAATAATAAAGATAAAATAATTTTATTATTTAAAAAAAACCAAATAGATATGAAAACTATTAAACTTGCCATGTATTGTCTTAAAGCATTATTTAAGCCTAGTGTAAAAGCAACGGAAAAAAAGCAAAAATGAATGAAATTCTTTTATCAACCTTATTATTATACTTTTTTATATATAAGTTAATGGCTAAATAAGTTAGAAAAGCGATCAAAAACTGAATAACAAGAATTACGCTTCTATTGGACATAAAAGGCCTTAGCATTACTATTATAAGTGAAAACAAAGGTTCATAATACGGGAAATTAACCGCAGCAACGTAGCGAGATAAATCGTACGTGTCCGGTTTTAAAATATAAATTAATATAAAAACAATTAAAGAAAAAAACATGAAAAAATGTTTATATCTCTTGTCATGGATTAACAAAAAAGCTATATGTTGTAGAGAATATAAAAAAGCCAAAATCATATTTTCACCAACAATTCATAAAAATATTATTCAATTAATTCCAATCTTAGTTGTTATTAATCACTAGCTTAAGAGCTTAAAATTTTCGAAAACATATTAATAGCTTTATAAAAAATTTTTGGGAAAAACAGAAAACTCTTAGCAGCCATATAAGTTCCAAAATAATAAGGAGTAAAACCAAACTTTGTTTTTTTTAAATAAGTCTTATACTTATTATTTTCATTTAATGATTTTTCTACAACTGATAAATCAATTTCATTAAATGCAGATTTGATAACAGCTCTTATAATCAAATAAGGGATTTTATGAGTATCAATAATCGAAACTAATTTTTCGTAGTTTTGATCCCGAGATTTCAAATAACTTTTAATTCTCTCAAAAGTCTCAACTGCTTCAAGAAGTATTAAAGAGTTTTTTGATAAAGATTCTTTTCTTGAAAGATAATTTATATAAACTTTGTTTATTGATAAAATTCTTTTAGAATTTACAAGCGTTTTTATGATAAACTCCTGATCTTCCCCCACACTACAATTTTCAGTGTAGAATAAAGAATTATTTTTTATGGTATTCATTTTATATATGCAATTACCCGTCCATAGCCAAACTTTACCTTTTAAATATTTTTCGAGTACCTGATTACCACTTTCAATTGAAGTTATATATTTATAAAATCTATTATATGGAACTTTTATTTTACCTTCTTCATCTACTCTATTGAATCCAAAATGTACTATATCTAAATCGTTAACTTTAGCAAGGTTGTATGCGTTTTCCAAAGCTTCTTTTTCTAAAAGATAATCATCCGAATCCAGAAAATATATATATTCACCTTTTGAGGCTTTTATTCCAATATTCCTCGAAAAACTAACCCTTAATTTTGGCTTTTTTATTATTTCAAAATTTTTTTTGCTATTCGAAAGTATATCTTTTGCTACTTTGACAGTATTATCAATTGAAATATTGTCTATTATTATTTCAATATTATTTAAAGTTTGTATAATTACAGAATTGAGACATTTTTTCACATATTTTTCAGAGTTATACGTAGGAATAATTACTGACACAGCTTTTGAGGAACCCACCTTGCCCCCTCATTCCTAACATAGTTTCGAGTGTTTTTAGCATTATTTGAAGGTCTAAGAATATGTTTCTGTTTTTTATGTAATATAAGTCATATTCTGTTTTTTTTATGTAATCTTCTAAGGTTGATGTGTGCTTGTAATGTATTTGTGCCCAGCCTGTTATTCCAGGGTTTAGTTTGAGTCTGTAATTATAAAAAGGGATTTGGCTTGACATGATCTGATGGAATTCTATCATTTCAGGCCGTGGACCTACTATGGACATATCTCCTTTTATTATATTCCAAAATTGGGGGAGTTCGTCAAGTCTTAGTTTTCTGGTTATTTTTCCAGTTTTTAAAACCCTTTTTTCTATATCTTCGTTAGGGTTGTTTTCGTTTATTTCAGTTTCTTTTAATGATCTGAATTTGTTCATTATGAATATTTTTTCGTTCTTTCCTATTCTTTTTTGCTTGTAAATAACTGGCCTTCCATCTTCAATTAGTGTTGGTGTTTTTGTTTGTAGTGCGTTTTGGTTGATTATTTCTTCTAGCGTTGTTGGTTCTGGGTTTATGTATTGTGTGAACCTAATATTGAAATAATTGATTACCTAATCCTCCTTTGAATTTAACAACCTTCACTATTTCAATCCCTCCCATAAATATCTCTTGTATACACTTTATATTCTACATCTTTTAGCTCTTCATGCATTCTGTTTGTTATTATTAATTCTGATCTCTGTTTGAATTCATTAATATCTTTTACTACTTCCAAGTTATAAAATGTTTCTTCTTTTAATTCTGGTTCGTAAATTATAATTTTCATACTGAATTTTTTTAATTTCATTATTATATCTAATATAGCTGATTCTCTGAAATTGTCTGAATTTTTTTTCATAGTTAGCCGGTATACTCCAACTGTTCTTGGATTTCTCTTCATTACCATATTTGCTATATGGTCTTTTCTTGTTCTGTTAGCTTCAACTATGGCGGTCATTAGACTGTTTGGGATGTTTTCATAGTTTGCAAGGAGCTGCTTTGTATCTTTTGGTAAACAGTATCCTCCATATCCAAATGATGGGTTGTTATAATAATTTCCTATTCTTGGGTCTAAACATACCCCTTCTATTATTTGTTTGGTGTCTAATCCCTTTATTTCTGCAAATGTATCTAACTCATTGAAAAAAGATACTCTCATTGCAAGGTATGTGTTTGCAAATAGTTTTATCGCTTCAGCTTCAGTTGAATTTGTAAAAAGCGTTGGTATTTCTTTTTTTATTGCTGCTTGTTGTAGTAGTTCTGCGAACTTTTCTGCTCTTTCACTTATTTCTCCCACAACTATCCTTGATGGATATAGGTTATCGTATAATGCCTTCCCTTCTCTTAGAAATTCTGGTGAGAATATTATATTTTTTGTGTTGTATTTTTCTCTTGTTCCTTTTGTGTATCCAACTGGTACTGTAGATTTTATTATCATAGCTGCTTCTGGGTTTATTTCCAATACATCTTTTATTACACTTTCTACACTTTTTGTGTCGAAATAGTTTTTTTCTGGGTCATAGTCTGTTGGTGTTGCTATTATAATATATTCTGCATTTTTGTATGCTTTTTGTTTGTCTAATGTTGCTGTTAGGTTTAGTTCTTTTGTTTTTAGGTATTCTTCTATTTCTTTGTCTGATATGGGTGATTTTTTGTTGTTTATCATGTCTACTTTTTCTTTTATTATGTCAAGTGCTACTACTTCATTATGTTGAGATAATAACACTGCTAATGATAATCCCACATATCCTGTTCCTGCTACTGCTATTTTCATTTATCGGTCAACTCCTTGTCATCTAGTACTTTCTGCTTTTTCCCAAAATGGTTTTGCTTTACCGGTAATAATATTAAAAACTCCAACCCATTGAGCTAATACTGTAATTGTATAATAATAAATTAATGTTAAATATTTATTATTTGAACCTGTTATCTTTTTTATAAAAGCTAAGATATAAAAAGTTATTTGTCCTATCAAGAAAAACAAAAAAAATAATGTTTCATTTATCAAAAAAATATTTGATACGAATAACAATAAATGAGATAACCATAACAGATACCTTGCTGTTCTATGCCCTAAATAAAAATATGTAAACCACTTATATTTAAAAAAGTTTAAAATTTTTAAGCTTGGTAGTATATGTTTTAATAAAACTCTATTCATTCTAACTTTTCTTTTAAACTCGTCTTCTACATTTTCACCAGCTTTCTCATAAGCTATAGCATCATGATTTGCAATAGCTCTTTTATTTTTTAACGCATAGTAAACTGGCATCGCGCTATCATGGCATTCAATCGGATTGAAATCATAATATTCCTTTGTTCTACAAGCATATAAAGCTCCATTACCTGCAGTAATAGTTTGAATATTTGATTCTATTTCTCTCATTTCTATATCTGAATCCCAATATGTATTTTCTGCGTTGCTTATATCATTAATATCTTTGTTTACTATTACAAGTTTTCCAGTAACATATGCTATATCTTCACTTACAAATGATGCCATAAGTTCAGTAATTGAATTTTTCTCTAATAATGAATTCGCATCTGTCATAACTAAAAATTCTGTTTTCACTGTTTTATGAGCTTCGTTTTGAGCATTTGTTTTCCCCATTCTTTTTTTTACTTCATAAAGTCTGATATTATATTCTGGATTATTTTTTATAAAATCTTTTACTATAGAATTTGTTTTATCAGTGCTATTATCTGATGAAACTAATATCTCTAATTTGTCTTTTGGATATTCTAAACTTAAAAGATTTTCTAATTTGTTTTTTATAACTTTTTCTTCATTGTGTGCAACAACCATAATAGTTACTTTAGGTTTATTATTATAATTTTTACCGTTTTTTTTATGGGTATAAAATTTTTTCAATATTTTTAGTGAGAATGGGTAACCTATCATTGCCCAAAAAATAATAAAAAAACTTATATAAAATAAATAACTAAAAAAAATATTCATTAACTTATTCTCCTATGTCACCTTATTTTATTCTTCTTGCTGGATTTCCTACATATACTCCTGGTTCGTTGATATCCTTTACAACTACAGCGCCAGCTCCAATTAAGACATTTTCTGATATATTTATGTTTTGTATTATTATAGCTCCAGTTCCAATAAAAGAATTGTTACCTATGTGTGTTCCGCCACTTAATATTGCACCTGGTCCTATGTGCACATCATCCCCAATTATACAGTCATGTTCTATAATCGCACCTGTATTAATAATACAATTTTTGCCAATTTTAACCCCCGGATTAACAACGGCGTTTTTTCCAATAAATGTTCCCTCACTTATTTCTGTATATAGACACTTTAGAAACTCTAAAACATGCATTGTAACGAACTTTTAATACCTTCAATTTATACATCTGCCTCTTCACTGTATAATTTATTTAATCTCACATACTCTAGCCTCTTCTTTTAAGAAGGACTTTTTGTTTGATAAGTGTAATTATCAATATATTTATAATTTTGATTTATAAAAAATAACTCTCCACCTATTATACTCATAATTTAGCATCCTTTATTAAAAACAAATTATTTTTCACGTTGTAATAGTTTCGTAAATAATCATATATGTCCTTGTCACAGATTATTTTTGAAATATAAAACTCTGATTCGAAATCTGCGAATTTCTTTTTGAATCTTGAAAGACCGTCACTGGCATCTGGAGATAATCCCCCACCTAAATGCAAATATTTATACCCTTTTGCCCCATACACATAAATAGCTTTTGACAATAATAGTTCCATAGGCTGGAGTTTTGAGAAATCTCGGTCTGAAGCACTAAAATGATAATGAACATAGTCATCATCAAGCATGAACATTGAAGCAGCTATAAACCTACCATCAACGGCAATATAAAATAATTCAATTTTTTCTTTCAATGAGTTAAATGTATTTTGAAAAAATTCTTTTGGGAAGTAATAATATTCGCTCGCTTTTCTAATATTCATAACTTTGTTATAGAGACTATAAAAATTGTCCAAATCTTTATCTGTTATCTCGTTATACTTTTTTATATTAACTTCCAAATTATTCTTTAGTGCAGCATTAATAGACCATCTCAGTTTTTGATTTAAAACTCTTGTAAATTCATCAAAAGATTTATATAACTTTAATTCTTTTATATAAGTGACTCTGTTAAAAAAATTAAATTCATCTGGGATGATCTTATGATTATTTAAAAAAGGGGCATTCCTTATAAAAATATCGATTATTTTATTACTTTTACAAAATTCAATTATTTTTCTAAAATCATCTTTGCTTAAATGGTCGATATTTCCTACTATTCCTCCATAACCATAGCTACTGTAACCTTCATAATAATCGTTTATTTCATGCAATAGCAAAGGGAGGTAACTTTCTTTGTTGTTTTTATTTAATTTCATAATGACAAAATGACTGTTATCGTATTTGGCAAAAATTTCATTATAACTTTTACTAAAATAAAGAGAATTTCTCAAATTTCCAATTTTATCAGTAAAAGATACATTCACTTCTATATGACCTCTTTTAACATATTAATTATATATTCAATTTGTTCTTCATCATTCATTGTAGAACCTGGTAAATTTAGTCCTTTTTTATATATTTCATAAGCATTTTTGTACTCTTCTTTCTTATACTCCCTATACGGTGGAAATTCCACAATTGGCACAAAGATTCTTCTCGTGGGTATTCCCTTTTCTTTCAATTCCTTTTGAATTTCTGGTATGGTTTTATGGGATTCAACTTTTATTGAAGGTAACCAATATGAGCTTATAGCACCTTCATAAGACTTTTGAAAAGTTATTTTTTCGTTGTTTTCAAAACCTTGCTTGTATATTTCTGCAAACTTTCTTTTTTTGTTTAAAAAGTCTGGCAATCTTTCAAATTGAGCTAAGCCTAAACTTGCTTCTAAGTTTGTCATTCTGTAATTAAATCCTATTTCTGGATGATAATAGCCTTTGCTTTCGTCTCGAGCTTGGTTGACTAAAAACTTAAGATGATCAGCCTTTTCTTCGTCGTTTGTTACAATCATGCCTCCACCGCCAGTCGTCATGATCTTATTTCCGTTGAAACTAAATGCATTTATTTCCCCAAAGGTCCCAGTGAATTTATCCTTATATGTTGCCCCTAAACTCTCTGTTGCATCTTCTAAAACTGGTATATTATATTTTTTTGATATTTCCATTATTTTGTCCATATCGCAGGGGTTACCGTATAAATGAACGGGTATTATAGCCTTTGTTTTGTTTGTTATATGCCTTTCCACTTCATTTGGATCCATATTCCAAGTTTCGAGGTCAATATCAACAAAAACTGGTGTTGCTCCAACGTATTTTATAGGGTTTACCGTTGCAACAAACGTAAGTACGGGTACGATTACTTCATCACCTGGGCCAATTCCTAATTCATACAAGGCAAGGTGAATCGCAGCGGTTCCACTTTGGGTTGATACCGCTTTCTTAGCTTTTAAATATTCAGCAAATTTATTTTCAAATATTCCAATGTTTTCTCCAACAGAAGAAACAAAAGTAGAATCAATACAATCACATAAATACTTTTTCTCTAATTCCCCTAAATTTGGTGCATCAAGTAATATGGGTTTTATAAAAACCACCTCTATTAAATTAAATATTATATATGTCAGTTTTGTAATACTGTAGATTTCCTTGAATCCATTCAATTGTTTCTTTCAATCCTTCTTCTAAGGAGTATTTTGGTTCCCATCCTGCAATTTTTTTAGCTTTTTCTGGGTTAGATAATAACCTTTCAACTTCAGATTTTTCTGGTCTTACTCTTTGAGTATCTTCGATTATTTCAACGTCTTTTCCAATTAATTCTATGATCTTTTGGGCTAAATTTCCTATTGATATTTCCTCACCCGTTCCAAGATTGTACACATCCCCTATTGTTTTTTCGTGTAAACCAACGGTTATAAACCCATTTGCAATGTCTTTTACATAATTTAAATCCCTTGTTGGAGATAGATTCCCAAGTTTTATTTGTTTCTTTCCCGCTAAGATTTGGCTTATTATTGTTGGTATTACAGCTCTTGCTGATTGACGTGGCCCATAAGTGTTAAACGGCCTTATAATAGTAACTGGGGTTCCGAAGGATCTATAGTAAGATAATGCCATATGATCTGCTCCAGCCTTGCTCGCTGCATATGGAGATTGTGGATTGTACGGGTGTTTCTCATCTATTGGTACGTATTGTGCTGTTCCGTATATTTCACTCGTTGATGTGTGGATAATTCTTTCTATATTCAATTTTTTACCTGCTTCTAATACATTGTATGTTCCTTCTGTGTTCGTCTTTATGTAAGCAAGAGGAGAGATGTATGAATAAGGGATTCCAATTAAAGCAGCCAAATGAAATACAACATCAACGTCTTTCATAGCATCATACACAGAATCATAATCCCTTATGTCTCCAGTGTAGATTTCTATCTCATTTTTATATTTGGAATCTTCGAGCCAACCCCAATCATTTTTAAAATTATACCGCACAAATCCTTTAACCTCAAAGCCTTTTTCAACTAAGAGTTCAGTTAAGTGTGAGCCGATAAATCCTTCTGACCCTGTAACTAGTACTTTCATTAATTCAATCCTCCGCTGTTTAAAGTTTATAAATAATTCAGTCTTTTTTAAAAGATCTCTAATTCGAATTTTATACTTATTTCAAAATTCGTTTGATTGTTGTCTTCTATGGGTCTCCATATTTTAAATTCTGGATCTTCTGAAATGGGAACTAATTTTATTTTGTTTGTATAATGGTTTATTTTTATACCCGGAATTATAGTTATACGATCAGTCACATTCACCGTGGATTGGAGATATAATTCTATGAAGTGTTCTAAAACATCATCGTTTAATAGTTGTGTTCCTTCGGGGACTTCAACATCTAAGCCCCATGGATCATGAGGTGATTTTTCTCCTGATATAGCGTACTCTAAAGATATATAATTGTCCATCTTATCAGATTGGTTTAAATAATCTATTAGAAAAGAAACTGTGTTTTCTCCATATATGTAACCTATATAATTTTCTTTGTAATCTAATATTTTTGTTTCGGAATTCCCTTTAGGATAATTATACTCCGAAGAAGGATAATAAGTATATTCTGTTTGTTTATCTGCTCCTGTACGCTGACTTGTGTATTTTGTTGCTCCAGCATGATAAAATCCGAAAATACCATATTTTGTTACCTGCTTAGTTCCCAAAGACCATGCTATTTTGTCTGGATTTTGATAAGATTCTGGATTAAAAATTCTATTTAAATTCAGGTCATCAATAAAGAGTTGCAAATAATAACTTGATTTTTCATTGTTGTATTGCGTAAACATTCCTATCATTGCGTTATCATCAACAATTTCTTCATCTTGAACCCATGGGGCGGAATATGTGTATCTAATTTCTTGAATCATTGTTGATGGAAAAGGATTTAAAAAGTAATAGGGGTCAAAGACTCTATTTCTGTATATAATAGTATCTTGTAATCCAATTTTAAAATTACCTAAAGTTATACCATAGGTTTTGTAATTCAAGCCTCTGTCTGGATACTTTAAGTCAGAATCTTTGTTAAGTAACATCCAATTAGATTTATAGAAAAAAATTTCTCCTTCATAATCAAAACTCACCGTATATTTTCCAATTTCTGTTTGATTATTGAAGAAAAGTGCGTATTTTGAATCAATTTCATCTTTTGGAATTATTTGTCCTACTGTTATAGTGGCTTTCTCGTTTAAATTTACTCCTATATATCCCTCTTTTAGTAAGTAGTAATAGCCAAACATTGTCACGTCTTGCCATGGTACATATATATATTTTTCATCGTTATTCAATGATGCGTCTAAATTAATCAAAAAATATTGCTGATCGTCAAAAGTCAAATTTAAATTTATTTCGTTGGCATCAAAGCCAGTTTTGAAATATAAATTGACATCTGTGTATTCTTCTATTTTTGCAAAGAGTGAAAAAGGCAATATTATTAAAAATAATATAATTAGGATTTTCATCATTTTTTTACTCCCTTATTTATCCCCGTGATAGTCGGCTTCTATGTCCCTGAATATTCTTCATTAACTTTTAGATATTCGTCTATTTTACCTATATCAAACCATTTACCATTATGTTCGTAAATTCCTATTTTTTTCCCTTTTTTTATTAAAAAATCCCATAACTCTGGCATGGATAGTTTTATATTCTTTTCTTTTTCTTGTCTTAGCAGCTCTATAGTCTCTTTTTTTATTCCATATATTCCGGTATTTAAATAGAAATTGAGAGTTGGTTTTTCTTTCCAATTTAATAATTGCTTTGACTTATTGTCAAACTCTAAAACCCCAAAATCAATGAAACTTTCTTTTTTAATAGATGTGATGACAAAGTCAAAGTCATTTTCTTTTAATACCTGATACAATTTTGTTAAGTCTATATCGCTAAGAACGTCCCCATTATGTATTAATAGATCTTTTCTGAAATCATCTGGAAGATAAAACAGTGAACCCGCTGTATCTGTGAATATTTCTTCTTCAAGATAATAGACGTTAACTCCTAAAGACATCCCGTTTTTTAAATAATTTTTGATCATTTCCCCCTTGTAGTTTACGGAAATATAAAAATTTTTTATTCCCTGGTCCCTTAAGTTTTCTATTATTCTTTCTATTATAGGCTTTTCTCCTATAGGAAGCAATGGTTTAGGAACAGCATAGGTTAAAGGTCTCAATCTTGAACCTAAACCGCCCGCAAGGATCAGTGCATCTTCAAACATTTTTCTCCCTTCCTAACTCCCAGAGATAAGTTAATTCTAACCCTTTTTCTAAATGTGTGATATGAATGTCAGAAAAATCTTGCAATAACTTTTTGTTGTCGGCAACTACATAATCATGATCATATTCGTCTCTAATTTTCTCTGGATTAAAAATTATTTGTGGTTTTCTGTGAGTTAACTTATTTATCTTGGCTATTAGGTCTTTGATTGATGTTGGTATATTGGTGCCAACATTGTATATGTAAAGATTTTTAGTATTTTCTTTTTCATATACTTGTTTTATGATATTTACTAGATCATCTATAAATAAAAAATCCCTTACTTTTTTTAAATCTCCTATTTCAATGACTTCGTTACGTATATAACTCTTAAATAAGTTTGAAATAAGGGTATAATTGTCCATGTATGGGCCATATAAACTGAATAGTCTGAGGATATATGTTTCTACGTTATATTTTTCATGTAAGTATATGAGAATATTTTCTATCGTCAAAGCGTTTATTCCTGTTGAATTTTTTGGTACTTTTGGGCTATCCTCTTTGAAAGGTATCCCGTAAACTGGTTCGTAAACATTATATGAAGATATAAAAATTATTTTTGATACTTTATTTAACTTTACCAACAAATTTATCGCATCTAAAACTTGCGCTATTTCGGTAAAATTATTGTAATCATGATAAGAAAAGATAAGATCAATCTTATCTTTTTCAAATAATCGATAAAAATCGGCTCTGTTTGTTATATCGTTGAGCTTTTCATAACTTTCAATCTTTTCTGAAAGGGATTTTGAGATCCAGTCTTCTATTCTAAAACCATACAGCATTATTTTCCTCTCCCCATAATTACAGTTTCAACTGTTCTTAACAATGTTGCTAAATACAGCGATAAACTGTAGTTTTTAACATAATATAGATCGTAAGATAATCTTTCTGAAAATATTTCTTTTGTGACTGCTTCTGGATACCTAAAAAAGACTTGTGCATGTCCTGTTAAACCTTGTGGAACCAGCAATCTATAACCGTAATATGGTATATTTTCGTCACAAAATATCTTTGTTGATTTTATGTCAGGTCTTGGACCTACTAAACTCATGTCGCCTTTTAAAATGTTAATTAATTGGGGTAATTCATTTAATCGAAATTTTCTTAGAAAATCCCCAGTTTTTGTTAACATATCTTCATAGGTTCCGTCACTTTTTTGAACTCTTCTCATAGTTTTTAGCTTGTATACTTTGAAAATCTTTCCATTTTGACCTATTCTCTCTTGTTTGAAGAATATTTCTACCTTCTCTTTATGAACAAGGTCGTCTGTCAAAACAACTAATATACTAGCTAATAAAAATGGTGATGAGATGACAAATAATATTAGAGAAAAAAATATATCGAATATCCTGTTCATGGCAGAGTTTTTCTGGCTTTCGAAGATAACCTTGTAATAATCTTCGTACCTTTCTATAACTTCTACAGGGATTCTTCTTAAATATTTTTCTGCCATGTTTGGGAGATATTCTATATCCATGCCTTCTTCTTTGTAGTTTTGTATTTGTGGTTTGACTGTTTTTTCTAGTTCTGGGTCTGTTATTACTATGCCGTGGATTATGTGGGAAGTGGTTTGACCGTTTTGTTTTATTATTTCATCTAGGGTTGTTGGATTTGGGTTTATATATTGGGTAAACCTGATTTTATGCAGTGTTTTATCTGAGATTTCTTGCATTATGTGGCCTATTTCTTCTTTTCTTCCTATTACAAGGTAGTTTTTTACAGGCATGCTTTTTTCGTATATTTTGTATTCTATTTTATGTAAAATAGGTAGAATGATTATTGTAAATAGTAGGTTATACAGGAAAAAGTATCTGTTGAAGTATTTGTTAAGAAAGAAGTAAAGAATTAAAATGAGTATGAAACTGATGAGAGTTCCAACGGTGGTTTTTATTAAGGATTCTGTGTAGCTTTTCATTGTTTGGGTGTCGTAGACTCTAAAGGAGTAGATTCCAAGGTATATTATTAGGGACGAGATAATGGCAATTGGAATAGACAAATGTAGAAAAAAGATGTTCATCAAGACTATCAAAGCAATATCGATAAGTTGAACTGTTAACTTTTTCATGTCGAGTCATGTCCCCCTTTTATATGTTCAAACAACATTTAAAAGTGATTTTATTCGGTATTTTAAGTTAATAAGTTAAAAGAAGACAAACACCATATTTCAAAAATTATTATAGCATAGTTAAATGAAAATATCAATATCTAATTGAACAAAAAGTTATTATATTTTTTATTGTGAAATAGTGAAATAATGATTGATGAGGGATAGCACCATGACCAATAGATTGTAACTGGGTTACCAACAGGAACTGTTTTAAAACCTGGAGACGCCCATATAGGTCAAAAACATTTAAAACCGGGAGACGCGCATGTAGCACGTCTCTACAACTAAAAATAAATTCATAACTAGGATTAAACCTTGGAGACGTGCGTATAGGTTAAAAACATTTAAAACTGGGAGACGCGCATGTAGCACGTCTCTACAAAATAATAAATACGATTGAATCATGAGACGCGCATGTAGCACGTCTCTACATTTGTTCTGGATTGGGGGATAGTAATATGTCTAAGGCTTTTGATGTGATGTTTGAGTATTGTTTAAATAGGTTTAGGTCTACTTCTTTACCTTGTCTTCCGTGGTTTCCTGTTGCAAGGAAATCGACCATATTTCGATTTAGATAGTATTTCCCTGCTTTTGTGTTTAATCCATCAAAGTCCATATGAAAATATACACCCATTTCTCTTAATCGCATGAGTGTGCTTTTATTTTCTAGTAACCAAGTATGTTTTTCTGCGTGAAATAGTACTACCTCGTATCCATCTAATTGTAGATTGAATATTTCATCTAATGCATAAAATGGAAAGTTTGTTTTGTCGAATTCTACGAAAGCAAAGGTGTCATTAAAGGGTATGAATTCTTTGTAATTTAGGGTTAGGTAAAGTTCTGAAGCTAGATATGTCTGTATTCCTGTGTTTTTTTCGAGTATGTCTTTTATTTCTTGGTATTTATCTTTTATTTGTGTAATGTCTGTTTTTATAACAGGATGGTTTAGATGTGGTGTAAACACTACATGGGTAATATCGTATTGTTTATAACGATTTAATTCGTATAATGTTTCTTCGATTGTTTTTACTTTGTCATCAATTGTAGGAAGTAAATGGGTATGAATGTCGATAAACATGATGTTCTACCTTCTTCCTTTTAAGAGTGATGAAGTACATTATGTTAAAAAACAAAAATGAATATTACATGTATTTTTCTCAATATATATTGTATCATATTTTTGATACAAAAACAACATTTTTATTTAATTTTGATTAAAATTTTATTCGATTTTTTATTTTATCTTTTGTTTTCATTTTGATACAAGAGTTTTCAAAAGAGTTACTTGGAGTTAATTTATTTTGCGGATATTACTTATGAGAAGGGAATTTTTTGAGAATAAATGGTTAATAAAAGTTGGGTTTGTTCTTTTCAATGAAGGGGGGTTATCGATTGAAAGAGATTGTGGGGTTAATACCTGATCTTGTTAGTATGGTTGAAATGCCTGGTAATGGAAAGAAGAAAAAAGCGATTGTTATGCAAGCACTGAGGGAGTTTCTTGAGTCTATTGGTAAGTATTCGCCGTTTTTGGATATTATTCTTTCAGTTTTGATTGATGGGGTTGTTGCGTTGTTGTTTCCTAAACCTGCTCAGTAGGAAAAAAGTTTAGGATTGTTGTAAGGTCATTAATTTATAGGGGGAGGTGAATTTCTTGGCTATGAACCTTAATGCAAGAAAGGCAAAGATTGTTTGGGTGGAGATAGTAAATGAAAAAGAGAAGAAGGTCTCTAAGTCTTTTGATCTTTTTTCTGAGGAAGAAACCGAGATAAAAAATGCTTTACAAGGTCTTGTCGGTTTATGTGAAAATACTAATGCAACATATTATTTTTCACAAGAGTATGAGTTGGTTTAAGGTTTATTTTTGTTAATTTCTATTATTTGAAAGGGGGATGGAAAATTGAAAAGATTGAGAATGAAATTTTATGATCCTGTTGAAAAAAAGAGCAAGACTATATCGATTGATGGTGTTATTGACGATTTAACTCAAGACGACGTTGAACCAGTTATGGAAGGTTTAATTGGGGTTTTGGTTTCTAATTCTTCTTTAGTTGATGAAGCATCTATAGTAGAAACGACTACTGAAGAGATTTTTAATTTGATAGAAAATTAATGTTTTTATCCCATGTCCAAAATTTGGACATGGGGCTTTTTATTTTTTTGATATTGTGGTATACTTACGTATAATAAGGGTAAAAATGGTCATTTTTTCTTTTAGGGATTCTCAAAAAAATTAGAAAGGGAGGAGATGTTAATTAGAACTCGTCTTAATCTTAACAGGCTTACTGACAATCAGCTGGTAGAGTTAGCTCAACAGGGTGATCAGGGTGCAAAGGAAAGGTTATATTTGAAGTATAAAGGGTTTCTTGTAAATGAGACTAACAAGCTTGTAGAAAATTGTGGATTGGATTTTGACGATACGTTTGGTTCTTTATGTTATTTATTTTTATGGTCTGTTTATACCTATAATCTTAAGGGGCAATTTAGAGGTTATATGAAGTATTATATTGAGAGGAAGATTAAAGACGATATTGGTAAGAGAAAGGCTAAGATGCCACATGTTCCCAAAGATGCCCCTTTTTATTTAAGGAATTTGAATGAGATATTGATTGGAGATTTAGATGAAGAATAGGATTAAGGGGCAGTTGCCCCTTAATCTTTGATTTATTGTTTGGTTATTTGCCATTTGTATTGATATGGTTTTAATGTTATGTTATCTGTTGTTTTTGTTTCTTGAGTTAGGTTGTTGTATATTGTTAGGGTTTTGTTTTCTTTTTGTCTTGTAACTTTGAATACGCCATCTATATTTTGGTATATTGGTTGTGTAGTGAAGAGGTTTTCGTTTTCTCTTTTTATAGTCAACATTTCTTTTATTCCATGGAATACTTTGTAGCTGTTACTTTCTGGGTCTGTTAGTGCTTTGTGCATTTTTTCTTCGTCAAATGGTCCACGGTTGAAGTATCTTGAGTCTTTGTAGCCTGTTTTTTCTGTCATTTTTTTGTAGAATTCTTCGTTGTTTTCCATGGCTATTTCATCACCAAAGTAGTTTATTGGGGTGCCTTGGAGTGAAAATAATACGGAGTAGGCAAGTAGCACCTTTTTGTAGTCTTTGTTCATTTGGTTGTATAGTCTTCCTGCAATTCCTTCGCCCTCTCTGAAGTTCCACCTTGGGTCTAGCAAATAGTATTTTAGCATCTTTTCTCTTTCTTTTGGTTCTACAAATTCAAGCGTTAGTTCGTCATGACATCTTAGGAACACAAACCACTGGCAGTCTTTTGGTATTGGGGGTGTGACATTTTCTGAAAGCGTATCGATTATGTAATTTGGGTCTCCTTCTGCTATTGATAGAAATATCTTTGGCATTACGGGAAAATGGTATGCAACATGACATTCGTCTGAGTCTCCAAAGTATGCTACAACCTCTTTTGGAGGTTGGTTAGCCTCTGCTATTAGTGCAGTTCCCTCTTTTAGATAGTCAAGACTTGCTCTGAATATTTTTAGTATCCAGTGTGTTTGGATTAGGTTTTCGCAGTTTGTTCCTTCTTCCTTCCATAAGAAGGGGGCAGCGTCCATTCTGAATCCGTCTACACCGTGTTCTTTCCAAAAGGCAAATATTTTTATCATTTCTATTAGTACATCAGGGTTTTTGTAGTTTAAGTCAGGTTGTATTTCGTAAAATCTGTGGAAATAGTAGTCTTGAGTTTCAGGATTATACGTCCAGTTGCTGTTAACCATGCCTTTGAAAAGTAAGCGGGCTTGGGAGTATTTTTGGTCTGTTGGGCTCCAGATGTAGTAGTCTCTGTATTTTGAGTTTTTTGATTTTTTAGCTTCTTGAAACCATGGGTGTTCAATTGATGTGTGGTTTATTGCAACATCAAAAAGTAGCTTGATGCCTTTTTGATGGGCTAGCTCAACAAACTCAAAGAAGCTTTCGTTGCCACCTAGTTCGTCTCTTACTTTGTAGTAGTCTGAGATATCGAATCCTTGGTCGTTCATTGGAGATTCAAGGATTGGTAGTAACCATAGTATGGTTACTCCTAAATCTTGTAGGTAGTCTAGTTTGTATTTCATTTTTTGAAAGTCTCCTGCAAAGAGGTCTACATAGCAGGAGTAGACTAAACCTTTTTTGTACCAAAGTTTGTCATCTGGTGCGTAGGTGATTGAGCGTTTTTTGGAGTTTAGGAAATCAATTAGTTCGTGGAGTTTATTGTTTTGGTTTGGATAGAGTTTGTACCAAAGTTGCTCGATTTTTTGTAAGTATTGATTTTGCATTACAATTTCACCTCGTTGTTGTAAATTTGTTTAAAACCGGGAGACGCACATATAGGTCAGAAACATTTAAAACTTGGAGACGCCCATATAGGTCGTCTCTACAAAAAAACAAATACAATTAAACCTTGGAGACGCCCGTATAGGTCGTCTCTACGAAACAATAAATGCGATTAAATCATGAGACGCGCGTGTAGCACGTCTCTACAAAAAAAAACAAATACAATTGAACCTTGGAGACGCGCGTGTAGGTTGTCTCTACATTTGTTTGGTTAATTATACCATTTTTTGTGGTTCGTTTTGGTATGATATAATTAGTTTGTTTGTTTAGCTATTGTAGATGGGGGTAGGTGAACGGTATGGTAAGTAAAATTTCGAGGATTCTTCTGTTTTTGTTGTCTTACCTTCCTTTGTTTTTGATATATGCAATTAATGGTGTGATTCATGGTGAATTTGTTGTTTTTTATTCTTTTTTGGTTGTTATTGTAGTTGTGAGTTTTTTATGTTTATTGATGTTTAGGTCGCTTAAAAAGCGAGGTAAAAGGCGTACTTTGATTGTTGAGAGTCATGAGTTAGTTAATAATATGCTTATTGAGTATATTTTTGTGTATATTTTTCCGTTTATCAGCGCTTTTGATAAGAGGGAGATTGTTTCTTTTTTGATTCTGTTTGTTATAATTGGTAGTATTTATATTAAAAGTGATTTGATAGCGGTTAATCCAACGCTTTCTCTTTTGGGTTATAGTATTTACAAGGTTAGTTATCGATACGAGGATGATGTGTCTCATGTTAGAGAGGGGTATTTTATTTCAAGGGGTTTGGATGATGTTGGGGTGAAGGTTGAGATGAGTAAGGGAGTTTTTATCCATTTTAGAAGTAAAAAGAAGTGATTGATTGTGGATAAGCGTGAAGAGTTTCTTAAGTTGGGTTATAAGAAGGAAGTTTTGAAGGAGATTTTGGGAATAATTGAGAATAATACGGTTTCTCAACCAGTTGAAATATGTTTGCACAAGGATGGTAAGTTGTTTGATTTAACGTGTGATGATGCCTCGTTTTTTGAGGAGATTGTTGTTAATTCTGTTAGAGAGTTTGTGAAAGAACTTGAGAGTGATGATTTGGTTGAGGTTCAAAGTTATGAGGATTCGATTTATGATAAGCGCTTTTTATATATCAAAAAGCAAGAGGTGCCTCAAGTTGTTGATGTTGAGAGTAGGTTGTTGTCTGGTACTTCGCTTTATAGATTAGATAAGTCTGTTTTTAAGGATTATAAGAATTTTGATATTATTGTTAAGTATTTTTACAGGGAGATTGGGGCCAATATTATTGGTTTTCAGGAGCTTGATTCGAGGCATATTTTTGATGTGAAGAGACTGTTTTTTTTAGATAGTGCTAATTTGAAATCTCGGGACAGGGGGATTATTTTAAAGCCTAAGGAGTTTTTTGATTATTTTGTTGTTGGAGATATTTTGTTTATTAGGTCTGTTTATTATTTTGAGAATAAGTTTCAGTTTTTTAAGAAGTATGTTACTTCAAAGGATGAGTTTGTTAAGGAGATAAAGGCGAATAATAATGTTCTTGGGAAGGATATTAGGCTTAAGGGGATTGATTATTTTGATAAGTATGTTTCTGAGAGGAAGACTTTTTTGAAAAAACTTCACGGGATTTATAAAAAGGGGAATTATGTGAATTTTGAGTTTGGAAAGTTAAAAGAGGTTATAACTAATTTTAATTTGAAGATAAATCTAGTTGAAAGTAACAACGAGATTGTATTGGATGAGAAGACTTCTATTAAGGACTTTTTGGATTTGTTGAGTGAGTTGTATTATGTTTCTTTTTTGTCTGAGGATAGGTTGAAGGCGAATGAATCTGTGAGGCTTTAATATTTTATTTTGATAAGGGAGTGAACGTCTTTGGTTAAGGGTACAGTGTATGAGTCATTGTCTTTTTTTAGTCCAACTTTGGAAAGAGATTTGAAGTATTCTATATATCTTCCTGCTAAGTACGAAAAGGATTCTCGACGGTATTCAACTATTTATCTTTTGCATGGTCATAGTGGGAATGAGGTGAGTTGGCTTAGAAAAGGGCATGTTGATCAGACTTTGGATATTATGATTAATTCAGGTGAGATTCCTCCTTTTGTTGTGGTTATGCCAGATGCTCAAAATAGTTGGTATGTTGATTCTCCTGTTGGCGAAAAGTATGAAACTGCTATTATTAAGGATTTGATTGGTTTTATTGAAGGACATTACAAGGTAAGAAATACTCGTGGGGATAGGTTTGTTGCAGGTTTGTCGATGGGAGGATATGGAACTTTAAAGCTTGCGTTTAAGCATCCTGATATGTTTTTATCTGCAGCAAGTTTGAGCGGGGGAATAACAAGAGATGTTCCTCCTGAGACAGATGTTGATATAAACGGAGATGTGATTCATATCAGAGAAGATTATTATCATGACGTGTTTGGTGATCCTTTTGATCCGGATTTTTGGGAAAAGGAGAATGTGTTTAATTGGGTCGATAACGTCAAAAATAGTGGGCTCACTTTGCCTGTGTATTTGTCTTGTGGAAATGAGGATTATTTTTATTTGTATTTGGGGGCAACGGAGCTGTATCATGAATTAAGGCTAGCAAAGATTGAATCGGTGCTGTATATACGAGATGGGGAACATAATTGGTTAATGTGGCAAGAGGATATAAAAGAAGTTTTGAAGTTTTTCAAAAGGGCATTGGATTTGTATTAATACACATTAGTAGAGACGCTCTATACGAGCGTCTCTTTTTGAATTTTAATGTATTGAGGGATTATAGTATTCCGTAGGCTTGATCTACTTCTTGAACAAATATTATTCCTCCACCTTCTTTTTCTATATCTAATTTTTCTTTTATTGAATTAACAACAGCATCTGTTAGTTCTTTTTTCAATATTATTAATACTATGTCTTTTTCTGGTTCAATCTCCATAGAAAATATCTTTTCTATTTCGTATTCACCTGCGCCTCTTGCATGGATAATTGTACCACCTTTTGCTCCTGCTTCGTTTGCGGCCTCTACTACAAATTCTGCCTTTCCTTTATCAACAACAACAAATATTGCATCATACATAGTATTTTTGGCACCTCCATTTTTATTAACTTTTTCCGAAACATATTTTTTGCCGTTGTTTTGTAGATCATAAAAATCTTTAATTGGAATAGTGAATAGTATACCCTTATTTGGTTTATCAATATTGAAGTTGTCAACGATTTGAGGTACTATATCGTTGATTTTTGAGCTTTCGCAAACCATTAGTACTATTTCTTTTCTAACGTCGGTTATTCCTAGAAACTCTAAAAAAGGGCTTTTTACTGTTCCTTTTCCAAGAATAATCATTCCTCTTTTTATTCCCAAGTTTCTTGCGAATCTGTAAACTTTACTTCCCATTCCAAAATTCAAGATTACGTATATTAGTTCATAACTTTTTGTATTATTGTTCATTTTTTTGAGTTCCTCCTTTGGAGCTTTTGACTTTGAAAATTAACCCAAATATTAGTAGGGTAAGGACAGGCATTAATGCAATCATAGAGATGGTTCCAAAGCCATCTATTAAAGCATTCGATCCTTCTATTACCCCCGCAGCTCCTTGCGCAAATGATAAGATAAAGGTTGCAGCCATAAGGCCTGTTGCTACACCTCCAGAATCAAACGCGATCCCTACAAATAAGTTGGGTACAAAATAACTCAGAACGACTGCCAGACCATATCCGGGTAATAGGTAATGCCATAGTTTAAGTCCCGGTACTATAGTTCTGATTACTGAAAGAGCAACAGCTAGTCCGACACCAATAGAAAAAGCAGATATGATTAGCGAGCCTTTTATGTATCCGCTAGTTACGTCTTCGATTTGTTTTGAAATTACGTATACGGATGGTTCAGCAAGTATAGCGACGGCTCCTAATAGAAATCCGAATAGTATTACGACAATTTTGTTTTCTAAGGAAGTTAGTGTTCCTCCAATTATCACTCCAACTTCCATAAACCCTCCGTTAGCCCCTGTTAAAAATAACACCGCTCCAATAAAGGTATGAACGAATCCTTTTATTATGTTTAGAAAGGAATTTTTGGATAGCTTGAATGATGTGACTTGGAAAATCAAGAATATTATAACAATTGGTAACAGTGCCGACAAGGTTTCAAGCATGACTGATGGAACTAGGTGTAAAAAACTGCCTGCTATAGAATTGGAGGGGATACTGGTGTTTGTATATTGGTTGATGGTGTGAGATAGATCAACGTTTCTTGCAAAAATACTCATAACAAGCAATGCCATTATGGCTCCGCTTGTTGTAATACCAACTAAGCCAAAGCTGTCTTCTTCTGATGCTTTTCCGGCTCTTTTAGAGAATAACCCTATAGCAAGCGAAGAAATAAAAGGTACTGTTAAAACCCCTGTTGTAGCTCCGGGGGCGTCAAACGATATTGAAATAAATTCTGGAGGTGCGATTAAAGCAAGGACAAATATTACAGAATATGCGATTGTAAAAAAAATTGGTAAAGGAATATTAAAGAGAGGTCTTAATACTCCTAATGTCATTAATGCTCCTACTCCTATTGATACAGAGACAATAACAAGAGATTTAGCTATGGCTCCTGCTGTAACGTAATCGATTTGGCCTGCAACTATGTGTAAAACAGGTTCGACAACTGAGATACTGAATCCAAATAGAAAACATATTAATACGATTTTCCAAATGCTTTTTGTTTCAAGTATTGTTGAACCCAACATGTCGCCCATTGGAATAATGGCTATGTCTACTCCAATCAGAAATATTAGTAGCCCGAAGATTATCAAAACTGCTCCAATTAGAAATTTGATCAAGGATGTATTGTCTATGGGAACGATTGTGAAATTCAGAATCAACACGATAATGGTAATGGGAATTACAGAGAATAAGGCATCTCTAAACTTCTTTAGTAGTACATTCAATTCAGTTCACATCCTTTGGTTATTTTTTAGTATGGATTATGGTAAATCGTATGAAATTTAAAGAAAAAACGAGGAGATCTTTTTCCTCCTCTTATTATAATACAATATTAATAGATATATTTCAATGTGTTATGTTACAGAAAGATTTAATCTTTTGAAATAATACTGTGTTTGATGTATTTATCGTGATGAATCTCAATCATTTCGTTAAAGAAGTTGTAGTAGTTTTCATATTTTTTTGTGTTTTCAGGAATGGGTTGATAACTATCTCCTTTTTTTATAAAAACCTTGCCTGCTTCTTTGAGGTTTTTAAAAACACCGATTTCAGTGAAAGCAAGCATTGCTTCTCCTATTAAAGTAGCGTTTTCTGTAAGAGATTTGGTAACAGGCATGTTAAAAATATCAGCTAATATCTGTGGCCAGACTTCGCTTTTGCTTCCTGAGCCCCCTATAGTTAAGTATTTTAAATGTACGTTATTTTCTTCTAAAGCTGTTTTTATGAGATTTAAGCTGTAAGCTATACCTTCAAATATTGATCTTGCCATGTGTGAGATGGTATGAGTAGTTTTTAGGCCAAAGAAACTTCCTGTTGCAAGGCTTCCTATTCTTGGATCTCTTTCACCAGTTAAGAAAGGAAAGCAGAGTAGGCCATTTGATCCTGCTGGAATTTTCATGGCTTCTTTGTTTATTTCATCGTAATTCATGCCTTTTGCTATGTTGTTTATAAACCAGTCGATAACAATTCCTGCGTTGTTTACAGCACCACCTGTCGCCCAGAGATTTGGGAGTAGGGCATATGTTTGTAGTCTGAATTTTCCGCTTTTATCTAGTAGAGGCTCACTGTAGGCACATCTAAACATCGCTGTAGTTCCTAAATTGCAGACGGCATTTTCATCAAAGCCGCCCATCCCTAAGATCATTGCCCCGCCATCATATACTCCAAGCATCACAGGAATTTGTTTTTTTAGTCCCATTTTGTCAGCAACTTCTTTTGTTATATGATCGACGACTGCATTTCCTGGTAATAATCTTGGTAGTTGTTCTTTTGTTATACCAGCTTGTTTTATTAACTCATCATCCCAATCTTGTGTTTTTATGTCTAAGAGTTGGGTTGTAGAAGCAACGCTAGGTTCTGTTACGAATTGTCCGGTTAGATGGTTTATGAAAAAACTTTTGATGTCTAGAATTTTGTGCATTTTGTTGAAGATTTCCGGTTTTTCTTTTTTAAGCCATAAAATTCGTTGTAAAGTGTAGTTAAATGCAGGTGGACAACCTGTTTTCTGATAGATTTTGTCTGCAGAGAATTTGTTTTCGAAGTCTATCATTGTGGATTGAGATCTAGTGTCTAATAATGTGATCATTCCTGTAAGGGGTTGGTTGTTTTTATCTATTGGTAAGAAACCAAATTGATATCCAGATAAGACTAACAAAACAATTTCATCTTCAAAATCAGAGAGAATTTTTTGAGAGAGTTCTAGAAAATTATCCCATAGTTCTTTGGGATTGTGTTCTGCAGCTCCTTTTTCAGGTTGATACATATTTATCTTTTTTGTTTCTTGAGAGACGACTTCTCCCTTTTCGTTTACAATGGCAATTTTCATGTTTGTTGTGCCAACATCAAGAACCAGTACATGTTTCATTGAAGAAACGCTCCTTTCAAGGTTTTTGAACGTTTATTTTTTAGCTCGAAAGTTTTCTACGATTTTTTCAATTATCTCTGGATTTACTATTTGATCGGGGATTTCTCCATTCACTAATTTTTCAATATCTTCTACCATTTTTTCGTCCATTTTTCTTAAGGAGTAAGTTCCGTAACCTCCAATGTGTGGCACAATGTAGACGTTAGGAAATGTTAACAGAGGATTGTCGGGTTCTATTGGTTCGTTTTCTAGTACATCAAGTCCTGCAGCGAAGACTTTTCCTGTTTCTAGGGCTTCAATGAAATCTGGGAGGTTTATTAATTCACCGCGTGCCGTATTAACGATTACTACACCATCTTTCATTTTGTTAAATGCCTTTTTGTTGATAAAATGGTAGTTTCCTTCGTTGAGAGAGGCGTTGAGACTTATTACATCTGAGGTTTTGAGTAATTCTTCGAATTCAACCGGTTTTACACCTGTTTTTTCTATGACTTTGTCTGCAATATATGGGTCATATGCAATTACTTCTGATTTGAATCCTTCTTTTACTATTTCACCTACTCTACTTCCAATGTTTCCATAACCGATGATACCGACGGTTAATTTTGAGAGCTCTTTTCCAACGAATTTCTTTCTTTCGTGCCATTTGTTTTCTAATACAGCATGATAAGCAGGAATTATGCCTCTTAAACAGATTAACATCAAAGCTACGGCTATTTCAGCAACAGCATCTCGTTCATGAACTCCGTATACCCTTGTTACCATCACTTCGTTTTCTGTAGCAGCCTTTATGTCTACATTATTGTAACCTATACCGTGACGAGCAATTAATTTTACGTCTTTGTTATATCTAAAAAACTCTTCAGAAAAAGTGGGGGTTACACTTGATATGACAAACGTGAAACCTTTTAGTTTTTTGGCTAAATTTTTTCCATTAATATTTGGATCAACTTCAATCCTTTCAATATCGCCTATTTTTTTCAATCTTTGTATTAAATCCGGAAAGTATACCCCAAAGGTACTAGAATTTACAATGGCTATTTTGTAATTTTTACTCACAATGATGCCTCCTCATTTTATAGATGAGCTTAGATTAAAAAGACCTTTTTAATCTCGGAGATTTTTAAATGTAAAATTTAGATATTATGTATATCCTGCCATTCAGTATGGAATATACCTTCTTTATCTTTTCTTTGGTATGTATGAGCTCCAAAGTAATCTCTTTGAGCCTGTATTAAATTTGCAGGTAATTCTTTTGATCTTAATCCATCAAAGTAATCGAGTGCTGATGAAAAGGCTGGGATGGGAATTCCGATTTTTTTGATTTCAGAGACAACTTCTCTTAATTTTGGGATTCTATTTTCAAAGTCTTTTCTAAATTCATTGGATATTATTAAATTAACTAGATCAGGTTTTGATTTGAATGATTTTTGAATAGGTTTTAATAGGGCAGATCTAATAATACAACCATCTTCCCAAATTCGGGCAACTTCTGAAAGGTCAAGGCCATATCCATATTCGTTTGATGCAACCTGAAGTAATTTCATGCCTTCTGCATAAGCAATTATTGTTGCAATATATAGAGCGTCTCTTAGAGAGTCTATAAATGCTTCGTTTAACTGGGCACTTATTGGAGTGTCGAATATTTCACCTATTTCTAATCTTTCATGTTTTATCGATGAGAGTGTTCTAGAGTTAACAGCGGCATTAATCGTAGGGATAGAGATATTTAAGTCAAGAGCGTCTTGCACACTCCATTTTCCAGTACCCTTTTGTTGCGCACTGTCTAGTATAAGGTCGACTAAAGGTTGTCCCGTTTCTTCATCTTTTCTTTCTAAAATTTTGTATGTTATCTCCATTAAGTAAGATTTATGTTCTTCGTTCCATTTTTTGAAGATTTCATGCATTTCATCAGCAGATAATTTAAAAACTTTTCGCATTATATCATAAGCTTCTGCGATTAATTCCATTATCGCATATTCTATTCCATTGTGAACCATCTTTACGTAATGACCGCTTGATGTGGGGCCTAGATAAGCTACACAAGGGCCATCACTAGTTTTTGCAGCTATCGCTTCAAAGATGTCTTTTATTTCTTCGTATGCTGATTTATCTCCGCCAGGCATAATTGAAGGTCCATGGAGGGCTCCGTATTCTCCTCCACTTATGCCTGTGCCTAAAAATCTAATCCCTTTTTCTTGTAGGTATTTAAATCGTCTGTTCGTATCTTTATAATGTGAGTTTCCACCGTCAATAATTATGTCACCTTTTTCTAAGTTAGGAAGGAGCTGTTCTATAACATCGTCAACCGGTTTTCCAGCTTTGACCATTAACATTATTTTTCTAGGTTTTTTTAAGGAGTTTGCTAGTTCTTCGTAAGTGTATGTGCCTAATATATTTTTGCTTTTGGCTCTTTCTTCGATGAATTTTTTTGTTCTGTCTCCATCTCTGTTGTATACCGCCACTTTATAGCCTTTTGATTCTATGTTTAAGGCTAAGTTTTGGCCCATTACCGCCATTCCAACTACTCCGATGTCGCATTTTTCTGTACCCATTATATCAACTCCTTATGTTTATTTTTTGAAGAATTTTCTTGTAATGTTGCATTTTCTAGGTGTAGAGATGCTCTATGCGAGCGTCTCCCTATTTCGAACGGGGACACGTTCTAAGCTTTAGACTCCACTGTATGCAGAAAAACCTCCATCGATTGGAACAACTATACCATTAACAAATTCTGATTTGTCACTTATTAGCCATATTATTGTTGAGATTAGGTCTTCAGGGGTTCCGAATCTTTCCATAGGAGTATGTTCTAAAATTTTATTTCCTCTTGCTGTTAGGCTTCCATCTTCGTTTGTTAGTAAGAATCTGTTTTGATTTGTGAGTAGAAAACCGGGGGCTATTGCATTGACCCTTATCTTTTTAGAGTAATTATGGTTCATATGAACAGCAAGCCATTGTGTGAAATTGCTAACAGCTGCTTTTGCAGCAGAATATGCTGGGATGTTAGTTAGTGGTCTAAATGCGTTCATGGATGAGATGTTGATGATTTGTCCTTCGCCTTTTTCAGCAAAGTATTCACCAAAAACCTGACTTGCTAGAAATGTTCCAAGGAAATTTAAATTAAAAACCCATTGAACTGCATCTTGAGGTAAATCAAAGAAGCTTTTATCTTTGCTTGTGGTAGCGGAGGGATGGTTTCCTCCTGCCCCATTTATCAACACATCAATTTTACCAAACTTTGATAATGTTTCTTCTTTCGCTTTTATTATTTGTTCTTTTTTGAGGACATCTGTTTTGATGGTAATGTGTTCGATGTTTTTTTCTGAAAGTTCTTGGCTTAGTACTTCCATGGCTGGTTCAGAAACATCTAGGATGGAGATTTTTGCACCTAGACTACCTAAGCTTCTAGCCATTTCAGAGCAAATTACTCCGGCTCCGCCTGTTATTACAATGGTTTTACCTTTAACGTCGAAAAAATCTGAGATGTTCATAGTTATCACACTCCTTATAAAAGGTGTAGATTTTATTGATTTTACTGTTGTAGAGACGCTCTGGTTGCAGGTTAGATTTTTCACACCCGCATTTTCGTATCTTCGTTATTTATATTATACAATTAATTCATTCTAAAATGAAATTAATAAACGAAATGATAAATTGACTTATTTGTCTTAGAATGGTTATATTTGTAATTAATCGTGAAAGATAAGAGAAATTAGCATATAGGTGATTTTTATTTCTTTCTTAAATATATTTTTATACGGAAATTAGTAAATATTTGATACAATTTATATGTAAATAATTATTGATTAAGGACTTTAAAAATGGTAGATATTATTTGTGTATCCGATGAAGAAATTTTCATACAAAATAAGGATAAAAGAAAGATCGACCTCCTTATTTCAGCCGGAGACCTTTCGCCCGGATATTTGGATTATCTTATCAACGAGTTTAAACCTGCATTCAGTATAATGGTTCATGGAAATCATGATAAAAAATATTTCTCGAAGTCGTACAAAGAAGAGAACTATTCTTTTTCTAAGGTGTATAAAGGGGTATATGTGCTGAATCAAGGTGTCATTAATTTAAAGAAGTTTATTGATAAAGATATTGTTGTGGCAGGGTTCTCTGGAGCTTTATCATATGGTTACCGACCTTTTCATTTTTCTGAGAGTGATGTTAATAAATTCAAGAGAGAGATAACTTTTAAAAAATCATTTCGCGGAAGTGAGTATAAGATTATTGATATTATGGTGACTCATACTCCGCCTTATATACCAGGTACCATTCAGAGATTTAGTCAGTCTCATCCACCGTCGAAAAATCTAGGAGATTTATTTTATTCTTTGCGCCCTAAAATATGGATTTATGGTCATATTCATCCTAGATATGGACAACAGGAATTAGATTTTGTTATTGAAAATTTTGATCACAAATGTTATTTAATTAATGCAGTACCTTATAAGTTTATAAAATATGATGAAGAAAGGAAAGAAGTGATAGAAATTGAAACATATAAAAAGATTGAACCGAAGTTAGTCACTCTTAGTTAAACTACATATAATTGGAGGTAAAATTATGTATAAAACTTATAGAACACAGGCTCGAACGGAATACGAAAAGGCTTATAAGTTGGCAAAAAGGGATTTTTTGTCGAGCATCTCAAGGGGTGAAGAAGGTTATTTGCAGGCACTTGAGGATATTATACAAAATGTTGAAATTGCCAAAGAACAAAATTTGGGGATTATAGACATTCCAATAGAACGGATTAAGGGAACCTATTATCGTTCTAGAGCTATGTCCTTTTCAGCTAATTTTTATCCTTTAATGAAAGCTGATACTGAATTTGCTAATAAATGGATGAGTTTGTATGAGATTCATTCTAAAGAAGGTATAAGGGATCCAATTATTGCGTATGAGTATCTTAATTGGTTTTACGTGGTTGAAGGTAACAAGAGAGTTAGTATTTTAAAGTATTTGAATGCCTTTTCTATTCGTGGAGAAGTGAAAAGATTAATCCCAAAATGGGATGAGAATGATCCACAGATTAGAATTTATTATGAATTTTTAGATTTTTATGAAAAAACTAAGATCAATATTATTTGGTTTAATAAAGAAGGGAAGTTTAACGAGTTATATGAATTGATAAAGGATTATGAGAAAAAAAGTGAGTTTGTTGAAAATAAATACGAGGAATTGGTTACTTCTGTATATCTACCATTCAGAAAAGCATACAGGGAGCTTGCGAAGGATAAACTAAAGCTTCCAGAAGAAGAGGCGTTTATTGAATATTTAAATAGGTTTGGATTGGATAATGTTCCAATGATAGAAAGGGAAATGAGAAGACAGGTTGAAACCCTAGTTGAAGAATTGTCGGAAGAAAAACCAAGACCGGTTGTTCCTTTATTTAAGATGCCTGCTCGTTTAGCTGGAACTCCTTTAAAAGTCGCGTTTATATACAACACAGGTATTGAAGAGTCTGCTTGGACGTATTCACATGAACTGGGAAGAAGGTATGTTCAGGAAAGACTTAAGGGAGAAATCGTTACTAAATATTATGAAAGAGTCACCGATGCTAAAGTATATGAAAGAGTGATGAGAGAGCTGGAAAAAGAAAAGGTTGATTTGATTTTTGCAACAAGCTTAGATTATTTGTATGATCAGCAGATGAGCGCTTTTCATAACGTGAAGTTCATGTATTTTTCAGGGTATAGGTTTCCTGAAAATATAAACGCTTATTTTGGTCGAATGTATGAACCAAGATTTTTAGCCGGTATGGTAGCTGGCGCTATGACTAGGAATAATAAGCTTGGTTTTGTAGCTTCTTATGGTATTCCTGAAGTGATTATGGGCATAAACGCTTTTGCATTAGGAGCAAGATCTGTTAATTCAAAAGCAAAGGTTTATGTTGGCTGGACAAATACATGGCATAATTCTGAATATGAAAGACAAACTGCGGAGTATTTAATAAAAGATATGGGAGTTGATGTCATAACTCATCATCAGGATTCAGCAGAAGTATTAAAAGTTGGTGAGAAATATAATGTGTATACTATAGGGTATCATTATGATATGAGAGAACATGCTCCAACTACTTATTTGACCTCTGCGATTTGGAACTGGGGTGTTTATTATGAGTCTATCATCAGAGACGTACTTAGAGGATCTAACTTTTCTTTGTTTAGATTGTTTTCCGGTTCTGAAAAGATTGAGAAATTTTGGGGTGGGTTAAAGAGCGGTGTTGTTGATTTAGCACCTTTAAGTAAACTGGTACTTCCACAGATAAAAAATATTGTTGAGTTAGTGAAGTATGATATTAAAACAGGGGAGTTTCATCCGTTTAGAGGTCCAATATACGATAGAGATGGTAATTTAAGAATACCAGAAGGAGAAGATATAAAAGATGATGAACTTATAGTAATGGACTGGTTTGTAGATAATATTTATTATTAATAAATTAGAAAAAAGCGCTCAAAGTTGTTTGAGCGCTTTTTCTTTTACTTTTATTCTTCTAAACTTTTGATTAAATCTATAGTTATGTCTTTAAAGCTTTTTACTATTATATCTGCTTGTGAAAGGTCCTGGTTCATCGAGTTTGGGTTAGCAAATCCTATACACTTCATTCCAGCAGCTTTTGCAGCTTTAACTCCTTGTTTTGAATCTTCGATTACTACACATTCTTTTGGTTTTACTTGTAGTAGACCTGCTGTATATAAGAAGAGATCTGGTTTAGGTTTGCCACGAGGAACGTAATCTGCACTAGCATATGTATCAAAATATTTTTTAATATCTAGATGAGTTAGAACTTCTTCAATTAGAATTTCAGGTGAAGAAGAGGCTAATCCAACCTTGAAATTATTATTTTTTAACTCGATTAACAGTTCTACAATACCATCGATGGGTTTATATGGTGTTTCTTTGAAATATTTTAGTGTTTCTTCGTTTTGCCATTGTACTAGTTCTTCTATACTGTGTGACAGATTAAAAAGGTTTTTTAAATCTTGCCACATATCTTCGTTACTAACACCTATGTAATTACTGTATGGCACGTCTTGAATGGGAATACCTAATTGTGCAAAGATTTGTTTGTTTGCGTCCCAGTGCAACGGCTCACTATCTATTATTACACCATCCATATCAAAAATTACAGCTTTGATCAATGTTTTTACCAAACTCCTTTTTATGCTTTTTGATATTGAAGACCATTTATTACATCCATTTTTAAGAATTCGTTTATTTCGTCTTTTCCACCTATGTAAGCTCTAAGTTCTTCTATATCCATTGCCATCATCTTTCTGAATTCTTCTCCATACATGGTTTCTTTTTTGAATATGTAAGAAGACAACAGATCTAATCTTTCTCTATTTTTAGCTAGAATGTCTAATGCTTTGTCATACATGTTGTTAATAATTCTTTTCACTTCAATATCTAGTTCTTTTTTAGTTTCTTCAGAATAGTTTCTTTGTTTAGTTAAATCACTGCCTAAGAACACTTCTTCTTCTTGAGCTTCCCAATAAACTGGACCAATCTTTTTAGACATTCCTAAACGGTAAACCATAGTTTTTGCAAGTTCGGTTGCCTTGTGTAAGTCGTCTTTTGCTCCTGTTGTAGCAAAATCGAAAACGAGTTTTTCAGCAGCTCTTCCACCTAACATAACAGTGATTCTGTCTAGTAATTCAGATTTTTTTAATAAAAATTTATCTTTTTCTGGGAGCATTAGTGTGCTGCCGAGCGATCCTACTCCTCTTGGAATTATAGTAATTTTGTAGATAGGATCTGTGTTAGGTAATGAATATGCTATTATTGAATGTCCCATTTCATGGTATGCTAGGATTTTTCTTTCTTTATCTGAGATTATTTTGTGCTTTTTAGCTGGACCTGAGACTATTTTTTCTAAAGCCTCTTCAAAGTCGATCATCTCGATCGCAGGCTTTCTCTTTCTAGTTGCTATTAAAGCGGCTTCATTTGTTAAATTTTCTAAGTCAGCTCCTACAAAACCGGGAGTTCTTTTTGCTAAGATGTCTAAATCTACATCATCGCTAACTACTTTATTTCTTATGTGTATTTTTAAGATTTCTTTTCTTCCATTGACATCTGGTGGTCCTACAAATAACTTTTTATCGAAACGGCCTGGCCTTAGAAGTGCTTTATCTAAGACGTCTGGTCTGTTGGTAGCGGCCATAACTATGACTCCGGTAGAAGAGTCAAAACCGTCTAGTTCAACTAAAAGGGCGTTTAGAGTTTGTTCTCTTTCATCGTTCCCCCCACCGAGTCCGGAACCTCTTTGTCTACCGACTGCGTCTAGCTCGTCTATAAATATAATGGAAGGAGCGTTTTCTTTTGCAGTTTTAAATAAGTCTCTGACTCTCGCAGCTCCAACACCAACAAATAGTTCGACAAAGTCTGAACCACTTGCATAGAAGAAGGGTACATTTGCTTCTCCAGCTATTGCTCTTGCAGTGAGTGTTTTACCCGTTCCTGGAGGTCCGACTAGTAAGATTCCTTTAGGCATTCTTGCACCGATTTCTCGGTACTCCTCAGGGTTTTTTAGAAAGTTAACTATATCTTGGACTTCTTCAACTACTTCGTCTATTCCGGCTACGTCTTTAAACGTTACTTTTTTATCTGAAGGTTCAAACTGTTTAGAAAGATTTTTAGTGAAACTCATACTGCTTTTAGTTCCTGAAAGTGCGGATTTGTACATCCAGTACAAAAATAGTACGATAATTACCGTTGGGACTAAACTTATCAGTAGATTAAACCACCACTTAGACAATAGGCTTTGCTTGTAATCGACCTTGATTCCTTTTTGAATTATTGTGTCAATGTATTGTTTATCAGCCATCATATTTGGAGAAAATGATTTATAAAGGGTACCATCTTTTGCTACGATATCTATCGTTCCATTTTGATTAATGTTCATCGATTCAATTTCGTCATCGTTTATCATACTTATCAGTTGAGAAAAGGGGATGTTTGTCACCTTTTCACTGGTCAAAAAAATTATAGCAATAACAAAAATGGCTATTAGCGAGATGTATATCCAAATAATGCCTGTGGATTTTACCTTTTTTTTGTTTTCTTCTTTCTTTTCGGTTGGCTCTGGGTTGATCTTTTTATTGTCTTTATTTTTATTTTCCGCCATTTGGTTACCTCCTAGATGCTTTTAATCTTTTTAACCTGTAAATCTTTAAGCCTTTGTAGTTGATCACTTCGATGCTCTCTTCTTTTTCTAATCGTTCCATTATTTCGTTAATATTTTTACAGTTGCGGCTTTCCAAAAAGCTTTTAATTTCATATTGGTTCATTGGATGTCTTTTTATTATACTTATTAGAGCTTCATAATCGTCATCTATTGCACTGTAAAATTCGTTTTTTGCTAAATGATCGATAGCTATTCCACCTAAAATTTCTTCTGCTAATTCGATACTTTTTTTATCAGGCATTTCAACCCATTTCTCTGCAGGTGGTCTAACTGGTACATTAATGTAAATCCTATCGTATGTTATTTTATCAAAAATTTCTTTAATTTTCCTTAACGATTCTTCACTGTCATTGATATCTTTTACCAGCATGAATTCAAGCCAAATTTTGCCTTGATATACTTTAGAAAATTCTATCAAACCGTTTACGTATTCTTCAAATGAGATGCTTTTGTGTGGTCGATTTATTTTTTTGAATGTTTCTTTATCATACGCGTCTAATGTTGGCATTATTACATCTGCTTGCATTAATTCTTCCCATACATTTTTATCTGACAGTAGTATACCATTTGTTATTACAGCGATCGGTTTATCAGTAATTTCTCGTATTTGAGAGATTAATTCTCCGATTTTTGAGTACAGTAATGGCTCTCCTTCACCGACTATTGTGACGAAATCAACATCACCAAATCCGTTAAGAGAATATTCTTTAAATTCTTTTATTATTTCTTCAACTGGAAAAAATTCTCTTCTTTCATTTATCATATTTATGGTTCGCCCAAGTTGACAGTAAACACATGACAGGTTGCATGTTCCAAAGGGAATAGGGCTGATTCCTAATGAACGACCTAATCTGCGAGATGGAATTGGGCCGTATATATATTTGAAATTCATCGTGTTATATCACCTTCTACATACAGGGTAATATCATATATTATACAAAAATTATTACAAAACAAAGAACACAAAAAGAAATTAAGAATAATGTATCTTTTAACTCCCACTTAAATTGTTTGAATCTTGTTCTTCCTTCCCATCCGTTGTATCCCCTTGCTTCCATTGCTATACTAAGATCTTCGGCCCTTCTGAGGGCAGAAACTAAGAGAGGAACTATAATTGAAATTGCTCCTTTGATTCTTCCTGAAAATTTTCGGTCATCAAAATTTGCACCTCTACTGAGTTGCGCTTTCATTATTCTATCGGCTTCGCTTGCAATCACTGGAATGAACCTAATAGCAATGGTCATAACCATGGCAATTTCATGCGCAAATCTTTTGGGAACAAAAAACCAGCGAAGTACATCTTCAAGTGCGTGAGCAAGCGAAGTTGGTGAAGTTGTTAGGGTTAAAACTGAAGCCAATAGAACAGCGAATATTATTCTAAAAGTTATAATGAATGCATTGAATAGTCCTACATCGCTGATTCTAATGAAACCAATTTGAAAAATTGTATTGCCACCTCTAGTAAACAATTGAATAACAAAGGCAAAAATAACAATGAACCACACTGATTTTAGAGATTTTAAATAGAATCTTAAACTTAATTCTGATAGAATCATCAAGACTAAGGTATATACAAACATAAGAGCTACGTCAATAAAACTATTAATTGAAAAAGCAAATCCAGCGAGTACAAAAAGTCCTAAAAGCTTGACTCTTGGATCTAATGAATGCATAAATGAATCTTTTTCAACATATCTCCCTATTGCAATGTTATCTGAGAGCATCTAAATACTCCTTTATTGTAATTTTTATTTGAATAGTTGGAATTTCGTTGAGTTAGCGTTATGTTATAGCGAATATTTTTAGTCTCTAGTTTCTTATATATTGTAACATAAATAAGGAACAGGAAAGAAAACTTTTTATAAATATTTAATTCAAGAAAGATATTTTTATTAAGTTTCTATTAAGAAAGCCCTTTTTTAATGTTTTAGTTTAAAATTGTTTAAAAAAGCAGTTATTTTAAAATATGATATAATTGAATCATGAGAGTTTATTGTTCCTTAATAGTTAAATATTTAGTCCCTCAAACAATTAAAATATGCGGATTTCACCAAGGTTCTTCTACCATATTAGGGTTTTTAGAAGGGAGAGCTCTCTATGAATTTTAATAATTTCTTTAAAGAAAGGAAATATTTGATTTTGTTTGGTATTTTTGCATTACTGGTTTTTTCCATAGTTCTGATAATTTATTTTGAAGCAACAAAATATGAATACGTTGAAGATAAAATTTTGGTACAAGTTGGTTTTTTTGAGGATTATTTGACGAAATTTACCAAAGTGGGCGAAAAGGTCGTCAGTGAAATGGTTGGTGCCCTTTTATTCCTTTATAACCAAATGCCCGAGCTTAGAGAACTAGTGACTCCTATAGAGCTTCTTGCAATCGGTATAGTTGAGACAAATTTCGAAAATATCAAGGGCGATAATGGTAATAGTTTAGGATATTTTCAAATTCAAGCCCCGACATATTGGTACTTGAAATATCAATATTTAGAAATTTATGAGGGTATCGATTTTCTTTCACCGTGGTATTGGGATAATATTAAAGAAAGAGCGGATGTTCAAATTATTACAGCTGCTCTATATTTGTATGATCTAAAAATACGCTACGGTGAAGATGAGGCTTATAGTTTATATAACGGTGGTTCACAACCGTATGAGGAGAAGATTCTATATACTATGAGTTGGTTAAATGTAAAGTATGATCAATACCTTGCAAATATGCGTACCAAAAAAGATATTGTACTTGAAAAGGCTTTTTGATGAGTAGCCCCCCCTATTCTCAATTATAATCGTGATTCTTATAATTTTTTCGAAACACTATTTTTCACCATAGGAGGAAAATGTAGATGAAAATAACTGAGCCGCTACTTTCAAAACCAATTTTTTCAGAAAAAGTTTGGGGCAGTGAGATACTCAATGAAATCTTCAAAGTTAAAACTGAGGAAAAAATTGGTGAAGTTTGGTTGTACTCAGGGTTGAATAATACAGAAACAGAATTGGTTGGAAAAGATAGTGGAAAATTATATGGTAATCCTGGTGAATTATTTCCTCAATATCCTCTTCTTTTGAAATTAATTGCTACTTCTTCTTGGTTGTCAATACAGCTTCATCCGGATGACGTTATGGCTAAAATATTAGAAAATCAAAAATGGGGTAAATCAGAAGCCTGGTTTTTCTTAAAAGATCATGGCAGAATAAAGGTTTCTAACGATAATCAAAATATATTAAAAGCGCTAGATGATAATACCTGGGACGATGTTTTGGAAGAATACGAAATGAACAAAAATGATACAATTTTTATTCCTGCTGGAACGGTCCATACGCTTGGACCTAATAGTTTATTATTGGAAATTCAGCAAAGTTCTGATTTAACTTACAGATTGTATGATTGGGGAAGGCCAAGAGAAATTCATGTTGAAAAATCAAAAAAAGTCCTAAGAAACGTCAAGGCTAGTTATGCTTTAGCCAGAAATGTTGATGGTTTAGAGACAAAATATTTTAGTTTTTTAAAGTTTTCAAACCAATTGAAGAGAGGGTGGGGATTATTTGTAAATTTGGAAACATTCGAAACTATAGTGCTTTCGGAAGGTGTAGAGTATTTTTTCGAAGGTGAATTTGTAGAGTTTAAATTAAACGAACATGGTTGGAATTTGTGAATGTTTTAAAATTGCTAAGGGCATGGAGGGTTAGTTATGAATACAACTTTAAAGGATGAAGTTTCGATTGTTTTAGCCGGAGAAGCGGGACAAGGCATTCAAACAATTGAAAGTTTACTAACTTATATCTTAAAAAGAGATGGGTATTATGTTTTTGCTACAAAAGAATATATGTCTAGAATAAGAGGTGGAAGCAATTCTACTGAAATTAGGGTAAGTTCAAGACCTGTGAACAGTTTTGTAGACAGAATTGATATTTTGATTCCTTTGTCTCGAAATTCAGTAACTCATTTAGGTAAACGAGTTACTGATAAAACTTTGATTATTGCAGATAATGAAGCATTAAAATTAGAAATGGATAATTTAATAGATGTGCCATTGCTCAAAATAGCGAATGATTTAGGGAACCCGATTTTTGCAAATATTGTTGCTGTAGGAGTGGTTCTAGGGCTTTTTGGAATTAGAGTAAAATCGATCGAAGATTATTTAGTTGAAACGTTTGGTAGAAAAGGTAAAGAAATAGTAGAAGGGAATATTCTAGCTGCTTCAAAGGGATATCAAATCGGCAAGGAACTCCGAGATAAAGGACAAATAATTATTGATATAGAAGCTGATGAAGATCTAAAAGAAGATTTGTTATTAAGTGGGACTGATTCAGTTGCCTTAGGTGCATTAGCTGGAGGATGCGATTCGATTTTTGCTTATCCCATGACTCCTGGTACAGGTGTGTTGACTGCTATGGCTAACTTTTCAAAACATTTTGATATTGTAGTTGAACAAGCAGAGGATGAGATAGCTGCTATTAATATGGCTTTAGGGTCATGGTATACTGGTGGAAGGGCTATGGTCACCACTTCTGATGGCGGTTTTGCACTTATGGAAGAAGGAGTATCGTTAGCGGGGATGATTGAGTCTCCTGTAGTGATTCATTTAGGGCAACGACCTGCGCCAGCAACAGGGCTGCCTACCCGGACAGCTCAAGAAGCCTTGAATTTGGTTGTTCATGCTGGACACGGTGAATTTCCAAGGATCGTTTATGCTCCTGGGACATTTGAACAAGCATTTTATTTAACTCAAAAAGCTTTTAATATGGCAGATAAGTACCAAGTGCCTGTGTTTATTTTGACAGATCAGTTTTTTGTTGATTCATATTCAAACGTAAAAAAGTTCGATTTATCGGATATTAAAATAGAAAAGCATTTTGTTGAAACAGATGAGAATTATAAGCGGTATGATTTAAGTAAAGCAGTTAAAGGAGTATCGCCAAGAGGAATTCCTAATTTTGGTAAAGGGCTTGTGATAGTAGATAGTGATGAACACGATGAACATGGACATATAACTGAAAATCTTGAAATAAGAGTAAAGATGGTAGACAAGAGATTAAAGAAGTTTGAGGCTATTAATGATGAGATAATAAGTCCTGAGTTGGTAGGGGATGAAAACTATGAATATTTGATTGTTTGTTGGGGTTCTAACTATCATGTAGTAAAAGAGGCTATAGAAAATATTAAAGACAAGAAGATAGCGATGCTTCATTTTTCTCAGGTTTTTCCTCTTGATAAAGGTTCTGTTAAGTATCTTGAAAATGCGAAAAAGGTTATCGATATTGAAAATAATGCTACTGGTCAGTTTGCAAGATTGTTTAAGGCAGAAACGGGAGTGAGTATCGACTCGAAAATCCTTAAATATAATGGTATGCCGTTTTCTGTAGAAGAATTGATCATTAAAATTAACGAAAAAATTGAGGGGGACTTATAATGTCAGACAGACAAAATCTTTTCACCTTTGAAAATGAAAAGGAACTAGATATTGCTTGGTGTCCAGGATGTGGGAACTTTGGAATATTAAATATTCTTAAAAAAGCGTTGGAAGAATTAGAAGAGATCACTCCCAATAATTTGGTAGTTGTTTCTGGAATAGGCCAAGCTGCAAAGATTCCTCATTATTTTAAGAATAATACTTTTAACGGGTTACATGGACGAGCACTTCCTGTTGCAGTTGCAATAAAAATGGCAAATCCTGAGCTCTTTGTTATTGCGGAGAGTGGTGATGGGGATATGTACGGAGAGGGAGGAAACCATTTTATTCATAATATTAGAAGAAATGTCGATATTACAAATATTGTTCATGATAATAGGGTTTATGGGTTAACAAAAGGTCAGGCTTCTCCAACCACTCAAAAGGGTATGGTTACACCTGTTCAAGTCAACGGGGTTATTTCAGATCCTTTTAATCCGATAGCAGTTGCTATTGCCAATGGGGCTACTTTTGTTGCAAGGGCTTTTGTAGGTGATGTGAAAGGTACAAAAGAGATTATAAAAAGGGCGATTAGACATAAGGGTTATGCTTTAGTTGATATATTTCAACCTTGCGTCACTTTCAATAGAATAAATACCTATGCTTGGTTTAATCAACATACATATAAGCTTGGCGATGATTATGATCCAACGGATAAAATTAAAGCGCTTGAGATTGCTTTTCAGGAAGATAAATTAGCATTGGGGATTATATACGAAGAAGATGGAATACCAACTTTTGAAGAGCAATTAAATGTTTACAAAGAAAATAAAGAACCATTGTATAAAAGGCAGAGAGATTTAAAAGAATTGGAAATGTTTATAAATGCAATGAAATAATATTGAAATAAAGTTGTTATAGTTTTAAGAGCTGTGTAATTGGTCCCTGTGATATTTGGAATCCCGGAGGCGCTGTAGTAAAATAAAAATAAAAAAGAGGGATGAAAAATTGAAAAGAAATATGTTTCTTTTACTTGTGTTTCTTTCTTTTTCTATCTTGCTAATATCCCAAGATATTAATTTACCAGTGTTTCCAAAAGGTGAACTAACAATTTCACAGGATGGCAAATCTATAACTATACCTATTGAAATTGCAGATAACGACGAATTACAAAGTTTAGGGTTGATGTATAGTAACGATATTCCTAAAGAATATGGAATGTTATTTGTTTTTCCAACTGAAGGAATAAGGGCCTTTTGGATGAAAAATACGTATATTCCACTTGATATAGCTTTTATTAACAGCGAAGGAGTTATTTTAGAGATTAAAACGATGGAACCTTGTTATAGTCAAAACTGTCCAGTATATACAATTTACAAACCATTCAGATATGCTCTTGAAGTAAAAGTAGGTTTTTTTGAAGAATATGGATTTAAACCAGGGGCTAGAATTTTTTGGGAAACCAAGAAAGAATTAATCGATTGACATTTGGTTTTTAAAAAGTTATAATCATTGTGGATATTACAATGTTTAACAATAGTAAGATTGATAGAGGAGGCGTGCACCGAATTGGCTAAGGGGCCGGTCTCGAAAACCGGTGGGGTTTATCCCCTTGTGGGTTCGAGTCCCACCGCCTCCGCCATTTAAAAAACACCCTTCTAATGCGACTTGAAATGTCAATTAAGTATTAGATTTTGATTGGCGGAAAGTGTGTAGCGAACAAACTACATTGCGAACTTGAAAGTTCAGAGACGTTTGCGCGTTCGACTACTCAGTGATTTCTAGATAACCGTATTTAATTGTAGGAACATTCAATTTTTATGATTAAAGATCCTTCAAAATCTTGATTTAAGAGCAGTAGAGACGTGCTATAGCGCGTCCAAAACCCCAAAACAGGTTCCCCCCGTTCGATCGATGTTCACTAAAATCTCAAAGGTATTTAAATAAATTTTAAAGAGAGGGCGAAAGTTATCATGTCTATGCTTTTGGAAATTAACAGATATTTAAAAAGTAAGATTGAGGGTGCAAAAGAAGATTACGCAATACCTAAAAGGTGGATGCCTGAAGGATACAGTGGAAAAGTAAGACTTTCAGGGAGGAAATTTTTTGTAAATCCGTATGAATTCATTTCAAATATTATCGATGATATTGTTAGTAAATCTGATAAAGAAAAAGATTATGCCAAACCTCTTTCTTTTTTGTATGGGGAAAAGAGTTCTGATTGGATTAATACAGATATAGTCTATGGAGCATTTGTTCGGGCTACTGCTGCTTATGTTCACGATCAAAAAACGCTTTTTGTTCCTATAGATGAGAAAGGATACACGGAATCAGGAACTTTTTTAAAAATGATAATTTTGATTCCTTATTTTGCTCAATACAATGTAAATTGTATTTATTTGCTTCCAGTTACTCAATCTAGCGATAAATTTAAAAAGGGAGAAGTAGGTTCTCCTTATTCTGTGAAAGATTTCTTTAAGATAGAAAAGAGCTATCATGATACATTATTGGGGAACAACTTTTCAAGTGATCAAGAGTTTGCAGCCTTTGTTGAAGCAGCTCATATGGCAGGGATGAGGGTTATGCTTGATTTTGTTCCTCGAACTGCTGCAAGGGATAACAATTTAATAATTGAACATCCTGATTGGTTTTATTGGATTGATATAGATGAAATGAATGGTTTTGCTCCTCCAAGAGTCGAGGGTTTGGGTTTTGTTCAACCCAGTAAAGAGAATTTGGAGATAATTTACAACAATGAAGAAGTGAAAAAACACCTTAAAAAATTTGATTGGGATCCTAAAACTAAAGACCCTGTGAGATGGGAGAATTTTGTTAAGAAAAACAAAGATAATCCAGACTTTTTGGATGAAATAGTAAAAGAGTTTAGGGTTATAACTGTGCCTGGTTTTTCTGATTGGGTAAATGATCCTCAACCCGCATGGGAAGATGTCACATTCTTGAGGTTGTATTTATCACATCCAACGGAAGCTTTAAAGTACATAGATGAAAATCAGCCTCCTTATGTACTTTTTGATGTAGTTAAGGCGAGCCTTTTTCCTGGTGAAATTAAGAATGAAGAGCTTTGGGATGTTATTGCAAATATCATGCCTTTTTATCAAAAAAATTATGGTATAGACGGAGCCCGGTTGGATATGGGACATGCTTTACCAGACGAGTTAGAGCATGAAATTATTAGAAGGGTTAAGGAGTACGATCCTGCTTTTGTAATAATAGCAGAAGAGTTGAATATGGATAATCACTTGAAAGCTAAAAAGAGCGGATACGACGGAATTTTAGGTAATTCCTGGTGGGCAGAACCGAGGATAGAAGAAGGGGAATTTAAGAAGTTTATTTCTGAAGTTACGCCTAACCTTTCTTTACCTACTTTTGCAACAGCCGAAACGCCAGACACGCCTAGAGCTGTTACAAGAAAAGGTGGAGAAACTTTCTCGAAGTTAACAGCTGTTGTAAATACTTTTTTACCTAATGGGATTACTTTTATTAACTCAGGATACGAAATTTTTGAACCTCAACCGATGAATACGGGATTGGATGTTGAAGATCCTATGGAGGAAAGATTTAAAAATTTGCCTCCCACGGATCAGTTTTATGGTAAATTAGCTTTCTTCGATTGGTATGTTTTACATTGGGATACGAGCCATCATATGGTAAAATTGATGACTTTGTTGGGAGATTTAAAAGAAGAATGTAAAGATATTTTAAAGGATGTAAAAAATTACAGATTTATCGATTTTGGTGAAAAGGCTTTTGTCATGTTCTGGTGGGACGGCAAAAAAGGTATTGTCATTCCAATAAATGTGGATTTTAAGAATCCTTATTATTTTGATATTGATGTTGGATATCATACATGGAGAAGTAGACATAAAGTCTATACTAGGTTGGAAAATTATAGAAGAGGAGAGAGTAATTGGGAGATTCATGATGCTCATTTAAGAGTCACCGTTAACCCAGGTGAAGCAAGAGTATTTTTTATTGAATAATAAACAATTCAGGTCATTTTATCTATATATTTCTGGTTTTAAACTTAAACCAAAACTAAAGAAGGGCGAAAAGTGCCCTTCTTTTTTAAAGTTTTTAAATTCAAAAAGCAATGGATGTTTGAGAGCAAAAAACTATAATTTTCACAAGTAATTTAATATATTTTCGTTCAATCTCGTTTATTTTCGTTTAACCCACATTGCTAAGTAACAAGTTTCATATTATTATAGTAAATGAATATAATAATGTTTTGTAAACACAAAGGATAGTTTGATTTTTTGTGATTTTATTTTTTGAGAAAAAGTTTAGATTAAATTAATTTAATTTAAAAAATAAAAGATTGGACTTAAAATTTGAGTGTAAACTCTTTTAATGTTTAATCACTTTTAAGAAAGGGGACAGAAAGATATGAAATATGGATATTTTGACGATAGTAGAAAAGAATATGTCATAACTCAACCACAAACTCCATACCCTTGGATAAATTATTTAGGTTGTGAAGCTTATTTTTCGTTGATATCTAACACAAGTGGAGGTTATAGTTTTTACAAAGATGCGAGTAAAAGAAGGATTACTCGTTATCGTTATAATAACGTCCCCACTGATGCAGGCGGTAGATATTATTATTTAAATGAGGGCGGAGATATTTGGTCTCCAACATGGGCTCCGGTGAAAAAGGATTTAGATGAATACGGGTGTCTTCATGGTATGGGATATACAATAATTAGTAGCAGATACAACGATATTTCTACCGAGATTTTATACTTTGTACCTTTAGGAGCTAATTGTGAGATTCATCAAATAAAGATTAAAAATGAAAGTAATAGAAAGCGAAACCTTAAGTTGTTTTCTTTCATTGAGTTTTGTCTGTGGGATGCTTTTGATGATATGAGCAACTTTCAACGTAATTTTAACACGGGGGAGGTTGAGATCGAAGGATCGACGATCTATCATAAAACGGAATACAGGGAACGAAGAAATCATTATTCTTTTTTCACAGTAAATCAAGAGATAGACGGTTTTGATACAGATCGAGAAAGTTTTATGGGTTTGTACAATGGTTTTAATGAGCCAGAAGTAGTAGCTGCTGGCAAATCAAAAAATTCAATTGCAAGTGGTTGGTCTCCAATCGCGTCTCATAGTATATTTTTTGAGCTTTCGCCAGGTGAAGAAAAGATTTTGATATTTCAACTAGGTTATATTGAAAACGAAAAGGAAGAAAAATGGGAAAAGCCTGGTGTGATTAATAAAAAGAAGGCGCATGAACTGATTGAACGATTTAATACAGAAGAAAAAGTTCAAGAGGCTTTTAATAGGTTAAATAGATACTGGAACAGCCTTTTAGATAATTTTACAGTACATACTCACGATGAAAAGTTAAATAGAATGGTTAATATTTGGAATCAGTATCAATGTATGGTTACTTTTAATCTTTCCAGGAGTGCTTCTTATTTTGAATCTGGGATAAGTAGGGGGATAGGTTTCAGAGATTCAAATCAGGATATTCTTGGTGTTGTTCATATGATTCCTGATAGAGCAAGAGAAAGAATTTTGGATTTAGCTGCAACTCAGTTTGAAGATGGGAGTGCCTATCATCAATATGAACCTATCAACAAAAAGGGTAATGATGCAATAGGTAGTGGATTTAATGATGATCCCTTATGGTTAATTATGAGTACAGTAGCATATATAAAAGAAACTGGCAGATATGACATTCTTGAAGAAAAGGTTCCGTTCAATAATGGTAAAGAGGCAATTTTATTTGATCATCTCAAGGCTTCATTTTGGCATGTTATTAATAATAAAGGGCCTCATGGATTACCGTTGATTGGTCATGCTGATTGGAACGATTGTTTAAATTTGAGTTGTTTTTCAGATGAACCAGGAGAATCCTTTCAAACTTTGAGTAACAAGAAGGACAGTCAAGCAGAATCTGTGATGATTGCAGGTATGTTTATTACTGTTGGTCCTGATTTTGTAAAATTATGTGAGCATCGTGGAGAAAAAGAGCTTGCTCAAGAAGCGTTGATTCATATCGAAGAGATGAAGAAAAGCATAGAAAAATATGGCGTTGATCCAGCTTGGTTTTTAAGGGCTTATGATTATTTTGGTAATAAGGTGGGGAGTATAGAAAATGAGGAGGGTCAAATTTATATAGAACCTCAAGGATTCTGTATTATGGGCGGAATGGGTTTGGATAATGGTTTTGCAAAAAAGGCTTTAGATTCTGTAAAAGAAAGACTAGATACGCAATATGGCCTTATTTTATTAGATCCTACTTACAAGTCATACCATATCGAACTTGGTGAGATTTCTTCTTATCCTCCTGGATATAAAGAGAATGGGAGTGTCTTTTGCCATAACAATCCTTGGATTATGATTGCAGAAACTATTGTAGGGAATGGTGAAAGAGCATTTGAATATTATAGAAAGATAGCACCAGCTTACTTAGAAGATATTAGTGAAATTCATCGCACAGAACCGTATGTTTATGCTCAAACAATAGCTGGTAGAGATGCAAAAAATCATGGGGAGGCCAAAAACTCATGGTTGACAGGTACAGCTGCATGGAATTTTGTTGCAATAAGTCAATGGATATTGGGTATTAGGGCAGAATTTGATGGTTTAGTTATAGATCCTTGTATTCCGTCCGATTGGGATGGATTTCAAGTTAAACGAAGATATTTTGGAGATGTTTATAATATCACTGTGAGAAACCCACATCATGTAGAAAAAGGAGTTAAGGTTATCAAACTCGACGGTGAACTTCAAGATAAAAACGTTATTAAACCTATAAAAGATGGAAAGATTCATGAGATAGAAGTAACTATGGGCTAATAACCTCCTCGACTGAAAGTTAGTATAGAAGAGAGAAACTGCTACTTTCATAGTTTTTGTTGTACGAAAGTAGCAGTTTCTTTTTATAAATCTAAGTTATTTCGCATAATTTTTCAGTTTCTGAGCTTCTTCTTGAACAAGTTCAATTAAAGCTTTACTACTAACTGTTGCTCCAGATATTGTGTCAACGTTGATTTTATCGTAACTCAATCCTTCAAATTTAGATAAGTATTTAGTGTCTGTGATTTTATCTCCTAGGCCAGGTGTTTCATTTTGTTCAAGCACACGTACTCCCTTAAGAGTTCCATCTAAATTTATACCTACTGCAGCTGTTATTGGTCCCCCGAATCCTTTTTTGCTACCAATACCAACATAACCAATAACTTTGCCATTTTGAATTACTTGGTAGACATTTTCTTCTACTTGTTTGAATTGAGAGTTTGGGAATATTTCTTTAAATTTTGCAACAGGTCCGGTTTCTTCTTCTACGCCACTTTTTTGTTCCCACCATTCGTTTAGAAGCTCTGCGGCTTTAGCAGCCATGTCTCCAGTAATTCTGCCACATCGTTCTCTTTGTTCCTGACTATTTGGTTCATAACCAGAAACCTTGAGCCATTCTTCCTTAGAAACTTTACAATTTACACTACCTGCAACACTTTGTGGAAATGCTACATCGCTTAAATATTCATCAACCAAAAACTCATGGTTAACAGCGTATCTGTTAGAAATCTCTGTAGGTAAAGGAGTGTTTTTGTAGTATTCTACCAGTGCAAGAGCAATTGGGGCATATTCTTTTCCGGTTATAAGATTAACTGCAGCAATTGAACCTAATACCGCTCCACAAACACTTTCTTCCCCTAGAATTCCACCTCTTCCAAAATGTAACATGTAAGTAGGTATTTGGTTATATGGGTAACCGATCTTCTCGGCCAGCGAGGAGATAATAGCATTAAATGCACCGTAAGCACAACCACCGTCATAGTATCCCTTATGTCCAAGTTTTCTGACTTCTTCAACATCGAGAGGTACATAAGGCCATGGTTGCTCAGGAGCAGGGCCGATTTGCGAAGGTTCAACGCTTTTTTCGATCTTTTCTTCAACTGCAGATAGTTTTGTAGTTAGTTCGGCTTTTAGATTCGACTCAAGATCTTTAATCATTTGGGATATTGCAGCGGTTTCCTTGACTTTTGATTCAAGTTGTTTGATATCTTCTTGGATTTTAGCTAGTTGGTCTTCTGTAGCCAAATCCTTACGAATGATAGGAGTTGCCACTAAAAAACCCACTAGAAATCCTAGAACAACCGCTAATATTATAGAAACTACCCTTCCAGACTTACTGTTTTGATTCATACTACCGCCTCCAATCTATATTTTATAGTATTTTAGAAGTTCTGGTATTACCTTTTTTCTAAGAGTTTTAGTGAAGTGAAAATTGTTTGTTTTTTCACTAATCAGTGCCAACAAATGATAACTTCTGGAACTTTTAGGCAGATGAAAATGAAATATATATTTTTTAAAGAAAAGATATTTGTAGAAATTTTTTGAATTGTATTAATCAACGGTTTGTGAGACGTGAGGATATTTCACTTAATTATATCATTTTTTCTTAGGTAGTTCCACTAGATTTGTAGGATTTAAGAAAAATGTTTTAAAAAAGTAAGATTAAACAGGGTAATTAATCTCTTATCTTTGAATCACGAGGCATTTAAACTATCTAGAACTGCTGTGTATAGCTAAGTTATTTATATTAAAAAACAAATATAAAATCTAAGGTACTTTTTTATTGTTAGATTTTGAAAAACAGAAGTACGCAGTTTTTTAAAAAATAAAATATGTGAGTAAGCTTCACATTAAATGAAAATATTGAATGTAAAGGGTGTTTGATGAAGCTGCTTGAAAAATAAAAATAGTGAATAGGGAGTGTAAGGAAATTAAAATTTAAAAACCAGGAAGGATAATGAAAGGGTATAGATATTGGGTGAGAGATCTAGAATGGGATTTAAAAATAAAAAAATGGCTCCGGGTGAGGGATTCGAACCCCCGACCTAGTGGTTAACAGCCACCCGCTCTACCGCTGAGCTAACCCGGAATAATTTTTCGATGTTATTTATTAGTCTTTTTTAAAATTTGTTGTTTCCAAATGCCAAAAAAAATTATACCACTAAAAATAAGTTTTGTCAACATATTTACAATTTATTGTATGTGCGGTTTATTTTTTGGCTGTGTAATAACATCTTTTAGGAGAATAGATTTTGTCTTCTTTTTTTAGCTTCGCTATTATTTCGCTAACCTCTTTACTATCCATATTTAGACCTTGAGCAATATCCCCCGGTCTTAAAGGCTTATCAGAGTTTTTTAAGAATTCTAAAACCCTTTTTTCGTTTTCGTTCATTTTACACCTCCATTTTTCTGTACTTACTATATTATACAAAATTTAAAATATAAATTCATATTTCAAAACTAAATAACAAACATATTTCATTTTTGACAAAATTATTTTATCACAAATGCGCAAAAGTATGAAAACAAACAAATTTGTTAAATATTTTTAGACATTCGTTAATATTTAAGTCTAAATCAAGCTAATTCATTTTGCAATGTAACATGTTTCAATATATCATTTAAATAGATGGAGTATATTCTAAGGAATTTATGCACCTCTCACTACGTGTGGGTTATAGTGTTTATTTCATCTCATATCCACATTTTATCGATTATTCACGGAGAAATTCTCCGTGAATCTTTTGAAAAAAAGCTTACAAATCCATTTTATTGACACTTTAAAATTTAATTGATTGTAATAATTTTAAATATCGATTATTAATATGAATTTAAAATAAGATTTTGAATTTAAAGCGGGTCCAGAGCGAAGCCCTCTCCCTCTCTAACTAAGCAATTTAAAATAAGATTTTGAATTTAAAGTGGGTCCAGGGCGAAGCCCTCTCCCTCTCTAACTAAGCACTTTAAAAATAAGATTTTGAATTTAAAGCGGGTCTAGGGCGGAGCCCTCTCCCTTTCTAACTAAGCAATTTAAAATAAGATTTTGAATTTAAAGCGGGTCCAGGGCGAAGCCCTCTCCCTCGTCAAGGAGGTTAATTGTATGTTTAAATCAAAGCTTATTAAGAAAGATGTTTATATTTCCTTATTGTGCTTTTTCTTCTTAATTTTACTAACCAACACGATCTTTTGTAATTTAGATCAAAATATTAATTTGTTAGGGAACGGTAGTTTTACAACGGAGTTATCTCAAAATCAGCCAGATGAAAGTGGATATCTTGATAGTGGAGGCAGTTGGTCGCTGTTTTTAAATCATGGAGAAGGGTTGGCTGAGGCTTTAACTGTTGACGGGGCTCTAAAAGTCATTGTGACAGATCATGGACCAAATCAATGGTCTGTTCAATTGTTGCAAGCGCCAGTCAAGATTGAAAGAGGTGGTAAGTATAAAATAACCTTTGATGCCAAAGCAGAAGGCATGCAATCTTTAATGATTAAAGTAGGTGGAATAGCATCAAGAGGTTGGACAGCATATTCACAAAAACAATTTGACTTATCTCCACAATGGCGAAGCTATGAAATGGATTTTACAATGTATCAAGATACCGATGAAAACGCTCGTTTTGAGTTTTGGTTTTTAAATAATGGAATTTACTACATTGATAATGTGGAGTTAATAAAAATAGGAGAAGAATTCCTACCAGAGGAAGGCTATCTAACAGAAGAGGATGAAGATGAAGTGGAAAATTGGGTTTTAGTTTGGGAAGAAAATTTTGATAGTATAAACCCTGATATCTGGACTTTTGAGATTGGTAGTCCTGATTGGGATGGGGATGGAGTTCCAGATCGTTGGGGTAACAATGAACTTCAGTATTATACGGATAAAAATGCTTCCATAAAAGATGGGAAACTTGTTATTACAGCAAAAGAAGAAACAGTTTATGATTTGAATACAAGATTTGATTATACTTCAAGCAGAATGATCACAAAAGGTAAATATGAAGTGCAATATGGAAGGATAGAAATTCGAGCTAGATTACCAATTGGTCAAGGTATCTGGCCAGCTCTCTGGATGTTAGGTAACGATATAGATTACAATCCATGGCCAGCATGCGGTGAAATAGATATAATGGAGTATTTAGGGCATCAGCCTAATATTGTTTACGGAACTGTTCACGGTCCTATTTCAGGTGGACCTGGTGTAGGGTCTTATTACATTTTGGAAGAAGGAACTTTCTATGATGATTTTCATGTTTTTGCAATCGAATGGGATGATGATGAAGTCGAGTTTTATGTTGATGATGATTTGTATCTTGTAGTGAATAAATATGAAATGGGTGAAGCAGATTGGGTATTCGATCATCCATTTTTCTTCATACTCAATGTTGCTGTTGGAGGTAATTGGCCTGGTTATCCTGATGAAACAACGGTTTTCCCGCAAAGTATGGAAGTAGATTACATTAGGGTCTATGAAGACACCGATTCAAGAACTATTTCTGGACTGGAAGTCTGGGATTGTGAATATGAAAAGATGATCAAAGAAAAGAAGAAGTCTATCACATATACTGAAGGAGAAGTAGTAAATGGAAACTTTGAAAGAGATATTGTAAACAAACAGGAAGAATCTCCCGATGATTGGTATATCTGGGTTGGAGAAGGCGGAAAGGCTTCAGGAAAAGTTGTTAACGGAGAGTTTAGAATGGATGTTGAAGCCTTGGGTAATCAAACATGGTCTATTCAACTAGCTCAATTTATTAAACTAGTAGCAGGAGACTACGTTCTTTCTTTCAAAGCACGTTCTGACATTCCAAGGGATATTCTCGTTTTGGTTCAACATGAAGGCGGCAGTTGGACTGTTTATGGTGAAAAGTATGCAGAATTGACCCAAGAAATGCAAGAGTTTACAGTAAATGTTTCTCTTCCTGAAGATGATATTCCTAAACTTTCATTTAATTTTGGAAATACTCCAAAAGGTGTGCCAACTACTGTGTATATAGACGATGTGTATATAAGACCAGCAAACTAAAGTAGACTGGCGTTTTGTATTAATAGATTTATTTGCTTTTTACAAAAAACAGTTTTTCAAAGGTTGTAGGGAAAAATTCCTTTTGAGGGTTTAGAAAGGAGGCTAAAAAATGTCTAAGAGTAAGATCTTTATCTTTATATTCATTTTACTGATGTCTTTAAGTTTAGCTACTTCTAACAGCCATAATTCAAACTTTGAAGAGATGTTTGATTACTCCTATCTTTTAGTTCCACTTGCTGTTAAGCCATCAGTTGCCGGGGCGTTACAGGTTATAGAACATGAAGGCATAAAAACCTTAGGAGATCAAAATGGAAATGTGATTCAACTGAGGGGTATGAGTACTCATGGGTTACAGTGGTATCCAGAAATATTAAACGATAATGCTTTTGCTGCCCTTTCAAACGATTGGGGAGCTAATGTCATTCGATTGGCTATGTATGTTGGTGAAGATGGATACGCAAAAGATCCCACAGTGATGAAAGAAAGGGTAATAAAAGGTATTGAACTAGCAAAAAAACACGATATGTACGTTATAGTAGATTGGCATGTGCATATTCCAGGAAATCCTTTAGCTGAAATTTATAGTGGAGCTTATGATTTCTTTGACGAAATTTCAGATCTTTATCCTAACGACCCATACATCATCTATGAGCTCTGTAATGAACCTAGTAGTAATGATGGAGGTATTCCTGGTGGAGGAGTTCCCAATAACGAAGAAGGTTGGCAAATTGTAAAATCATATGCAGAACCAATTGTCCAAATGTTACGTAACAAGGGAAATGAAAACTTAATTATAGTAGGTAATCCTAATTGGAGTCAAAGGCCTGATTTGGCAGCAGATGATCCAATAGATGATTTTAATACTGTGTACGCGGCTCATTTTTATGCAGGTACACATAAGCCGGATCCTAACGATTATGTGATGAGCAATATTTTATATGCTTTAGAAAAAGGTGTACCAGTTTTTATTTCAGAGTGGGGAACAAGCGAAGCTACTGGGACCGGTGGACCGTATCTTGAAGAATCTGATAAATGGCTCAGTTTTCTAAACAAAAATAATATTAGCTGGGTTAATTGGTCACTTACAAATAAAAATGAAAGCTCAGGCGCTTTTAGGCCATTTATCAGTGGACAACATGAAGCTGCCAGTCTTGATCCAGGAGAACAACAGATTTGGGATCCTTATGAACTTAGTATCTCTGGTGAATATGTAAGAGCACGTATTAAAGGTATCCCTTATCAACCTGTTGACCGTGCAAAGAGTATTATATGGGATTTTAATGACGGTACAACACAAGGTTTTGTAGTAAATATCGATAGTCCTATCAAAGATTTAGTTCTTCAAAATGAAAAGAAAAGACTGAAAATATCAGGCTTAGATTCCAGTAGTGATGTTTCAGAAGGTAACTTTTGGGCGAATGCACGTATCTCTGCAGATAACACATCTGTGAGAAGGGACATTTTAGGTTGCGAAGAATTAAAAATAGATGTTTTTGTAGAAGAACCAACGACCGTTGCAATAGCTGCTGTTCCACAAAGTTCAACTCATGGATGGTCCAACCCTAAACGCGCCGTCAAATTAACTGAAAATGATTTTGTGAAACAAGAAGATGGTATTTACAAAGCAACGTTGAGTATTACTACAGAAGATGCACCTAACTTAGAAGCAATTGTTACAGATCCTAATGACAGTACATTAACCAACATCATTCTTTTTATTGGAACAGATCACGCTGATACCATTTTTCTTGACAACATAGCTGTATTCGGTGAAAAATTGGTAACACCAGTTGAACATGCCCCTTTAGGGGTTCCAAGACTACCTTCTGATTTTGAAGATGGCACACGTCAAGGCTGGGATTGGGACGGACCGTCGGGGGTAAAGAGTGCTTTGACTATTGAAAATGCTAACAATTCAAAAGCACTTTCATGGGAAGTAACGTATCCAGATGTCAAGCCAACGGATGGTTGGGCTAGTGCACCACGATTAATCCTTGCAAATATAAACACAACTCGTGGCGATAACAACAAGTTTGCTTTTGATTTCTATTTAAAACCAGAACGAGCAAGTAAAGGAGCTATATCTATAAACCTAGCTTTTGCGCCACCAACTTTAGGTTATTGGGCACAAGTAACAAAAACTTATGATATACATTTAGAACAGCTTGATCTTGCAGAATTAACAGAGGATGGATTGTATCATTTCAAAGTTTCTTTTGATTTAAATGACATTGCAGATAACAAAATCATTAAATCTGACACAGTTTTAAGGGACATCATAATAGTGTTTGCTGATGTTGAAAGTGATTATTCTGGAAGAATGTATATAGATAATGTCAGATTTGAAAAGTAAAAAAATTGGTATTTTGTTAATTTTTAAGTGTTTATTTGATTAATTTAAGTAAAACTCTGAAAACTTAAGTTTATTAGAATTATTTGTCTCTAAAAAGACTTAAACCTTACTCTAAGTAGGTAATTATGTTTTGAATGTAAATTGTTTCATAATAGAATGTTAATGATAGGATTTTTAGGGAGGCCTTCCTTAAAGAGATAAGCACCAAAAAAACGGAGGTGAATTAAAGTATGAAAAAAGGTTTTATGGTGTTTCTTTTGTTGGTGATGTTGGTTACTGGAGGAATTATGGTTGGGCAAGTAACCCAAATTCCAAGGGAAGAATCAGTCTATGTTGCCGGTTTTCAGTGGGGTCCTCCAACATCGGATAACCCATTTTCAGGCTCACCGATGACTTTTGTTTCAGATCCAAGGCAACATATTTGGGTTTATGAACCGTTGTTCACTTGGGATTTTCTCAACGGGAAATATGTTCCTATTTTGGGAGAATCATACAAGTGGTTAGACGATATGCGATTAGAAGTAAAAGTAAATCCAAAGGCTTATTTCCACGATGGAGTACCTGTAACTGCTGATGATGTTGTGTATTCTTTCAAATTTGGACAAAAATACCCTGTGGGAGCAACAGTATGGGAATGGTTGAAGGATGTTTACAAAGTGGATAATCATACAGTTATATTTGAAATGAAACCAGAAAACGCAAATAAACTAATGGTAGAAGATGCAATTGGCGCATCATTCATTATCCCCGAACACATTTGGTCGAAAGTTGAAGCAGATTGCGGATATGATATTGTCAAGATAAGACAATTTAGAAATGAAAATCCTGTTGGATCAGGACCATACAAAGTTTTTTATGAAAGCCCAGAAACAATTATACTAGAAAGAGTTGACAACTATTGGGGCAACGAAGCTCTACACGGTGGCAAAAAACCTGCAGCTAAATACATAGTCCATCCAATTTTCAAGAGCAATGACGAAGGAGATTTAGCATTTGAAAAAGGTGAAGTGGATGTTTCTCAACAATTCACACCAAGAATTTGGGAAATGTGGGAAGTAAAGAAACTTCCAGTCGGAACCTGGTACAAAGAGATTCCTTATCACGTTCCTGCCACAATGCCTGCAATATGGTTCAATGTTCATAAATATCCTTTAAGTCTGCCAGAAGTAAGAAGGGCAATAGCATATTCTATAAACTATGCAAGAATAGCTGAACTTGCTATGTCTAATTATTCTCCAACTGTTCAAGCTAGTCTTATTATGCCTTACGGAGGAGAAGCAAAATATTTCAATGAAAGCTTAGTTAAACAATACGGCTGGGAATACAATCCTCAAAAAGCAATTGAAATATTAGAAAAAGAATTAGGGGCTACAAAAGGAAAAGACGGTATCTATGTACTACCAGACGGAACAAGACTTGGCCCATTCAAAGCAGAATGTCCTTATGGTTGGACAGATTGGAATGCATCCTTACAGATAGTTGCTCAATCAGCTAAAGCAGTTGGAATAGATATTCAAACTTCTTTCCCAGATATGGCTATAGCATACGATAACAGGCAAATGGGCAACTTTGATATCACAATGTGGACACCTTCTTCACCATGTCCAGCACAACCATGGCTGAATTTCCAAATAGTGATGTATTCAAAGGGAGTGCCAGAGTTTGGTAAAATGGCATACAGCAACTTTGGAAGATATAAAAATGATTGGGTAGATCAATTAATAGACTTGATACCAAAAGTAACTGATGAAGATGAATTAAAGAATTTATATAATGAACTTGATCAAATCTACAGAAAAGATATTCCAATAATTCCACTTATGTACAGACCATGGACTTTTTATCAATATAACGAAACATATTGGACAGGATGGGCTAATGCTGAAAATCCATATGCACCTCCAATGCCATTAGTTGGTGCAGGTATGGAGATGCTGTGGCATATTCAACCTGTGAAAAAATAGGAAATAAGAAACAAGTAATATAGGAGGAGTTCATGGGGTGGGTAAAATAACCCCATGAACTTCTTTAAATATTTTATAGTTGAGAGGTGAACTTAGTGAAGGGATTTACGAAATATTTTGTACAAAAACTCTTATGGTATGCACTTGCGTTTTTTATTGCCCTTCTCTTAAACTTCTTTCTTCCAAGGCTTATTCCTGGAGATCCTATTTCGGTTATAGTTGGACAAATGATGAGTGGAAATGTACCTAGCGAAACACAAGAAAGAGTGTATAGATCTTTTGTCGAAGAATTCGGGTTAGACAAACCGCTTATTGTGCAATTTTTTACGTATATAGGTAATGTTTTTAAAGGTAATTTAGGAACATCTTTTAGTTTATATCCACTTTCAGTAAATGAAGTAATCAGTAGTGCTGTTGTTTGGACAATTGCATTACAACTTCCCTCCATACTAGTCGGTTGGATAGTTGGGAATCTTTTAGGAGCCGCTGCTGCGTATAGAAAAGGAGTGTTTGATAAAACAATATTTCCTTTATCGTTATTCGTCAGTTCGATTCCCTATCAATGTTTAGCAATAATTTTATTGTATGTGTTTGGTGTAAATTTGGGATGGTTCCCAATAGGTGGAGGGTACAGTAGAACTTTACTTCCGACATTATCATGGACTTTTATTTTAGATGTGTTACATCATTATTTTTTACCTTTCTTATCTTTAGTACTTGTGACAATAGGTGGACAAGCGATTGGGATGAGAGAAATGTCCATATATGAGCTTAATACAGATTATGTTACCTACTGTAAAATGTTAGGCATGAGTGATAAAAAGATACAAAGGTATGTGTTTAAAAATGCTGTTTTGCCCCAGATTACTGGACTCGCAATAAGTTTGGGAAGTATGGTTGGCGGAGCACTAGTTACAGAGATAGTATTTGGATACCCTGGTTTAGGAACCTGGTTATTTAATGGGATTAGAAGTCTTGATTATCCTTTAATACAAGGTTCAACTTTAATAATTGCTTTAATGGTATTACTGGCAAATTTTATAATGGACATGGTTTATGGTTTAATTGATCCAAGAGTAAAAGCAGCTCAAATGGAGGAGGTTTAATATGTCGATAATAAAACTATTATTAAAATCTCCAAAATTTTTAATAGGTTTTGGTCTTTTCGTATTTTTGTTGCTAACCGCCTTCATATATCCTGCTGTATCTACAAAAGATCCTTTGGATATGGTAGGATTTATGTATGAACCACCATCATCAACTTTCTTGTTGGGAACAGATAATTTTGGAAGAGATGTATTTGTAGAACTTATCCATGGCATGAAATCTTCTATAATAATTGGGTTATTTTCGGGTTTAATAGCCACAGCCATAGGGATAACTATAGGACTTTTTGCTGGGTACAAGGGAGGAATGGTTGATAACATACTTAATTCAATCACAAACATCTTTTTAGTAATTCCACCATTTGTGATTTTAATATTAATAACAGTTAGTATAGAAAGTAGATCATTGTTAACTATGGGATTAGTTTTAGGTATCACATCTTGGCCATGGACAGCTAGGGCAGTAAGGGCTCAGTCTTTAAGTTTAAGAAATAGAGAACATGTAGATATAGCAAGATTGAATGGAGCGAGCACCTTTGAAATAATTGTTAAAGAAATAATGCCCTATATTCTTTCATACATTTTCATGGCTTTTATCATTCAAGTAGCGAGTGCAATACTGAGCGAAGCAGGAATAAGCATGTTAGGGCTAGGTCCAAGCAACATAGTTTCACTAGGTACAATGCTTTCTTGGGCATTATTGTTTGGAGCTGTTAGGTCAGGAGCTTGGTGGGCTTTCATACCACCGACACTTGTAATAGCGTTAATAACATTTTCACTCTATATAATGAACACTGGGATGGACGAAGTATTTAATCCTCAACTTAGGAGTTGATAGAGATGACGACAAAAAAAACGGTGTTGGAAGTCAATAACTTAAAAACATATTACCAAACAAGACTTGGAGAAAAGATAAAAGCTGTACACAGTGTATCTTTTAAGTTATGCGAAGGAGAAATATTTGGTATAGCAGGCGAATCTGGATGCGGTAAATCAACTTTGGCAATGAGTATATCTGGATTATTTTTGCCGCCCTTGAAGCACGAAAGCGGATCAGTGTTTTTAGAAGGAGAAAATATATTTAAGAAAGACATAAATTATTTGCGGAAAGAGATATTAGGGAAAAAATATTCATATATTCCCCAAAGTGCAATGAATGCGTTAAACCCTACAATAAAAATAAAAGATTTTGTTATCGATTTAATGAAAGAACATGAACCAGAGATGAAAGAAAAAGAGATCCTTGAATTAACAAGGGATCGATTTGAGTCTCTGTCATTACCATCAAGGGTATTAGATTTATATCCTTTAGAATTAAGTGGAGGGATGAAACAAAGGGTAGTTGTAGCTATTTCGACATTGATGAATCCTGTAGTAGTAGCTGCAGATGAACCTACATCTGCATTAGATGTATCAACACAAAAGATGGTAATAAAATTGATAAAAGAACTCTTTGATGATGGAATAGTGAAAAGCATTATATTTATCACTCATGAACTTCCGGTTTTGAGGCATATATGTGATCGAATAGCTGTAATGTACGCTGGTGAGTTTGTAGAAGTAGGAAAGATGGAAGATGTAATTTTCAATCCTATTCATCCATATTCACAGGCGTTGATGCAATCGATACTAGTTCCAGAAGAAGGTATGAAAGAGAAGAAATTACCGTGTTTACCAGGATCACCGCCTGATCTTAGAAAGATTCCAACGGGATGTCGATTTGCTGATAGATGTCCAATAGCAACAGAAGAATGTAAGAAAGAAGAGGTAGAAATGACATCGCTAGGTGACAGAAGTGTACGCTGCATACGGATAAACTACATAATGATGCAAGGAAAGAAGGTGACACCGTATGGCACAAAATACTGAAGAAATTATTAGGGTAGAAAACCTAACAAAAGTTTTTGGTAGCGGTAAAAAGGCAGTGAAAGCAGTAAATAAGATTAATTTTTCAATAAAAAGAGGCGAAATAGTTTCTTTAGTTGGACAAAGTGGGAGTGGTAAAACGACGGTAACAAGGTTGATATTAAGGTTATTAAAAGAAACGGAAGGAAAGATAATATTTGAAGGAAAAGATGTAACAAACATCAAAAGTGAGGAAAAAAAGGAATATTGGAAAAAAGTACAAGCGATATTTCAAGACCCTTATGCATCATTCAATATATTCTCACCTGTAAAAAAAGTATTATTAGATACATTTAAATTGTTTAATAGTAGCTATAGCAAGAAAGAAAAAGAAAAGCTAATATGTGAAACCTTAGAATCAGTTAACTTAAGGCCAGAAGAGGTAGTGGATAAATATCCCTTTGAATTAAGTGGAGGTCAAAGGCAAAGGATAATGATAGCCCGCGCTCATTTAATCAGACCCCAATTGTTATTAGCGGATGAACCAACATCGATGATAGACGCTAATTTAAGGTCAGGAATATTAGAACTTTTATTGTCACTTAGAGATACAGACGGATGTACAATAATGTTTGTTACCCATGACCTAGGATTAGCGTATTATGTGAGTGATAGGATATTCATAATGCATGAAGGAGAGATAGTAGAAGAAGGAAGTGCAAACAAGATTATAACAGCGCCAGAACATCCATATACGAAACAATTAATAAAGGACGTTCCTAAGCTCTCAGAAGAATGGCTTACAAGTTAAAAAGTCTAATATTTTATATAACCTAATTAACCAAAGAACAATGTTAAAGTAGAAATAAATTCAAATTTTTATATTAAAATAGAGTTAGAGTAAATTTAAACTTTTAGCAATCAAATTAAAATTATTCAAACAAAAATTACGTTAAGGAGGAGTCGCCTATTGTCGGCAAAATATTTTCCTAAAGACTTTTTATGGGGCGCAGCAACAGCATCTTACCAGATAGAAGGTTCGCCCCTGGCAGATGGAGCAGGTCCTTCAATTTGGCATCGGTTTTCTCACACACCTGGAAACATATTAAACGGAGATACTGGAGACATCGCGGCAGATCATTATCATCGATACAAAGAAGATATCGCATTAATGAAAGAGTTAGGGTTAAAGGGTTATAGGTTCTCTATAGCTTGGCCAAGAATTTATCCATATGGCAAAGGAAAGATAAATGAAAAGGGAATGGATTTTTATGATAGGCTTGTCGACGAGCTACTTGAGGCAGGAATTACACCGTTTGTTACCCTTTACCATTGGGATCTACCAGCCTTTTTACAAGATTTAGGTGGATGGGCAAATAGAGAAATAGCTTGTTGGTTTGCTGATTACTCATATTACATGTTTCAAAGATTAGGAGATAGAGTAGAAAATTGGATTACTTTGAATGAACCATGGGTTGTTGCGTTTATTGGGCATCTTTTTGGAGAGCATGCACCTGGGATGAGGGATATCTATTCAGCATTTTTGGTTACACATAACCAATTAAGGGCTCATTCAAAAGCAGTTAGGGCTTTTAGAGAAGAAAATATAAAAAATGGAAAAATTGGAATAACCTTTTCAAACACTTCTCATGATCCTGCAACGGGCTCACCAGAAGATAAAATTGCTGCAAGGATTGCACATGAATGGAACAACTATCCTTTATTTTTACATCCTATATACTATGGAGATTATCCAGATACTGTAAAAGAATTTGCAAAAGAGTACTTACCAAAAAATTATTACAAAGATATGGAAGAAATAAAAGAAGAAATTGATTTTGTCGGAATTAACTATTATTCTGGGGATCTCGTTAAGTTCGATCCGGATTCACCTTTGGGTGGAAGAACAGTTGAGAGAGGTCTTCCAAAAACAGCAATGGGTTGGGAAATCTATCCAGAAGGTTTTTATAAAATACTAAAAGGGGTTCAAGACGAGTATGATCCAAAAGAAGTTTATGTAACAGAAAATGGAGCAGCTTTTGATGACAAAGTAGAAAATGGAGAAGTGCAAGATCAAAAGAGGATTGATTATTTAAAGAAACATCTTGAAATGGTTCATAAAGCGATAGAAGATGGAGTAAGACTAAAAGGATACTTTGTTTGGTCTTTACTAGATAATTTTGAATGGGCTTTTGGTTATTCAAAAAGATTTGGAATAGTGTATGTAGATTATGAGACTCAAAGAAGAATAGTAAAAGATAGCGCTAAATGGTATTCTCAAGTCATAAAGAATAATCATTTGCCTTAAACCGTTATTATTTTTTCTTGTAGAGATACTCTACACAAGCGTCTAACCGGTTTCAAATTCTAAGTTATATGTTTTTACGGATAAAACATTATTGTAAGGGGGTTGGGGTTTCAAAGGTTTCAACCTAACTTTCAATCAAGGAGTGAAAAAAGTGGAAAGAGACATAAAAAGCCTAATCTCGCAGATGACACTTGAAGAAAAAGCGAGCTTATGTTCGGGATTGGACAATTGGCACACAAAACCCATAGAAAGGTTAGGGATACCTTCTATAAGGATGAGTGATGGGCCACATGGATTAAGAAAAGAAGTGTCAAACCAACAAACCAGTGTACCCTCAACATGTTTTCCAACAGCAGTAACAACTGCAAGTTCCTGGGATAGAGAACTAATCAAACAAATGGGACAAGCCTTAGCTCAAGAATGTCAAGCAGAAGAAGTAGACATCATATTAGGGCCAGCAATAAACATAAAAAGGTCACCGCTTTGTGGAAGAAACTTCGAATACTTCTCAGAAGATCCATACCTATCAAGCCAATTAGCAACAGCCTACATACAAGCAGTACAAAGTTTAGGTGTAGGAACCTCCTTAAAACATTACGCAGCTAACAACCAAGAATACAGAAGATTCACCATAGACGAAACAATAGACGAACGAACATTAAGAGAAATATATTTATCAAACTTTGAAGGAGCAGTAAAAGAAGGCAAACCCTGGACAGTCATGTGCTCATACAACAGGGTAAATGGGATACTAGCCTCTGAAAACAAATACCTACTAACAGAGATACTAAAAGAAGAGTGGGGGTTTGAAGGATTTGTAGTATCAGACTGGGGAGCGGTAGATGAAAGGGTAGAAGGAATAAAAGCAGGGTTAGACCTAGAAATGCCATCAAGTTATGGGATAGGAGACCAAAAGATAATAGAAGCAGTGAAAATAGGGAAACTTGATGAAAAAGAACTAGACCAAACAGTAGAAAGACTACTAAAAATAATATTCAAGGCAGTAGACAGTAGAAACCGAGGAACAACATACGACAAACAAGCCCACCACAAACTAGCAAGAAAGATAGCAGGAGAAAGCATGGTACTCCTAAAGAACCAAGACAACATCCTACCGCTAAAAAAAGAAGGAACCATAGCGATAATAGGAGCATTTGCGAAAAAGCCAAGATACCAAGGAGGAGGAAGCTCACACGTCAACCCAACAAAACTAGATAACGCCCTAGAAGAGATAGAAAAGCTAGTTCAAGGAAAAGCAAAAATCATCTACGAAGAAGGATACAACCTAGACAACGATGAAATGAACCAAGAACTAATAGACAAAGCAAAAGAAGCAGCGAAAAAATCAAATGTAGCGATAATCTTTGCAGGATTACCAGACAGATACGAATCAGAAGGATACGATAGAAAACACATGAAAATGCCAGAAAACCACAACAAACTAATAGAAGAAATAAGTAAAGTACAACCAAACACGGTAGTAGTATTAAGCAATGGATCACCAGTAGAAATACCGTGGATAGATAAAGTCAAAGGACTACTAGAAAGTTACCTAGGAGGTCAAGCAGGAGGAGGAGCTGTAGCAGACATACTCTTTGGAGAAGTAAACCCAAGCGGAAAACTAGCAGAAACCTTCCCCAAAAAACTAAGTCATAACCCATCGTACCTAAACTTTCCAGGAGAAGGAAACAAAGTAGATTACAGAGAAGGAGTATTTGTAGGCTACAGATACTACGACAAAAAAGAGATAGAACCACTATTCCCATTTGGATATGGACTAAGCTATACAACATTTGAATATACAGATATAATAGTAGACAAAAAAGAAATAACAGACAAAGAAACGATAGAAGTAAAAGTGAAGGTAAAAAACACAGGAAAAGTAAAAGGAAAAGAGATAGTACAACTGTATGTAAGGGATGTAGAAAGTAAAGTAAACAGGCCAGAAAAAGAGTTAAAAGGATTTGAAAAGATAGAACTCGCACCAGGAGAAGAAAAGACAGTAACGTTTAAACTAGATAAAAGGTCATTTGCATATTACAACACAGAGATAAGAGACTGGTATGTAGAAAGTGGAGAGTTTGAGATACTAGTAGGCAAATCATCAAAAGAGATAGAATTAAAAGAAACAGTTAAAGTGAATTCAACAGTTACTATTAAGAAAAAATACGATAGAAATTCAACAATAGAAGATTTGATGGAAGATCCAAATGCTTCTCAAGTATTAAAGGAATTAATGGAAAAGATAAATGAGATAGGAGGAATTTTTCAAGAAGACGAACATAGAGATCAAGAATTAATCTTGTCGATGATGAGATATTTGCCTTTAAGAGGTTTAGTAAACTTTGGTAGAGGATATTTTACAGACGACATGCTTGAACAGCTTCTAGAAAAGTTAAATAAAGAGGAGAGATGACTTTGCAAATAAATCTAAATGGTAAATGGAAAGTTTTTGATAATGAACACGAATTTGAATTTAGTGGAAATGTTCCAGGCACTGTTCAAGGAGATCTAGTAGATTTAGAATTAATGCCTCATCCATATATTGGTACAAATGAAAAGCATTTTAAAAGATTAGAAGAGAAGGATTGGACTTACGAACGAACATTTTTTATAGAAAATTTAAATCTAGATTTACGTTATGAATTAGTTTTAGCAGGAGTCGATACCCTTTCTAGTGTTTACATAAACGATAAATTTGTGGGAAAAACTGAAAATATGTTTATTGAGTATAGATTCGATGTAAAAGAGTGCTTAAGAGCGGGTGAAAATACTATAAGAGTTGAAATTAATTCTCCCATTAAGATCCCAAAGGCCCTAGAAAGAAATTATGGCAAATTACATGCTGGTGAGGAAACGGCAAGAGTGTACATAAGAAAGGCTCAGTATTCATATGGCTGGGATTGGGGTGCAAGGATAGCTACAAGCGGGATATATAGGAATATTTATATTGATTGTTTTAAAGATGCCAGGATTTATGGCAGTTATGCGTATATAGAAGATTTAAATGGAGAAGTTATTTTTACTGGATACGTGGATTTACATGATGAAGAAATTGATAAATACAACGTGGATATTTTGTTGAATAGCGATTTAGTAATTACATTACCAGTTAAAAATTATTTAGAAAGATTTGGTTTTGACGGGAGAAAAGAAGTTAAGAATTTAAAACTATGGTATCCACATGATTTAGGCGAAAGTTATTTGTATAATATTGAATTTAAGTTAAAGAAATCGGGAGAGGAAGTTTATTCAGAGAAAAAGAAAGTGGGTTTTAGAACTGTCCGAGTTTTAAGAGAAAACGATGGAGAAGGCGAAAGTTTTATATTTGAAATAAACGGGAAAAAGCTATTTGCTAAAGGAGCAAATTGGATACCTGCGGATAACATTCTAAGTTGGCTTAAAAAAGAGGATTATCAACGATTATTGATGATGGCAAAAGATTCGAACATGAATATGTTAAGGGTATGGGGAGGGGGGTTGTACGAAGATCCGGCTTTTTATGAAACATGTGACGAACTAGGAATTCTTGTTTGGCAAGATTTTATGTTTTCGTGTGCTGAGTATCCTGATCATATCGATTGGTTTAGAAAACTTGCCAATGAAGAAGCAAGACATAATGTAATAAAATTGAGACATCATCCTAGTATAGCTATTTGGTGTGGAAATAACGAGAACAACTGGGGTTTTGAAGAGTGGGATTACAAGATAAAAGTAGACGGAAAAAATCTAGGGAATAGACTATACCTTGAGGATTTCCCAAAGATTTGTGCTCAAGAAGATCCTACAAGGTTGTATTGGCCGTCAAGTCCTTATGGAGGATCTAGAGCAAACTCTCCTGAAGCTGGGGATAGGCACGTTTGGGAAATTTGGTCTGGCTGGCAAGACTTTAAATATTATACAAAAGATAATTCGAAATTTGTCAGTGAATTTGGGTTTCAAGCAGCACCAGATCCTAATACTATAGAGTTTTTTGCTAAAGAGGACGAAAAAGAGATCTTTTCAGACGTTATGTTAAATCATAACAAACAAATCGAAGGAACCGAGCGATTATTAAAGTTCATTAATGCACATTATGGTTTAGTGAGTGAATTTGATTCTATCGTGTATCTTACACAATTAAACCAAGCAGAAGCTATCAAAACTGGTGTAGAACATTGGAGAAGCCGCAAATACAAAACTGCCGGCACACTTTATTGGCAAATAAATGATTCTTGGCCTGTTTTTAGTTGGTCGTGCATAGATTATTTTAAAAGACCTAAAGCCCTCTATTTTTATACAAGACGTTTTTTTAATAAACTATTGCCTATAGCCAAAAATAAAGGTGGAGAAATCTGTATTTCAGTTGTAAACGATGGAGATTATATTGATGAAATCAACTTAGAATTTGAACTTTGGAACATCAATGGTGAACTTTTGTTGAAAAAAACATATACTGATTTAAAAATCCCAGATGATTCTGTAACAATCATTGATAGAATTCATGTAAAAGAAGATATTTTAAGCAAATCTGTAGGCTATATTGCTGTTAAGAAAGATGATGACGTCATTGAAAATCATGACATCTTTGCAGATTTAAGAATCAACAAGTTAGATAATCCACATATAACTCATAAACTTGAAGATAAAAATTTAATATTGAAATGTCAAAAACCTGCAATTGGCGTGAATGTGAGAGTTGATGGAGAAAATTACGCTGGAGATAATTTCTTTTCACTATTTCCTGGAAAAACAAAGATGTTAAAGAATGTAGAAGGAGAAGTAGTTGTAAAAAGTGCTTTTGATTTTTTATAACATATAAATATAGAAGAAGATTTTGATTTTGTTTTGAAAGCAGGGTTAGGGCGCAGTCTTTCTCGGGACAAGCCCTCCTGCTACCGCTTTTTTAAAGATTATAGTTAGAAAAAACTAGTTTTTATCTTTTCATTTTTGTAGAGTTTGCACTTCTAGAAATACCTTAAGGAATGCACAAAATACAAAATTAGGGGGCCGGTTATATGAAGAATAGATCAGTTAGTAGAAGAATAATAAATATTATTGTGATAATATTTATATTATTTGGATTATCCATTGTTTTTAATATTATTTCCCTTAACAATTCCAATAACGGGCTTGAAACGTATAAAAAGTTATCTGATGATGTAAACAATTTTACACAAGTAGAAACAACATTTCTTGAAGCATCCCTTGACTTTAAAGATTATCTTGTAGTTTATGAAAAGAGCTTTGAAGAGTCTTTTAAAAAGAATTTATCTTTTATTGGCGAATATATAGATAAATTAAGTGAAAGCTCAGTAGAAACCACTGATATAATTATTGTTAAAGAATTAATTAGTAAATATGACAACGATTTCGATAGAATTGTTGAATTGTATAATAAGGCTAATAAACTCCTACACGATTTTAACCACAAGGCGGAAATGATTAAAGAAGAGCTATCAAGTTTTGATAGCCTATGTAAAAAATACAGTGTATTAGCATTTTCATTGCTTCCACAAAATCCTATTGAGACTGTAAATACCATAAACGAGGCTGTTAAAAATTATTTTTCAACCAAGTCATCTAGTGACAAAACTAGTGTATTGAATATCTTTTCAAACTTTAAAAATAATTTGGCGTTTGTGGAGTTTGGATTAACAAATGATGAACTCAGAGATGCCTTTTTCCAATTAATGGATAGTATAGAAAATTTGGAAAGCGAGTTTAAAGAGTTAGTTACAACAATCGAATCCCAGGAACCAATAATCCAAGAAATGGAACAATTAAGGGTTGAAATACTAAACCTGTTAGAAGACCAAAGGGCTCAATTAAAAGAACAACAAGACACACTTGGTCCCCAACTCATTGAAAAAAACAACAAATCTATTCTACTAACAATAATATTAACAGTATTAGCCTTTGTAGTTGCAATAATCATGGTCATATATCTAATACGAAGTATAACCAAACCATTACTTGAATTAAGAAACAAGATAAACCAATTCAAAGAAGGAGATTTAACAGTAGACTTTCAAGTGAAGAGTAAAGACGAAATAGGACAGA